>Ga0187892_10003472_pt1 | contig 28780 bp, 18 predicted proteins | sample MA1701073metaG_FD_139345 | JGI IMG/M metagenome (GOLD analysis project Ga0187892, IMG submission 139345) | Bio-ooze microbial communities from a basaltic lava cave in the Kipuka Kanohina Cave System on the Island of Hawaii, USA - MA170107-3 metaG ... | reverse complement strand
GGAAACGCGAACCAAGCAGATTTGCTACACCGTCTGCAAGCCGGTATGGGAAACGCGAACCAAGCAGATTTGCTACACCGTCTGCAAGCCGGTATGGGAAACGCGAACCAAGCAGATTTGCTATACCGTTTGCAAGCCGGTGTGGGAGACTAAGACACGGCAGATTTGTTACACGGTGTGCAAGCCGGTGTGGGAGACCAAGACGCGGCAGATTTGCTACACGGTGTGCAAGCCGGTCTACGAGACGCGCGAGCGTGTCTGCCGATACACCGTCTGTAAGCCGGTGTGGGAGACCAAGACGCGTCAGATTTGCTACACGGTGTGCAAGCCGGTTTACGAGACGCGCGAGCGTGTCTGCCGATACACCGTCTGCAAGCCGGTGTGGGAGACCAAGACACGACAGATTTGCTACACGGTGTGCAAGCCGGTCTACGAGACGCGAGTGCGCGACGTGTGCTACACGATCTGCAAGCCAGTTCACGCCACAAAGGTCATCCGTGTTTGCTGCGGCCACTGGAAAACGGAAGTGGTTGAGTGCCCCGGCCCGGTCGTGACCAAGTGCGTGCAGGAGCCGGGCTACTGGGTGTTTGACCCCTGCTCGTGCCGCTGCGTCTATCAGTGCGGGGCCGTCAAGAAGGTCTGCGTGCAGTGCCCGCCGAGACGAGTGTGCAAGAAGGTGTGGGTCCCCAGCGTTCAGGAGCGGACCGTGCACACGGTCTCGTACGTCCGCGAGACGGTCGTGAAAAAGTGCCCCTATACGGTGTGCCGCATGGTGGCCGAGCAGCGGACCAAAACCTGCTGCTACAAGGTCTGCCACATGGTCCGCGAATGCCGCGAGAAGCGAATTCCGTATACGGTCTGCCGCATGGTGGCCGAGCAGCGGACCAAGACCTGCTGCTACAAGGTGTGCCACATGGTGAAGGAGTGCCGCGAGAAGCGCATTCCTTACACGGTCTGCCGTATGGTTCCCGAGCAGCGGACCAAGACCTGCGCCTACAAGGTCTGCCATATGGTGCGCGAGCAGCGGACCAAGACCTGCGTCTACAAGGTTTGCCGCATGGTGGCCGAGCAGCGCACCAAGACCTGTGCCTATAAGGTCTGCCACATGGTGCGCGAGCAGCGGACCAAGACGTGTGCCTACAAGGTCTGCCGCATGGTGCCCGAGCAGCGGACCAAGACCTGTGCCTACAAGGTCTGCCACATGGTGGCCGAGCAGCGTACCAAGACCTGTGCCTACAAGGTCTGCCACATGGTGGCCGAGCAGCGGACCAAGACCTGTGCCTACAAGGTCTGCCACATGGTGGCCGAGCAGCGGACCAAGACGTGTGCCTACAAGGTCTGCCACATGGTCCGCGAGTGCCACACCAAGCAGGTCGCCTACCAGTGCTGCCACATGCAGCCCCAAACTTGCGTCAAGCAGGTGGCCTACTGCGTGTGCAAGCCCGTGCACTACACCAAGACCGTGCAGGTCAAGCGTTGCGTGCCGCGGACCGTTGCTAGCACCGTAACGCGCTGCGTGCCGAAGGTGGTGTGCAAGCAGGTGCCGGTGACGGTCTGCTGCCCCGTGCCCACCTGCTGCGAAAAGAGCTGCTGCGGCGCGTAAAGCTGTGAGCTCGGGCGAATCGTCCTCCTCGTGAAGGATGGCCGAAGTTTGGTCCGGCTACCGGCGGCGGTCCGATCCCACCCGATCGGACCGCCGTTTTTTTTGCGCGGAGAGCGGTGCGGGTCGCCTGATCCTTCTAATTGTCTTCGAGTTCGATCCTTATTCCCTTACCAACGGACCTGGCCAGCCGTTCGAGCGTGGCCAGGGTTGGATTGTCGGCCAGGCCGTTCTCAAGTCGGCAAATTGCAGATCGGTCGATTCCACTCCGTTGCGCCAGGTCGGCCAGGCTCAACTCTTGTGATTCGCGGCACCGCTTCAGCGAGGATGCAAATTGCATCAGAGCAAGATACTCGCCCTGTTTCATCGAAGGGCTGAATTCAGCCAAATCTAATTTGTCCATCGAAGGCCTTCTTGCGTATTTTGCTCGCACAGCGCGGTCGCGTTCGATTTGCATTTTGCTGAGTGTCTTTGTCCGCTTGACTCGGTGGCGCTTCATGGCATCCGATCGCAGACACTATTTGGGAAATTAGGCGCTGTTGACTAGCCGCTGGAGCACATCGGCCGAGAACCGCCTGGTTAGAAAGCGTGCCAGGGCGGCGATCGTCGGGTATTCGAAGAGCAGTGTTGCCTCGATCGGCTCGCCGAGCCGATCTTCCAGGTGGCGCACCAGCTCGACCGCCTCGATCGAGCTGACGCCCAACTCCATGACGCTCGTGTGCACGTCAAGATTCTCGGGCGCCGTGGAGAGCAATTCGGCCAGTCGTTGCCCCAAGAAGTCTTCAATCTGTAGCTCGATCAGCGAATCGCCCGGCCCTCGTGGCTGCTTGTCAGCCGGCATGATACTGCCGATACCAAGATCACTCGGCTGCACGATGCGCCCGACGAAGGCGCCCGACTCGAATAGCTCGCGCAGCCGCCGTCGCTGGATCTTGCCGGTGGCCGTACGCGGGAAGTCATCCGCTTCGAGCGGCACCACGCGGTCGACGGCCACCCCCGCGCGAGAGGAAAGCGCTGCCAGGATTAGCCTTAACGTCTCGCGGTTGTCGGGCGGCTGTATCGCAACGAACACGAGCACCAGCTCTCGGCCGAGTGTCGGATCATGCGCACACGTGACGACGGCACGGCCCGGCACCACGCCCGGCACACTCTGTATTACCTGTTCCAGGTCGTGGGCATGATGGTTGTGCCCGCGGACGATGATTACGTCGTTCGATCGTCCGACGACAGCCAGTTGGCCGTCGCCGAGGAACCCCAGATCGCCGGTTCGCAGCCAGCCGTCGCAGAAAGCGCGTTGTGTCGCCGCTTGATCGCTCCAGTAGCCACTCGTCACCGCCTGGCCGCGAATTTGAATATGGCCGACCTGCCGCTCATCGAGCAGCCGATCTTGGTCGTCGACAATGCGCAACGAAAAGCCGGGCAGTACGTACCCCAGGTTGGCGAACTCGACTACCTGGTTGCTCGACTCGTCGGCTGGCTCGGCTCGGCCCGTCGCGGCCAGGCGGTGGCGATCGATGCGAAACGAGCGCAGCGGCTCGGTCGGCCGCGCGTAGGCGATCCCGGCCGTGGCCTCCGACATGCCATAAGCGGGAGCGAGCGCTTCGCGACGCAGGCCCGTGGTTCGAAAATGCTCGTAAAACTCCTGGAGCACGGCGACGGAGACGACCTCGCCGCCGTTGAGCAGCACCTTCACACAGGACAGGTCCCACTCGGCCAGTCGTGATTGGCTGACGCGCACCTGCGCCAGCGCAAACGCGAAATTCGGCCCACCGGTAAACGCCACGCGATGACGGTGGACCTTTTCCAGCCAAAGCTCAGGGCGTTTCAAAAACGAATAGGGTTCCAGAAACACCTGGTTCGCAGTCGTGTAGACTGGCAGCAGGTGAAAGCACAAGAGCCCGATGACATGGTAGGTGGGCGCCCAACAAAGAGTGGGGTCGTTTTCGCCCAGCGCGTTGTGTCGGCTGGTCGCCTCGACGTCGGCCATCACGTTGCGGTGCGAGATGATGATCCCCTTGGGGGCGCTGGTGCTGCCTGAGCTGTACAAGAGCAGCGCCGTGTCGCCCGCGTCGGCCTGCGGCCACGAGCTGTCAGGCAGTGCGTTCATCAGCGATTCGGGCGTGACCAATGTCAGTGGCGTGCCGGCCTGCCGTTCGAGGAGCGCGCGGAACGCAAGCGTCGCGTCCGGCACGACCATCGCCGTACGACCGAGCTGATGCCAAACGCCGATGAGCCGTGCGACCTCCATCGTCGCGGCGTCGCTTGAGGCGTCCAACGCCGCTGTACGGCCCGCAAATGGATTAGGTAATAGGGCCGGAATCATTCCCGCCAGCACGGCCCCCCAAAATGCCGCCACGAAGGACGATGTGTTCCGCGGCGTCAGAATGACCGGGTCGCCCGCTTGCAGTCCGAGCCTATGCAGGCTCGCCGCACACCGCCGTGCACGCTCGACGAGTTCCGCGTACGCGACAAATTGTTCGCCGCCGTCATCATCCACAAAAACCAATCCACGCCGCGGCGCACGCTCGGCGGCGCGGCAGAGCATTTCGGGCAGCGTCGTCGGCGCGTCGGCTGCGAAAATGAGCGGCGGTCCGCTGCTAATCGCCTTGCGTCGCACAGCAGTATCGTGTTGACTCACGAAGCTCGACCCACCCAAGAGCGATCATCTAGCCGGGAATCATGCCAACTGTCTTGACAGTATAATCATGCCACCGACGACATGCTGTGCTGCATGACGTGTGGCTGGGGCTAAGGCCGTTAGGTCGTGCCCCAATTGCGCCTCATCAGGTGAGCGAGAGCTGACGCAACGATGTACGATTTCGCAATCATCGGCTCTGGTGTCTCCGGCGGGCGGATTGCCTACGAGCTGACGAAGGGGGGCGCGCAGTGCGTGCTGCTCGAGGCTGGCCGTGAGTTCCATCGCGGAACCTATCCCGGCAACGAGATGGACTACACCACGCAAATGTTCTGGAACGGCGGCCTGGAGGTGACGCGCGACGGGCGCGTGGGGCTATTGCGCGGGAAGTGTCTGGGCGGGACGTCGGTCGTGAATCAGGCTGATCTGGACCGCTTTGATGAGCTCGCGCTAACGGACTGGCGCGATCGCAGCGGCTGCGAGTTTTTCAACTTGGGCGAGATGAACCGGCTCTACGAATACCTGGTTACGCACCTGGCGATGGGGGAGATCGCGCCAGAGCATTACAACGCGAATGCGAGAGTTTTTCTACGAGGTTTGGAGCGACTCGGCTACGGCTGGCATCCGCTGGTGCGCGCACAGACCGATTGTGCGCTTGCGCATGGCTCCGATTGCATTGTCTGCCTCGGCGGATGCCCGCGTGACGCAAAACAGAGCGCGCTGGTGACCACGATCCGCGAGGCACGGCGAGCCGGCATGCCAGTCGAAACCGAATTCGAAGCGCAGCAGTTGCTTGTCCAGTCAGATCGAGTGGTCGTGCGAGGAATTCAGCACGGCGCGCGGCGTGAGATTGTGGCCGCTCGCGCCGTGCTCGCGGCTGGCGCTTTGGGTAACACCGCGCTTTTGATGCGATCGCCCGAGATCGCCGCGAAGCTGCCCGCGCTGGGCCACAAGTTTTGCTGCCACCCCCAACTGATGAGCTACGGGGTGTTCGAAGAGCCGGTCGATTCGCACAAGGGGGCGTTACAGTCGGTACAGACGCACGACGAGCGCCTGCGCCGAGCAGGAATCAAGCTGGAGAACGTGTTCGCCCCACCGATCGCGACGGCGATGCTGATGCCGGGGATTGGTCGGCGGCACGCGCGGCACATGCGGCGCTATCGCCATCTCGCCTCGATCGAGGTTGCAATCCGCGACGATCCGATCGGGCGGATTCGCCTCGACCGGCGGCAGCGGATCGTGGTGGACAAGCCACTGTCGCGCGACGACCGTGGGCGTCTGGACTCTGGGCGACAACTGATCAAAGAGCTGCTCGTCGCCGGCGGGGCGCGCGAGGTGATCGAGTGCCGACAGGCCTATGGGCTGCACCTGATGGGCGGTTGCGCGATCGGAATCGATGCGACTACCTCGGTGGTGAGCCCTGATTTTCAAATGCACGGCCATCCGCGGCTGTGGGCGGCCGATTCGAGCATTTTTCCCTCCGCGCCCGGCATCAACCCCTCGTTTACGATCATGGCGCTCAGTTACACGGCGAGCCAGTCGATGCTGGCACGGTAGGCAATGCAGTCCCTTTCACGCCATTTGAGTGCCGCGCAGGTTCGTGGCCTGGAAAGGCTTGGCGACGCTTACATCCCGGGCGACGAGCAACTGCCTTCGTTCGCGCGGACCGGTTGCGTGGAACACGTTGACCGGATACTCGATTACATGGACTCGGCCGACCTGAAGAGCCTGAAGCTGCTGTTGGGCGTCTTTGCCTATGTCCCGCACCTCGTGATTGTGGCACTTGTGGCTCTGCTGGAGACGAGCACTCGCGTACCGGGTCCGGTGGGGGCGGCGTTGCGATTCGTGCGGATGGGGATCAAGGGGCTGGTCGTTTCGCTCTATTATTCAGGCTACGTCGCGCAGAGTTACAAGGGGCCGTCGCCGTTGGACGTACTCGGCTACGAGGTGGGGGTGTACACGGCCGACGTCGATGCCGCCAATTCGGCCGACACGGCGGCGTAAGCACTCGCGCGGCGATCAGCGTATCGGCCTTGAATGCTAAGGCGGATTTCCTGTACTTTTCGCTGGCCTGGGGGAGACGGCGCGCATTGCGCCGTGCCCCCAAATTGCCCGAGTGCGCTGGCATTTGCCACCGCCACGTGATTGCTCTCTTCGAGGACAAGGCGAAATGCCGAGAGCCATTGCCATAGCGATGTGTGCGATGCTCGGCATATGCGCCGTCGCGGCGCGCGCGCCGGCTCATTCGCTGTCGCCGACTCCGTCTGAGCGCTCGCCGCGCGTCGAGCGGCTGCCGCCGATCGAGCCTCTTCCCACACCGACAGCAACCGCGAACCAAACGGTCGAAGCCCCGCCCGTCGAGGAGCTGCCGAAGAGCGAGCCTGACGCGGTGCTGGATTCTCTCAGCACCGACATGGGCGAGCCGCCGATCATCGAGCTCGACGTTTGCTGGGAGCGGTCGCTCGAGCTTGGCCTGAACGGGTCAAGCGGAAATTCCGAGTCGTTCGATGGGCGATTCGGCGCCAATGCCAAACGCACCACGAAGAAACACAAATTCACGTTTGCCATGACGTATGCCAAGGGAACGGCCAATTCAGCCGAAACGCAGAACGAGGCACTCGCCGAAACGCGCAGCGAATGGACCTTCGCCGAAACGCGCTGGTCCTATTTCGCATCCGGCACGCTGGAATACGATGAGTTCCGCGCATTCGACGTGCGGCTCGCGGCCAACAACGGTTTGGGCTACGCCATCGTCCAGTGCGAACAGTGGACGCTCGATGGGAAGCTCGGAGCCGGAGTCTCGCATGAAATTGGCGGGCCGGACGAAAGCTACGTTCCCGAGGCGCTGGCCGCGCTGGCCGGCGAGCACACGCTCGGCCAGCGCCAAGAGATCTCGGTCAGCGTCGAGTATTATCCCGACTTGACGGATCTGAACGAATTTCGCGTCAACAGCATCGCCAAGTGGGAGCTGTCGATGGACGAAGCTGGCAAACTGAGCCTTGAAATGGGCGCCATCGACCGCTACGACAGCACTCCGCACGGGGCAAAGCGCAATGACCTGGACTATTTCGCGCTATTGATCTGGAAGTTCTAGCGAGCCCAGCGCGGCCAGCAACGCCATTGTAGGGCGCGTCGAGCCAAGCGAAGAGGCACCACGTGTGTCGGCCGCGCAAACGTGTTTGGCAATGCCGTTTCAGGCAGAAGGCGCCTGACCCACGACCGTAAATAGTTGATTGAGCCGGCGCGGCCGTCGGTTTGTCCAAGCGCCGCGGTGAAATGCATAACCCGCCACAAGCGGTAACGCCAGCGTCGCCTCCGCGTACACCATTTGCTCACACGACGTGGCCACCTTGCCCCAGGAGGAAGCCTCGCGCAAAGTGGAGCCCGATAGCCCTCCGTCGCGCTCGTCGGCCACGGTGATCTGCACTGCGTATTTGTGCATCTCGGCGGGCCGATTGAGGATCTCGGCCGCCACGACCGTGTCCTGCACGAAGTTCTTGGGTACCCCGCCACCGATCATCAGTAAGCCCGACTGCGGCGCGGACAGCTTGCATTCGGTCAACTCGAGAAAATCTCGCGCCGAATCGAGCGTGACGTGCTGGCCAGGATGTGTCGATTGGTGGTGAATCAGGCCGAATCCGGCGCTGGAGTCGCTCAGGGCGGGCACGAAGATCGGCACCTCGCGGCGGTGGCAGCTTTCCACGATGCTGGGGACGCCGCACCCTTCACGCATCAGGTAAGCACCCATCTCGTGAATGAACTCGCGCGAGCTGTAGGGGCGCGGCTCTAGCATCTCGCAAATTTTGCTGACCGTGAAGTCGCAGACGCGCAGCTCATCTTCGTCGATATAGGTGTCGTAGATGCGGTCGATCATCAGGTCTCGCAGCGTATCGTCGTCGGCGCGAGGCGAGCCCAGGTAATGGCGGAATCCCAGCGCTTCGAAAAAATCCTGGTCGACGATGTTGGCCCCCGTCGCGACGATCGCGTCGACCATGTGGTGCTCGACCAGATCGACGACAACCTGCTTCAGCCCCGCGCTCACCAGCGATCCGGCCAACGTGAGAAACACGATGCAGTCGTCATCGCGCAGCATCTGGTCAACAATGGCGGCCGCGCGGTGGAGGTTGCGTGCCTGAAAGGCCATGCGCTCCATCGCCTCCACCAGCGGCACTACGTTGTGCCGCTTGATGTCAAAATGCTCCACCGGCACGCGCAGCAGGTCCGATTTGTTCATGGTCTCTTCCTGGTCCAATCGTTGGCACGCACGCTTTTCCGCGATCTCCAAAGCGTCACTTGATTCTGCCCCGGCCAGCCTGTCTTGACAAGCTGACAAGTGGCCTGAAGCGTCGGTACGTGCCGATTCTCAACGCGACGATACACCGCCAGAGTGCGCTGGCGCGCTGACGAGAGGTGATACGGTTGGCCGCGCCGCGGCACGAGCATCCGAACCGTCCGTGAGCTATATAGAGAAAATGAGACCATGCCGAACGAATACTTGCGACGCGTTGCAAAGGTACCTAGAATCGCTCGTTATGGATAGTCGTCGAGATCGAGCCTGAGGCGCAAATCTTGTAGCCACATCCCTCTTCCGCCATTACCACCTTCAACATATCGAGAATCCGTGGCGACCACACTCGAAGCACCCAAGCACGTCGAAGCGCCGGCGCGTGGCGCGATCCAGTTCGCGGAATTCCTGGCACTTTCGGTCCAATTCGCCCTCGTGCTGATCATCCTGCAACGGTTCCACTTGATGGAACGCGCCATGGTGATCGTCGGCGGGATGGCGCTCGTGGGGTTCTTGGTGCACTGCTGGCTGCCCATGGCGTGGCGGCTGCGCTTGTTTTGCGCCCTTTCACTGTCGAGCGTGGTCGTGGTGTTTGGTGCGCTCGGCGCCGCGTGGCTTATTGGGTTCGGGTTCTGCCTGTTGGGGCTCTGCCACGTGCCGATTCCTTGGCTTGGGCGTGTGTCATTGGTGCTGGCGGCGGTGGCGGGGTTGTTGCTCTTGCGTGGTGACCTGGTGACACTCCCCTGGGCATCGGACAGTTGGCGGGCTCAGTATGGCTGGTCCGCGGCAATCTGGCCGGTGCTCGGTTCGATGTTCATGCTGCGGTTGATCGTCTACCTGTACGATCTGAGGTACGAAACCAAATCCGCCTCATGGTGGACGCGAATCGCGTACTTCTTCCTGCTTCCCAACGCGGTCTGCGTGCTCTTCCCGCTGATCGACTACAAGACATTCCAGCGCACGTACTACGACGACCCCGACGAACGACGGATTTACCAGGTGGGGCTCGTGTGGATGTTCCGCGGTTGCACGCACCTGGCGATCTACCGGCTGATCTACCAGAACCTGGTCATCGACGCATCACAGGTTGTCGATATCACCACGCTCATCCAGTTTCTTGTCGTGCCCGTTTTGCTGTACCTGAGGGTGTCGGGCGAGTTTCATATGATCGCGGGCATGCTGCACATGTTCGGATTCAATTTGCCCGAGACCCATCACCTGTTCTTCTTTTCGTCGAGCTTCACCGACTTTTGGCGCCGCACGAACATCTACTGGAAAGACTTCATGCAGAAGGTGTTCTACTATCCGGCATACTTCCAATTGCGTGCCTGGGGTCCGACGCGTGCCGTGGTGGCGGCGACTTGTTGGGTGTTCTTTGTCACGTGGTTCCTGCATGCGTGGCAGTGGTTCTGGATTCGCGGCGAACTGCTGTTGAACTGGAACGACACGTTGTTCTGGACGATCTTGGCAGCCTTGGTGGTGGCCAACTCGCTCTACGAGCTCAAATTTCCGAAGCCGCGCACGCTGCAAGCCGTACGTCTAAACTGGTCGGACCATGCGCGCAAAGCGCTGTGCACGGTCGGCACCTTCACCACGATCTGCTTGTTGTGGTCATTTTGGAGCTCCGAATCGATCGAAGAATGGCTCTCGGTATGGTCGGTCCTCGGTCAAGTGAGCCTACTCGACGTCGGACCGCTCGTCGGTCTAGTGGCCGGCGCCGTTGTGCTTGGCATGGCTTCCGTTTGGGCGGCACGCAAGGAAGGCGCTCCGCGGCCCGCTTTCTGGCCATCGACCGCCGTGAGCTTCGCGGGGCTCTTGGTCATGGTCGCGATCAGCATCGACCGCGTGGCGAGCGAGTTGACACCGACCGCGTCCGGGCTCGTCCGCAGCCTTCGCCTGGAGGCGCTCAGGAAGCGCGACTACGCCATGTTGCAAAAAGGCTATTACGAAAACCTCGCGGCCGTTCACGCCCACAATTTCGAGCTGGCGAAGCTTTATCGCGCCAGACCTCAGGATTGGGTTCCGTTCGTGCAGGACGTGCGCCTGACTCGACCCGTAGCCGGCATCCCTTATTACGAGTTGATTCCCAGTGTCGAGGTTAGAACTCAGGGGGTCACCTTCCACACGAATCGCTGGGGAATGCGAGATCAGGACTACGAGGCGACTCCGCCACCGAACACGAAACGCATGGTCGTAATGGGCGCGTCGCTGCCCATGGGCGCGGGCGTGGAAGACGTCGACGTCTTCGAGGCGCAGCTCGAACGGCGTCTGAACCAGCTCCGTTCCGATGACGGAAGTCCACGCTGGGAGATTCTGAACTTCGCCGTGGCGGCCTACACGCTGCTGGAGCAGCCCAGCGTGCTCGAGAATCGCGCCCTCAAGTTTCGGCCGAACGTGTTGCTCTACGTCGCTCATTCCGACGAGAAGCGGCGACTCGTGCGGCACTTGATCGAGGCCGCCAATCGAGGCGTTGCCATCCCGTTTGACAAGTTGCACGAAGTCTTGCGCCGCGCGAAAATCGGCCGCCAGGACGGCGGGTCGTCCGGCGTTCGCCGCGTGATGGCTTACGGCGACGAGCTGGTGGACTGGTGCAACCGGCGACTCGTCGAAACCTGTCGAGCCCACGATATCGTGCCGTTCTGGGTCCATATCCCCTTACCCATCGAAGTGGATACCTCGGAACTGTCTCTCCTAAAGCGGATGGCGGCGCAGGCAGGGTTCGTTACGTTCGACCTCGGCGATGTGTACACAGGTTACGACCAGGAGAAGCTGCGCGTCTCCTCGTGGGACATTCATCCCAACGCGTTGGGCCATCGCCTGATCGCCGAGCGGCTCTATACTGTCCTTCGGGGTAACCGTGCTTTTCGAAACCTACAGACCACCAAAGCCATCGAGGCCTCCGTCACACTGCGATCACCACGCTCGCCTACGGAACTGCCCCGCGGGGTACAGTGACTGCGATCGGGTGACCGCCGCGCGCGGCCTGCTTGCTATTCAGCAAGGAGTCCTGATGTGGTTGCCGTTGGTGATTTCTTGAGATTCGGAAAGGGTTGCCCAACGTGAACGATATCAACAGCACGGTCAAAACTTATATCCTTCGCGAGTTTTTGCCGGGCGAAGATCCGGCGCAGCTCACGGACAGCACGCCGCTGATCACGGGGCGCGTCTTGGACTCGCTGGGGACGCTGAAGCTCGTGGCGTTCCTGGAGCAGACCTACGGCTTTGAATTCGCCGCCCACGAGGTGGGCGTGGACAACCTCAACACGATCGACGACATCGCGCGCTTCGTACAGTCCAAAACACGCGGTTGATGTGCCGACCAACACGGGCAACTGAGCAGCGCTGGACAGCGTTCAGTCTCCGACGATTGCCGTGGACGCTTGATCCACTACCGGGAATTGCACGGAGCGTAAGTCCGCGAGAGCCGAAGCCATGTCCGGAAAGATTAGCGAGAAATGCGCCACATTGAGCTTGCCGGATATTCGGAACCAGTGTGAAACATTGTCCGTGGCGGAACGATTCTTCGATTCAGCAATACTCTTTGCATTGCACGACGTGGGCGCATTCGAAGCGCTCGCCACCGGTCCCAAGACGTTAGACCACTTGCACAACCGCGTGGGTGGCGAGCTGGAATCGTTGCGCGCTCTTCTCGATGCGGCGGTGGCGACGAAAATCCTGACGAAACACGAATCCGGCTATTCCGCGCCGGCAGCGCTTCTGGAAACGCTCGGTCGCCCTGAGTCGCGCGCGTTTATCGGCGAGTGGGTGCGGTTCCTGCACGTCCTGTCGCGCCCCTTGCTGGAGTACGCCGACGTGATCCGCTTCGGCAAACGCCCCGGATCGTTATTTGAGGCGCCATCGGCGAACACAGCGCCGGCCCAAAGGATGACCGCGGCCATGGACGCGTACGCACGGTCGCGTGGGGCCGAGATGGTGGAGAGAATTGACTTCTCGCCCACACGCACGCTACTGGATTTGGGCTGCGGTCCGGGGACCTATTCGCTGGAAATCGTGGAAAAATGTCCCCACGTTCACGCGATCCTGGTGGACCTCGCGGGGCCAATTGAGGAAGCACGTCACGTGGCAACTCGACGGGGAATGGCCGATCGCGTCCAGTTCGTCGTGGCCGACATTCTGAGCTATGAGCCGGCGCAACACGTGGATACAGTCCTTATCTCAAACGTGCTCCACATGCTGGGTCCCAGCAGCTCGCGCCGGCTCCTTGCACGAGTGTACGATATGATCGTGCCCGGGGGCCGCATTCTCGTGCAAGCGCAGTATCTGGATAGTTCGCGCACCGCGCCGCGCTGGCCAACCCTGTTGAACCTCATCCAGCGCGTGGCGACTCCCGAGGGGGCCAACCACTCGGTGGATGATGTGATTGGTTGGCTTACTGCTGCCGGCTTCGAGGGGCCGCAACATGTGCATCTTTCCGCTTGGAATGTAAATAGCGTCGTTTACGCCCGTCGCCCATCGACGTGAACTGGATACTACTAGGGCCGAAGCGCGCGTGAGGCGCAGCTATGCGGAGTCAATGCGGAGCCATGGAATCGCCGGCGCGCCGTCGCTTTTTGTACGACCTGCTGCGCGACTCCGCTCGCAGGCGCCCCGACCAGGTCGCGCTAGAAGACCCGTTCGCCGGCCATCTTTCATACGCCGACCTGGACGAGCTGAGCGACCGTCTTGCCACGCGACTGGTGCGCCTGGGAATCGCGCCCGGAGATCGAGTCGGCATCTGCCTGCGTAAATCGCTCGACGCGGTGACGGCCGTTTTCGGCATCTTGAAGGCGGGTGCGGTCTATGTGCCGGTCGACGCGACCGCTCCGGCGGCGCGTGACGCCTTCATTTTTGCAAACTGCTCGGTCAAGGCGGTGTTCGTCGAGAACGAGCTGGCCGCCGGCCTGACGAGTGAACTGGCAATGTTACGAGCGGCCCCGACTACGGTCTCGCTCGATTACCGCTCAAGCACGTTTCCGCTCCGTGCATGGCTGGAGGCAGATGTAGCGCCCACTGTCGCACCGCCAAAGCTCGAACGGGTTCCGCTATCGTCCGACGATTCGCTCGCCTACATCCTTTACACCTCGGGCTCGACCGGCAAACCCAAGGGCGTCATGCTTTCCCACCGCAACGCGGTGAGTTTCGTCGATTGGTGCAGCGAGGTTTTTCAGCCCGACGACGAGCAGCGGTTTTCCTCCCACGCGCCCTTTCACTTCGACCTGTCGATCCTGGACATCTATGTGCCGATCAAGCATGGCGCCACACTCGTCTTGATCGGCGAGCAGCTTGGCAAGGACCCGAGCAAGTTGGCCGCGCTGATCGCCCAGCGGAAGATCAGCATGTGGTACTCGACCCCCTCGATCCTCAGTCTGCTCTCGCAGTTTGGCCATCTTGATCGCCAGGATCTGTCGGCGCTGCGGATGGTGCTCTTTGCCGGCGAGGTCTTTCCGGTCAAGCACCTGCGCGCGGTGCACCGACTTCTGCCGGGCCGGCGATTCTTCAATCTTTATGGTCCGACGGAGACCAACGTCTGCACGTACTACGAGATACCGGCCGAGATTCCCGATGACCGGACCGAACCCTATCCGATCGGCACGGTCTGCTCGCATTCGCAAAGCAAAGTCATTGATACCGACGGCCGCGACGTTCGCCCCGGCGAGGAGGGGGAACTGTGCATCGCCGGCGACGGGGTAATGCTGGGCTATTGGAATTCGCCGGACGCCAACGCTCGCGTGTTTTTCAACACGCACGACGGCCGCCGCTGGTACAAGACGGGCGACATCGTGATCGAGCACGCAGGCGGCGTGTATCAGTTCATCGGCCGGCGCGACCGGATGGTCAAGAAGCGCGGCTACCGGATCGAACTGGGCGAGATCGAGGCCGGACTCTATCGCCACCCGGCCATCAAGGAAGCGGCGGTCGTGGCGCTGCCGGACGAAGAGAGCGGCGTGCGGATCAAGGCCTTCCTGAGCTGTCGTGAATCGCGGCCGTCGATCATCGAGCTGAAGCAATTCTGCGCGGACCACCTGCCGGCCTACATGGTGCCCGATCTCTTCTCCTGGCAGCCGGCGCTGCCGAAAACCTCGACCGACAAGATCGACTATCAGCGGCTGAAAGAACTCGACTGATGGAATTCTCACTCAACGCGAACCAGCATCGCTGGGTGGCTGGGGCTAAGCACTGCATGCCCCAGCAGCGCAGCCAGTGCGCGCCGGCTGAGAGAGAGGCGCACATAAAGTACGCCTGCAGGTTCCTTGGCCGCTCCGCCTCGCTCCAAGGTCTCGCCTGATGGATTTTTCGCTTTCCGAGGACCAGCGCCGCCTGCGCGACACGACGATCAAGTTCGCCCAAAGCGAGCTCAACACCGACACGATCGAGCGCGACCGCGAGCACCGCTTTCCTCGTGCCGAATGGCTCAAGTGCGGCGAGATGCGGCTGCAAGGGCTGCCCGTGCCTGAGGAGCACGGTGGCCTGGGTCTCGATCCGCTCACCAGCGCCATCGTCCTGGAGGCCTTTGGCTACGGCTGCCGAGACTCGGGACTCGTGTTCTCCGTCTGCGCGCACCTGGTGGCGTGTACCGTCCCTGTATGGCGGTTCGGCACCGACGAGCAGCGGCGGCGCTATTTGCCGAGCCTGTGCAATGGCAGTCTGGTGGGCTGCAATGCGATTACCGAGCCCGGCTCCGGTTCCGATGCCTTCTCGCTCGCGACCCGCGCCGAGCGCGATGGCGACGGCTTTCGGCTGAGCGGCACCAAGACCTTCACCTCCAACGGCCCGGTGGCCGACTTGGCGATCGTCTACGCCGTGACCGACAAGGAGAAAGGCTACCACGGCGGCGTGACGGCGTTTCTGGTCGAGAAGGGAGCGGCGGGCTTTGTCACGAGCAAGCCGTTTGAAAAAATGGGGCTGCGCACGGCGCCCTTGTGCGAGCTCGTGCTGGAAGACGTCTACGTTGGGCCCGAGAGCGTGTTGGGGGGCGTCGGCGGCGGAGCGGGCACGTTTAACCACGCGATGGACTGGGAGCGTGTTTGCCTTTTCGCCAGCCACGTGGGGACGATGGAGCGGCTTTTGGATGTGTCGATCGAATACGCGCGCACGCGCAAGCAGTTCGGCCAGACGATCGGCAAGTTTCAGGCGATCGCCCACAAGATCGCCGACATGAAGGTGCAGCTCGAGGCCGCGCGGCTCTTGACCTATCGCGCCGCCGCCGAGCTCGACCGTACGAGGACCGTCTCGATGGACGCGGCGATGGCCAAGCTTTTCGTGAGCGAGGCCCTGTTGCAGGCGGCCCAATCCGCCGTGCAAATCCACGGCGGCTACGGCTTCATGACCGAGTTCGAAGTGGAGCGCGCGCTGCGCGACGCCGTCGGCTCCACCATCTACTCCGGCACCTCCGAAATGCAACGCAACATCATCGCTCGCTGGCTGGGGCTGTAGCGGCGATTAGTAGTACCCCCCTCGGTCTTAGCCCTCTGCCGCGAGATTTCCAGATTTTTCCGGAATTTTCTTGACATGGCTTTCGGCGCGTGGAAAATGCGACTAGCCGTAGTTGGGATCAGGAGGGCCGCTAGTGAGCATCAGCTCTTCGAGCAGTGTCTGCGTCGCGCGCACCCGATGCGCGCCTCTTAGCGCGGCCAGTTGGGGTCGTGCGCGGACTCGGATTAGCGGCTCTCCCGTTGCCGCATCGTTACTTCGTTCGCCCGTTTGTCGAACAGATTCGGAGTCACGCTCATGAATCGTATCAAGTCGAATGCGCTGTGTCTTTTCGCCTTGCGCGTTGTGCGCCGCGCACGGTGCGTTCGCGCCAGGATGCTGCTTGTCGCGCTCGGCGTCACGATTCTGGCGACGGTTAGGGGCCCCGTTTTTCCAGCGTCGTTCACCCATTGGGATTTCTACAACAACGGTACGGGAAACGTACATGTGAATGCCTTCGGCAATAACGAAGCCGGCTTTGGAGGATTGGGAACGTTCGCCCGCTGGGAGCAAGCACAGGTCACATACTCGTTCACGCCAGCATTCGTGACGCGATTTGGCGCGGCGGGCAAGGGTGCAGTCACCGCGGCATTTTCAGAATGGCAGAACAACCAGTTTACGCTCGCCGGCGCCCTGCCGGGGCACAATCTTTCCGCTCCCATGACCAACGCCGACGTGTACGTACAGGGAGCAAGCCACGGCGCGAGGTATGACCTGCAATCGGTTGCCCTGCACGAAATCGGCCATGCCATTGGTTTCGATCACCTGGACATTGGGAGCAATTACTATGCGGTGAACCCTGCGCCGCCGCCGGCGGCGACCTTCAACCCGGCGCCTGCGGGGCCATTCGATAATTACAACGTCGCGGCAGGCGCCTGGGTGGCCGGATTCGTGCCCAACCCCGATTTCTTTGGAACCGGCGGCGCGGGTACTCGTCGCCCCGTGATGTTCAGCTTTGCTGTTCCGAATCAACGTCGTCGCCAGGTCACGAATGACGAGATCTTTGCGCTTCAATACTTGTATGACGATCTCCAACTTCCTGGAAACGGCACTGGGCACGCCGCAGGGCCGATTTTCGGCAACGCGGGGGGGATGAATGTTGCAGTGCGGCTGAGTTTCGCCGAGATTGCGATGAATGGGAACATCGTGATCGACGCGGGGGGAGCGGCCCTGGGCGACACGGTCTTTACTGCCGCTCTGAAGCCGGGGGAAACCTACGGCGTTATCACCGCGGCGACGATAAGGTTCAACCCGATACCCGAGCCTGGCACATTGGCGCTGCTTTTAATGGGCGCGGTCCTGATTGTGGTGCGTGTCGCCGTGCTGCGTCGTCGTTAGCAGCCGATGTGTTTTCTCGATTCGTCGAATTCGTGTTCGAGAAAGGCGTGCGAGAGTCGTTTGCGTCGCGGCAACTGAGTCGCTAAGTGTGCTATCGTGCCCAGACGTCGCGTGGCAGGGACATCTTGCTGTTCGTGTCGCGACAGCGACAAGAGGCGTTTGCGAGCACGTTGCGCCGAGGTACCGTGCGTTCGAGTCCTCTTGTGCTGTCCTGGTTCAGCGGGAACTGGAATTTTGGGTGCTGGGTGTTAGCGAGTTGAGGGCGACTTCCTGTCGGGGAAGTCGCGGCTTCCTGCCGCGAAGGTTGATCGCTTTGGTGCCAATCCCGAAGTGAGGAAGGGCGGGCGGCATCGTGGGTGGACACCGCCCGCACTTCGTCGCTGGGAGCCTGGCCTGCCAAGCAACCAGGCTCTTCGGTCTTGGCCCCTGGGTCGGCGCTCGGGGCGCACCTCTGCGTTGCCCTATCCTCCGCCCAGGCCGATGCTGGTTGTAGTGCACGGCCGCTCATCAAGCAACCTCCCGCAGGGCTTGGCTCGCGGCGGCTCGCCGAGCGCGGGTCTCTTCGAGCTTGCGATCTCGCTCGTCGAAGATCACCTGCTCCAAACCAGCCAGCTTATCCGCTGGCGTGATGTAACCGCGGGGTGCCTGTGTGGAAGTGAGAACGCGTGCCGTTTTCTGTGTGGCTGGGGCTAAGCGCAGCGTGCCCCAGCAGCGCACCGATTGGCGTCACGATGTGCAACCTTTGCTCGGGGCCTGGGGCTGATGCCGCCGCCTTGCCTGGCACTTATCGCGTGCCCCCAGTGGTGGCGCAACTGGGGCACGGCCTATCCGGCCTTTGCCCCAGCCACACTTTGGTCGCTGACGCGTGCCGAATTTTGCGTGGCTGGGGCTAGCGCAGCATGCCCCAGCAGCGCACCGATTGACGTCACGTCGCACAACTGTCGTCAAGCCATTCGGGCGGAGTCGCATCTATGCGAATCGGTCCTTCGCGGCCGAGCAAGTACCAGCCAGGGCGGAGGAAAGGGGACATTCTACTTTATGGGAAAATCAGAATGTCCCCTTTTCTTCATCTTTTACCCCTTTACCCCACTGCTGAACAGTGGTGCCCGGCGCGCCCCGTTTGGCCTGTTCGACTGAATGCGAGCGTCGTACAATCGCGGAACATTGCGAAATGAACCGGGGGCAGGTCCTCAGGAGAGGGATGATGGATCTCGAACAAGAAAACGGTTCCTGGAACCTTTATCACTCCTCGGTTCCTGGAACCTTTATCACTCTGGAACCTTTATCACTCTGGAACCTTTATCACTCCTAAGCGATCCGCCGAAGCGGAGATTGCGCCCAGCGGAAACATTTTCGAGCAAGGCGACCGACACGGATGTATGGATGGCTCTCGAGGCGGTTGAGCTGCTTTCGGCAATTATGTGCCGCGCGCAGCAGTTCCTCGTAGTCGCCATCGCCGTGCAACCACTCTGGAACGACCGATCCATTCCCCGGGTGAACGATCGCGAGCCACTTCTGGCCGTTGGGGTGTTTCCATCGGAGTGGAAAGCACGCCAGGCCCGCGTTTTCGACCAGTTGTCGAAAGAAGGCCGATGCGTATTTGACGCAGCCGGGATATACCCAGGCGTCGCCAGAGTAGTTATCAGTTCCTTCCACGTAGGTAGCGGCGAACACTCCCTTCGGCGCCATCACGCTTCGTACCGCTCTGAGGCAGTGACCGATTTGCGCCTGGGAAGCATGAGAAAAGATCGACTGGGCTATGACAAAGTCGAAGCTTCGGCCGAAGGCGGCGAGATCAAATCTAGCATCGTGCCGAAAACTGGGCCGCTTGAGCACAATCTGGTCCTGTCCGAGCTCCCTACGAATTCCCTCCTCAACCAGCCAAGTCTCGGGCTCGATGCCATAATAACGCGCTGGCAGCAGATAAGGGATGAAGAGTCGGCCGGCGCGAAGCGAGCCGCAGCCAATGTCCAACAGATAGTGCCACTCCCTCAGCCCTAATGCAGCGAGCAGACTGAATTGCATGGCGGCGACTAAGTCGTACTTATCTGGCGGCCCCACGAATGCTCGGTAATGCGGCGAGCCGGAGGGCAGGCCCTGACCCAGGTCGGTATCGATAGCAGTTGCGTGCATGGGAATGCTCCCATTAAGGCCGTAGGTGCGCGGTGCGGGAGCGGGCAGCCCCTTCGCGCGTGGCTAGATAACAAGTGCGGCTGAAGGTCGTCAAGGTCGCTAAGACGGTCGGGAGGTCGAATGGCTTGAGAGCGCGTGCATAGCAAAAAACCCGGCGCGGGTTGGCTGGACCCGGCCGGGTTTTTTTGTTGACGTTGCGATGGTTGATGAGCGGCTCTTGCGAGCCAGAGCATCGAGCTTCCAGGCCAGCACAAGGACCGCGTCCATGGTGACTTCAGGGGTGTCGCCACCCTTGAAGTGGAATCCTTAGAAAGGAGGTGATCCAGCCGCAGGTTCCCCTACGGCTACCTTGTTACGACTTAGTCCCAATCGCGGAGTTTATCTTCGGCGCTTGGCTCCTTACGGTTACCTCAGCGACTTCGGATACCCCCCACTTTCGTGGCTTGACGGGCGGTGTGTACAAGGCTCAGGAACACATTCACCGCAGTATGCTGACCTGCGATTACTAGCGATTCCGGCTTCATGCAGGCGAGTTGCAGCCTGCAATCCGAACTGGGGCACGTTTTTTGGGATTTGCTGGCTCTTGCGAGTTTGCATCCCTTTGTGCGTGCCATTGTAGGACGTGTGCAGCCCTAGCCATAAAGGCCATGAGGACTTGACGTCATCCCCACCTTCCTCCGGTTTAACACCGGCAGTCTCACTAGAGTCCCCGCCATGACGCGCTGGCAACTAGTGACAAGGGTTTCGCTCGTTAAGGGACTTAACCCGACATCTCACGACACGAGCTGACGACAGCCATGCAGCACCTGTGCAAGTTCCACCCCGAAGGGCGTGGCCCTGCTTTCGCAGGGTTAATCCAAGCATGTCAAGACTAGGATAAGGTTCTTCGCGTAGCCTCGAATTAAGCCACATCCTCCACCGCTTGTGTGAGCCCCCGTCAATTCTTTTGAGTTTCAGCCTTGCGACCATACTCCCCAGGCGGAGCACTAAATACTTTCGCTTCGGCTGGAAGGCTATGGAAGGCCCTCCAACCCAGTGCTCATCGTTTACAGCTAGGACTACCGGGGTATCTAATCCCGTTTGCTCCCCTAGCTTTCGTGCCTCAGCGTCAGTAGAGACCCAGTGAGTCGCTTTCGCTACTGGTGTTCCTTCGGATATCAACGCATTTCACCGCTCCACCCGAAGTTCCACTCACCTCTGTCTCCCTCGAGCACGGTAGTTTTGAGCGCCATTCCTCGGTTGAGCCGAGGGATTTCACACCCAACTTTCCGCACCGCCTACGCACCCTTTAAGCCCAGTGATTCCGAATAACGTTCGTACGGTTCGTCTTACCGCGGCTGCTGGCACGAACTTAGCCCGTACTTCCTCTGAGGATATGTCAAACCGGTGAGAGAACCCACCGGCATTTCATCCCCTCTGACAGCGGTTTACAACCCGAGGGCCTTCATCCCGCACGCGGCGTCGCTCGGTCAGGCTTGCGCCCATTGCCGAAGATTCTCGACTGCAGCCACCCGTAGGTGTCTGGGCAGTGTCTCAGTCCCAGTGAGCTGGGTCGTGCTCTCACACCCAGTACCCATCATTGCCTTGGTGGGCCGTTACCCCGCCAACTAGCTAATAGGACGCGGACTCATCCCTGGACGGAATTGCACCTTTGGTCCGTAGACGTCATCCGGTATTACCCGCAGTTTCCCGCGGCTATCCCAGATCCAGGGGCAGATGATCCACGCGTTACTCTCCCTTGCGCCGCTTTCCACCCCCCGAAGGGGGCTTCTCGCTCGACTTGCATGCCTAATCCACGCCGCCAACGTTCATTCTGAGCCAGGATCAAACCCTTCAAAAAATAGGCTTATGGCCTCTCCCAAACCGTTGGACCGCCGGACCGCCAGGATATATCTGGCGGCTCTCGGTATCCGAGACCGTCGGTCCGCGAGCCTCCGGCTTTAGGCCGGAGGTTCTTGCGTTGGGATTGGCCCTGTTAGCCAAAAGGAAAGGCCTGACTGGTTTCGCCACGAGCACGTGAGGAGCCCATGGCTAGCCAAATTCACGGTCTTGCGCTGGCTGAACTTGGAAGCTATACCACCGAATTGTCAAAGAACGCTAGCGACCCAGAGGGTCGCCCCCCAAGACGCGCGGCATCGCCGCCGTGCCCCGAGGGAAACAAGATTCTATCGGCCGGCCGGAACGTGTCAAGTAGTCGATCTTGGTTTTCGCTTCGGCATTGCCAATAGGAGTGATACGACGCCGGAGCGCGGACGGTTCGGTGTGTGTGCTTGGGCGAATTTCCGCTTCACTCCGGCCGTTTACGCCGCCGGCTCGGCGTTGTTCGACCGGACTACTCCTCCTGAAGCGTCACTCGCACCGCCACCTCTTTGCCGTCGCGGATGATGTTAAAGGTGACCGTTTCGCCGGGTCGGTGGGTTTCGATCGCGGTGAGGAATTCGTCCACATTGGCGATTGGCTGGCCGTCGACGCAAACGATCAGGTCGGCGGCATTGATGTCGGTCGATTCAAAGACGAAGGGACCGCTGCGGCGTCGGACGATCCGCGGCCCGCGAAGTCCGGCGGCTTCGGCCGGGCCGCCCTCTTCCAATTGCCGGATTAACAGCCCGCGCTTGGTCTGAAACACGCTGCCGACTCCGGCGTCGGGGCGGATCACCTTGCCCGAGGCGATGAGCTGCGGAACGACGCGGCCGATTGTCGCGGCGGGGATGGCAAATCCAACGCCGGCGCTTTGGCCGGTGCGGCTGGCGATGGCGGTGTTCATGCCGATGACGCGGCCTCGTGTATCCAAGAGCGGCCCGCCAGAACTACCGGGATTGATGGCCGCGTCGATCTGAATGACCGACTTGATGGTGCGACCGTTCCGTGCCGGCAGCGATCGATTAAGGCTGGAAATGACTCCGGTGGTGAGCGTGCGCTCCAGGCCAAATGGGTTGCCAATCGCAAAAACGCGCTGGCCGACGCGCAGCCGGCTGGAATCGCCCAACGCGACCGGATAGAGCGATTCTTCGGGCGCTTCGATGGCGATCACGGCCACATCGCTCGTCGGATCCTGGCCGACGAGGGTGGCCGCGTAATTGCGACCGTCAAAAAGCGTGACGTTGACTTCGCGTGCTCCTTCGATGACGTGGTAATTGGTGAGGATGTGACCTTTTTTGTCGAGGACACTGCCGGAGCCGGAGCCTTCGGCCTCGCTGGGGAGCGAGAAGAATCCATCTGGCCGGATGCTCTTGGTGTTGATGTTCACAACGCTGGTGTTGACGTTTTCGTAGACGGCGATATTGACGCGCTCGTCCGGCGTGAAAGCCTCGTTATCAAAAGCGGTTGAGTCGTCGCGTTCAACCGAACGGCGTGGCGATTCCACCGCCGTGGCCGGAGTGCGCTGTGCGATCTCTTCAGCCGAATAGGATGGCGTCGCGACCCAGCGGCCGATGGCGAGCGTGAGTAGCGCGCCAGCGACGGCTGAAACGAGGCTGAGCAAAATAATCTTTCGCATTTCAGACGGCTCCTTGACTGCGCCGAGCGTGAAGTTCGCGCGGTCGTATTATGGTGTTGATTGACGGTGCGTGCTTGAAAGCGGCGCGCCTCGTTACACTCGACTCGCCCTACCACGCGAAAGCGCGCCACGTTCGATGCGACTGGTTCGCGTGGGTTTTCCATTCAAAGCCGTAAACCCAAACAGGCTACCAGTAATGTGCCGATTGCCTAATGCCCCTAGTCTGCTCGCTCCGATATCCCATTGCAGCAGTCGTCGCTCGATGGATGCGAGTCTTGATGCGGCAAGCACGTTTGCTTGAACGCGTCGCCCATCTGCGCGGCATTCCTGGTAGGAGCACAGGGAATGATACGCCGTCGCGTCGCGCTATTTCTATTGCTGGGATTCATGGCGACTTTGGAGGCGCTGGTGAGCGTGCCGACCGGACGAGCCGGCTCGCCTGAGAATTTTGCACGCGAATGGTCATCGGCAATGTGGCACGACGGATCTCAACCGGCGCGGCGCGCGACGGTGCGGTTCGCCGATCAGCCAATACACGAGAGCGACCTAAGTGACCTGGCGGCCGACCTTCGGCATACGGCTGGTCAGGCTGTGGCCGAGAGGATGATAGCCGAGAACGAGGGGCTTGTGGCAGTAGCCACGGATTGCGTGCCGGGACGGATTGAACAACTCGATGAACACGAGCAGCGAAAGCTGTTTGAAGCTCTGTGGGCGCTCGAGACAGAGAGCCAAACCACGCCGGGCGGCGTCGATCAAGCATCTCAGGGGCCCGATGTGCTGGCATGGCAAACTTCGCGCGGATCGACCCCCAAATGCAGCTTCCGCGTGATCGCGGTCGCGGACGTGGTTGTCGAGGGGAACGAGATCGCGACAGTCAAAAAGCAGTCGAACGCCGAGGAAACGAACGGACCACCGTCCGTGGACTGGCTGTGGCCAATACCGTCGTCGGATGCCTCGACTCAGCCGGAGAGGGCCGTTTCCGGCCGCTGGCGAGTGAATCCACTTCGGCAGACGTGCCGCGCGGCGGAGAGCGATCCGCCGGGCGGAAGTGCAAGCATGCACGAGTCTGGTCCAGACCTGCTTCAGCGGTTGGCGTTGATCGGCGTGGCACTTTCAAGTGCTCTCAAGAACGGCGTGCCTTGGAGTCTTGCAACGCAAGTTGACAGCGAAATCGATGTGCCGAATTCGACTTCCTCAACGGCGACGCACCCGATCGAACCTCAACCGCAGATACGCTTTGCGCCCGATGCGCAGTCGTCAATTTCGCTGGGCTTGTAAGCAGCCGACTCTTGGAATCGCTGTGGCCGCGTAGCGCGCGACACGGCGCAACGCCGATTGATCTCGACGATCTCGTTTGGGTGATGATGGCGGCTGTCGCGTTGACCACACCGGCGGCATAAAGCCGCCGGCTCTCTGTTCAGGTGACTCGTGGTGGCGGCTCTCAGCTCAGGTGCCGCCTGGCAGCCGTGTCATGTACGCGACGTGGCTGTCGGCTCCCCCAAGTCGGGTGGACGCCATAAAGCACGACTTGCGCGGTTTCATGCCGGTCCTTGGCACGGGAACAAGCGCCGCGCGCACAAGATTAAAATGTTGGCATAAAGCTTGACGGTGGAATAAAATAGGCGTGTCTTTTCATGCCGCATTCCGCCGGCCGCTGCCACCAGCGAGACATAGATCGGAACAAGAAGAGGCGCCTGGGCGCTCCACCTGGCGCAATGGGAGTTGTCACCATGTTCACTTTGCTTCATCCGTCGGTTGGATTGATGCTGGCCTTGCTTCATGTTGCCGCCAACGGCGCGCTGGCGACTGAAGTGGAAGCTGGCTCATCGCGGCTTGATACTTTTCAGGCGGCCGGCGGCGAAACGTATTTCGCGCTGGCACTGCGGCCACCAGCGAGCACGACCGCCAACGGCGGGCAGCGTGAAATCGTCGTCGTCTTCGACACCTCCGCCAGCCAGACCGGTGTGATCCGCGAAAAAGCATTGGCGGTGCTCGAGGCATTCATGTCGAGCTTGCCGGCAGAAGATCGCGTGCAATTGATGGCAGCGGATGTTGAGGCAGTGCAACTGACAGAAGGATTCGCGCCGGCCAGAAGCGACGCGCTGAGCGCAGCGCTGAAGCGGCTGCGCGAGCGAGTTCCGCTGGGCAGCACGGATATGGCGCGCGTGCTCGAAGCAGCGGCCATGGCGTTCGCGGAGGGAGCAGCGGATGGCCGCGCGGTCGTGTACATCGGCGATGGGCTGAGCACGGCCGACCTGATTCCTAGCGGGGAGCTGGAGCCGCTCGTTGAGCAATTGGTCCAGCGATGCGCGCCGCTGACGAGCTTCGCGATCGGTCCGCGAATCGACGGGCAGTTACTGGCAATCTTGGCCAATCACACAGGGGGAATGCTGGCGGTTGACAGCGCGGAGGTGACGGCGGAGCAAGTGGCGCGATACTTGCGCGATACGGTGCGCACTCGTGTGCTGTGGCCAAGCAAGATTCAACTTCCCGGGTCGTTCTCCGAGGTTTATCCGAACCGATTGCCGCCATTGCGCGATGATCGCGACACGGTGCTGGTGGGGGTCGGCAAGTCTGAAGGGGCGGTTGAGGTCCGCGTTGAAACCGACTCGTCCGGCGAAGCGCTTGCTTGGACCGTGCGGCCGCAACCGCCCAGCGACGATCACGCATATCTGGCGCAGCTTGTCGAGATGGCGCGTCGCGACAAGGGCCTGTCGCTGCCCACCGTCGGCACGGCCGGTTTGAAGGAATTGCAGCGGTTAGTCCAAGAGGGTGCTCGCACGCTCGCGAGTCTGGGGCGCCAGGCGATCGCGGCCGGACAGCCGAAACAGGCAGGCGCATTGGCCGACGAGGCAGCGCAGCTCGACCCGGCCAATCCCGAGCCGGCGGCCATCCGCGTGGCGGCGGCACGCCTACAGCCACCACCAGAGGGAGCGGAAACACCGCTTGACATTCGCGGAGAGCCCGGAGACGAAGTGCCGACGAAACCGACCGACGACCGGGGCGATCTGATCGACGAACTGGAGAGAGACCGCGAGGTGCTCGCCGGCTTCATGCGGACCGAGGTTCAGAATACCGTCGACCAGGCACGGAGCCTGATGGCGACCACCCCGGAACAGGCGATCGAGCTGCTGAAGACTGCGGAGCAAAGAGTGTCCGCCGCGGCCGACCTGGACGAAGAGTTGCGATTGCAGCTCAGCGGCAAAATCGAAACGGCGCTGCGCGAGGCGGAGCGCCGTGCGCATGAAATGACCGAGCAAGACCTGCGAGCTCAGGAGCGCGCGGCGGCGGCCGCCGACCGCCAACGCATTCTGAGTGACTTGTATCTCAAGGAGGAAAAGCTGAAGCAATATATCAACCGCTTCGACGCGCTTGCGGATCAGGCTTACTACCGCGAGGCGGACGAAGTGGCTCAAGCGGCGGTCGCGCTCGATCCCGACAACGCGGTCATGCGCCAAGCGGTCGTTTGGGGGCAAATGACCGGATACTTCACGGAGTCCTATGACCTGCGACTTCGGCGGCAGGTGGGCGTGGTCGAATCGCTGGCATCGGTCGAACGATCGCACGTCCCTACGTCGGACGAGCCGCCCATTGTCTATCCGCCGGCGGATATCTGGCGGCGGCTCACGGAGCGGCGGAAAGAATTCTCGGCGGTGGATCTCGCCGCCAAAGGTCCGGCGGAGAAGAAGATTCTCGATGCGCTCGACCAGCCAACGACCGCCTTGTTCACCGACACCCCGCTGGAGGAGGCGCTCCAGTTTCTAAGCGAGGCGCGCGGCATCCCCATTCACCCCGATCGCAAGGCGCTCGAGGATCTGGGGGTCGGCACCGACGCTCCGATCAACCTGCAGGTCGAGGGCGTGTCGTTGCGGTCCGCGCTGCGACTGATGCTGCGCGATCTGGATCTCACCTACTTGATTGATGACGAAGTGCTCGTGATCACGACGCCCGAGGTAGCCGGCGACCGCCTGACCACGCGTGTGTATCCCGTGGCGGACCTAGTTGTGCCCATTGTCACCGGCGGCGCTGGTGGCTTCGGCGGTGGTACGGGCGGATTTGTGGGTGGTGGTGGCGGCGGCGGGTTCGGCGGCGGTGGCGGTGGTTTTGGCGGCGGCGGTGGCGGTTTTGGCGGCGGCGGTGGTGGGTTTGGCGGGGGGGGTGGCCAGTTCAATATTCCCAATAACATGATTCAGAACTTTTTACCCCAAGTGCCGAAGGGGGGATTCAAGGCGTTTTCGGTCAAAGACGATGTGCGCGAGAAAGCTGCGAAGAGCCCACAGCGATCGCACGCGACCATCGCCGCCAGCCCAATCGGCCAGTCCTCCCCCTCAGTGGGAAAAGAGGGGCGACGTGTCGCGACGGCCAACGTTCGACCGGACTCTGATGAGACAAACGCTCGAACCGGATCGAAACTTCAGGGCATTCGAGTTGAGATTCCCAAGGATGCCGATCCCGCCGTGTTCTGGAACGATCATTTCGCGACAAACCAAGAACATCCGGCCTCGGTGGGGATCACCGCGCGGCAACTCATGCGCGAGCGGCGTTTCGACCAGGTCATCGGGTTGATTCAGGGGGCGCTGCGGAATCAGCAGATGCAGCCGTGGATGTACGAGGGATTGGCGCTGGCGATGGAGGCCAGCGGCGCGCCGCGCGAAGACGTCGAGCGCGCACTGTTGTCAGCGGCCGATTTCAGCACCGCGCCCGAGGACTTGATGTATCTGGCTCTGCACCTGTCGCGAGCCGGGTTCGATCGCCGCGCTCTGGCGCTCTTTCAGCAGGTATCGGAGCTGGCCCCGACGCGTCCGGAGCCGTTTATTCAGGCATTGGCGATCGCCGAGCGGCTTGACGATCGCGAGGCCACGAAGTGGGCAACGATGGGCATCCTTCGCCGCGCATGGCCCAAGGAACACGCCACACTGTGGCAGCGCGCGCACCAATTGGCGAAAGCCACGCTCGAAGAACTGCGGCAAAGTGGGCGAATGGATGAGGCGAATGTCTACCAGCGCGAATTGGAAGCGGCCCTGGTTCGCGACTGCGTGGCCGTGGTGACGTGGACGGGGGAGGCGGACATCGACATGGTGGTGGAGGAGCCTTCAGGATCGACGTGTTCGTTCCGCAATCCGCGCACGAGTGGCGGCGGCGTAATGCTCGGCGACGCCTTTTCGAACGGCCAGCGGCAATCGTCCACACAGACGAGCGAAGTTTACGTGTGTCCGGAGGGTTTTGACGGGACGTACCGCGTGCTGCTGCGGCGCGTGTGGGGCAAAGTGAGCGCGGACAAGGTAACCGTCGATGTTTACAAACACTTCCGGACGGAGAAAGTGGAACACGTGAGGCGGCAGATTCCACTGGAAGACAAGGCTGCACTGGTGGTCTTCGAGCTGGAAGGGGGACGGCGCGACGAGCCGATAGCGCAGCAGCAAGTGGTCAATGCGGCGGTAGAGCAGATTCAACTTCGCCAGCAGATCGTGGCCCAGCAGTTGGCGGCGGTCGCCGACAGCTTTCCGGCCGCGCGACTGAACGCTTCGCGTCAGCGGCCGTTCGTCACCGGTCTGGTCCCAGTAGTCGCGTCCGGGGCGGTCGGATACCAACCCGTGATTATTTTCTTGCCGGAGGGGGCTCAATTGGCGGTTTCGGGCGTAATTTCCGCGGACCGGCGATATATTCGAGTCACGCCCTTTCCCGCCTTCACACAAGTCGGCGAAGTGAACACCTTCAATTTCGCCACGGGCCAGAGTGGCACCTCGGGCGGCGGGGGCGGCATTGGCGGAGGGGGTGGTGGCGGTGGTCTCGGAGGGGGTGGCGGCGGTGGTCTCGGAGGGG
>Ga0187892_10003471_pt1 | contig 28782 bp, 22 predicted proteins | sample MA1701073metaG_FD_139345 | JGI IMG/M metagenome (GOLD analysis project Ga0187892, IMG submission 139345) | Bio-ooze microbial communities from a basaltic lava cave in the Kipuka Kanohina Cave System on the Island of Hawaii, USA - MA170107-3 metaG ... | reverse complement strand
GGAACGGGGACGTCCGGATGGGCCTCGCCCGCCTCCTCTGGAACCTCGGGCGGGAGGAGGAGGCGTCCGGAGAGCTGGGACGCTTCGCTCCGGACGGCGTGCTCCCCCACCCGCGTGCCGGCGCGCTCATGACCGAGTCGCTCCGGCGGGCCGGGAACGGCGGGTCGGAGAGCACGTCGCTCAGCCTGCTTCCGCCGGCGTTCGAACGCGCGCAGAGGAGCGGGGAGCGGGTCGTCCTGCTCGCGCCGATCCGCAACCTCTCGGCGGCTCCCCAGCTCGGCTTCTCGTGGCGGACGGGGCTCACGCTGCGCTGGACGGGCCGCGCGCCGGATGGAGCCCGGTCGGAAGGGGAGGTCGAGGTGCCGTTCCCGGTGCCCGTGATCGCTCCCCACCGCGGCGTGGTCATCGTTGGCGCGATCCGCCCGCCGGCCGGGCCGGGGCTCTACGAGCTGGCCTTCGAGGTACGCGCCGGGCCGGACGTGGCGGCGCGGTGCGAGGGCGGCGTGCTGGTCGTGGTTGCGACGAGCGACCGCAGTCCGCGGGAGGCGCTCGGGTGCCAGCTCGGGTTCGAGGTCGAGGGGACGGTCCCCCCGCTGGACCCGGGGAGCGCGGTGGAGGTGCCCGTGCGGCTCCGCTACCGGGGTCCGATCCGGCTCCGGGGCGGAGAGGGTCCGGGCAGCCTCACGCTCTGGCCGGTCTTCGCCGAAGGCGGCGAGGCGGCGGGCGAGCCGCTCCGCTTCCCGGCGGGCGTGCTGGAGCCGGGCGCGGAGGCGACCGCGGTGCTCCGGCTCCGCGCGACCGATCGGCCGGGCACGCGGATGGTGGCGTTCCTTCCGGAGCTGGGCGGCGTCGGTTTCTTCCCGGCCGTCGATTGGAGCCGCGTGCGGGTGGGACCGTAGAAGACGGGGTCACTCCTCATTTCCGCGGCGGAAATGAGGAGTGACCCCGTTTTCCCCACGTATCATCCCGGCGCATGCCTGCGATCGAGTGCCGGGGGCTCACGCTCTACCATGGGAAGACGCCCGGGGTCGTGGACCTCGACCTGGTCGTGGAGCGGGGCGAGGTGTTCGGCTTCCTCGGTCCGAACGGCGCCGGGAAGACCACCACGCTGCGGCTGCTCCTCGACCTCCTCCGCCCCGACCGCGGGAGCGCGCGGGTCCTGGGCGAGGAGGTCCGCGCGGGAGGCGCGCGGCTCCGGCGGCGGATCGGGTACCTCCCGGGCGACCTCGCGCTCTTCCCGTGGGCGACCGGCGCCGAGACGCTGGAGCTGTTCGCGCGTCTTCAGGATCGCCCGCCGGCGCGACGCGACGAGACGCTGGAGCGGCTCGGCTTCCCCCGCCCGGCGCTGGACCGCGCGGTGCGCACCTACTCCACCGGAATGCGCCAGGCGATCGGGATCGCGCTCGCCTTCCAGCACGATCCCGAGGTGCTGGTCCTGGACGAGCCGACCACCGGGCTCGATCCGATGGTCCGAGAGTCGTTCCTCGACCTCGTGCGCGACGCGCGCGCGCGCGGCGCGACCGTGCTGCTCTCGAGCCACGTGCTCTCCGAGGTGGATCGCGTGGCCGACCGCGTCGGCCTGATCGCGCGCTCGCGCCTCCGGCTGGTCGAGGAGGTCGAGGCGCTCCGTCGCCGCTGGCCGCGCCGGGTGACGGTGCGGCTCCGCGACGGGAGCCAGCGCGTGTTCGAGGAGGCGGGGGAGATGGGCGCGCTCCTCGACCGCCTGCGCGCGCTCGACCCGGTGGACGTCGAGATCGCGCCGGCGAGCCTGGAGGAGGTCTTCCGCGCGGTGGTGGCGGAGGCCGCCGTCACGTGAGCGGTCCGCTCTGGCGCTTCCTCCTGCGCCGCCACGGCCGGCAGCTCGCGCTCGCCTGGCTGGTCCCCGTGATCGTGGGGACGGTGGCCGGGATCGTCTACCCGACCTACGCGAGGAACCGCGAGGCGCTCCGTCCGATCGTGCGGCTCTTCGCGAAGGCGGTGGACCAGGAGACGCTCGACTTCCTGTCGCCGGGCGGCTTCTTCGCGATGCCCTTCCAGCACCCGATCACGATGCTGCTCCTCGCGCTCACGGCGGCGCTCCCGGCGCTGGCGCTCCCCGCGGGCGAGCGCTCGCGGGGCGCGCTGGACCTGCTCCTGGCGACGTCGCTCACGCGGCGGCGTCTGGTGCGGACGGTCGGGCTCCTGGTGCTCCCCGCGGCGTTCTGCTACGGCTGGGCGCCCTACCTCGGGATCGAGATCGGCGCCCGGCTCGCGGGGGAGGCGGGCGCGCTCCCCTACGGGCGCTTCCGGCTGGTGGCGCTCCAGGCGGGCGCGCTCGGAGTCGCGCTGGGTGGGATCGGGCTCTGGGCGTCGGCGGTGGCCGAGGACCGCGGCGGCGCGACCCTGCGCTACGTGGTCTTCTGCGTGTTCGCGCTGATGGCGGACGTGGTGGCGCGCTTCTGGGGCGGACAGGAGTGGACGCGGTGGTTCACGCCGCTCGGCTACTACCGTCCCTCCGAGGTGATCGCCGGGAGCGCGCGCCATGCGCTCAGCTTCGGCGTGCTGCTCGGGGTGGGCGTCGCCGCCTACGCGCTGGCCGAGACGCTCGCCGACCGGCGTAGGCGGGCCTAGGAGGGTCAGGGGCCGCGGCCGCCATACTCGGCCGCCGGCATGCGGAAGATGCCGGCGGTCGCGTTCGGCGCGGGATTGCTGAGCCCCGTCCGCGGGGGGATGAAACAGCTCGCAGACCTTTGCTCTGCAAGGCTTTCCGGTAGCCACCCACACGGCGATCAGCGCCAGCGAGAACCCGGGTTTCTTAGTAGGGGTCAGGCACCTTTTTCCGCCGCGGAAAAAGGTGCCTGACCCCTTTTCTCCGCGCTCCGACCGGGCGTAGGCTGTTCGCGTGAAGAAGAAGGGATGGCTCCTCCTGGCCTGGGCAACGGCGGCATGCTGCCTGGAGTCCTCCAGCATCGTGATCCCCGACGGCACGCTCCCGGCGAACCGGCGCTACGCGATCGAGCGGGAGCTCCTGGTCGCCACGATCCGGGTCTTTCACGACGGCGGCGACTGGTGCGCCGCCCGCGTCGAGTGGCTCGCCCCCGGCGAGGCGATCCGACCCGGCGACTTCGCGGGCCCGCACCCCTGATGCCGCTCCTCGTCGTCACCAGCGAGCGGATCGCCGAGCACGTGAACCCGCCCGGCCACCCCGAGCGTGTCGGGCGCGCGCAGGTCATGCTCGCGGTCGCCGCGCGCTTCCGCGAGGCCGGAGGCGCGGTCACCGCGCCGCGCCCGGCCACGCGCGAGGAGCTGGAGCGCGTCCACGATCCGCGCTACCTCGACGCCATCGCCGCCACCGCCGGCCGGTCGGTGGTCCTCGATCCCGACACGCAGGCGTCCCCCCGCTCCCACGAGGTCGCGCTCCTCGCGGCCGGCGCCGGCATCGTCGCGGTCGATCACGCGCTCGAGCGCCGCGGGCCGGCCTGCGCGCTGGTCCGCCCTCCCGGCCACCACGCCGAGCGCGCCCGCGCGATGGGCTTCTGCCTCTACAACAACGTGGCCGTGATGGCCGCGCACGCGCGCGCCCGCGGCGTCGAGCGCGTCGCGGTCGTGGACTACGACGTCCACCACGGGAACGGCACCCAGTGGATCTTCTGGGAGGACGCGAGCGTCCTCTACGTCTCCACCCACCAGTTCCCGTTCTACCCCGGCACCGGCGCCGCGACCGAGGTCGGCGCCGGCGCGGGGCGGGGGTTCACGTTCAACGTCCCGCTCGCGGAAGGCGCGGGCGACGCCGACTACGAGCTGGTCTTCCAGACGCTGATCCTCCCGGTGCTCCGCGCCTGGCGTCCCGGCCTCGTCCTGGTCTCGGCCGGCTTCGACGCCCATGAGCGCGATCCGATCGCGGGCATGAGGATGTCCACGGCGGGCTACGCCGCGCTCACCGCGCACCTCCGCGACCTCGGCGCGCCGCTGGCGCTGACCACCGAAGGGGGCTACGACCTCGCCGCGCTCGAGTCGTGCCTCGACGAGGCGCTGCGCGTGCTCGGCGGCGGGCCCGCGCCGCCCCCCGGGCCGGCCGACGCGGCGGGCCCGGCCGGCCGCGCCGCCGCGAGCCAGGTCCGCGCGGCGCAGCGCGCCTTCTGGCCCGCGCTGGGGCGCGCCTGAGGCCGGTGGCCCCGAGGGCCCGCGGCTGCCTCGCCCGCATGGCGATCCTCCTCGCGCTCGCCGCCGCGCTCCTCGTGGCGCTCCGGCTCCTCGGCGCCGCCGACCGGATGTTCTATTTCCCGACGCGCGACGTCTACCGGGCGGCTGAGCGCTGGGAGCCGTGCCCCGAGGACGTCGCGTTCGCCGCGCCCGGCGGGCCGCGCCTCCACGGCTGGCTCTTCCGGGCGGGCGGCGCCGCGCGCGGCGTGGTGGTCCACGCGCACGGAAACGCCGGAAACCTCACGGGACACGCCGAGCTCTCGGTCTTCCTCTGCGCGGCGGGGTTCGACGTGCTCGTGTTCGACTATCGCGGCTATGGCCGGTCGGAGGGCGCGCCGTCGCGGGCCGGGACGGTCGCGGACACGCGGGCGGCGCTCGACTGGGCCGCCGCGCGCGCGCCCGGGCGCGCATTCCTGTTCGGTCAGTCGCTCGGCGCGGCCCGTGGCCTCGTGGCTGCGGCGGAGCGGCCGGAGACCGTGAAGGCGATCGTGGCCGAGGCGGGCTTCACCACCCACCGGGCCATCGGGAGCGCGGCGCTCGGCTCGGGATTCCTGCTCCGTCCGCTCTCGTGGCCGCTGGCGGCCGCGCTCCTGCCCGCGGGGCTCGACCCGCTGGACGCGCTGCCGCGCCTCGCGGCGACGCCGATCCTCTTCGTGCACGGGACCGCCGATCGCGTGATCCCGCACCGGATGAGCGAAGAGCTGCATGCCGCGGCGCGCGGACCGAAGGAGCTGTTCCTGGTCGAGGGAGGCGGACACCTCGACGCGCTCGAACGGGGCGCGCCCGGCTATCGCGATCGGATCGTGGCGTTCTTCGCGAGGTGAGGGTCAGGACGAAAAGGTGCCAGGCACCTTTTCCGCGGCGGAAAAGGTGCCTGGCACCTTTTCGATCGCCTCGACGGCTTCCGCGGGGGTCGCCGCCACCCAGAGCAATCGCGGGGCGATGAGGCCGTCCCAGTAGCCGAACGCGCGTCCATGGACCGTGACCCGCACGGCTACTGGACCGTGAAGGAGGCGGCGGCGCTCGCGAGGAGATCGCCCGGGTCGAGCCGGCCGTCCAGGAGGGCGTTCAGCGCGGTGATCACCACGAACCCCGAGTAGGAGCCCGGCGGGAGCAGCGCCGCCGGATGCGTCACGAGCGGCACGCTGGGGAGCGCGATCCCCTCCGGCAGGAGGACGTTCGCGAAGCTCGGCGTGACCGCAGGGAACGGCTCGAGCGAGAGGTCGGGCCGGTAGAGCGCGAGCAGGCCCGGCGGCCACGTGTAGCCGAGGTAGAGGTCCACCGGCCGCGTGCGCCCCGGGTTCGTGAAACCCGCAGCGTAGGTGAAGCTTCCCGGCCGCGGAACCACCGCGGGCGTCACCGCGCAGCTCGTGGTCGGCCGCTCGTAGCGGAACGCGAACGCGCGGTTCGTCGGGAGGAGCCCCGGAACCAGCCCGCCTCCCGCGATCACGACCTCGTCGCCGAGCACCGCGGGGTAGATGCCATGGAGCGGCGTGGGCATCGGGGTGAGCGCGCGCCACGTGTCCGTTCCCGGGTCGTACTCCTCCACCTGAGGGAAGTTCGCCGTGCCCTCGCCCCCGAACACCAGCACGCGCCCGAAGAGCGCGGCCGCGCCGTTGCCGCCGCGCGCGGTCGGCATGTTCCTGAGCCGGGTCCAGCGGTTCGTCCCCGGATCGTAGGCCTCGAGCGTCGGGAGGTTCGTGGGCACGCGCCCGCCGGCCACGTAGAGCTTCCCCCCGGTCGTTGCGGCCGCGAGGTGCTCGCGCGGAGTGGGCATCGAGGGGAGCGGAGTCCAGCGGTCCATCGCGGGGTCGTAGACCGTGAGGTCCCCCACGACGCCCACGCCCTGGGCCACTCCGCCGACCGCGTAGATGCGCCCGTCGATCGTCACCGCGGCCAGCGCGCCCCGCGGTCGCGGCAGCGGCGCGCGCGCGGTCCACTGGTTCGAGCCGGGATCGTAGGCCCAGACCGCGGCCACGGGCGTGAATGGGCCGGGGTAGCCCCCGATCGCGTAGACGCGCCCGCCGACGGCGGCCATCCCGGGATGGTGCAGCGGGGTCGGGAGGTCCGCGATGCGCGTCCACGCGTTCGCGGACGGGTCGAAGCGCTCGACGATCGCGGTGCCCGCCCACCCCTCGACCAGCCCGCCCGCGACGTAGACGCGGCCGTCCAGCTCCGCCGCGGCCACCTCCTGTCGGGGGATCGAGAGCTGCGGACGCTGCTCCCAGAGGCCGGGCCCCTGGGGCGTCGCGGGGAGGGCGCCGAGGAGCAGCGCCGCTGCCGCCGCGACGCGCGCCCTCACTTCTCCTCCTTGCCGGGCTCGGGCTTCTTCTCCTTGTCCCGGCCGCGGAGCGCCGCGGTCACCCACTGGCCGGAGACCACGCGGGCGCCGCCCCCCCCGCCGCCCCCCCCCAACCGTCGCGCGGTCGCGCCCCCCCCCCCGCCCCCCCCCCCCTCGTCCTCCTCGCGCACCGGACGCGCCGCGCGCGGAGTGGGGGCGATCACGCCGACGAGGTCTCCCTTGAGGTCATAGGCGAGCCCGCCCTGGTATCCCTCGACCGAGTCGGTCGTGCCGAAGACCGGGCGCTCCTTCCCGTGAACCACGTTGATGCGGGTGATCGTGAAGCGCGGCTGGTACCCGAGGTCCTCGCCGGCGAGGTCCACCACCACCAGCGGGTCGGCCAGACCGGGCTCGCCGGTGGCGAAGGTCACGGGCGAGGCAACGCCCGCGGCCGCCTTGGCGCGGAGCAGCGTGAAGCCGGTGTCGGCGTCCCTCCGGTGCACCTGGAGCGCCACCTCGGCGCCGTCCGGGAGCACGGCCTTCCAGCCGTAGGTCTCGTCGATGTCCGCTTCGTCCGCGCCCGCGTCACCCCCGGACCCGCCGCCCGGGCCGCCGCGGCCGCGGCCGCCCGGACCCCGGTCGATCGCGGAGGTGGGGACCACCACGGTGGTGGCGTCGGCGAAGAACCCGGTGACCCGTGCCCGGCGCGTGCCACCGCCCCCGCCGCCGTCGCCGCGGCCGCCGCGCGCGCCGAACGGGTTGTCCGGCATGGGCTGCTCGAAGCGCACGAGGACCACCTGGCGCTTCGCCCGCTCGAAGACCGCGCGGACCTTCTCGGCCAGCTCGTCGGCCCGAGCGAGCCCCGCCGTGAGTCCGAGCACCAACGCGATCCCGATGAGCTGCATGGAACGACCTCCTGGCTGGCCCCGCGCGGCGGATTATACGCGCTCTTCGCCCCGACCCGTCGCCGGTGCTATGTTTGCGGCATGCGCGTCACGCTCCGGCTGAAGGACGTCGGGACCGAGTCCGAGCTCCGGCCGCTGATCGACCAGGCGACCGTGAAGCTCAAGCGACACCTGGTGACCGTCTCGGACGAGCTGCTCGATCTGCACGTCCATCTGGAGAAGGTGCGCGGGCTCGTCGAGACCTCGCTCACGCTGCACGTCCCGTCGGGGACGCTGAACGCGAAGGCGCGCGCGCCGGCGCCCGCGCCGTGCCTGAAGGAGGCCGTCGCGGAGCTGCTCGACCAGGTGCACCGGCTGAAGAGCCGCTGGAAGGGCGAGCACCTGCGCAAGCGCGAAGGGGAGCGGTTCCGCGGCGAGGCGGCGCTGGCCGGCGAGCTGGCCCGGATCGAGGACCGCGACGAAGAGTGGTGCCGGGAGGCCGTGCGGCGGAGCATGGGACGGCTCACGGCGTTCGTGCACGGCGAGGTCCAGGCCCACCAGGAGAACGGCGACCTCCGGCACGGGGACCTGGCCGCCGAGGACGTGGCCGACGCCGTGGCGCTGGCCGCGCTCAAGGGGTTCCGGGACCGGCCGCGCGACGTCCCGTTCGAGCACTGGCTCTACCGTCTGGCCTTCGAGCAGTTGATGGAGGAGGTGGACGTGCTGCGCGAGCGACGGCGCCGGGAGGGCGCCTCCCTGGAGGACCGGGCGCCGGAGCCGCGGCCGGTCCTCGAGGGCCCCTCCACCACGGAGGAGATCTGGGAGGACGTGCTGCCTCACGACCTCGTGTCGATCAAGGACCTCCTCCCCGCCGATAAGGTCGAGCCCGTCGACGAGGCGGCCGAGCGGAACGACCTCTGGCGTTTCGTGCTGCGGCGCGCGGCCGCCCTCCCGCCCGGACCGCGGCAGGCCTTCACGCTCACCGCCGTCCACGGCTTCACGCCGGAACAGGCCGCACACGTGCTGGCGGTGCCCCCCGAGACCATCCAGCGCGACCTGGAGGCCGCCCGCCGCTCACTCCGCCAGGCGATGGAGTAGCGCCCCGAAGAGCAAAGGGGTCAGGACCCCGGGGGGGTCCTGACCCCGTCCAGGTCTAGTGATCCTGGCAGAGACAGTTCGGGAGCCAGTGCACGTTCACGGCGTTCGTGATGCTGATCGGAAGCCCCGCCGGGGCGTTCCGGGCGGCGAAGTCGAGCACGAGGCCCTGGAGCGTGATGGCGAACTTCCCGAGCGGGAAGTGCGGGAGGACGATGATCGGCCCCATGCCGGGTCCGCAGGGTCCCGGAGGACCGGCGGGACCCCCGGGGATCCCGAGCCCCAGGTTCGAGACGAACAGGAAGCCCAGGTTGGCGGCCCCGCCGCTCCAGATCGGTCCGAAGCCCGAGTTGACCGGGAAGGAGGCCAGCCCGAGCTCGCCGATCGGAGGTCCCCAGGAGGCGAAGTCCCCGGCGTGCGGTCCGCCGCAGAAGGTCTTGACCTTCGGGTTGCCGACGGTGGCGTAGAGGATGTAGACCGTCGAGCCGGGAGGATTGGCCGGGGGCGAGCTGAGCTGGATCGCGATCGGCATGCCCGGCTGGATCCCCGCGCACTTGTTCGAGCCGTTCACGCAGAGGATCGGGAGGCCCGGCTCGGTGCCGCCCACGTTCCCGCCCCACGTGATGCAGGTGATGTCCCGGGCGCGCAGGTTCGTCGGCCGGCCGGGAGGAGGACTCTTCTTCTCGAGGTCGGTCACCCGGCTGCGGGTGTGCACCGTGATGCTCTGCCCGGAGGCCACGTTCGGGACGATCAGGCCCACGGCCATCGTCACGTCGAAGCCCGCCTCGGGGGCGTCCACCACGAGGTCCTGGTTCAGGTCGTTGTTGAGCACGTTGAGAAGAGCGCCGAAGCCCATGGTGGTGATGTTGGTGCGGAGCGTGGCGAAAGGCAGGACCTGGAAGGCCCGCGCCTTGACGAGCTGACCATTCGGATCGACCGCCTCGATCGACGCGGTCGCCACCATGCGGGAGAGCGACTCGGCATGGTCGTACGCGAAGACCCACTGGGCGTTCGAGGTGAACGGGGGCATCGCGCCGCAATGCTGCTGGCGCATGGAAGCACCGGCCCGGTCATTCCCCAGGGTCTGGATATCGCAGTCCCAGTAGCGCACGAGGTGCACGTTGTGGGGCGGATCGGTCGAGGGCCGCCGGTTCGTGATCCGGTAGATCTGCTGGAGCGTGGAGCTCTCGCGCGGCGGTCCGCTGACCGGGTCGGGGCCGTCCAGGAACTGGGTGAGCTGGAAGTCCCAGAGACCGCCGAAGAGCGTCCAGGTGCTGGTGACGCGCCGGCCCGGAACCACCACGGTCTGCGGGATCGCGGGGAGCGCCGGGGTCCCCAGCGCGCGGGTGGAGAGCCACGCGGTTTTGGCCAGCGGCGCGCCAACGGGCTGGGCGCCGAAGAAGAGGGCCGATTCGAAGGTGAAGTTCGCCACCCGCGGGACCCCGTTGGGGTTCGCGGAATGCGTGGCGAAGCCGCCGTAGCCGTCCACGACCACCTGGCAGGTCTTGGGGGTCGGCGGGACGGTTTCGTTCGTGAGCGTCTGGTTCTGCGCGAGCGAGAGCGATCCGAGGGCGAGGAGCAGCAGGGCACCCCTCGCGAGTTGTTTGCAGGTCACTTCTTCTTCCTCCTTTTTGGTGATGGCCGTTCGTGGCGAAAGCCCGCGAATACATCATCCGCTCGGAGGCTGAGCGCTCCCTCCTCCATCAGGGAACGCCTCGTCCGCACTCTCCGAGGCGGGTCCATGAGTCCCCGAAAGGGCCAGTCCCAACGGGCACCAGACTAATGCACGCCCCGGTAGGAGAAAAGGGGTCAGGCACCTTTTCCGCGGCGGAAAAGGTGCCTGACCCCTTTTCTCCTACCTCACCGTCCAGGTCTTTCGCACCGACGCGCGCTCGGGTCCGAGCAGGTTGAAGGCGTCGGCGCCCGGCCGGCCGAGACCGCGCGGGAGCACCACCTGCGCCGCCCACGTCTCTTCGAACGGCGTGCGGAACGGATGGAGCACCGGCCCCAGCACCGGGGTGATGTCGATCGTGTCCCACCAGAGGAGCCCGTAGTACGTGCGGAGCCCGCCGGCGAGCAGGACCGGGTCCCGCGTCCGCACCCGCACCCGCACGCGGGCCACCTGGTCCACCACGCCGTCCCCCGGATCGATCTCCACGCGGAGCGCGGGATCGAGCGCGGCGGCCGCCTCGATCTGCTCGTAGACGTGCCCGTACCGGCCGAGCCAGCCGAGCGTCTTGCTCTCGCTGTTCGGGAAGGCGACCGGCCGCATCGTGATCGCGCTGTACTGCGCCGCCGACCTGCGATCCACCGTCGTCCCCCACCCGACCTGCCACCAGCGCCAGAGGTCCCCGGCCAGCGTCCGCGCCCAATCGAGGTACTGCGGGCGCGCGGTCAGGAGCCAGGCGTAGGCAAGGCCGTCCACCACGTGCGCGAGGTGCGCGCGATCCGGCGCGTCGCGCCGCCCGGGGTCGGAGTTCCAGTGGTAGTAGAGCGCCCAGGGGACGTACGCCGCGTCCGTCCCCCACCCGCCCACCAGCGGGCCGCGCTCCGTGGGCGCCGAGATCAGCCAGTCGGCGATCTCGGTCACCACGCGGTTCGCCACCGGATCGAGCCCGCCCACCGCCACCGAGTACTTCCCGACGGCGCCGAGCAGGATGCCGGACTGCCACGGATCGCAGTGGCCGTCGCTCTCGAGCACGTGGCCGCGTCCGCCCGAGAGGTTCGAGAACCCCCGGATCAGCCCTCCCGCGATCGCGAGCCAGGACGGGTCGCCGAGGTAGTTGTAGAGCTCGGTGAGCCCGAGGATGGACCACCCCGCGAGCCGCACCTCGGGCCCGACCCCGTAGGCGGGCCCGGGGTAGCGCGTCCAGTAGCCGCGATAGAACTCCCCCACCTCGAGCGCGGTCTCCCGCGCGAGCGAGTCGCCCGTGAGCGCCTGGTAGAGGAGGAGCCCCTGCACCCAGGTGTGGCTGGGTGTCGGGGGCACGGTCATGTCGCCGTGCATCTGCCCCTTCTCGAACCGCTGCCCGCCGTTCACCCAGGAGGCGTCCTCGGTCGTGTGATAGCCGTCCAGGTCCATCCGGTGCCGGGTCATCTCGATTCCCAGGTCCAGGAGCCCGAGGTCGCCGGTCCGGAGGAAGTGGAGCATCGAGGACCAGGCCCAGTCGTAGTGACCGGAGGAGTAGCCCTCCCCCCACGGGATGTCGCCGAAGCTCATCCATCCGAAGAACTGGCGCCCGCCCCAGGGACCGCCGCGGCGGCGGAAGGAGGTGTAGGAGACCCGCCCGATGTTCGGGACCGGGTCGGTCGCCGCGTCGTCCCAGCGCATCCGCTGGAAGCGCTCGTAGCGCGCCAGCGACTCCCGCACGGGCGCAGGCAGCGCCGCCTCGCCGGCCCAGTCGAGCCGCTCGCGCATCACCTCGACGGCCGCCGTCCGCGCCACGTGCGCCGGGTCGGCGCGCGCGAACAGCGGGTCCTGGAAGGAGCGCACGCGCGCGTCCGCGCGACCGGTCTCGGAGTCGCCGAGGTGGAAGCCGAGATAGACCTCGTGGGTCTTCCAGCGCCCGCCTGCGAGGCAGTAGTCGTCCCGGGCGTCGGCGGGCGCGGGATGGTTCCGGTAGTAGCCCTCGTCCAGCGACTGGCCGAAGACGGGCCAGAGGCCGATCTCGATCCGTCCGTCGGCGCGCGCGGTCATCGACTTCGGGAAGTTCTGCCAGAAGTGGCGCACCGCGGCGGTGACGCCGTAGCCCCCGCCCGAGAGGTCCAGGAGCCCGTGGGTGGCTCCGGAGGCCTGACCGTCCAGCCCGCCTACGCTCGAGAGGAGCTGTCCCGCCTGGTCGCGCACGCGGCGGATGAAGTTGTCCTCGACGTTGTAGTTCGCGTCGTCCAGGCTCGAGCCGGACTGCGCGCCGACCTGGTCCACCTCCAGCGTCCGGGAGGCGCCGGCCGTCAGCGACGCGGCGCCGTCCGGGAGCCGCACGACGGGCGTCGTGCCGAGCGCGAGCCTGAGCCCGAGGTGCATCTCGGAGAAGTAGGGGAACGCCGTCGGGCGGTTCCGGAGGTAGCCGTAGGATTGCGGGTTCTGCAGCGTGTAGTGGACGCGCACGAAGTCCCGCCCGGCATACGCGTGGATGCGGGCCACGTAGCGGAGGAGGTCCGCGCCGCCCGCGCGGTGTGTCCCCTCCACGCGCACCACCACCCGGAGCGGGCCCGACTCCTCGAGGAACAGCCGGGTCGGCGGCGCGGCCGCCGAGGTGTGCACGGTCCCGCGGTACTCGGTGATGACGGCGCCGTTCCCGGCGTCCGGGAGGATCAGCTCCCGCCCGTTCAGCGAGAGCCGGCGGAAGAGATCGAAGCCGTTTCGCGCCACCTCGAACCGGAGCGGGCCCGTGTTCACCGTGATCCCCGAGGCGGTCTCGTCGACGCCGAGCGCCGAGGGCACGGCCGGGCCGCTCCCCCCCTCGCGCAGCCGGTAGACCACGGTCCCCCGCCCGGGGACGTCGGCCTGGAAATCGACCAGCAGCCACTTGATGGGCCGCCAGCTCTCGGCGGGCGGGCCGCCCCAGCGGGACTGCACCCGGAACTGGGCCGGCACCTCGTGACCGTCGGGATCGAAGACACCGAGGCGCGCCGTGTCGAGCACGAAGTCCCCCTCGCCCAGGGGCACGCCCGACGTCACGGGCTCGTGGTCGCGAGCCACCCCGGCCCGCTCGGTGATCGTGAGCGGGACGTCCAGGCCGGCCTCCGCGAATGCGGCGATCAGCCCGGCTGTGAAGAGGATCCGAAGCCCGACGAGCTGGTGGTGTGCCCCCATCTTTCCCCTTCCTTCCGCTTCTTCCGAACGGGCGGTGCGCCAGACGCTCCCCCCGAAGCCCTCCATGAACGAATGTCCAAACAGTATAAGCATTTACAGGTTATTCAAAATCGTGGAGTGGCCCGATCTGAGAGCGGCCGGCCCGCCGGAGGCGCGTCCCCCCGCTCCGGGGCAGTCGCGTGTTGAAAAGAGAAGGGCACCCGTACAATCCTGCGCATGCGCCCCCCCCTCTGGCCGCTCACCCTCCTCCTGGCCGCCTGCTCCTCGCCACCGCCCGAACCGGCTCCGACCCGCGACCGACCGGAGACGCGCGCACCGGAGAAGGCCCCTCCAGCGCCCGCCGCCGCCGCCGCCGCGGCTCCGGCGCCCGCGGCCGCCGCGCCGGGGGCCGCGCCCGGTGAGGCGCCGCCCGCGAAGGCCGAGCCTGTGCCGGCTCCCGAGGAGCCTCCGCGGCTCCCGCCGCCGCGCCCTCCCGCCCCGCCCGCGCCGGCGGCCCAGGCCGGCGATCTCGCGACCGCGCGCGGGCTCGTGGAGGACCTGACCAAGGAGATCGGGACCCGCCGCGGGCTCGCGCTGCCCGGACCCGTGGGGGTGCGTCTGGCGTCGCGTGAGGAGCTCGCGGGGCTCCGCGCCGGCGCGGCCGGGCCCGCGCCGCTCGACGAGCGGATCGCCGACGTGCTCGGGCTGGCGACCGGGTCGGGGATTCCCGGCCGGGACGCGCTGCTGGCGGCGGTGGTCGCGCCGGCGGCCTTCGACCCGGAGCGGAGCGAGCTGGTGCTCGAGGCGGGGCGTCCGGCGGTGGCGTGGTACGGGAGCGCCGCGCGCGAGCTGTGCGCCGCCGCCGAGCGCGCCGCCTGGCCGGCGCCGGCGGAGTCCCCGAGCCTGGACGCGCGCCTCGCCCGGAGCGCGCTGGTCGCGGGGAGCGCGATCCTCTTCCAGCAGGAGCTGCTCTCGGCCTCCAGCGACCTCGCTCCGATGATCGAGCAGTCGAAGCAGGAGGAGCTCCGGAACCGCGCGCTCCTCGTGCTCCCCCTCTGGCACTGGCGGACCGCGGCCTTCCCGGTCTTCAAGGGCGCGCCGTTCGTGCTCCAGGTGCGCGGCCCCGGGGGATGGAGCGCGCTCGACCGGGTCTGGAAGGCCCCGCCGGTCTCGACCGAGCAGGTGCTCCATCCGAAGCAGTACGGCAAGGACTTCCCGGTCGCGATCCGGCTGCCTGATTTCGCGCCGGCGCTCTCGGGCGAGGGGTGGACGCGGGTCGAGGAGACGCTCGGAGAGCTCGGAATCTCGATCTTCCTGGAGCAGTCGCTGGGCGAGCGCACGGAGCGTTCGCCCTTCGCGGCGCTCCATTCGAGCTACACCGACCCCGTGGCCACCGGTTGGGACGGGGACCGCGTTGCGGTCTATCACACCGGGTCCGGCGGGAAGCGGTTCCTGGCCTGGAGCACCGCCTGGGACTCGGAGAAGGACGCCGAGGAGTACCTGACCGCGATGGCCCGCTGGATCGAGAAGTCCTCGGGGGCGCCGCTCCAGGAGGAGAAGACCGGGCGGACGCTGATGGACTCCCAGCGCATCTACCTGCTCGAGCGACGCGAGGAGCGCGTGGCGGTCCTGATGGGCGTGCCCGAGGGCGCGTTGAACCAGGTCCGCGAGCTGGCCTGGAGCGCGGTGGTCACCGTGGACCCGCGCGAGGCGGCGGCCGCCGGCGAGGGGCTCCGCGGGCGCAACTGGACGAGCGCGAAGTACGGATTCGACGTCTCGCTCCCGTCCGACGGCTGGGAGTTCCTCGGGAGCCCCGCGCCCACGGTGGCCACGCGGATGCGCCACGCCGCCTCGAACGCGTCGGTCACGATCTCGGCCGTCGCCCCGCCGCCGGGGCAGGGGCGCCTGGAGCAGATGCAGTCGCTCGCCGAGGCCCGCCTGGGCGCGCGCGTGTCGGGTTTCAAGAAACTCGCGAGCGGACCGACCCGCCTGGGCGACGTCGAGGCGCTCGAGGTCCGCTACACCGGGATGGAGGCCGAGCAGCCGGTGCAGGTGCGCCAGGTCTTCCTCATCAAGGGGAAGTGGTTCTTCACCGTGGCCTTCGCGGCCCCCGCCCAGGCGTGGGACGGGCGCGCGGCCGACTTCCAGGCGATCGAGGCGTCGTTCAAGTTCCGGAAGCCCGAGGGGTAGCGCTTGGCCGGAGAAAAGGGGGGGAGAATGGGGTTACTCCTCATTCTTCCGCGGCGGAAAAATGAGTAAATGAGGAGTGACCCCGTTTTTCCGGCGAAGAAGGGTCCTGACCCCTTTTCTCCGCCCCCCGTGCTCGAGATCCGGAACCTGACCTACGCCTACGGGCGGAGGCCCGTGCTCGAGGACCTGAGCCTCACCGTGCGCGCCGGCGACCTCTACGGGTTCCTCGGACCCAACGGCGCCGGAAAGACCACGACGATGCGGCTGGTCACGCGCCTCCTCCCACCGCCGCGCGGGCACGTGTTCCTGTTCGGCGCGGACCTCGCCAGCGACGACCCGATGCTGCTCGCCCGGGTCGGCACCGTGCTCGAGGGGCAGGCCCTCTATCCGTATCTCACCGCGCGCGAGAACCTGCTTCTGGTCGGGCGCCTCTCGGGCGGCGTGGAGCGCGACCGCCCCGACCGGCTGCTCGCCACGATGGGCCTCGAGGCGTCGGCGCGGAAAAAGGTGCGGACCTTCTCGCAGGGGATGCGCATGCGCCTGCTCCTGGCCGCGGCGCTGCTCCACCGCCCCGCGCTCGTCGTGCTGGACGAGCCGTGGAACGGGCTCGACCCGCTCGGCGTGCGGGAGGTGCTCGAGACCATCCGCGCGCTCCGCGAGACCGAGGGGACCACCTTCTTCCTCTCGAGCCACCAGCTCCACGAGGTCGAGGCGCTCTGCGACCGCGTGGGGCTGCTCCGCCAGGGGCGGCTCATCGTCGAGGGCGAGACCCATCGGCTGCTCCAGAACGAGGAGGTCGTGCTCGACGTGCGCGCCGGCGATCCCGCGCGGGCGCGCGAGGCGCTGGCCGGGCAGCCCTGGTGCCGCGGCGTCGGCGACGGGACGGACGGCGCGCTCGAGGTGGTCGTGGCGCGCGGCGCGCCCCCGCTGGTGGCGCGCGAGCTGGTCGGCGCCGGGATCGACCTCTTCGAGATGCGCGAGCGGCGCCCCTCGCTCGAGGAGTTCTTCCACCGCCACTTCGGGAGCGGCACGTCATGACGCTCGCGACGCTGGTCGGCGTCGAGCTGCGGAAGACCCGGGCCCAGAAGTCGCAGCTCCTCGCGCTCTTCCTTCCGGCGATCGCCGCCTTCCTGACCGGCGGCGGGATGCGGCTCCTGGAAGGGCTGCAGAGGGTGCGCAAGGGCACGGCGTCCGACGCCAACGGCTACACCTGCCTCGCGACCGCCGCCGGGCTGGGGCTCTTCCTCGGGCTCCTGTTCCTCTCGGTGTCCGCGGCGCTCTCGATCTCCGGGGAGGTGGCGTCGGGGACCATGAAGACGCTGGCCACGCGGCCCTTCCGGCGGGAGGGGATCGTTTCGGGGAAGGCGCTCGCGCTGCTCCTCCAGGTCGCGGTGGTCGTGGCGCTGGTCGCGGGCGCGGCGTGGCTCTCCGGGCGCGTCTTCTACGGCTACGCCGACATCACGGACCGCCAGTTCAAGACCTACGTGTTCCATGACCGCGCCCGCATGGACGCCGAGGCGCTCAAGGCCTTCGCGCTCGCGATCCTCCCGATGGGCGCGACCGTCCTGTTCGCTCTCCTCCTCTCCACGCTGGCGCCCGGTCCCGGCGCGGCCGTGGGGCTCGCGCTCGGCGCGCTCTTCGTGTTCGAGCTGGTGAAGGGGCTCGCGCGGTCGGCGCAGCAGTGGCTGTTCGCTGCCTACGCGCCGGCGGTCAGCGACGCGTCCTACTTCCACGAGCTGAAGGGGTTCGCCCAGGGACTCTCGGACGCGGGCTGGTCGGACCGGGTGCTCGTGCTCTCGCTCGCCGTCCCGGCCGCGTCGCTGGTCCTCTTCTGGTTCGCGGCCGCCCTGGCCTTCCGGAGGAGGAAGCTCCTGTGACCGCCGCCGCGACCCTGCTCGCGCTCGCGCTGGCGCCGGCCCAGCCGGGCTTTTTCGGCGCGAAGGTCACGGAGAACGCGGACACGCTCGAGGAGGTCGGATCGCACCGCGGGGTGAAGGTGCTCGCGGTCGTCGAGAACAGCCCGGCGGCGGCGATCGGCGTTCGTCCGGGGGATGTCATCCTGACGCTCGCCGGCGCGCCGATCGACTGGCCCGACGCCTGGACGCGGGCCGAGGCCGGCGCGAAGCCGGGGGTGGAGCTCCCGGTCGAGGTCCGGCGCGACGAGGCCGTGCTGGCGCTCCGGCTGGTCCCGGTCGCCCGCGTGGCCCCGCCGCCTCCGCCGCCTCCCGCCGAGACCCTGGTCGAGGACCGGAGGGCCGGGATCACGCTGCGCCCGCTCGAGGGCGCGGAACGGGGGCGGGGCGTGCAGATCGTGGACCTGCGCCCCGACTCGCCCTGGCGCCGGGCCGGCGTGCAGAGCGGGGACGTGCTGGCGGCGATCGACGGCGAGACCGTCCACGCGCCGCGTCAGGTGCTGAACCGGATCCACGGGGCGCCGGAGGGGGCACGCTGGAAGCTCCGGCTCGTCCGCGCTGGAAAGCCGCTCGGGACCGAGGTCCGCCTCGGCGCCCGCGAGAAGACGCTCTCGAGCTTCTACGTCCCGTTCCTGGTGCACTACGAGGAGGACCGGGAGTTCGCCTGCCTCTTCCACCTGATCAAGACCACGCGGCAGGGGGACGCGCGGACCTGGCGGTTCCTCTGGCTGTTCCGATTCACGGTCGGCGAGCGCGACGTGATCCGCGAGGTGAAGTGACGGCCTGGCTCCTCCTCCTCGCCGCCGCGCTCGGGGGCGGCCCCGCGTTCCGCCGGACGGCGATCCTGCCGGCGGGTGACCTCCGGGAGGTCCGGATCATGGACCTGGACGGGGACGGGCGATCCGACCTGTTCCTGCTGATGGGCCCCGTCGGGGAGGCGCCTGCGGCGTTCGCGATCCACCGGCAGCGCCCGGACGGGAGCTTCGCCGTGGTCCCCGACCACCAGATCCCGCTCAAGAAGGACGTGGTGCTCGTGGCCGCCGGCGACTTCGGGCCGGACGGGACCACGGCGCTCTTCACGCGGCAGAGCCTCTTCCTGGCGCGGCCCGGCGCGGGCGAGCGCGAGCGCTTCACGCGCGCGGCGGGCGTGGACCTCTTCTTCGACTACCCCGGCCCCGACGGGCCGGCGCTCTGGAACGCCCCGGACCTGGACGGCGACGGGCTCCCCGATCTCGTGGTCCCGGAACGCGGGCGGTTCCGGGTGCTGCTCCAGGAGCGGCGCGCGGACGGCGCCCGCGGGTTCGTCGAGGCGGGCGCGCCCGCCGCCACCGTCGAGACCGAGCCCGAGCGGCGCGCGCTCGTGCGGGTCGGGAGGCGCCGCGCGGGCCTCGGACGCGAGACCGAGGGCGGCGTGAATCTCCATCGCGAGCAGCCGGCGCTCGCCGTGGCCGACTTCGACGGCGACCGGCGGCCCGACCTCGTCAGGCTGGCAGGGAACGCGCTCGAGGTGTTCCTCCAGGGGGAGCGCGGCCGCTTTCCGGCGACGCCCTCGGTCCGCGCCGACGCGGCGGCGCTCGGCCGCGGCGCCGGGGCGCTCGACCAGTTCCGGGGGATCGGGCACGCGGACGTGAACGGGGACCGGCGCGAGGACGCGCTCGTCGTGCGGACCGAGCCGGAGGGGCCGGTGACGCGGGTGCTCCTCTTCCTGGGCGACGGGAAGGGCTTCCCGCCCGCGCCGCGGCAGATCCTCTCGGTGAAGGGGGTGGCGGCGGAGCCGGAGCTCTCCGACCTGGACGGAGACGGCGACCTGGACCTCGTGCTCACCTCGTTCCGGCTGGACCTGCTCTCGATCGTGAAGGACGCGCTCGCGCAGCGGCTGGACGTGACGCAGTCGATCTTCCTGTTCGGGCCCGACGGCCGCTTCTCCCGCTCGCCGGACCTCGAGGGGACCGTGCCGCTTCCGCTGAAGGACGTGCGGGAGTCCGAGGTGATCCCCCGGGTCTCGTTCCAGGGGGACTTCGACCGCGACGGCTTCAAGGACGCGCTGGTGGTGCGCGAAGGAGACAGGCTCACGATCACGCGCCTGGTGCGGAAGCGGGGGCTCTTCGGCGGCGCGAGCCTCGGGTGGGACGACCGGCCGATCCTCGACGAGCGCGTGGGCGGCGCGCGCGGCGTCCGGGTCGAGGACCTCGACCGGGACGGGTGGGTGGACTTCGTCGTCTGGCGCGAACAGGGGGTGCTCGTGTTCCGCTCGGAGGCGCGATGACCGCCGCGGCGGCGCTCGTCCTCGTCCTGCTCCCGGGCCAGGAGCTGGCCGGCCGCGCCTCCACGGTGAGCTTCGCCGAGGACCCGGACGTGGTGCTGCTCGAGGACTTCGACGGCGACCGCCGGAAGGACCTGCTCGCGATCCGGGGCGCGCGGATCGCGCTCCACCCGCAGGGCGCGGAGGGCTTTCCGGCCGCGCCCGCGCGGACGCTCCAGGCGCCGGCGGAGGGCTTCCTCGCGGACGCCGGGGACCTGGACGGCGACGGGCGCGCGGAGCTGGTGGTGCTGACGCCGCGCGGCCTGTTCGTGACGGCGCCGGCGTCGGGCGCCTTTCCGGAGCGGCCCGTCCTCGAGCCCGGGACGCCGTATCGCCCGGTGGGCGCGCATGCGGCCGCGCTGCTCCACGACCTCGACCGGGACGGACGGGCGGACCTCGTGCTCCCGCTCGGCGAGCGCTTCGAGCTCCACCTCTCGCGGGGCCCGGAGGGGTTCCGGCGGCTCCCCCCCATCCACACGGACTTCGCCGCCTCGATGGAAGCGGGGCGCGGCCGGCTCTCCGACACGCTGGTCTCGACGCTCCGGATCCCGGCGCTCGCGCTCCGGGACGTGAACGGGGACGGCCGCGAGGACGCGGTGGTCGAGCGCGAGGGCACCCGCTGCACCTACCTCCGGCGCGAGGACGGGACCTTCCCGGCCGCGCCCGACCGCGTGCTGGACCGGAAGAAGTTCGAGGCGGCCGGCGAGGAGGGCGGCGGCGGCACCGGGGTCTCGATCCGCGTGGGCGGCCGCGGACGGTCGGGCGGGAAGGACGTGGAGCAGGACCTCGACGGCGACGGGATCGTGGACACCGTGCTGGTCTCGGGGCGGACGGTCCATCTCTTCTTCGGGACCCGCGAGGGGCCCGACTGGTCGAAGCCGGCCCGCGTGCTCAAGGTCGGCGAGGACATCTCGGGGACCATGGTGGCGGACGTGAACGGAGACGGCCGGCCCGATCTCGTGCTGCTCAAGGTCGAGAAGCCCGGCCTCGTCCGGCTCGCGGCGGCCTTCGTGTTCTCGATGGACCTCCGCCTGGACGCGCTGGCCTTCCACAACAACGGGCACCGCGACTTCTCGCGGCGGCCCGACCAGCGGAACGATCTCTACTTCCGGCTCCCGCCGCTGCTCCAGCTCATCGCGGACCTGCCGCGGCTCCAGAAGGAGGCGGAGGAGGCCGAGGAGCGGGGCGCGCGGATCGCGCGGGGGGACCTGGACGGCGACGGGTGGCCCGACCTGGCGCGCGAGACCGCGCCCGGGCGGGTCGAGCTGTTCCGCCTGCCGGGCGGCGCGGGCGGCGGGGGCGGACGGCTCGAGGACCGCGTGGCGCGCGAGCTCCTCTTCGACCCCAAGCAGAAGGTGCTCACGCTCGAGTCGCTCATCCGCTACGTGGGCGACCTCGAGGGCGCGCTCGCCGACCGGGAGACGGCCGGGCGGAGCCCGGACCTCGTGCTCACGATCCGCGAGCCCGGGCGCTTCCCGTACCACAGCCTGGAGGTCCGCGACCTGGACGGCGACGGCCGGGGCGACCTCATGATGAGCTGGGCCGAGGACCGCCGCCCCGACCCCGGCGCGCCGCCGGGCCCGCGGGGGCGCGTGCTCGAGTTCCGGCTCTCGCGGAGGCAGCAGTGATGGACGCCGCCGGCGGGATCGTCGAGCTGGACGGGGTCACGAAGACCTTCGGGAGCCACGTCGCCGTCCGGGACCTCACGCTCCACATCCCGCGCGGTTGCGTCTATGGCTTCATCGGTCCCAACGGCGCCGGGAAGACCACGACCATCCGGATGATCCTGAACCTCCAGGCGCCCGACCGGGGGACGGTCCGGGTCCTCGGCGCGCCGCCGGGCCCGGCCGTCACCGACCGGATCGGCTACCTCCCCGAGGAGCGCGGGCTGTACCGGAAGATGCGGGTGCGCGAGCTGGTCCTCTACTTCGGGCGGCTCAAGGGCCGCCCGCTCGCGGAGCTCGCGCCGCGGGCCGACGCCTGGCTGGAGCGCCTGCAGCTCCGGGAGTGGCGGAACAAGAGGGCCGAGGAGCTGTCCAAGGGGATGCAGCAGAAGGTGCAGTTCATCGCCACCGTGATCCACGAGCCGGAGCTGGTGATCCTGGACGAGCCCTTCTCCGGGCTCGACCCGGTCAACGCCGAGGTGCTCACGGGGATCATCCAGGAGCTGCGCCGCTCGGGGCGGACCGTGATCTTCTCCACCCACGTGATGGAGCAGGCCGAGCGCCTCTGCGACCGCGTGTTCATGATCGCGCGCGGGCGGAAGGTCCTGGACGGGACGCTGGCCGACATCCGGCGCCAGTTCGGCGAGGACACCGTGGACCTGATCGGGGAGGGGGACCCGTCCCCGCTCCGGGGGCTCCCCGGGGTCCGGGAGGTGCGCGAGGAGGGCGGCCGCTTCGAGATCGACCTCGAGGCCGGCGCGTCCGCGCAGGGCGTGCTCGAGGCGCTGGTGCCCCGGTTCCAGATCCGGTCCTTCGCGGTGCGCGCTCCGACGCTCCATCAGATCTTCATCCGTCTGGCCGGCGAAGCCGGGGAAGGCCGGGCCGCATGAGCCGGATGGCGGTCGTGGCCTGGCGGGAGGTCCTGGCCGTCGTCCGGACCAAGGCCTTCCTGATCGGGCTGGTCGTGCTCCCCGCGATCGTGAGCCTCGGCGCGTCGGCGCCGCTGCTCCTCGACCGGATGGCGAAGCAGCAGGAGCGGCGGTTCGCGCTGGTGGACTTCACGGGGCTGGTGGGCACGCCGGCCCGGGAGAAGCTCCAGGGGCTCGACTACGACCGGAACGAGCGGATCCGGGTCGAGCTGGTCCCGGCCGGTCCGGCGGCGCCCTTCCCCGAGGCCCGCGAGCGGGCGATCGGGCAGCAGTCGGCGCGCGTGCGGTCCGGCGAGCTGTTCGGCTTCGTCGTCGTCGGCCCCCGCGTGCTCGAGGACCCCGGGAGCGGGGCGCCGGAAGCCGCGTCCGGGGAGGCCGAGCTCACCTACGGCGCCGTGAACCTGAGCGCGGGACTGGTCCGGCGCATGGTTCGCAACGCACTCTTCGAGTGCGTCCGCCGGCTGCGCCTCGAGCGGGCCGGACTCGATGCCGCGGCGGTGCAGCGACTGACCGCCGCTCCGGCCTGCCGCGAGTTCCGGGTCGTCGGCGAGGGTGAGGCCGCGGACCGGCCCGTGGTCCCGTCCAGCGGCATCCAGGAGGAGCTGGTCCCCATGGCCTTCATGATGCTCCTGCTCATGGGGATCATGAACTCGGCCGGTCAGCTCCTGAACAGCACGATCGAGGAGAAGGGGGGCCGGGTGATGGAGGTCCTGGTCTCCTCGGTCACCCCCGAGAGACTGCTCGTCGGCAAGATCATTGGCGCCTCCGCCGTCGGGCTGATCACGGTGCTGGTCTGGGGCACGAGCGGATACCTCGCCGCGAGCCGTTTCGACGCCCTCCCGGCCGGGGTCCTCCGGCCCGCGCTGTTCGCGTGGTGCAGCTTCTACTTCGTCGCCGGCTACCTCCTGTTCGCCTGCGTCTACGCCGCCATCGGGTCGCTCTGCAATACGATCCAGGACGCCCAGGGGATGGTGGTGCCGGTCATGCTCGTGATGCTCCTGCCGCTGATCGGGATGACGCAGGTGGACGACCACCCGGACAGCGCGCTCACGCTCTTCCTCACGCTCTTCCCCTTCTCGGCCCCGTTCGTGGGGACGCTCCGGCTGGGCCTGAGCCCCCCGCCGCCGACGTGGCAGCTCCTGCTCTCCGCCGCCCTCCTCGTGGCGAGCGTCTGCGCCCTCCTCTGGGGCTCGGGCCGCATCTTCCGGATCGCGGTGCTGCACCAGGGGAAGCCGCCGCGGCTCCGCGAGCTCGCGGGCTGGCTCCGCCGGAGGTAGGCGGAACGGGCATGGGCGCTTCCCCGCCGGCGCCGTCCCCGGGCGGGCCGGAGCCCGCTCTCGCCGGCGCCCCCGAGACGGACCTCAGCGTGATCGTGCTGAGCTGGAACACGGCCGACCTCTCGCTCGCGTGCCTGGCGTCGCTCGCGCAGCATCCGTACCGCGGCCCGCACGAGGTCCTGTTCGTGGACAACGCCTCGGAGGACGGGAGCGCGGACCGCGTGGCCGCGGCGTTCCCCGAGGTGCGGGTCCTCCGCAACGCCCGGAACCTCGGCTGGTCGGAGGGGAACAACGTCGGCCTGCGCGCCGCGCGCGGCCGGTGGCTCCTGCTCCTCAACTCCGACACCGAGGTCCGGCCCCGGACGCTCGACCGGCTGGTGGAGTTCCTGCGCGCCCGTCCCGGAGCCGGGTGCGTCGGCGCGCGGCACGTGTACCCCGACGGCCGGCTCCAGGCCACTTGCGTCCGCTTCCCGACGCTTGCGACCGCGGTGACCTTCGACACGCTGCTCGCCCGCCTCCCGTGGGGCCGGCGCCACCTGGACCGCTACTTCATGCGGGACTTCGACCACCGGAGCACCCGCGAGGTCGACCAGGTCCCGGGGAGCTGCCTGCTGCTGCCCCGCGAGGTGGTCCGCCGCATCGGACTCCTGGACGAGAAGCTCTGGCTCTACTTCAACGACGTGGACCTCTGCCTTCGCGTCCGCGCGGCGGGCCTGGGCGTCTGGTTCCTGCCGGAGGCCGAGGTGCTGCACCATCACCACGCCTCGACCCGGAAGTTCTCCTGGTTCGCGGTCCACTGGCACCTGGACCAGGTGGCCTACTATCGGAAGCACTTCGGCTGGCGCGGCGTCCTGGCGGCGCGGCTGACCGGACTCTACGTGGCCGCGCGCGAGGTCTGGAGGCTCGTCGTGCTCCGCCGCGCTGCGCGGGGGAGCATGGGTCGGGACGTCCGTTTCGTGGTCCGGGCGCTGGCGCGGGTCTTGACGAGCTGAACGGAGGGAGCATGCGCGGCGGCAACAAGCAGGTGAGCGTCGTGATGGTCACGCACAACCGGGCGCATCTCCTGGAGCGCTCGCTCCACTGCTACCGCGACCAGGAGCTCGACAACGACCTCGTGGAGTACATCGTCATCGACGACGACGGGAGCGACTCCACCGCGGGGCTCTGCGAGGAGTGGGCCCGCGAGCTGGACCTCGTCTACGTCCGGGTGCGCAAGCCCGTAGGAGTCGGCTGGCGCGACGCGGCGGCGGTCATCAACCTCGGACTCCGGATGAGCCGGGGCCGGATCATCATCCCCACGCACCCGGAGATCATGGTCGGGCGCGCCACGCTGCGGAGGCTCTTGGACGCCGTCCGCGAGCGCCTCTGGGTCGCGGCGAAGGCCTACTTCCTGACCGCGGAGGACCAGGCGGGGATCGACGCACTGGACTGGCGGGGCCGGGGTCCGCTGGCCGTGCGCGCCCTTCCCGGCTTCTACGCCAAGCCGGCCGGGCCCGAGGGGGCGCCGGAGCGGCGCCACGAGGAGACCGAGGCGGCGGAGCGGTGGGAGTCCTGGCAGCTCGGGGGGATGACGGCCCGCACGTGGGGATGGATCGGCGGCTTCACGGAGCTCGAGGCGTGGGGCGCGGTGGACCTCGACTTCCAGCGACGCCGCGAGGTCCTGGGCATCCGCACCGAGACGCTGAGGCACGAGGATTCCCTGTGCGTGCACCAGAACCACGACGGACCGCGGGACACACGCACGGTCCGGGACCTTGAGCGGGCCCACCGCGCGGTGCCGGTCTACCGCTCTCCCGAGGAGGCGATCCGCGACCACCTCTGGCCCAGGGTCCCGTGAAACGGACCGCGGGTCACTTCCAGGTGTCGTCGCGGCGGCCGTCGAGCGTGGGACGCTCGAGGCGGAGGTGATAGGGAGGCTCGAAGAGGGAGCGGACGTCGGGGTCGAGGAGGGCCGTCTCGAGACCGTGCCACGCGGGCGCGTAGTCCCGGGCGTAGGCGGCGTTGGCCGGCGCGTAGCGGAGGAGGAGGACCAGCCGCTCCTCGTCTCCCGTCCACGGGAGCGTTCCATGGGTCAGCCCCTCGGAGAAGACCACGAGGTCGCCCGCCTCGCCGGTGACCGCATGCACCGCCCCGGTCATCGCCTCGAGACGCCGCAGCGACTCCGGGCACCGGTAGTTGCTCTTGTGGCTCCCCGGCACCACGCAGAGCCCGCCGTCGCCCGGCCGGACGGCGCTCAAGAACCACTCCACGGCAACCAGGCCGCAGTGCATCTGGTCGTTGCGGAAGAGATAGAAGGTGGAGGGATCGAACTCGGGTCCGCCTCCGCCGTGGAGGAGCATCCCCTCGGTGTCCCGCCGCATGACCAGGAAGAGCGGGGAGTGATCGAGCCGGAAGCCGCGGCCGAGGAGGCTGGTGAGCACCGGGGTGACGGCGGGGTGGACCAGGAGGCGCCAGAAGGGGCGGTTCTCGGGCCCGCACCCGACCGACAGCGCCTCCAGCTCCGCGCGCCGGTGCCCGCCCCGGAGGCGCGGCGCTCCGCCCGCCAGGGAATCGGCGCGGTCCCGGAGGCGGCTCCGGTGGCGGTCGAGGAGGGCGCACAACGCGGCGACCTCGTCGGGCGAGAGCGCGCGGGGGCGCACCAGGTAGCCGTTCAGATCGAAGAGGTAGCGCTCCTCGGAGGTCATCGCGAGCGGGGGCGGCAGGGGCGGCATGGCTCACGACTCCAGGTCCGTAACTTCTCCGGGCGATCGGAGTCTCTTCCTTGCGAGGCGTCCTTTTTATCGAGGCAGGCTGTTCCCCGCCACAAGTGTGCCGATCATGAGGGGTGGCAAAAGCGTCCGGGACGGCATCCGGGGCGCGCCGAATACGATCCGCGAGCCGCCGGAAGTGCCGACCCTGGCGGGGCCAACGTCAGCGGAGGCCGCAATGCGTCGGATCGCATCCGCAATCACGGCCGTGATCCTTGCGCCCCTCGTGCAGGCCCAGGAGTGGCCGTCGCGGGGGGTCGTCCCGATCCCGAGGCGCACGGGGCCGCCACCCGCGGCGCTCGGTCCGCGGCTCCCCGGGGCGGGGGTGCCGGTGACCGGAGCGCTGCAACCTCCTGCCTCCCTCCCGTACGGCGCCGTCTTCGACCCCAGCCGATCCCTCCTCTGGCTCTCGAACGAATCCCAGGGCGCGAACCTGCACCTCTACGACGTGCGGCAGCTTCCGCCTCCCCAGGTGGGGACCGGGTTCACCAACGAGGGGGCGCACGTGAGCGCTCCGGGGATCGCGGTGGTGGATGGGCCCGCGAACGGGCTCGACGTCGTGGTGCGCGACACCCCGGGGGACCCCGCGCGGCGCTCGAACACGCTGCTCGTGGTGGACTACAACGGCGACCTCAACCGGTTCGATGACACGCTCTACGAGTACGACCCGGACCGGGACGTGGGCGCCTCGGGCGCGGCCGTGATCCGCAACGTGTGGTACCTGGACAGCGCGTCGGCCTCGTGCCCGGTCTCGTGCCGGCCGAACACGAACCAGGACCAGCCGATGGTGCGGGTGAACCAGGCCCAGGGGGTCGCTGCGCGGCGCACGCGACCGGAGGACCCCCCGGAGGCGCAGGAGATCTTCGTGACCAGCAACGCGCGCCAGGACGCCGACATCTCGATGATCTCGGTGACCCCGGGGAACCCGGGGACGTGGCGGCGGCGGCAGGCGATCCTCTCGCCCCTCGGGTGCGCGGTGGACGAGATCGACTGGGACCCGGACCACCAGAGCTTCTGGATGTCCGGGGTCACGGTCGGTCTCGTGATCGAGACGAGGTTCAGCCGCTCGTCCTTCACCTTCGGCGTGGTCCAGTGCTTCCCCACCGCCTGGGGCCAGGCCTGGGGCCTTGCTGCGATCGGGTCGGCCTCGTTCCCTCACTGGCTCGCCGTGATCGACGGCAACACGCAGTCGTGGTTCATCGTGCAGTCGGGCGAGATGGGGCGGCCGCGGATCACGCCGCAGGCGGACGGGCTCCTCCTGGAGGCGGGGCTCGCGGCGGGCGGAGAGTACTATGTGCTGGGCGCGGCGATGGGGACCTGGCTGGGGCTCCCCCTGGACCGGGAGCGGCGGATCGACCTCGATCTCGACCCCGTGTTCCTGTTCACGGTCGTGGTCGGCATGGCGGACTTCACCGGACAGTTGGACGCGAACGGCCGGCGGTACGTCGGGCTCCCGTCGATGCGACCCGGCGTGCGGCTCGAGTTCCAGTTCGTCACGCTGGGGGGCTGGGACACGGACGGGCGGGGCGTCCGGCGCATCTCGCGCCCGCTCACCTGGACCTCGCCGTAGGAAAAAATGGGGATAAGTACATTTTCCCGCCGCGGGAAAATGTACTTATCCCCATTTTTTCGTCACCCGCCCAGGATGGAGGCGAAGATGGCCTTCTGGATGTGGAGGCGGTTCTCGGCCTGGTCGTAGATGATCGAGGCCGGACCGTCGAGCACTTCGTCGGAGGCCTCGACGTTGCGGCGAACCGGCATCGGATGGAGCAGGCGCGCGCCGCCCGTGCGGGCAAGGACGGTCGCGTCCACGCGCCGGTCCTGGTGGCGCTCGCGGGCCTGTCGCTCGCGGTCGGGGCTGCCGAAGCCGTGGATCGAGCGCCAGGAGTGGACGTAGAGCGCGTCGCTGGGGCCGATCGACTCCTGGAAGCCGTGCTCGACGCGGACCTTCGCCTGGGACCGCTCGGCGTTCCAGCGGATCCGACGGAGCACCTCCGGGTCGAGCGGGAACTCCTCGGGCGCGGTGATGACGAGGTTCAGGCCGAACTGCGCGGCCATGAGCGCGACGCTGTGCGGAACGGCGAGCGGCTGGGGCCGGGGTGAGTAGACCCAGGCGAGGTTCAGCGTGCGGCCCCGGAGCGATCCCAGCTTCTCGCGCAGGGTGAGCGCGTCGCCGAGTGCCTGCGTAGGGTGGTACAGCACCGACTCCATGTTGATGATGGGGATGTCGGCGTACTTCTGGAGGTTGATGACCGCGAGATCGCGGCGCTCGTTCGACCAGTCCTTCTCGGAGGAGAAGCACCGGATGCCGATCGCGTCAGCGTAGCGGGAGAGCACGCGGGCGGCGTCCTTGATGTGCTCCGCCTTGTCGCCGGTCATGACGGCGCCGTCCTCGAGCTCCAGGTCCCACACGTCGCGTCCGACCTGGAACTCGACCACGCTCCCCCCGAGCTGGGCCATGCCGATGTCGAAGGCCGACCTCGTGCGGAGGGAGGAGTTGAAGAAGAGCATCGCGAGCGTCTT
>Ga0187892_10003468_pt1 | contig 28834 bp, 24 predicted proteins | sample MA1701073metaG_FD_139345 | JGI IMG/M metagenome (GOLD analysis project Ga0187892, IMG submission 139345) | Bio-ooze microbial communities from a basaltic lava cave in the Kipuka Kanohina Cave System on the Island of Hawaii, USA - MA170107-3 metaG ... | reverse complement strand
GGACTTGTCGATCCTGCCACGAATACCGACGCGTTCACCGAATACCCCTGAGGTGGCAGCGCGTACGTGAAAACTCTGTATTGTCCGTGCTGAAGTCCCGTGAACACGTACGCGTTGTATCCGGGCGGGTAGCCGATCCTGGAGGCGTCGTTCAGAAGCAGCGCGTAGTCCCCCGTGTTGCTGGGGTTGTTAAAGCCGATGCCGCCGCCCAGACCTCCCTCGGCTGTGTAGACCACGTTCGTGGGCAGACCATGCAGTCCCACAAGAGGCGCGGGCCCTCGGTCATTTAAGTAAACGCGATTCCAGAACCCCGGTTGTCCGGCAGCGCCGGGAAACCCCGGCGCAGGCGCGCCGTTGCCAACCGCCGGGCTGCCGAAGAAGATGTCGAGGTCTAGATTGATCGACTGCGCGGACGCGCCGCAGCTCAGCGCGAGCGCCAAGCTCACAGGAATCCCAACTCGATTCAGCGCCGCAATCGACACTCTCGGCCTCCCCTGCAATTCTCTTGCCAATCGGACCGTTCAACCCGAGGACGCGGCGCCCTTCGTCGATCGTTCTAGGCCGACACGGAATTGGGACACATTTCCGCGGCCGGGAGTCGGTGCTGCCGGTCTGCGCTTTAGCTCGGGGTCAACGCGGAGCGCGAAACGTCCGTCCATAATAGGGGACGGCCGGGCGCGCCGGCCGAGGAGTCGAACATGGCCACCGCGAAGCTCCAGGAAGCCCATTCCGCCGACGAGGTCGCCCGCTTTCAGGAGGGGCTGACCACGACCTTCGCCCCCTTCATCGAGGAGGCGAAGGGCAAGGGGGAGCTCTACATCCGCCAGCCCTACGAGCTGTACTCGGAGGAGAACCACCGGTCTTGGCGGCTGCTGTATGCCCGGATGCAGGATCGGTGGCGCAAGTACGCCAACGAGCAGTTCCTCGGCGGAATCTCGAACCTGTGCCTCGACCCCGAGCGCGTGCCGAAGCTCGACGAGGTAAACAAGTTCCTTTCGCCGCTTACGGGTTTCAAGGCGAAGGCGGTAAGCGGATACGTGCCCGCGTTTCTGTTCTTCGATTGCCTCCGCAATCGCGAGTTCCCGACGACGATCACAATCCGAAGATCGGACCGGCTAGATTATCTGCCGGAGCCAGATATATTCCACGACATCGCCGGGCACGTGCCCATGCACACGGACCGCTCGTTCGCGGACACGCTGGTGCGGTTCGGCGAGGCGGCGCACTTCGCGGCGCAGATGGCGAGCGAGATCAAGGACGAGGAGCGGAAGCTGCATACCGTGAGCAGCGTCATCAAGGCGATGGCGCGCTTTTTCTGGTTCTCGATCGAGTTCGGGCTTATGCGTCGGCAAGGGGAGGATAAGCGTTCTGGGCAATCCTCGAATTCCTCGCCGCCGCTCTGCGTTTACGGTTCCGGGCTTCTCAGCTCCTACGGCGAGATCGAGCACTGCATAGACTCGCCGGACGTGCAGCGGTATCCGTTCCAGATGGAGTGGGTGGTAAACCAATACTTCGAGATCGACCACTACCAGCCGCTACTGTATTACGTGGACTCTTTCGACCACCTGTTTTCCCTCGTGGATCAGCTCGAGCACTGGATGAAGGAAGGCAAGCTTTCCAACGTCTCTCCGGGCGAGCCGGAGGTCAGCGAGACGGACCTGAAGAGCTTCCTGGAAGCGGGCGCGAGCTGAGCTGCAGTTCGCTCCGCTGGAAAGCCTCTCCTCTTGCGCTTCCTGACGGACTTTGAACCCGGCCGCTCGGTAGAATGGGCCCATGCCGGTCGAGATCCTCATGCCCGAATTGGGCGAGTCCGTGCACGAGGCGACCATCACCCGCTGGATCGTGAAGGAGGGCGACTTCGTGAAGGAGGACGACCCGGTCGTGGAGATCATGACCGACAAAGTCAACACGGAGCTCCCCTCGCCCGCGTCCGGCACGCTTTCGAAGATCCTCGTCGAGGAGGGCGGATCCGTGCGCGTCTTCGAGCCGATGGGCCTGATCGAGGAGGGCGAGCCTGACAGAGCAAAGACGAAGGCGAAGCCGGAATCCGCCGCAAAGGAGCCTGCCGCCAAAGAGGAAGGGCCCAAATCCAAGCCCGAACAGCAGGCCGTGGCCGCCGTTCGCGCGCCTTCGGACGAGCCGGAGGCGCCTTCCGCGGACGGCAAGCGCAGGTGGTTCACTCCCGTCGTGCGGGCGATCGCGAGAAGGGAGGGCATCGCCGAGTCGGAGCTGGCATCGCTCTCCGGCACGGGCGCGGGCGGACGTCTCACCAAGAAGGATTTGGAGGCGTACATCGCTTCCGGCAAGAAGTCGAAGGCCCCTGGGCCAATGGAGCTCAAGGAGAAGCCCGCGCCGAAGATCGCCGGCCCCGAGCAGGAGACCTTGCCGCTGGGCCCGCTTCGCAAGATGATCGCGGAGGCGATGATGCGCAGCGCGGAGGTCCCGACGGTGAGCACCTCCGTCCAGGTGGACGTCAGCGAGTTGGTCCGGTTTCGCGAGGCGAACAAGGAGGCGTTCCAGTCGCAGCACGGGGTGAAGCTGACGTACACGCCGTTCTTCATCAAGGCGCTGACCGAGGCTCTGCTCGAGTTTCCAACCGTGAACGCGAGCCTTCAAGGGGATCAGGTGCTGGTCAACCGGGCCGTGCACATGGGCGTCGCCGTCGCGCTCGGCAAGAAGGGGGACGAGGGGCTGATCGTGCCGGTGATCCGCGACTGCCACAAGAAGACGCTGGTGGATTTGGCTCGGGACCTGGAGGAGATCGCCGCGAAGGCCAGGACGAACGCGCTGGAGCCTGCGGACGTGCAAGGCGGCACGTTCACCCTCTCCAACCCGGGCAGCTACGGGGCGCTGATCGGCACTCCGATGATCGTCGCACCGCAGGCGGGAATCGCGGGGGCCTACGCGATCCAAAAGTCGCCCGTGGTCGTGGGCGACGACATGATCGCGATCCGTTCGGTGATGTACCTGGTCCTGACCTACGACCATCGGATCATCGACGGCCTGCTCGCGGGCCGGTTCCTCCAGGCCGTGAAGAAAAGGCTGGAAGAGTTCGACTTTTTCGCGTGAGGCCATCGGGCAAGGCAAATCCTGTCGGCCGAGCGTAACGGATTCCATTCCAGCGACCGAGCGTTTCAGTCCGTCCGGACCTTGCCGATTACAACGCCTTGCGCATGTACACGACCTCGTCGCGAGGGTTGTGGTAGTACGGTTCGCAGACCTCGAAGCCCAGCGAGAGGTAGACCTTTCGGGCAGCTTCCATTTGGGGGAGCGTGTCTAGAACCATTTCCGAGTATCCGATCTGCCTTGCCGCTTCGACGATTCGCGTGCCGAGCTCTCGCCCCAATCCCTTGCCTCGATAGGGGGGCCGCACCCAGAAGCGCTTCATCTCGCAGACGCCTTCTCCAAGGGGACGCAGGGCGACGACTCCAGCGGGTTCGAGGACGGCGGCGTGCGCTTGGCCTTTGAGTGGGTCTGGAGAGTCGAGAGCCAGGAGGATGCGTCCTTCGGGCGGCGCGTACTTGCCGGGAAGCGTCTCCAACTCCTCTTGGAATCCCTGGAAACACAGGTCGAACCCGAGCCATTTCGCGTATTCGAGGAAAAGCTCGCGAACGACGGGCATGCGTTCGGGCTCGCTCGCCTCCACGATCTCGATCATGCGATGGCTCCCTCGAGGACGGTGAATGCCTTGCCCCTTAGGAGAACCCTGTCTCCGGCTACCTCCGTTTGCAGCCAGCCGCCGCGAGGGGAGGCTTGGAAGGCGTTCATCGGATTTCGGCCCAGGCGTTGCATCCAATAGGGCGCCAGCGTGCAGTGAGCGGAGCCCGTGGCGTGGTCTTCCGGGACTCCAGAACGCGGCGCGAAGAAACGCGAGACGAAGTCGAAGCGGGGGTCGTCGCTCGAAGCGGTGACGATCACGCCCCGCGCGTCGATTCCGCCCAACGAGTCGAACTGTGGCTTCAACTCGCGGACCGTCGCGGCCTGGGAGACCGCGACGAGAAAGTCGAATCTGCCGCGAAGCACCTCCGCGGACTCTGACCCGAGCGCAGCCAGCATGCCGTTCGGAGAAGTTGCGGGAACCGGCGGATCGGACGGAAAGTCGAGCTCGATCCAATCGCCCTTCGGTTTGGCGGTTAGCACGCCGCTCTTCGTGTGGAAGCGAACATCCCGCTCGGAAGCGAGCGTTCCGGTACTCCAAAGCACGTGGGCGCTCGCGAGCGTGGCGTGCCCGCATAGGTCCACTTCCACCGCCGGCGTGAACCAGCGCAGGTCGAACTCGGCGTCCTCTCTCGGAACCAAGAAAGCGGTCTCCGCCTGGTTCATCTCCCCGGCGACGCGCGCCATCCAGCCCTCATCGGCGGGCGCTTCCAGGAGGCACACCCCGGCCGGGTTGCCAGTGAACGGACCGTCCGCGAAGGCGTCGACGAGGAAGATGGGGACTGGCACGCTTTGAAATTACCTTCCGCGCCGGGTTGGTTTTCGAAGAGCTTGGGACCGAGGGCCGATTAAGTCAGAATGGGCTTGTGGCCGGTTTCCTGTTGGCATTCGCTTTATTCGCCATGATGTCGAGCGCCGGAGATTCGCAAGGGATTCTGCCTACGGTACCTGAGGGCGCGGAGGCGGTCTCGCTTTTCGGCGCGCCTCTAAAGCCGCAGCCGCTGTCCCCCGAGAGCCGCAAGGCGCTCGAAGAGCGGCTCGCGCAGGCCGAGGCCGATCTCGAGAAGGACCCAAAGAGCGCCGACGCGTTGATATGGGTGGGGCGCAGAACGGCCTATTTGGGCCGGTTTCGCGACGCGATCCGCATCTTCTCCCAGGGGATCGCCGAGCATCCGACCGATCCGCGATTCCTGCGGCATCGGGGACATCGGTACATATCGATCCGCGAGTTCGGACGAGCGGCTGTCGATTTGGAGCGCGCCGCGAAGCTGATCGAGGGCAAGCCCGACGAGGTCGAGCCGGACGGAATCCCGAACGCGAAGGGCGTGCCCACCAGCACGCTACATTTCAACGTCTATTACCACTTAGGTCTTGCGAAGTACCTAAACGGCGATTTCGAAGGCGCGATGAGAGCCTATCGCGAATGTTTAATGGTTTCTGGGCTCCCGGATCGCCTTGTAGCCACGGGTTATTGGGCTGCTCTAACCGCTAAGCGGCTTGGCAATGTTGCGGAATTGGCGCGCTCGCTCGATTCGCTTCCCGAGAATCTTTCGGTGATCGAGAACGCGGCTTACTACCGGTTGCTGCTAATGTTTAAGGGCACGCTGACGGAGAACGAGCTCCTCGAGGGAGCAAAGGAGGGCAACGACCCGCCGACAGTGGGTTGCGGCGTGGCCGCTTGGCGCCTTCTGCACGGCAGAAAGGAGGAGGCGGAGCAGCTTCTCCGGAAGGTTCTTGCCGGAAGCCAGTGGGCCGCGTTCGGGTACATCGCCGCGGAGGCGGAGATGAAGAGGATGGGGCTGCGGCCGGAGTGAGCGTCTCTCAGAAGGATCGGAGGGATCGGGCGGATAAGAAAGATCGGACAGAAGGAGCACATCGGAACGACGGGCATGGACCAAGACGAAGCGGTTCGCGGCATGGCGCCGGATTCGCGGCCCCTAATCCCTCCTCACGGCGGTTATCGAGCCTTGCGGTGCTTCGCACTTTCCGAAGTCGTCTACGACGGAACGGTAGCTTTCGCGAGGCGCTTCCTCGATAGGAAGTCGAGGACTCACGACCAAATGGTACAGGCTGCGCGGAGCGGATCTCGGAACATTGCCGAAGGAAGCCGGGCATCGGGAACGTCGAAGAAAACGGAGTTGAAACTGATAGGCGTTGCTCGGGCCAGTCTCGACGAGCTGCTTCTGGACTACGAGAGTTATCTTCGACAGAACAATCTGATGCTATGGTCGAAGGATGAACCGAAGGCCGTGTTCATTCGGAATCTATCGAAGCGGGGCAAACCGGAGAGTCGAACTAAGCAGCATGACCATTCCGACGGTTCCGATCGAGCCGAAACGCAGAGTGTCCGCGTTCCTCGATCTGAGTCCTACTCCATTTACCAGCCCTATATAGAGGAGAAGAGCGCCGAGACCGCTGCGAACACCTTGATTTGCCTGATCCACCAAACGAACTTCCTGCTCGACCGCCTGCTTCGCAGTCTCGAGAAGAGCTTTGTCGAACAGGGCGGATTCACAGAGAGGCTCTATCGCGAGCGAACGAAGGGGAGGAAGCCGTAGGAACGAAGTTAGAGAAATCGGACCGATCTGACCGATCCGTCCGATCTGACTGATCAGACCGGAAAGTGCTCTCGCCCTACCTCGCCCCGACCAGCTCCCTCAAATCCTCTCCCGTGACCTCGTCCTTTTGGTCGGCCATGGTTAGGAAGGCGTTGTAGATGGCCTCGAAGCGCTCCTCGGGGAAGTTGAAGCCCATCTCCGCCAGCCGGTGCTTCAGGCCGTGTCTGCCCGAGCGCGCCGTGAGGATGATCTCGCTCTTCTCCGCGCCGACCAGGTGCGGATCGATGATCTCGTAGGTCGTGCGCTCCTTTAGGACTCCGTCCTGGTGAATGCCGGACGAGTGCGCGTAGGCGTTCGCGCCGACGACGGCTTTGTTGCGCTGGACCATCATGCCGGTGAGCTTCGAAACAAGGTGCGAGCTTTCCATAAGCAGGTGCGGGTCGATGCGCGTTTCCGCGTCGAAGAGGTCGTTTCGGATCACGAACGCCGTGCAGACCTCTTCGAGTGAGGTGTTTCCGGCTCGCTCTCCGATTCCGTTCACGGTGACTTCCACCTGGCGCGCGCCGCCGAGCACGCCCGCAAGGGTATTGGCGGTCGCCATCCCCAAATCGTTGTGGCAATGGCACGAGAAAACGGCCTTGTCCGCGTTCGGAACGTTTTCGATGATCCCCTTTAGGAGGTGGTAGTACTCGTTCGGGTAGGTATAGCCGGTGGTGTCGGGGACGTTCACGACCGTCGCGCCCGCCTCGATTACGGCCTCGACGACGCGATAGACGTAATCTCGGTCGGCTCGACCCGAATCCTCCATGAAGTACTCGACGTCGTCGGTGTACTGCCGCGAGAGCTTGACGGCCTTCACTCCGGTTTCGAGGGCCTGCTCGCGGGTCATCTTGAGCTTGTATTGGAGGTGATTGTCGCTGACGCCGAGCCCCGTGTGGATGCGCGGCCGCTCCGCGGGCTTCAGGGCGTCGCCTGCCACTTCGATGTCCTTCTGCACGGCTCGCGTCAGGCCGCAGATCGTGACACCTTTGAGCTCCTTCGCGAGCGTGGTGCACGCCTCGAAGTCGCCGGGGCTGCTGATCGGGAACCCTGCCTCGATTATGTCCACGCCCAGGCGCACGAGCTGCCGCCCGATTTCGAGCTTTTCGGGCGTGGTCAGGTGGACGCCGGGGCTTTGCTCGCCGTCTCGCAGGGTCGTGTCGAATACGAACACGCGGTTTGGCATGGGGCTCATTCGATTATACGTCGGCGAGAGTGCGCGGGGCGACAGAGCACAGGCAATCGTGGCTGGAGCTCGCCCACTTGGACCAGGTCCGATCGCTTTCCGCCCTTTGACGAACCCACTACCGGCCGACGTCCAGCCGCCGCGCAACCGCCCGGACCAGCGAGTTCCGGTCGTCCCGCAGCTCCAGGAAGCGTCGCCGGAACTCCGTGGGGCAGCGCCCGTCTAGTGCGATGAGGGCCTGGATTCGCATGCCGTGCCGCTCGTCCGAGAGCGCTTCTCCCGCGGCCGCCAGGCACTCGGGCGTTCCCGCCAATCCCAGCAGCTCGACCCCCAAGCGTGACTTTCGTTCCACCGGGTCGCGCATCAGGAGCTTGCCCGACTGGAGCGCTTCGTCCGGGAACTTCGCTGCCAACGCCAGCGCGGCCCTTCGGATAGGAAGCTCGGAAGAGGGAATCAGCGCGACGGCCGTGCCTATCGCGCGCGCGTCCGCGATCTGCCCGAGCGAGACCATCGCGTGCATCGCGGCCAAACGGTCCTGGGATGCGCAAATCGCCATCAGCGCATCCACCGCCTCCCTCGCCCCGATCACCCCCGCGGCGCGGGCGGCGGTGCGGGTAAGGGCGGGCCTTCCCAGCGCCCTAGGAATGTGCGGCGCGGCTTCACGGATTCCGGCGTCGATGCAGATGAGGAGCGCGACTCTCGCCTCCGCGTCGTCCGGGCTGGCGACTCGGGCCGAGACCCGTGCCCGGCCCGCTTCTTCAAGCGCCCAAACGACGTCCACGAAGGCTCGCTGCTCCAGTCGAGAGGCCGACCGCAGCTTTTTGGCAATCATCCAATCCAGCGCGGGCAGACCGATCTCGATCAGCCGGTGCGTGGCTTCGGCGGCCTCCTGTTGCGCGGTGCCGACGGCCCATTGGGTGGCCTTGGCGTAAAGAGCCTCCAATTCCGCCTCAGGCGGCATCGGCTTCGAATTCGGCGCGGGTTTGGGCCTCGGCGGCGCCGGGTCGCCGCCGCCCATTACGACGGAGGGTTCGAAATCGAGAGCGATGCCCCACTCGGGCCCGACTCGTCCCCAGGCATCTTGAAGGCCCTCCGCGTAGCGGTCCATCCCGCCCAGGTCCGCGAACACGCCGAGAGAGCCCGCTCCTCGCGCGGGATTGCCCGCTCCCGGAGGGCCCGCGTAGCGGTCGTCGCCGGCGGATTCGAGAAAGATGCCCAGGCCGTTCGCGTTGCCTATGCCCGGTCTGCTGTCGCGGGCCGAATAGATGTCGTCTCCCGCGCGGTCGAGAAAGAAAGCCACGCCATAGTCGTGCCCGATTCCGTGGGCGGCTCCGAAGGACACCGAATACGCGTCGTCGCCTGCGAGATCGAAGAGAAACGCTCCGCAAAAGTGCATGGCGCTGGACTGGCCGTAGTGGTAAGCGCGGTACGTGTCGTGCCCCGATTTATCGTAGAGGGAGCCCACCGCGAACCAATAGCTCGCGGCCTGGCAAAAGGTCTCTCCCAAATACGAGTCGTCTCCGCCCAGATCGCTCAACAAGCCGACTCCGCCGCCGATGCCGCCCGTATCCTCGCGGATTCCCGTTCCAAAGCCTTGAGACTTCGAGTAGTGAACGGTGTCGAAGAGCGGCGAGTGGACCGCCGCCCCGCCAGCGCGATACGTGTCGTTTCCGGCTAGGTCCGCGAGCCATCCCACGCCGCGCGGGCCGGCCGAGCCTTGCGCGTTCAAGCTCGCTTCGTAGCGGTCCCGGCCCGCCGTGTCGCGGCAAATCCCCACGCCGTACCATGCGAATCCCTGGGCCATCGCGGACGAGCGATAGTCGTCGTCCCCGCCGGTCTTCGAGAAGACGCCGACCCCCGCGAGCGCCGCGCCGAAGCAAAGCGACCTTCCTCGAAACACGTCGTTCCCGCCGAGGTCGAGCGCGACTCCGATGCCCGCGACAGCCGCGCCGACGCTGAGGTCCGGCACGTCGTATAAGTCGTCCCCGGAAACGTCGATCAGCAGGGACGCATAGCCCGGGCCGGCCCCGTGGCGGCCCGTGTAGCGGTCGTTGCCGCCAAGATCCACGGTTAGGAGGGCGCCCCGCTCGACGTGCAGATCGTCTCCGGTTCCGGCGAGCACGACGAGCATGCCGTCCACCGCGAAGCGCAAGATGCCGTCGAACGGATTGGCCGAGGCAAGCTTTGCGAGAACTTCGGACTCCTCTTGAGCGGCCGCCGTCAGCCGAACGCCTGCCGTGAGAATCGCGTTTAGGTCCACTCTCGCGAGCGTCGCAAGGAGGGACTCGCGGGCAGCGGGCTCGCGCCGGACGAAATCGTAAGAGAATTCCGGGCACGCCCACTGGGGCAGGCACTCGATCAGCATCCGACGCTCGTCCGGGCTCAGCGTCGCGAGGGCTGCCTTGACAGCGGCGTTCGCCCGAGAAAGCTCGGCCGCGAGCCGTCCGAGGGAAGCGCGATAGGCGCGTGGAACCGCATCGGGAAAGTCGAGCGATCCCGCGCCGAACTGGGGAGGTTGGCCCGGCTTGACTTCTAGAATGTCGGCCATTGCCGTCGCCAGGAGACCGGAGAGGGATCCGGACGCCTTCTCGTGGAAAGACATGAGCAGATTGGCGGCTTCGAGCGGCCGGTCTAGCGCGAGGTTGACCAGTCTCAGCCTGTTCGGATCGTCGAACGCCTTCTTCTCGTACTCGAGGTCCCTCGGCTCGAGATTTCCGATGAAAAGGGCATCGATCAGGCCCTTCATCTCCGGGCCCGTGAGCTGTGCTCGAGCCGCTCCCGAAACGAGACAGAGCGCCACGAGGGCGCAGACTCTCGCCGAAACGTTCGCTAGCCTTACGAACTTTCCCTTACCCGCCAAAGCAGCGCCTCCTCGATCGCCCGCCATGCCGCGCGCTCCGTCAATCCCCTTTCCTCCAGCGCGCGCTCGTCGAACGGCAGCGGGCGCTCTACCATCTTGCCCGATTCCACCCACAGCGCGAGCCCCCTGGCATCCGGCCGCGTCGAGGGAGCGAGGATCGCAAGCAGCCCGCGATGTTCGAGATGCATCTTCAGGAGGGGCGACAGGAGCCTGCGGTCGAGCTCGCTGGTCAGCCATGCGGCCTCCTCGAACCGCGATTCGGCGCGGAATCGGGCGATTTCGTCCACGAATAGTATCGAAGTCTGCCGCAAGTTCGCCGTCTCCAGCAGGCGCTCCAGGCGCAGGTTGGTGCCTTTGCCCAGCGCGTTTCGGACGCCGTGCTTATATCGAGCCAGGCGCGCCAACCCCTCCAGGCGCAGCGACCGGCTTTCCACCCACACTGGCTCTCCGCGAGCCAATGCCAGATTTGGAACGGGCTCTCGAATTCCCTGGCCCCAAGGCCACAAGAGGTTCAGCATCGGCCGGCCTTCGTCGACTCTCTGCAGGTTGAAGGGCAGCTCGGAAAGGAGGTTCACGGAGTCGTCGATCAAGCGACGGAGAAGAGATTCGCCGTCCCCCTCGGGAAGGCTGTCGCGAAGCGGCGCCCCGATTGCTTCTCGAGGCCTGCGCGTGGCCATATCGAGCGAGCCGTTCTCCCAGACCAAGGCGTGGTCCGCCCTCTCGCCCTCCAGCACGGACAGCGAGCGGGTGTTCAACCGCGTTGCGACATCGAGAACCGCGCGCGCCTGTTCGTCGGCGATTTCGAACTCCGGAACGGAGACCTTCCCTTCTCCGTCGAGGGCAAGCAAGCTAAGGTGGAAATGCACCGATCGGTCTGGAGGCTCGTAACCGAAGGCCGCGACCGTAAGCGGCCCCTGCGCCAGCCGTATGCGTTCCGGGTCTAACCCGAGCCATGCGGCTTCGGGCGTCTCGGCATCGGCCGGCGGCGCAAGAAGGAACGTCTCCCCAAGCTCAGAAAGGCTCTCGAGGCACGGCAACCTTTCCCTGAGCGCGGACTCCGCTTCGCCTTCCGACAGCCATCCGGGAACGATCAGCACCGTCTTGCGCATGGCCGGAACAGATTATGGGGTCCCAGGTTCCGCCCCGGTTCGCGAGGGCGACGCTTTCGCGCCGCTTGTCCGGCGACAAACGGGTACCTTCAAAGTCCCGGGACGGCCGGGAACATTATTCAGATCGTCGAGTCCAAGGGCCGATAGGGGGCATACGAGTGCTTCTGGGCAGCGGGCAGGATTCGGAGGGGACTTCCGCGAGAGCAAGCGGGGAGTTTCGTCCAAAAGCGCCACCTGATCGAACCGGCGGGACCGACGCGCTGGAAGACCTGCTGCGCCGGGAGCGTCCGGCGATCGAGCGGTACGTCCGAAGCAGGGCGCGCACTCGAGACGATGCGGACGACCTGGTACAGAACGTCCTTCTCAAGGCGGCAAGGCACTTCGGCGACTTTCGCGAAGAGTGCCCCTTTTCGCAGTGGCTTCTCCGAATCGCGATCAACGAAGTTAAGAACTACTACCGGCGGCTAGCGGGCGAGAGAATCGAGTCCACGGATGCCTGGGAAGAAGAAAACCCCGCGGCCCTGCAACAGTCTCCGTCCCAGGCGTGTCCTACCCTACACGCGGACGACAGCATGGTCGCCGAGCGGCTGCTGGAAGCGATGCACTGCGTCTGCGGCGAAGACGAGACCAACGTGATTTCGATGGTGTACCAGGGAGAAAGCTTCGAAGAGATCGCAGCGGTGCTCGAAATGAAGAGCGCCACGGTGCGGAGCCATTTCCTGCGCGGGCGCGCGAAGCTGCTGGCGCACCTCGTGGCGAACGAGCCCGACCTGGTCGGCGGCGCGGAGGCGATACGAGCGGCGGCCGAGCGCGCCGCGTGTTCCGACGCCGGTGACGCGCTGGACATGGCCGAGCGTGAGGCACTGGAGGCCAACGATGCAAACTCGACGGTTTTCCGCTCCGCTTGCGTCAAGATCGCTCGACATCTGCCGATGCCGATACTCGTGTTTGCAGCTATGGAGGCGACATGGATCCTCTGACTCCGGTCGAGCGCGAGTGGGGCAGGCGTCTTGCAGCTTCCGGCACGGACGGATGCCTCTCGGCCGAAGCGCTGATCTCGCTCGCCGAGCGCGGAAAAAGTTCGCCGAACTATTCCACGGCCATGAGCCACGTCGCCAGGTGCCCCAATTGCCGAGCGACGCTGAAGGAGCTGCGAGCCGCGGACGCCTTGCGCCCTCGAACGAGCTTCCGCTTCGGATGGACCGGAAGGCTCGGAATCGCGGCAGCGATCGCCGCAGCGGCCGTTCTCGGGTTCCTGCTCCTTAGGCCGGGTATGGACGTACCGGGCTTGGCGCCTGGGGGGCCGGTCGCGAAATCGGTCCCGAGCCCTGCGAAGGGCCGTACCGATCCGCTTCCCGTTCCCAAGTCCTCGCCGAACCAGGTTACGCCGGAAACCAGGATCGCGAAGAGCTCGGAGCCCGAACCGAAGCCGATCGCCCCGGCGAAGCCGAAGCGGGCGTCGTCCCGCTTCGCGAAGTCGAAACCCAAGAGGCCCGCGGAGGAGGCGGTAGTTCCGGATTCCCGCGAGGAGCACCGGGAGCTCGTCGCGAGCCAGCCCGAGGGCTTTTCGAGCGCATCGATCCTGGAAGGCGAAGTGCTCACTCTGAACCACGAAGTCGGAGAGGTGTGTCCGCGGAATTGGAACGAGGGCGAGGTCGTTCCAAAGCGCCGAGGGGGCGGCACAGGCGCGCTATAAGACCAGCGACAGCCCCTTATGCCGCTCGCTCCAAATGAATTTGGAATCTCGTTTTGTTGTATCGAACGCCGGGGTAAGTCCGGCAGCTAGCAGGTGGAAACCATGAACTGGAAATGCGCAGTCGCAGTGACCGCAATCGCGGCGCAGTCCGTAGCCGCGCCCTTCGCTTGGGCGCCTTCGGCTCCCGAACAGGCGTCCCAGGCAACGCTGACCGGCTTCGTCGTGCCTAGCGAGGTTCGCGCTGAAGAGCCGTTCACGTTTGCCGCCACCGGAGTCGAAGAAGGCGAGGTCCTCTCGATCCAGACGGAGACGGGCGAAGTGGTCGCCAAGAAAAAGCCGGACAACGTCGGCCGAGTGGCACTCACGGCCGGGCTGGCAGCGGGACTCTACTTCCTTACTCGCGAGGGCGGAAAGAGCGGCCAGCCAAAGCCGAAGTGCCCGATCGACGTCAAGCCCCAGCCCGAGGGCGGGACGCCCGTGACGGACACGCTCGAAATCACGCGCCCCTCGAACTACTACAGCCTGTCGAACGGCGTCAAGCTCAGCGGGAACGGAATCAGCCCGAACGCCGCGGACATGGTCCTGAAAGCCGGCAACACCGAGGTCCCCGTGCTGGCGTCCACCGCCCGGGAGATGCAGACGGGGCCGATTTCGAATTTGAAGCCGGGGTACTACGACCTCGACGTTCAGAATTCCAAAACCGGCCAGTCGCAGAATCTCGGCAAAGCGGGCATTTACGACCTCAAGTCACGCCTTACTCGCACCCGAGTCGCGAACAGCGAGGTCACCGAGCTCGAGCTCACGATGGAGCCCAAGAACATCTGGGCGAAGGTTCTTGCGAGAATCCTTTCCGGGCCCGTCCATTTCCCCGGAGGCAAGAAGGAAACGGAAATCGAAGTGAAGGAAGGCAAGGGCAAGGCGCCGATCCTGGCCGACCCCGCGGGCACCGGCAAGTTCACGGTCGGTTGGGAGGTCCTGAGCCTCTTCGACGGGCCGCAGCAGGAGCCGAAGAAGGGCAAATGCTCCAGCACGGAGCACGCCAAGGCGCCGGGAGGCTGGACGAAAAAGTCCAAGACCGTGAACGGAAAGAAGGTGTACATCGCCGAGCGTGCGTGGACGTGCGAGGTCAAGTCCAAGTGCAACAAGGAGGAGGGCCACTCGGGAACGCACGACTACGCGGCCTCCATGAAGTGCGGCGACAAGACCCACCACAGCACGGAGACGCACGAGTTCTCGACCCAGAAGGAGCGGGACGACTACATCAAGGATCATCCGTAAATGTGACAGACGATCGAAAGGCCGGGATGCGGCCGAAGGCAGGGATGCCAGGCGCTTGTCGCCCCCCTCTCGCGCTTGCGTTCGATGTAGACGCGGATAGGCCTAATGGTCCAGGGCTTTCGTCACTCGCACACTTTGAATTCGGAAGCATCTGTCTGTCCACCGGGTAGAACGCACTTCGGAGCCGAGCCAGGTGACGATCTACAAGAACTTTCGTTGGGGATTCTCCGGCGAACCGCAGGAGATGGCCGTCGAGAACGGGCGCGTCGCTCGTCGGGGCCGGCCCTCCGATGATGGGGACGAATCCGCGGAAACCGTCGATCTCGGGGGCAGATTCCTGCTTCCCGCCTTCATCGACGCCCACTGCCACATCCTTCCGACCGGTCTCGACCTGAAGAAGCTAAGCCTCGCCGAATGCCAGACGCCCGAGGCGGTCCTCGACGCGGTCCGCGATCGCGCGCGCGAGCTCTCCGACGGCGGCTGGCTGCTAGCCGTTCTTTACGATCAAACGAAGTTTTCGACCGGCAGGCACCTGACTCGCGACGACCTGGACCACGTGTGCCCGGAAAGGCCCGCGCTCCTGCGCCACGTCAGCGGCCACGCGAGCGTCGCGAACTCGGCGGCGCTAGAGGCGGCGCGAATCGCGGACGACGTCCCGGACCCGCGCGGCGGCTCGTTCGTACGAGACGCTTCCGGGCGGCTCACGGGAGTGCTCCTGGAAACCGCCCACGATCTGGTTTCCTCGTCGGCGCCGCGGCCGAGCCTGGACGGGATGGCGGACGCGATCCTCCTTGCGGGGGAGAAGATGTCCGCGCTAGGCGTTTCGTGCGCGGCGGACATGATGACCGGCCACTTCGACCTCGAGACGGAGCTCGAGGCGTACCGGCTGGCGGAGGCTCGCGGGTGCCCGATTCGGGTTCGGCTGTATCCGATTTGGTCCGCGGTGTTCGGCGCGAACGGCATAGGCAAGGATCGGCTCGAAAGCATCGCTTCGGGCTTTCCTCCGGAGCGCCTGCGCATCGCGGGCATCAAGCTCTTCGCGGACGGCGCGATTGGGGCGTGCACCGCGGCGATCTACGGCCGGTTCACTCCCAGCGGGCCCACCCAAAACGGAGAAGAGGACGTGGACGGACAGCTGATCTATCCGCCCGAGGAGCTAAAGAGAAGGGTCCGTGTCGCCTCGGACGCCGGCTATCAGGTCGCGATCCACTCGATTGGGGACCACTCGACGGACCTCGTAATGGACGCGGTCGAGGCTACGGGCGATCCGAGCAGGCACCGGATCGAGCACGCAATGCTGCTGAGCGACGCTCAGATCGAGCGCCTGGCCGGGCTCGGGTGCCACGTGACGATGCAGCCGGAGTTTCTGATGCGGCTGGGCGGCGGCTACCGGCGCAACCTCGGCGAAGAAAGGGCGGCGCGGCTCAAGCGCTTTCGTTCCGTTTGGGACGCCGGGATCGTCTTGAGCCTGAACTCGGACCGGCCCGTGGTCGCCGGCGACCCTTGGGACGGCATCCGGACCGCCGCGAGCCGCCCGGAGGGCTTCGAACCCGCCGAGAATCTCACTCTGTCCGAAGCGATCCTCGGCTACACCGCCCGCGCAGCGGAGGCAACGAACGACGGGGAGACGATGGGCTCTCTTGCGGAAGGGCAGCTCGCGGACTTTCGGGTGTACGACTACGACCCGCTCGCCCGGCGGTAGAAGCGCTTGCTCACGACCGTGCCCGGCTCCATCGCCCCCCGAATCTCGACCGAGCAGCGCGTTTCGAGGGGGATTTCCGAGGCGATCAGGGCGAAGGCGATACCGCACTCGAAGGTGGGCGAATAGACCCCGCTCGTCACCTCGCCGACTTCCCGTTCCTCGACGAACACCCGCATGCCGGGCATCGTGAGGCGCTTAGAGTCCAGCTTCACGCCTTGAATCTTACGCGGCACGCCGTTTGCCCGAGCGGCGTTGATCGCGTCCGAGCCGACGAAGCGCTTCTCCTTTCCGATCACCCAGCCGAGCCCGGCGGCGATGGGTGAAAGGTCGTCGGTGAGCTCGTGCCCGTAGAGCGGCAAGCCCGCTTCGACCCGCAGCACGTCGCGCGCGCCCAAACCGCAAGGAACGACCCCCTCCTCGAGAAGCGCGCGCCAAAGACGCTCGCCGTCCTCGGCGCGGCAGATCAGCTCGAAGCCGTCCTCGCCGGTGTAGCCCGACCGCGGCGCGAAGCAGCGAACGCCCGCTATCAAACGGTCGTTCAGCCCGAAAGGGGCCGCTTCGCGAATCGCATTCGGATCGTCGGAGAGCTTTGCCACAGTATCGGCGGCCTTCGGGCCCTGCACGGCGATCATCGCGGTTCGGTCCGTTTCGTCCTCGATCTCCACGCCAAACGAGTTCTGCGACCGAAGCCACGCCACATCCTTCTCGTGGTTCGCCGCGTTCACGACCATCCGAAAGGTCTCTCCGTCCACCCGATACACGATCACGTCGTCCACGGTTCCGCCGCGGTCGTTCGGCAGCAGAGAGTACTGGCCTCCGCCGTCGGGCAGCTTCGAAACGTCGTTCGCCGTGACCCACTCCAGAAACTCGAACGCGCGTTCTCCGCGAAACCACAGGCGCGCCATGTGGCTTACGTCGAACATTCCGCTGGACTCCCGCACGGCCCTGGCTTCCGAGATCACTCCCGCGTACTGCACGGGCAGCTCGTATCCTGCAAACGGAACCATCCGCGCGTGCAGGCCCACATGCTCCGCGTGAAGAGGCGTTCGCAGGACGGTTTCGGCCATGGCCGAGTATAGCGCTGGGGATGTCGGGCGGTTCTGCAGTTGGCAGTTTGCAGTTGGCAGTTGGCGGTGGAGGATTGTGACGAGTGACGAGTGACGAGTGATGAGTGATAAGTAAGGAAGGGATGCAATTGCATAGATCTGCGGAAGTCGGCGCGCGGGCGTCTCGCCCGCTTGCGGCCGGGGCGTCCTCGCCCCGGCCAGGGCGCTTTTGTAGGTTGCAGTTGGCAGCACGCAGTTGGCGGTTGGCCGTTAGCGGTAGGCAAGCGCTGTGTGCGGCGGGCGCTGTGGGTCATAGTTTCGACTAATCGTGGATACCGGGTGGGCGCTGCTGGTCGACGTCATGGCCACTTTGGCGGGCGCGTTCCTGCTCGGCATGGTGTTCGAGCGGTTCTGCCAAAGCGCAGTGCTCGGCTACATCCTGGCGGGCGTCGCCCTGGGGCCTCACCTGACTCGTGTCGTCCGCGACGTGGACGCCGTGCGCGACCTTTCGGAGCTCGGAATTGCGCTGGTCCTCTTCACTATCGGGCTCGAGTTCTCTTGGAAGGAGCTTCGCAAGCTCGGCCCCGTTGGTCTCGGCGGCGGCTCGGTTCAGATTCTGCTGACAGGGGCTTTGGGATTCGGCGTTTCGATTCTGGCTCTCCTGGATTGGCACCAAGCCGTCGCGGTCGGCGCAATCGTCGCGCTCAGCTCCACGGTCGTCGTGTTGCGGGCGCTTCGGGAGCGGGGCGACCTCGACGCACCGCACGGAAAGGCCGCGCTCGGGGTGCTGCTCGTGCAGGACGCGGCGCTTATCCCGCTGGTGATGCTTTTCACCGCGCTTGCCAAGGGGCCTCGACTGCAGGCGCCCGATCTCGGCCAGTTGGGCGCTGCGGTCGCGCAAATCTCGGTCGCGGTCGTCTTGTTCGTGCTGCTCGGGACGCTGCTTCTTCCTCGCGTCCTGCGCTCACGGGCGATGGCTCGAAACCGTGAGCTTCCGATCCTGCTCGCAGTAACTACGTGCGTCGGCGCTGCGTGGGCGGCGCACAGCATTGGGATCTCTCCGTCTCTGGGAGCATTTGTTGCAGGGCTGCTCTTGGCGGAGACGGGCTACGCCGTGCAGCTTCGGGCCGACGTGGCGCCCTTGCGTGCCCTGTTTGCGACGCTGTTTTTCGCCTCGATCGGAATGCTCATGGACGTGCGTTGGTTCGCGGCGAACGTGCCTCTCGTCCTGGGCGTTACCGCGGCGATCGTCGTTGGCAAGGCCGCCGCCGCCGCGATGTCGGTACGCCCATTTCACGTAACGACGATCTCCTCGCTGGCGACCGGCTTTACGCTTGCCCAAGTCGGAGAGTTGTCCTTCGTGCTTCTCCAATTCGGTCTGTTCCTCGACCTGATCGACAAACCCGTGGGCCATCTGCTGACCTCCGCGACCGTCCTGTCGCTCCTGGCATGCCCTTACATGGTGGCCGGAGCTCCTGGGATGGGCAAGTGGATCGCGCGCCGAATCCTGCCCGTTCGCAGGCTGCTGAAAGAGGAGCGCCTGGATTATCCAAAGGGGCCGACTCTGAAGGACCACGTGATTGTGGTCGGGTACGGCCCCGCGGGACGCGTCGCGGCCGAAACCGTCCGCGGCCACGGCTGCACTGTGCTGGTTCTGGAACTGGACCGGCGCCTCGTACAGCTCGCTCGAAGCCGAGGGCTTCAGGCGTGGGTAGGGGACGGCACGCAAGGAGAGGTGCTGGAGCACGCGCGAGCGGCCGCCGCGCGCGGCGTAATCGTCGCGCTCTCCGACCACCGAGTGGGGAGGGTCGTCGTGGGGCAGGTGCGCTCATTGGCGCCAACTGTTCCGGTAGTTGCGCGCGCGCGGTACCACTTGTTCCAGGAAGAGATCGCGGCGGCAGGCGCGAACCGTGTTGTGGACGAGGAGGAATGGGTCGGGCGGCGGCTGGGCGACGAGGCGCTTCTTCAAGCCGGCCTCCTCTGGGACACGAAGGGCGAGGAGCTGTGACCGGCCCGCCGACCTTGCCGCTCGACGGGCGTCAGGGCGTCCCTGTCGAGCCGATCAGGGAGTCGAAGGCATCCAAGGCGAACCGGTCGGTCATTCCCGCGACGTAATCCACGGCGCCCTGCGCTCCGTCGAAGCCTTCCGGAAGGTTTCCGGGTTCGAGGAAGTGCTGGAACAGCCCCTTTACGACCCTCTTTGCTTGTTCGATATCCTTCGCACGGTCCGGCGCGCGCTCGTACACGTTCTCGAACAGCCAATCCTTCATGTCGTTCATCGTGCGCAACATGGACGGAGAAGCGGAGATCCTGGGTTGGTCCAAGCTCCGGCCCACCACGTCCTCGACCATCGCGCCGATGCGCACGCCCTGGCTGCGCCCGATCTCGAGAAAGCTCTCCGGAATGTCCGTTACCACTCCCGCTCGCACGGCGTCGTCCAGGTCGTGGTTGATGTAGGCGATTCGATCGGAGATTCGGACGACCGCCGCTTCCAGCGTGGAAGTGGGCTCACCGTCCGCGTCCGTGAGGTCCTTCTTGCCTTTGCTGTGCCCGCCGATCCCGAGCCTCGTTTCGAGTGTGAGGTTCAGGTCTTCGAGAACATCGAGGACGCGCAAAGACTGCTCGTAGTGGCGAAACCCGTGCGGAGCAGCCCCAGCCGCAATAGTGCGCAGGGCCTCGTCGAGCGCCGCCTCGCCCGCGTGGCCGAACGGTGTGTGCCCGACGTCGTGCCCCAAGGCGATCGCCTCTATTAGGTCCTCGTTCAGTCTCAAGGCCCGGCCGATGGTCCTTGCGATCTGCGCGACCTCCAGGGTGTGGGTGAGGCGAGTTCGAAAGTGGTCTCCGGCCGGCGCGATGAATACCTGAGTCTTGTGCTTGAGCCGGCGAAAGGACTTCGAGTGCAGGATTCGGTCTCGGTCCCGCATGAAGCAAGTTCGTATGGGATCAGGCTTCTCGGGAACGGCCCGCCCCGCGGACTCGGAGGCGAGCTGAGCGTATGGCGACAGACAGTTCTGCTCTTGCTCCTCGATCCTCTCCCGCACGGAGATCTCCATCGCTCAAAACCCCTTAAAACGCCACTTTAGAAGAGTCCAGAAGGCCTCCGGCGCGTCTGTCCAGCGGATTTTCTTGCCCGCCTTCTTGTCTCTGGGAATGTAGTCGATGGGAATCTCCCGAATGATCTCGCCCAGCCGCAGCGTTTTGGCCGTAACCTCGGGGCAGAACTCGAACCGAACGCACTGTAGGTTCATTCGGTCCAGCAGCGCCCGATCGAACGCCTTGTAACAAGTGGCCTCGTCCGTCAGCCGGCGCCAAAAGAGCAGGCGCACGCTCCAGGCGAGCAGCACGTTGACGGTTTTGTTAGGAAGCGCCATTCCCTTTGGAAACCCTTTCGAGAACCTTGTCCCATACACCGCTCGCGCCTCGCCCTCGACGATCGGCGCGACCAGGCTCGGTATCTGCTCCGGCGAGTACTCGAGGTCGGCGTCCTGAATGATTACGGCCTTGCCCGTCGCGTGCGGGATCGCCTTTCGAATCGCCGCGCCCTTGCCGCCGCGGACTTCGTTCCGGAGAACGACGATCGCGTCTCCGTACCCCGCGAGGATCTCCGGCGTTCGATCCGTGCTGCCGTCGTCGATCACAATCACCTGCTTGGAGATCGGGAGGGCAAGAAGCCGCTCGACCACCTCTCCTATAGTGTCCTCTTCGTTCAGCGCGGGAACGAGGATGGATACGTCGGGCGGCCGGTCTTCGGGCATGTCCGGGAAAGGATACCGGCGAGGCCGTAATCGCCTCCCGCCATCCACCGTCGGATTTCCTGCAAAGCGGGCCAATGGGGAAGCGCCGAGAACTCCCGCCCGATTAAAGGTGTAAGCAAGTTGAGAAAGCTCCAACAACCCCCTTCCCTTGATTCGAGTCCCCGAGAATTAGGGGGAGGGGGTTTGGGGGTGAGGGTTTCGGGGCGATCTGGCGCCGGGGAATCCCGATCACCGCGCACACGCCCGTCCCGACGGACCCCCATCCCCGACCCTTCCCCCTACTCCTCACGGACTCGGAGCATGGGGAAGGGAGGGATAGAGCATGCCCCTCCCCGATTCCCGGCTTGACGGGAATGGGGGTGAGGGTTCCGGCGGCCTCTCGGGAATCCGGGTCTTTCCCCAAGCCTCCAGCACTCCCTCGACAAGCCGCACGCCCTCCAGTTGGATCGCCCCGAAGAGCTTGAGGTCCGCGTTCAGGTCGACCACCGGATTCAGCGTGTCCAAGACGGCCCGCTTCGATGCCTCGTCCGCTCGGCGGTCGTCGAAGAAGACCTTCGCGTCCGTGAGCTCTAGCTTGTTCCCTCCCACGGGAGCGAGCTTGGCAATCACGAAGAAGTTCGTTTGGATCACCAGGAACTCGCCGTAACCCTCCACGAACACGTGATGCCGGTCGACTCGCACTCGCACCCGTTTGATCTCGCGGTATTTGCGAAGCACGAATTGCTCTAGGTCGCTTTCGAGAATCCGAACTCGGCCCGTACCGACGCCGCTCCGGCTCAGCCGAATCTGTTTCCTAGAAAGTGCCAGCCCGAGGTCGAATCTACACGAAGGGATGGACGCCTCCAAGTGCTCGATCCGGAGACCGCGAAGCGTGAAGTCGTCCAGCACGATGCGAAGGTCCTGCACGCGGCCGCGCTTCGAGCGCTCCGGCTCCGTGAACAAGGGCAGGCCGTCGGTCGAGAAGCTTCGCGCGCGGATCGTCACGCGGCGCACTTCGCCGAACAGTCCCCCTAGCGGCCCCTTCATCTCCGCGCGAACGCTAACTTGCCTCGCATCGCCGTGCAGCTTCGAGCGTATGTCCTCCGCCGCGAGCCGCTCGAAGCGGCGAAGCTCACCGCCGGACCAGTGAACCGCCAGACCCACTCCGGCTGCCGCAAATAGAAGATTCATCGAATATGAAATCCGGATGTCGCCAAGGTCCTAGGTAGGAAAACGGAGACGCAAGTCGAACGTTAGGAGAGAGTACTCGTTTCCGCCGATGGGCGCGCAGGCCCGCTTGGCAACGAATGGGGAGGAGATTCCATGAACGTTTTCGTAACCTTCGCGGCGACCGCCGCGATTCTGCCGCCCGCTCAAGTGCGCGCGGTGACGCCGCAAGAGAAGTTGGCCGTGCCCGCAGTGCTGCAACAATTGCGGGGAAAGACGATAAGGCCCAACCTGAAACCCTATTCCGCGATAAAGCTCTATCCGGTAAAGGTCGGCAAGATCGTCATTCAACCGCTTTCGCAGCCTAACGTGGACTTGAGGCCCAAGATCGAAAGCCTCGGAATCGCGGTTCGAAACCAAGGAGGCCGCGGCACATGTTCGGTTCACGCACTAGCGTTTCTTATCGAATACATGTATCGCACGAGGAAGGGCATTGCGACATCAAACCTTTCGGAAGAGTACCTGAACCACATGACGAACGTTGTTATCAACAAGTATGGCGATGGAGACTTCTTCTCAAACATCGCTCTTGGGTTTAGTGCTTACGGCATTGTCGCGGAAAGGCTATTGCCATACAAACCTACTTACGATCCGAATCAAGCGATATCGCAGACGCTCAAGAACGCAGGCAAGAGCCAGCCGAAGCTCGAGGCCTGCTTCATCAAGGAATGGAACGTCAACAACGGCGCTTCACAGGCTCAAATCGACGCAGCCTGCGAGAGCATCAAGGCGGACATTCCGGTTGCCGCCGGGCTCCGCTGGCCACGATCCGGGAAGTGGCTGACCACGGTGGTCTACGACCTGGAAGTGATGATTCCGCCGGCCGCGGCGGACGTGTTCGACGGCCACTCGATCGCTTTCGTCGGATACAAGAAGAACAACGCGTTTCCAGGCGGGGGCTACTTTATCTTTCGCAACCACGGCGGACCGGATTGGTGGGACAAGGGATACGGATACATGTCGTTTGCATACGTCAAGCAGTATTGCAACGACTTGATGGTCTACTTGCCGTGAGGTTCTAGCCCGAGGCGCCAAATGGCGCCTCGGGCGCATGTATGGCGTAGAAGTCACTTATATGGGCGCGGACTCTCGTGTCGAGGAGGACTATCGGCTGCTGGGAAAGGGCTGCGGCCTAGTGTTTCCCTACTCGGACGAGGCATCCGACCCAATCGGGAGACTCGGGCTGGTGGAGGTCACCGGCGCGGACCGAATGGAGTGGCTGCAGGGGCAGGCGACGAACGACCTCCGGAATACGCCCGAAGGCGAGCCCGTGGACTTTTGCGTATGCGCTCCGACCGGCCAGATGATCGCCGACTGTCGGATGTGGGCGTTTTCCGACCTGTGCCTGATCCAGACGCCAAGAGCCTGCGTTCCTGCGCTGCTCGAAAGGATCGAGAAGATGGTGATCATGGAAGAGGTCGAGGCGCGGGAAAGCACCGCCGCGTGGCGGCATGTTTCGATTCAGGGAAAGGGAGCCGACGACTTGACGGAGCGAATAGCTCTCGAATGGGCGTCGGAAGGGCCGTTCCATATGCTGAAGTCGGACCACACCGGCCTTGGCGGATGGGACCTGTTTCTGCCGGAGAGAAACGCGGACGCATTCTTGCAAAGGCTTTCCGGCGAGACCGCGGCGTCGTTGGAAGCCATTCTCGCGTTGAGGCTGGAGTTCGGCATTCCCTATTTCGGAGTCGACATGGATGCTCGCACTCTCCCGCCCGAAATGGGGCCCCGCTTCGAGAACGCGCACGTAAGCTACACGAAGGGCTGCTATACGGGCCAGGAGGTGATCGCCCGAATCCACAGCCGCGGCCACACGAACCGAACGTGGGTTGGGCTCCATTGCGATGCGCCCGTTTCGGCGGGCGACAAAGTCTCCAGCGAGGCCCGCGAGGACGCCGGCGCGGTCACCAGCGCGGCCTTGTCGCCGCGCCTTGGGCCTATCGCCGCTACGATGCTTCGAAACGAAGCGGCCGACGAGGGCGCGGAGGTTTTCGTGGTCCGAGAAGGAGAAAGAGTCAAGGCCAGAGTGGAGCACTTTCCCTTAGGTGGGTGAGAATCCGATCTCCGCGCGCCGCTCGCCCCGGAACCCTCACCCCCAACCCCCTCCCCCTAATTCTCGAAGACTCGAATCAAGGCCAGAGTGGAGCACTTTCCCTTAGGTGGGTGAGAATCCGATCTCCGCGCGCCGCTCGCCCCGGAACCCTCACCCCCAACCCCCTCCCCCTAATTCTCGAAGACTCGAATCAAGGGGAGGGGGCTAAGAGCCCTTCGAGATCTGTCCACGGTAGACAAAGTGCCCGACGGCCAAACAGATCAGCGTGATCGCGGACGCAGAGGCGGCAATTCCGCCCGGATAGACCTTGAAGTCCCGCATCAGCAGAGGAACGAAGCGCCCCAAGAGCGCCACGCAGACGACCGCCACGATCGCGTAGCCGACCGACGGACGGTCCCTCGCCACCAACGCGCCCGCGAGCGCGATCAGCCCGGCGCCGCCTGCCGCGGCCAAAGACACCCAGCTTCCCTGGATGCCGCCGTGAATGCCCATACCGAGGTTGAGAATCGCGAAAAGCACGACGACGACGTGGAGCCAGAGCATGGCAAGAGCGTACCCCTGACTCTGTGGAGTGCGCGGAGCTTGCTTCGCGCTGTTCCCTTCCGAACTCTGGAGTGCGCAAAGCTTGCTTTATCAGTGCTTGGTAATCAAGACAGAGACCCAGACGACAATCGCGGCAAGCGGCCCGACATAAACGGTCGCCCATAACATGCCCCAGAGAAGCGACATCCCGAATCTGCCCGCGCAGCCGTGCGTATCGTTTGCGGCTCTTGCCGCCATCCCGCCAATGGACACTAGTAGGAGTAAGGCGATGGCGGGGATCACCAACTCGACAAGGAGCGTGAGTGCAAGAGCGACTAGGACGCCCACAAGCAATACGACAACGACTATTAGGCAGCCCTCGGCGACAGCGCATCCTCCCGCTTGTAGCGATAACCAGAAGACCTCCCAAATGATCTTGGAACGCCGGGCCGCGAAGTGTGGGGTATGCGAATCGTCCACTTCCTTCCCTAGATAAAGCAGCAGCGTAAGCACAACGACCCAAACGATCCACCAAGCACCGAGCACGAGCTCGATCTCGACGAATCTGGGCAAGTGCGCCGCGGCGGGAAGTAGAAGCGCTGAAACCAGCAAGCAGAGAGTCACGACACCGACAACCGCCGCACGGGAGACCTTTTGTCGCATTGGAGAGACCAGCGCTCCTTGACCTTCATACCCTCGCTGGGTTTGGCGCGTTGCTCGGAGTTCTGGCGAAGCGCCGATCCATGGGGAGTGCGCGAAGTGTGCTTCGCGCACTCCCCATGCGACCAGGTTTCTATGCAATCTCGCCGCTTGCGAACGCGCTTACCAGCGTCGGCTCGAACTCGAACTTCGGGATCTCCCCCTGGCCGAAGTTCAGCTCGACCAGCGGGCGGATCACCTGCTCCGTCATCACCGCGTCCGCGAGCTCGCGCCGCACGGACTCCAGTTGCAGCAACAGAACGGATAGGTGAACCTTGCCGAGCGCCAGCGAGCCGACCCGCTTGCCCTCGTCCGTCGTCAAGGTCTGGCCGAGGATCGAGCGCGCCATCTCGCGGTTGTGGAACTCGACGGCCTCCATGAAGCCGCTGGAGGCCTCCTTCTCGCCGCCCACGGTGTCGATCGAGATCTCCTCCGGGTACACGATCGCGGTGTGCTCGTGCAGGTTCTGGAGCGCCGCCAGGATCGCCGCCTGCTCCTCTGCCGAAAGCCCCCGCTCGAACTTGCCGAGAACCGTAGGCGAGGCGAATCGCTCCAGGTGCAGCTTCCACGCCGTGAGCAGCCCCTGCTTGGCCTGCCAGTGGCGATACGCGGCGTCCAGGTCGCTTCGCCCCTTCGCCCTTCCGTAGGACGCCCTGTTCAGGTACAGCACGAACCGGCTGCGCGGGACCTCCCGAGGCTGCTCGCCCGGAAGCTGCAGCCGCAGAGACGCGACGTTGCCGAACTCGTCCACCTCGAGGCCGAAGAGCGACGGGTCCTTCGGGCGGACCGAGCGCAGCACGAGCCGCTTGCCGTCCGTCGCGAACACCAACTCCTGCGCAGACCAGCCCTTCGCGAAGGCGTCCATCGCCTGGTAGAGGATCGAATGCGGCGAGCCCTCCATGATTGCGAAGTTCTCTTCGACGAACTCCGCGTTTCTTTTGGCCGCGTCCGAATCGCCTGCGGGCACGACCTTATAGGGAGCGGCGAGCACGCCCAGTTTTTTGACCGTCAGCGCCGTCTGCACCATCGCGTCCTGTTCCATCTGGTCGTAGGCCGCGTACGTGATCGCGCTGGGCGGCACGCCGGCGTACTCCAGGGCCCTGCGCTGATAGGTCGTCAGCTGCGGCGTCGCCTCCCGGGGCGCTCGCTTGCGCCTTCGCGCTGCGAAAAGCTTGAACATAGCTGTTTCTCCTTGATGTCTCGACTAAACGTCTCTCGAAAACCGGCGTGCGCGAATCCGACTCGGAAAACGCGAAAACCGGCGCGGCGGACCGAGCTGCGGGCGTGTCGGCCGGCCTCTCGGCAGGCCGTGGCACGCCAGGGCGAGCGCGATCACGAGGTCGTCGTGGTAGCCGCCGCGAGCTTCGAGCTTGCGGTTGCCGGCGGGCGTCGGGCGCGACTCGAAGTGCTCGAGCTCCCGAAGCAGCTCCGGGTACGGCTCCATCGCCAGCGAGCGGTTCTCGATGAGCCAGGCGAGGCCGTCGACGAGCTCCGCTTTGGAGCCTGAAGTGAACCTGAGGCCCTTGACGGATGCGCCCGAAACCACGCCCTGCAGCATTTCCAGGAGCGGATCGCCCGAGCCCGTCGCATCGCAAAGCACCCTCGCGCTAGGAAACCTCTCGATCTGCCTTGCGACTCGCGCCACCTGCTCGGCCCAGCTGATGCCGTGGAAGCGCTCGACCTCCACCAGCTGCGCCTGCCTGCGGGTGCCGCAGACGACCGCGACGGCGGTGAAGTCCGTGTAACGCGCCCAGTCCACCCCTATAAAGAAGGGCGGAGCCGGCGGATTCGGCAACCGGGGAACCACGCAGCCCTCCACAGCCTCCGTCCGAAACACCCTCCCCTCGCAGTCCAGAAACTCCGCTTCGTACTCGACCCGAAAAGCCCGCTCGCTGATCAGCTCGCGCTGGACGTCCAGGTACTCGCGAGAGACGTAGGGCGACTCGCTGGAGGGCGCGCGGCGGCTCCAGACGCCGTGCTCGCCGGTCTGCCCCATCCGAAAGAACCGCCAGAAGTGGTTCAGTCCGTGGGGAGTGCCGATCATCGTCAGATATCCCTCGGTCGTCGCCAGCATCGGCATGGCGACCTCGGTGATCAGCTCTTCGGGGACGTAGGAGGCCTCGTCGATCACGATGTGGGTGGCCTCGTTCCCGCGCAGCGCCCTTCCGAGGTGCCCGGAGCGGGCGATCACGGTATGCGCTCCGTAAGCCAGCTTGGGGTAGGGGGAGCGGCGAACTTGGGGCTCACGCACCGCTTTGCCCGCATCGCGGACCGCCGCTTCTTTATGGGCCCGCTCCAGCAAATCCAGGGACCGGTCGAAGAGCAGCCTCGCCTGGTCGAGCGTGGGCGCGAGGATTACGTGGCGCGTCGGCGATTCGCGGCTCAGCGCCGCGACGATGGATGCGGCGCACGCGTCCGTCTTGCCCCATCTGCGGCCGCACGCCAGGACCTTGATCTTGGCCGGATTCAGCAGGAACTCGCGCTGGCCGGCATGGGGACTCCAAATCGGCGCCAGGCATTCGAGGAACGACTCCACGTTGAAACTGGCGGGCAAGCCGTCCGGAGGTCAACCGTTTCGAAGGAGAAGCGCCCGGTCGGTCCGCTTCACCGATAGGCTCTCCGGGGAGCGATTCGTAAGGGGCGCTCCGAGAGAGGATGTGACCTGCGGATTCTCCTCCCCCTTGACGGGGGAGGATAGTTCTTGCACTCAATCGCTACTTTCAAACTCTCCGCCCAATCTCTCCTCCCCCTTGATGGGGGAGGTCCGAGAGCGTAGCGAACGGGGTGGGGGTGAGCGGCTGCGGGAGGATGGCAGGCGTCAGCGGGGGCTGAGTACTCTTGGACCGCAACCGATCACCCTCTCCCGGTTCGCAGACTCACCGACCTCTCCCATCAAGGGAGAGGATGGTTCTTGCACTCAATCGCTTCATTCAATCTCTCCGCCCAATCTCTCCTCCCCCTTGATGGGGGAGGTCCGTGAGCGGAGCGAACGGGGTGGGGGTGAGCGGCTGCGGGAGGATGGTAGTCGTCAGCGGGGGCTGAGTACTGTCGGACCGCAACCGACCACCCTCTCCCGGTTCGCAGACTCACCGACCTCTCCCGTCAAGGGAGAGGATGTATAGCGACGGACTCTCCTCCCCCTTGACGGGGGAGGTCCGAGAGCGTAGCGAACGGGGTGGGGGTGAGCGGCTGCGGGAGGATGGTAGGCGGCAGCGGGGGCTGAGTACTGTCGGACCGCAACCGATCACCCTCTCCCGGTTCGCTGACTCACCGACCTCTCCCGTCAAGGGAGAGGAGGATAGCGACGGACTCTCCTCCCCCTTGACGGGGGAGGTCCGTGAGCGGAGCGAACGGGGTGGGGGTGAGCGGCTGCGGGAGGATGGCAGGCGTCAGCGGGGGCTGAGTACTCTTGGACCGCAATCGATCACCCTCTCCCGGTTCGCGGACTCACCGACCTCTCCCGTCAAG
>Ga0187892_10003467_pt1 | contig 28851 bp, 21 predicted proteins | sample MA1701073metaG_FD_139345 | JGI IMG/M metagenome (GOLD analysis project Ga0187892, IMG submission 139345) | Bio-ooze microbial communities from a basaltic lava cave in the Kipuka Kanohina Cave System on the Island of Hawaii, USA - MA170107-3 metaG ... | reverse complement strand
TGGCTACATCTGCGATCTCGTCAATCGCAGCGCTAATGGACGGAGCCCATCTTCCCATTTTCAAAAAATAATTCAAGCATGTTCAGCCTGTTACCAGCGCGCTCGACCGATTACGCCCGTTCCTATTCCGGTATTTTCACGATCTTGTGGACGCTATCCCAGGTAATAAGATCACCAACCGGCACGGCCGTTGTCTTGATCGAGGGAACGTTGAACGTCGTGATCGGCGGGGCCGCGCCTGGAGAACCGTCGCGCGGATTTGTACGCACCACCTGGCTCGGCGGCAACGCAGCACCGGTCTTGAGGTGGTTGTACATCAGGTTCACCGCCCGGTTGAAATACACGTGCAGCGGAAGCATGCGCGTATCGTAGCCGGCAAACGAGTTGAACGTATCGAGGTGATGGGCGTTTTTCACTTCGATATAACGGGTGTTTTTGCTCAGACCACCCTTGCTCACCTTGTTCAAGCCGAAATAAGCGCGCGACGTATGATTCGGCGCAATGACGGCATCGTTGCGGCCGTGGACGATGATCGCCGGCTTGGTCAGCGTGCCGAGCGAGCGCACCTCGTTGATGCCCGTGCCCACCGCGGCATTGCCCAACGAGTTACGCAGGCAGGTCGCGCCGTCGATAGCGATGTCCTGAATCCCGGTCGAGGGCGAAATCGCCCCGCGCTCGTGCTTCGGACCGCCGACGGAGCTGTTGTAGATCATGTCAATGCCGGCGCTCGGGGGAATGCCGTTGGCGTTCGCGAACAGGCCCTCCACGACGCCAAGCGCGGTCTCGACCGGATTACCGGTGGTGGCATCGGTGGAACCGTAGCTAAAGCCGCACAAATTGTCCTTCACGCTGAAACGACCGTAGGCGTTGCCATATGTCAGCGAGATCGACTGCGGCACGTTGAACGCGTAGTGCAACGGCTGCAGCAGATTTTGATCGGTCAGGATGGCGGCGGCATTGATTTTCTGTTGCGCTTCGGTCGCCTGGCCCGCCAGGTCTGGGGCCGTCAGCAAGCCTTTGGCCTTCAACGATTGACAACGATTCGGCCGTAGATCTGTGGCCGAGCCCGGGGCAACGATGACCGGGTTGGGAGCACCGTCGTTGGACGACGCGAGCGAGGCGCAAGGCTGGTACAGATTGATCAAGCTCGTATAGTCGAACAAAGACTTGCTGTGATTGAACACCTCCGGCTTCGTGCCCTGCTTGATGCTGAACGTGCGATTCGGGAACGGCTGGGTGTTCGGCTCGGACACCGCGACGCCGTCGATCAGCCCGGTCGCGTCTTGCTCCGCGGCGCGGATGGCGGCACCACCGCCGTTCGAAACGCTGGAAGCGATCACGATGGTATTGGCGTTGGTGTATCCGGTACCGCCTTGCTTATGAAACTCGTTCAAGGCCCGGAATGCGAACTGGATCGCCTGCAAGGTATGCTGGCCCCAGTCCTTCTCCGGGTTCTGCTTCGAATGGGCATGCTTCCAAGCGAACCGGTTCGGCGTGGCGGCGTTGAACGCGGCGCGTTCCGAGAACGTCAGATTGGCCGTGAAGTTCGAGGTGGTGCCAGCGATATCCGCCGTGGTACGCGTGCCGTCGATGAGATTGACCGTGTTGTACTGAAGGTCATGCACGCCCATGCCGCTGCCTTTATCGGCGTAGGCCACGGCGCAGCCCTTCTTCAATCCCCAATCGCCGGAGGTCCCAATCGCGCCGTAGATGCCGCGCGAGCCCGAAGATATACCGGTGATGATGCAAGGGTTGAGCTTACTGAAGCTGTTCGGTACCTGCACCATCATGGTGATATTCTACTTGCCGGTACCGTCGTCAGAAAACGCGATGTACTCGGTACCCGGAATCTTGCCTTCACGGAGGGTATTGCCACCGTTGAGGTCGATGTTGGGACCGTAGAGCACGCCATAACCGCCGCCGGTCGACATGTCGACGAGCGCGCGGTAGTTGTTGTAAATCGCTCTTTTGCGCAACTCGGCTGCCGTCGGAGGAGACGACAGTCCGGGCGCCGCACCGGCCAGGCCGGTTTTTCCCAAGCCGGCGGTCAGCAAGTCGTCGCTGATGCCGTCGTAGGTCTTCGTGGATATCGGTCCCTTGATGAACGACGGGGGCGCCGCCGCCTGCACCGCCGAGCAAATACCGAGCGCCGCTAGGAAAACTACGGTCTTTTTACGCATCTTTCGTTTCTCCCTTTTTTTAAAAGCTTAAAAATACAACTATCGGAAAACGGAATCCCTGAATGGCTGCGCCAGATTACCCAAGAAGTTCGGCGCAACAAGTGGCCCTTCGGCTAGCACAATGAGCTGAGGCGGCTATCGGAGTTCGTCCCCTTCGAGGTCGCTGTCCCTGGCTAGTCAAGTTAGTTTAAGTTATTGAACTATTATAAGAAAATCGTCGTATAGTTATTGCTATGATATGTACCGAGTAAGAATGCAGGGGATTATAGCGGTCTTACTCACGCTCAGGTAACGTAAGAGCGCTCATAATATGAAGAGATTATTGGCAGTCTTACTCATCCCATGGGTCACGTAGGAGGATGCCAAGGGTCAGGTCTATTTCTAGAGCACACGATTGCGCGTCGATCGACCGTCCAGGGGCGTCCTCCTTTTTTGCCGGACTTTGGCTTGGGGAGGAAGGGCTCGATCAATTTCCATTGGGCGTCCGTCAGGTCCGTTGAATACGGGGATGTTTTCATACCCCTTTCAACACATCCATTCAGGCCAAAGTCCCAGTTTTAATACAGCTTCTATGATTCGCCTACTCTTTTCTTCAGCTCTCCCAGTATCATCAGGAGCGGGAACCGGACACCGCCACGCCGTTGGAATACACTTGTCCGTCGAAACCAGCCGGCCCCGTCCGCAAACACGCTCTAAAGGCCGGAGTTCAGCGTCACCCCCGTGCCTACAAATCGCTGCGTCTGCACGTCGTACACCGCATTCCCCGTCGACCGAACCCCCAAGGAGATCCCATTTCCCTTGCTGTAGTAGAGGCCGGTGCCACGCGGCGTACCGGCGCCGCGGACGACGTTTCCGGTTACGCTGGCTAAATCTAATCCATAATTCACCTGCGAAATGGCATCGCGGCGCGCACCGGGTTGAGGACGACGTAGCGGGTCAACTCCAGCAAATAGGCATCGCGGTCCACCAGAATGGCCTCGCTGCTTGCTGGAGTTTATCCAGCGTACAAGATGGCGACTGTCGCGCCCGCCAGCGCTATGCGGGGGGAGTGACAGATTCGAATGCCCATCAAGTAATCTGCTCTAGGGCGCGCAACATTTCTCGACGGTAAAGCAAAAGGTGCCAACGACGCCCCCCCACTTGGTGCCAAAGCATAGCGGCGCGAACCCCAGCCAACAGCAGCGCCCTGACCTGGTTCGCGATCTCCTTGTTCTGCAAGAACCGTCCATCACCCTGGACTTGGATGCGAAACCGAAACGTGCTTAAAGTCTCCTGGTATGCTCGCGCGATCCCCAGGGTCACCTGGTCACCCAAGGGCCCTGATTCATTTAGGTGGTCCTGCAGCTCACGCAGCCGCCGTCCCAAAAGATCCAGCAGAGACTTGGTTTTTCTCAGCTTGCCGGCGAGATGTAACAAGCTTAGGGCATACCGAATCTCATCGGCCTTCTGGCTCGAGCGCCGTTTGTTTAGGATCTCCTTCAGCGTGCGCATACCAAGGTCCAACCCGAAACGGTATTCCGCATCGCCACCATACACCGCTTGCGCAGAGCTCGGGTTGAACTCGAACAGGCTGCCAATGGAAGTCTTATAAGCGTCATCGGGAACGTTGCCGGACTTGGCCAACCGGTCCACCAACGCCGCCGCTTGCAATACTCCCGCCAGAGCCAGCACTTGATCTTGCAATCCGTGTTGCAACTTCTACCTCTATGAATTTATGGGTATCGTCCTTTTGCCGCCATGATCGGCTATCCCTCGTGCAGGAGATTATACAACCTAAAATAGCCGCAACTGTCGCTGCGCCGTAGACGGCGAACTAAACGACCCAGTGTTTAGGAGGCGTTTCGACCGGTTCAGCCCCAGTCGCTTGCACGCGAGTTCAAACCGCCGACGCAACAGCTGTGCGTATACGCCACTCCCCCGGAAGCGCGTGCCAAAGGCCGAATCGTTTTCACGTCCGCCGCGGAGATCGCGGATCCTGCTCATGATGTGCTCGCTTTTCAGTGGCGCATGGATCCTCAACCAGTCTTGAAAAAGCCCATTTACTTCTCCCGGCAAGCGCAACAGAACATAGCCCGCGTAACTCGCCCCTGCACAGGCCGCACGCTCAAGCACACGTTCCATTTCGGCATCGTTCAGCACCGGAATGACCGGCGCAAACATAACCCCCGCGGGAATACCCGCGGCAGCTAGACGGCGGATGGTCTCTATTCGGCGTATCGGGGCCGTCGCCCGGGGCTCCAGCTTCGCCGTCAGCCTCTGTTCCAGGTTGGTGACCGACAAATGCACCTCCACCAGCTTGAGCTTGGCCATCGCAGTGAGCACATCGATATCCCGCTCGATCAAACAAGATTTGGTCACGATGCTGACCGGGTGGCGATATTCGTTAAGGATTTCCAGGATCCGCCGGGTGATCTTAAAATCGCGTTCGATAGGCTGATAGGGATCTGTATTCGCCCCAAGCGCAATCAGGCGGCATCGATAGCTTGGCTTGGAAAGCTCTCGTTCGAGAAGCTCGGGGGCGTTGGTCTTGGCAAACAATTTCGTCTCAAAATCCAGCCCAGGGGAAAGATCAAGGTAAGCGTGGCTCGGCCTGGCGTAGCAGTAAACGCAGCCATGCTCGCAACCACGATAGGGATTGATAGACTGTTCAAACGGAAGGTCCGGGGAGGTGTTTCGCGAAATGATAGCCCGTGAGCGCTCTCGGGTAACCGTCGTACCCGGCGCCGCCAAGCCCTCGTCTGGCTCAAAATCCTTACTTCGAACGCGCCGCTCTCTCAAGTATCGCCCTTGCGGATTAGACGGTGACCCCCTGCCCTTGACCGCCTTTATGTCACCCGTCAACATGCTATCAGCCACCCTTTGCTCGCGGAATCATAACGCCATCGAGCCTGCGTTGCACTGTTATCAGGAGCTTGGGCTGTACACCTAGTGTGCTGTACGCCGAATAAGGCCGTAAAATGCCGTCGGCGTCTAAAAACCAAGCCCATCATTCCAACGAAAGTTGCTTTCGGCCCAAAACATCGCTGTGACAAATACTTATCGCCACATGCTAATGGTTTATCCGGAATTTCCCAAAACCTACTGGGGAATGCAATGCTTCCTCCCCCTGATCGGGAAAAAGGCGTTAATGCCCCCACTCGGGCTCATCACTATCGCCAACCTGACACCTCCAGAGTATGAAATTCGAGTGCTAGACTTGAATTGCGAACCATTTACAAAGAGCGAACTCGAGTGGGCGGACGTCGTGTGTTTTTCGGCCATGCTTCCACAAAAGCCATCTCTCTTTCAAGTCGCCCAGCGATGCCGAGAGGCGGGGAAGCTCGTGGTCTTTGGCGGCCCTTATCCCACGGCCTGTGCAGAGGAATGCGCCCCATATTGCGATGTCCTGGTGTTAAACGAAGGAGAGCTCACCTGGCGGTCCTTTTTGAATGACTTGCAGCGCGGTGCTTACCGAGCGATATACGCAAGCGATGAGAAAGCAGACATTTTACAGACCCCGGTACCTCGGTTCGATCTTCTTAAGCTCGACGATTACGCGATTATCCCCATCCAGTTTTCGCGCGGATGCCCGTTTCAATGTGAGTTCTGCGATATCATCATCATGTTTGGCCGCAGACCCAGAACGAAAACCCCAACCCAGTTGCTGGGCGAGTTGGAGGCGCTATTTGAAGCAGGTTATCGGGGCATGATCTTTATCGTGGACGATAATTTCATCGGCAACAAACGGGCGGTCAAAAAGCTCTTGGTTGAATTGGCCCGCTGGAACGCCGCCCACGGACACCCCTTTCTCTACGGCACCGAGGCTTCGGTCAATCTCGCTCAGGATAACGAACTGCTGGCGCTCATGGTCGGGGCCGATTTCATCTGGGTGTTTCTTGGCATTGAGACTCCCTCCATAGCGAGCCTAAAGGAGACGCGCAAATTCCAAAACCTGAAGGGCTCGCTCGAGGAGCACGTTACAAGCATCCAAAACGCTGGGCTCTTGGTCTTCGGCGGGTTTATCATCGGTTTTGACAATGATGGGGAAGACATCTTCGATCGCCAGATCGAGTTTATCCGACGGGCCGCCATTCCGAATGCCATGATCGGCCCCCTGGTGGCATTACCCGGGACCCCGCTCTATGCCCGGATGAAGCAAGCGGGCCGTCTGCTACAGGACACCGACCGGGATAACGATCGTACGATAGCCTCCGGCTATACCAATATCCTCACTCTGATTCCCTAGGTTCGATTGTTAGCAGGACAATGTAAAATTCTAGAAACGATCTATGCACCGAAGGAATATTTTAAGCGGGCGTGCGATGCGCTTTCTTTATTACCTCACCCCCGCTCCTTGGTGAGGCGCGTCGCGCGGGTGCTCTGGCTTGGGAAGGTAGGCGTCGGCTTTCTGTTGAAGGGCGCTCACAAGGGAAAAACCTTTCGATGGTCTCTCGGCCCTCTTACTGCCCTGCGTGACATGTTTAGCCAGTTTCCTCCCGAGTACAAGAAAGCAAGTCTGGATTTTACCTGGAAGGTCATCAAGAGATGCCCCGATCAAATACCGTTCATCCTTCCGTTTATCTTAATGGGATTCCATTATTACTTGTTTACCTTTGAACATGTGGTGCCGGAGCTATCGTCGTCGCTCAAAAGGCTCGCAGAAGAGCGGAACGACCAAGATAGTGGCCTCACGCCCGTTCCAGCCGCTTTGAGCCAATAGATAACCACTGGCGCGCTCCTTCTTGCCTCTTGTTCGTTTCAACGGTCTGTTCCCGTTAACACATTGTCTAGGATAAGGACCTCACCTTTGCCTCCGTAGGCCAAATCACCGGCGTAGCGTTCGGCCTCGGGACCGAAGGCGTTAAACGCCTCGAAACGGCGTTGGGACCGGCTGAGATGGCGGAACAGCACGCGCAAGAATTCCATCTTCAAATGGCCGCACGAATTAAAAGTCGACGGAATGCGGGTGGGCGGAGCCGCCAAAATAATGCTTCCTCTTTTCATCGCGAAGCCGACCGCGGAGCCCGCTTGGCCTAAAATGATGATGGTGCCGGCGAGCAGGCGGCTTCCGCAATAATCCCCCGCGTTTCCTTCTACGACCAAGATCCCGCGGCGCATGCGATCCCCAATCCGGTCGCCGGCGTTGCCGGAGACCACCCCCATACCGTCCTGCATGCCCACGGGCGACGCCGGCAGCGCGCCGCCGAGAAAATCGCCGGCGTCGCCCGTGATATGGATGCGACCGCCCTTCATCCGCGATGCCGCCCAGCGCCCCACGCCGCCATCGACTCTTATCTCCCCGCCGCGCATTTCTAACCCAAGACAATCCCCGGCGCCTCCTTTGACTTCGATCAAGCCCTGGGTCATTTCACTCCCGATGGCATCCAGCATGGGGCTGCCATGCAGCATTCGAATGTGTTCTGTTTGCTCACCCGAGACGTTAAATAACTTCCCCACCGTGAGATCCTGGCGGCTACCGGCGAGCCGGATGTTGCGGATCTCCTCTAGGCTCTTACCCTGCAGACGGTTGGGAACCAGTGGCGACATGTTTACCCGCTGATCGGGGGGATCTTTTAGGGTCAGAGTCAGTGCGCTCATGAGAGGATGGAACGTAAATGAAAATGATAAGGGCCTAGCTTGCCGCCGTAGTTGCCTGCGCTGATGCGGTAGATCCCCTTTTCCGGGCCTACGGAGCAAGCGGCCAGCACGCCCTCGCGCATTGCTCCCGAGATCGCTTCTTGGTCTAGACCATCGATGACTATCTCCAACACGGATCCTATCTCTTCGGTCAACTGGGTATTGACTACGCCCTTAAGGGTCGGGCAAAAGGCCTCGTTGGTCGAGGCCGGCATAAAAGGGTATTTGGAGCCGGTTTTAGATCCGGAACCGACGATCCCACCGGGGAAGGTGGTGACCGCGTTGTGGACCTTGCCGATGGCGTCCACCGCCTTCTCACACGCCGCCAAGGCGTGGCGGGAGGTTTTCGCCAATACCAGAAAGTTGCCCCCGCCGATCGCGGGAACCACGCCCGTGGTCTCTTCGCACACGAACTCCCCGTGCATCACCGGGATACGCCAGAAACGCGTGCCGTCGATGCGTTTGGATGTCTGATGGCCATCCCCGAAAAAGCGCAGGCTCTTGCCGAGGCTGATCATCTCATCGGATCGGATCCCCGAGAAACAGGCGCTGGTGGCCGTGGTCATGACCGATTGGCCGACCCGCTTTTGCACCTGCTCGATGAGCCGCTTAGTAGACATCGCGAACATGATGACGGCGATCCCGGGACGGCCGTCGGGTGTCTCGGACGGATCGAGCTTGCGTTCGATGTCCGCTTCGCACCCGCAGGCGATCACTGATGAGGCAAAACCGGTCAGTGAATTCGCGGCCCGAAACGCCCAGTAATGATCGATCGCGGTGATGATCAGCCGTGTCGCTTTCATCGAGAAAGCTTCGGCAAAGGTATCGTCGATGTATACGCCGTTTATGCGCATCAAGATCCGCCGTCGCGGCAAGGGTGGATGGTGAGCCGGCCCTGCCCGTGCTCTTCGATTTCCCAGTCGGCTACCCCGTAGTTCTCGAAGCTAACCGTCTGGTGCTCAGAAAAATGCCGCTTGAGCGTGCGCTCTATGCCCTTATCGTACTCGGGGCGCACCACGTGGGTCACCCCGTGCGTTTCCTTGACCACTTTGCCATTGCGTGCCACCAGCTCGCCATCCTTAAACACCAGCTCCGGCTTGGCAAACATCTTTTCTTTGTCTCTTTGTTCCTTGTAGACCGTGATATCCGCCGCCGCCCCGGGTCCCAAGTGTCCGCGATCGGTCAATCCCAAGCTCTTCGCCGGAGCGGCGCGGGTCAAGATGGCGATTTCATATAAGCTGTACTCGCGCTCTAGGGATCCCAGGATGCTCATCGCGGCGGCGCTGTTGTTAATCGCAGCGAGCTTTTCCTTGCGAAAGCCCCGGTCCATGAGCAAGCGGATCAGATGCGGGTAGCTGGTAAACGGCGCGCCGTTGGGGTGGTCCGTCGTCAAGAAGACGCGCCAGGGATCGAGGACTAGCAAAAATAACTCTAGCCCTATGGCCCACTGCAGGGCGTTGACAAAGCTTTTATCGCGGTAATTAAAAGGCACCACCCCGCAGCCCGCCTCGCACTCGATATCCATGAGCACCCATTTTTTGGGGTGGGCGTGTTTGTGTCCCGCGTACTGGCGCATAGTGTCTGCGGATGCCGTGACCGTTTGGCCGAACATCATCTGTCCGACGTCGATCGAGAGTTGGGGGTTGGCATTGACCGCCTCCGCGATTCTCGCCGCCCCAGAGGAAAACTTGCGCTCTCCCTCGGTTCCGTAACTGTGAAACTGGAGGTGGGTCAGGTGCAAGGGTAGACCGTCAACGGCTTGCATGGTCTTCAAGGTGGTCTCCATATTGCCGGGTACGCCGAGGTTACACCCATGTACATGCAGCGGGTGGGGCACTCCGAGCTCGCGCACGGCCCGCGCTAACACCTGTAATAGGGTCCTTGGGGTGATCCCGTAGTGGCGGTTCGGCTCATCGAGATCCAATTTACGCTGGTTGAACTTGAAGGCGTTGATGCCGCCCGGATTGACGACTTTGATCGCAAGCGCCTGCGTCGCCTTTAGGGTCCAGGCAACGTAGTCGTTGATCGTTTGCTGGGGCTTGCGGGAGCTGAGCAGGCGCAGCAGGAAGTCGTCGTTGCCAAGCACAGCATAGGCGCCTTTGTCGACGATCGGAATGTCCGCCATTTCCATGTGGGTCTGGCGGGCATTCGCCGGCAGCATGGCCGGCTCAAAGCAAGCCGTGTAACCCATCTCCGCATAGCGATAACCGGTCACTGAAGTGCTCGGTACGACATGGCCCGTGCCCGAGCGGGTCAGCGCCGTGCGTTTTCTGACACCGTGGCGATGATCCTCGGGCAGCATGATGCGCGCGATATTGACCTTGCCACCGCCGATGTGGGTATGGATGTCGATGGCGCCCGCCATCACCACGCGGTCCCGGATATCGTATTCCTCATTCGGGTGTTCGCCTGCTTTGGGCTTGGCTATAATGCGGCCATCGCGAAGGTATAGATCGCGTTCGTTATTTTCTGCGCCGTTCAAGGGGTCGAAGACTCGTCCCCCGCTGAGCTTGGTTAACATGCCGGCTTGCTACAAAGCGTCTTTGATCGCGCCGATCACCGTGGCCACGGCGGGGAAAGGCGATGCGCGCAGTTGCTGCAGCGGCAATGAGACCACGCCGTCGCAGCGAAACAGATGACCGCGGTGATCCAGACCGGGTGTGGCCACGGGAAAAAACACCGCCGGTTGAGGATCGAGATCTACGTTCGGCTGTCCCAATACGATGGTTGGCACCGTCGATTTCGGCGGCGGTATGGGCGTGATCGCCGCGATCCAGACCAGGGCCTCGGTATCGCCCGAGGCCAGCATCTGGCGGGTGGAAAACCGCTCCGGTTCATAGACCGGGTAGCCCTGGGAAAAGCCCACGCCCAAGGGATAGCCGGTGAGCCAAGCACACACATTGGTGGCTCCCGTGGCTCCCTCGTTTCCCCCTAAGGGAAATCCAGCGAAGCGGGTGAACTGATTCAACTCGCGCAAAAGCTCGGCCAGCATCTGCACGACCAGTTCCGAGTGCGGAAAATCGAGCCGGGTGGCGTCCCACACCAGCACCCCGTAGCGCGCTTCTCGCATGCGCTCACAAAGCTTCTCAAGCGTGGCTTTCTTTATTCCAGCGGTTTCCTTACAGGACAAGCGCTGCCCACGGAGCACGCTGCGCAGAGCGAGCAGAACTTCGCCCAGAGCTTGCACGTCGCAGGCGATCGCTTGCGCTTTCACCGTGGCCGCGAGCGCGGCCAGTTTAGCGGGTGACTTCCAGCCGATCAAAAACAACTCGCGTGGTTTTACGCCGCTTGGATCGCGCTCGGTCCCAAAGCAGCGCTCGAAAAACCGCGGATAATCGGCTGCGTCGGTGCCCAGCAGCACCAGCAGATCGGCGCGATTTCTGATCTCGGACAAGGTCGTGGTGATTAAGCCGAGTTCTTGTAAAGTCTGGATGTCGCGTCTCATAGCGCCGCCGTGCATGTGGTCCACCACGCCGGCGGTGTGCTCAGCGAGCGCGATCACCGCCCGCATTCCCGCCACATCGGTGGCGAGCCCGCTGTAGAGGGGCTGTCGCGCCTTGCTCAAGAGGGCCGCCGCGTGCTGCACGGCTTGCTCGAAATCGCTGTGCTTGCCGTCGATCCGCGGGAAAGCGGCGGGTACCCCTAGGGAGAATCCAGTCTTGGCCTTAGCGCATCCGTTTTGCGAGACTTTCAGCTCGTTGGCCTTGCCTTGCACCGTGAGATCGTCACACAACAAGCCGCAGAAGGGGCAGGTAACATGGTGAAAGACGCTAGAACTTGGCGACTCAGGCATGTTCGTTATTCAGCTGCTTCTGGGGAAAGCTTGGTTGTCTGCCCGCCGCATCCGCGCCTGGCTTAGGAGGTGGGCTCAAGATCACGGTAGCATAAGTTTTCGGGGAACTCTATGGATCAGCCGGGAACCCGCTGGGAGCGCCCCGGCTACCAGACGAGATCGTTGGTGAGCAATGTCAGGCCGAACTCGAGTGGCAACGCGCCGTTCGCCCAGCTGAACACGAAGCCCAGGGGACCCAGCACCTTACCGAGCAGCCCGATCAGCGCATAGTGATGGAAGCGGAAGCGGTCCTTTGCCACCCATCGGTGGGCCGGCGCTTAGACGAGGATGCACATTCCAACGACCCGCCAGATGGCGGGCGGTGCCATGCCGATGAGCTCGAAGTAACGGGTCGGGAAGAGGCCATTCCGGAAGATTTTTGGGTGGTTCGCGATCGGACCCCTGCCTTGACCGCCGGTGTTTCTGCAAGCCGAACCGACGCTTGGTCTCGGACCCAGAGGACGTTCCAGCCGATCGCCCGGCGTTAGCATTTTTGCCGATAACGGCCGAATGTCCAATGTAGGTTAAGCCCTTCCGGATTGGCGGCAGGCCCGTTGCGGAAACGGGGTAGCACGTCGTATCTCAGCAGGAACCCGATCAGTTTTTCCCGTAATTGCGGATCTGCTATCTCGCCCAGATAACGCTGGTTGGATGGCAAAAGCGCCAGAGATAGCGAGTCACTCTCGCTGAACACGGACATCAGGGTAGATATTTCCCCTGAAAAATAGTCATCTAATCCACTGCGGATAGTTTGGACATCTGTCGCAACGGGAAGGATCTGCTTGTCCGCTTTCGCTTTCGCTTCAGCACGCTTTTCCTCTGTTAAGCTTTGCCTCAGCGCCGCAAGCGCGGGGATGAGATCCTGGTAAGTTTCACGGTCGGCGCAGGGGATCCCTTCCGAAACATTAAGCAGACAAGGAGGATCTTCGATCGCGGCCAGCACCGCTGCCCTCAAGGCCCGATTGGGTGCATGGATAAGCTCGGCGTCGGGTGTGGCCGGCGCCGTATCGGGAGTGTTCCAAATAAAGCGGCCGCCCGGCACTAATGCGTGCGCGAAACTGCGAAACAGAACAGGCAAGGCCTCGGGCGGGACCAGGTGTAGCACCATACTGGCGTATAGAATATCCACGCTTCGATCGGGGATCAGCTTTGAGAGCAGGCTTACTGACCCTCTACCGGGTCCCTTTAGAGAGTAAAACTCAACGAACGGAAATCGATTCAGTAAAGCATATGCCTTAGCGAACCAGCCTGAGGGGAAATCGAACAATTGCAAGCGGAAGCTAATGCCGAAGCTTTGCATTCGCTGCAGCAATCCCTTGGCGTTAAGCCCCTTTATCAATTCCAGCGTGGCCATACCGGTTCCTGTACCGTAATCGGCCAGGGTTATCCTGTTCTTTCCCTCGATGCGGACTTTCTCTAGCCGCTGCTCAAATTCTTCCAGCACCGCTGCGACCAACACGCCTGTGCTGTGGTAACACCATCTTCTCAGTCGCGTGAGATCTCCGCCCTCGAATAGGAACCGATGCAAAGCCTCACCATCCGCGGTGTCCTCTGCTCCGTCTGGCTGCCATTGCCGCTCGTCGCGATCCACGGCGGGAGCGCCAGGAAGGAAGAGGATGGAATCCTTGGTCTTAAAGTGATTTAAGCTAATCGCGACGAACGGCAAGCGCGAGGGGTATACCCGCTGCTGAGAACTAGTGGCCCGGAAGCCGGCCTCTTCCGTTAAGGCCATGTAGGCTTCGAAATCGATCGGGTATTGATTGGAATAGCCGTGGTAGGTATCAAACGCGGTCGCATGCGTCTTGCCGTTGTATTTCGCTGCCACAGAGGGCTCGACGTTATGGGCTTCGATAACGATTAAACCGTGATTCTTTATATAGGGCAGCCATTTTTCAAAGTGCTCTACGAGGTTTTGTTCCAGATAATTGTTCAAAATGGCATTACCTTGCTCGTCGGCGAATGCTCCAGAAGAACGGATCATCCTTTTTTCGGCGAGCTCGCTATCAGCCGGTTCGAGATAACGCCTGTTATGGTCTATGAACGCCCTAATATGCAGGCCCTCGCAGATGTCTATTCCTTTCTGTCTTAACGTATCGGCGAAGTGATCCGGATCGCTGACATCGCCGAAGAGGATCAGGTTCGGTACGCCCGCCTGCTGCAAGCGCGCGGCGGCGACCTCTCGCGCTTTTGCATTGTAATCTGTCCCGATCATCCGCAAGGGGTAGTCATTAAGACATCGTCCCCGCAATGTTCGAGTGCGTACGACCTCGTATATCCTTTGCAACCAGGCACCGTCCCCACATCCCATGTCCGCGACGAAACGCGGCTGGCCTCCCAGGGGCTCATTGTTAAATATATCCAGTATGAGCTTGTCCGAGTCCTCGAAATAAGGCCGGTGCGCGACCCCGCTTGCCAACACATTTAAAGTCCGATCAACATGAGTTTCTTCCTGATTGGGGTCAACGTGGGTTACGTTTTGTGCCCCGTTAAATATCAGCTTAGGGAGCCTACAGAACAAGGGATAGTAAGATAATGTCAATCCATAGTGCAGGGAAAACCGGCACGCTACCTTTCCGAGCGGTGTGAATGAGAAACGATCTCCGCTTCTCGCAATCCACCCCAGATAATGAAGAAGCTCCAAGAGGGGATACCAGGCATCGTCAGGGAGCGAGGAGTCATCCGCAGGAAAGTGATCGCCGTCCAATAAGCGATGCATCTTCGCGCAGATAATCAAGGGGCCGGCCAGCATGCCGTCTAAATGAGCACTGATGACCTGAAATAGCCCTGGATCTCTCCTCCTATCGTGTGCTTCAGATAAGCACCAGCCACCAACCGCCTTCTCCACCAAACGCGCAAATTCCGCGGCACCTGCACCATCCCGTGTGTCCTTGCGTCCCAAGTAGTCCTCTAAAGCCACGCCGGAATATAGGAATCGCCCCACATCCGTGTACAGGTCAAATGCTTGTGAGGCTAAGTGACCCTTCACCGTGAGCTCGAACTGCATGCTGTCGGTGGCTGGCGGCCCCGTGCGCAATATCCAGCCCTGAAGGGCCAAACACCGAAGAGCCACGTGCAAATAGCCCGGGTTACAGGGGAAGTCTTGGCGCAAATCACGCATGGATAGCCGCCGCTCCCGCACCAATACATCGAGCAAACCTTGGGTTTGTAAGGCAGCGATGGTAGCGCCCAGCACGATGCCGTCGTGGTGCAGGAAAAGCGTGCGAAGCAGCGCGGGAGCCGAGCACGAAATGTTGCTTAGAGGCGTCTCGGCAGCGCTTCGTTCAGGGACGATAGGCATGCGGTTTTGCAGGGAGCAATCGTTTTTTTGGGGTATGCTAGCAATATCGCCTTTGCGGCGTCCAGCCGCAGTGCTCAGCTCGCGGATTAAGCACGGGGAGGCGTCAAATGATCGCTTTCAACGGAGATTCCTCGAGCTGCCTCTAAGAACTCTCCCGATTGTACCCGCGAATTTTAGCTGATAGCATGCAAAATTGCGTACGCTGGCCCGGCGTCGTGCGCGCTCCTAACGCTGTCAACGCGGTGTAACAAAGAAAATAACCCGTGTTCGGTTTCGTCATTGATGGCGGAAGCGGGTAACCCCACGGCGCAAATGATTTACCATAAGAACACCTCGCCGCTGAGGATCATCATCACCCTAGCCGCCATCGCCACAGCGGGGCTTATCCCCTTGTCCCTGGCCCATGCCGCACCACCGACCGAGTTGGGCATTGCGATCGGCGACTTCGCTTTGTTGGACCAGGACGGGCGATTTTATCGCCTATACCAAAACTCGGACGCCAAGTCCGTCGTCCTATTCGTGCACGGCATCGGATGCCCGATCGTGCGCAATAGCTTAGCGACCCTGAAGAACCTTCGCACGCGCTATGCCCAGAAGGGGGTGAGATTTTTTCTCATAAACGCCAACCCCCAGGATGACAGAGCCGCGTTGAAACATGAGGCCGCCCTCTACGATATCGATTTCCCAATCCTAAAAGACTCGAGCCAGTTGGTTGCCGAAAGCCTAAGGATCAAGCGCACGGCAGAGGTCATTGTGATCGATACCCGTGACTGGACGATCCACTACCGCGGCCCGATCGATGATCGCTTGCATTACGAGGTCCAGAAAAAGGCCGTGTCCCGCCGATACTTGCAGGACGCTTTGGACGCATTGCTGGATCACAGGCCGGTCGCAAACCCGCAGGTGCCGGGCGTGGGATGCTTGATTCACACCGTCGACACGCCTCGACAGCCGCCTTCCTTCGCACGCGAGATCGTTCCCCTGCTGCGCGAGAAATGCATTATTTGTCATCGCCCTGACGGTGTCGGTCCCTGGTCAATGAATAGCTACCGGACGGTGCGCGGCTGGTCCACCATGATGCGGGAAGTCGTGATGAACAAGCGTATGCCCCCGTGGCATGCGGACCCGTCTATCGGGGAGTTTTCTCCCGATCTCTCCTTGAGCCTCGCTGAACAAAGGGCCTTAATACGCTGGATCGACGCCGGGGCACCGCGGGGCACGGATCCGGATCCTTTGTCCGCAACCCCCGTCGCGCCAGCAGGCGAGTGGCCTTTGGGCGCACCGGACCTGATCATCGATATTCCCGAGCAACACGTTCCGGCGCAAGGGGTGATCCCTTACCGCTGGTTAAAGCTGCCGGTGCCGCTAGCCTCGGATAAGTGGGTTCGAGCCGTGCACCTGAAACCGAGCAATCGCGCGGTGCTGCACCACGGTTTCGTTCTGGTTAAGTACCCTCAGCACGCAAAAAACCGCGAGCCGAGATGGCTAGAAGGGCGAAACGGCTTCTTCGCGGCTTATGTGCCCGGTTTCGACGCCCTGCCTTTCCCCGAGCGCTCAGGCCAGTTCTTGCCGGCGGGTGCGACTCTGCTATTTCAATTGCATTACGTGCCAATCGGCCGTGAGATAGCCGATAAGCCTCGATTGGCGCTTTATTTTCACGCCACGCCTCCGTCTAGAGAATATAGGGTAGCGAGTGCGGCTAACATGGCGATCAGAATTCCGCCGCATGCCCCGGATCACGAGGAAAGTGCCGAGGCGACCGTTGCCGAGGAGGGCTTGCTGCATGCGTTCTACCCTCACATGCATTATCGCGGCAGCCGTTTTCAATACCAGGCCATCTATCCCGACGGACGTTCCGAGGCACTGCTATCGGTCCCCAATTACAATTTCAACTGGCAGACGGTCTATAATTTGAAAAACGCTAAACCGTTGCCCTCGGGCACTAAGATCATCATTCGCGCGATCTTCGACAACTCCGCACGCAATCCAGCTAACCCGGATCCCTCCCGTGAGGTGCGCTGGGGACTCCAAAGCGCAGACGAGATGCTCGTGGGTTATTTCATGTATAGCACCCAGCGAAAACATAAAAGGCCTCAACCCGGGGCCAAGCAAGCGGGGGTCGTGCAAAGGGATCCCTATCCCCATTAGGGCTCTTCGATGCTAGGCCGACCCTGTTTAAAATAGGTAACTGTTTGAAACACGGAGCAAAGCGAAAATCGCATTTTTTGCTCTGCGATTGCGGAGAATTCCACGGAATGTTTCGAAGTGGCCATGAGCCGTCCACGTTTCAACCCGCGATCTTAGAAATTCTCTGGAAGCTCAAGAATTCTTCGCATAGGGCAAGTAGCGCTTAAGGGAGTAAATGGGCTTTTCAAACAGGTGCCATATGCTCATCGCCATCACGAGGGATAAAACGAAACCGCCCACAACGGTATCGGTATGATCGGAGAAGGGAAGATCGATAGGGAATCGCTGGTAAATATCCAAAGCCAACAAATGAACGAGATATAGGGTGTAGCTCATAGCGCCAAAATAGACGAACGGCTACCGAGTCAAAATCCGGGCGAGCACATGCCTATCGTCGATCGACCATAGTCCCCAAATAAAGAATCCCATCGCCATGGCAATAGGGGTTTGAAAATTGGACGTTGTAAACTGCAAAAACCCATTCTGCCGAAGCTGAAACTCGGTGATGTTCAAACCCACTGTGGCGATCGCCGCCAGGGTCACGGTCCAAGAGGGCGACAAGGAGCTTAAGGATTTCTTGTGCTCCCAACACGAAAACAGGGATCCCCAAATAAAATATTCCGCGCACACCGGCAATAGGGTGCCGAAGAACGACCTGGGAAACACCGACATCAACCAGAGCCGTGCCGCGATGCTCGCGAGCAGCACGACAAACAACAGGACAGTACGGTAGCGAACGCAAGAGAGGTACAACAGGATGGGGTAGAGGACATAGAAGTGCTCCTCTACGCTGAGAGACCATAAGTGCATGGACTCTTGGCGCCAGCCTCGAACAAACCAGTTCTCGAAAGCCGCTGAGGGGGCGAGGCTCGCAATGAATAGCTTTATATTGAGAAGATAGGTGAGATAATATGCGGGATGCGATAGTGAGCCCATGGCTATCAGCAGGCCCACTACAAGATAATACGCTGGGCAGATTCGTAGGATCCTCCGGAGGTAAAAGGTTTTTAGTCGTGTCGCTACGCTCGGTGCATCCGCTGACAACAAAACATTCGTTATCAAAAAGCCGCTCATCACAAAAAACACCGGCAGGGCATAACCGAGGTATCCGACGCTCAGCGGATTGGGCGCGTAATGGGTTGCGAAGACCATCAAGAATAAGACGAAGCGAAGCCCGTCTAATTGCTCTTTTCTCATTTTTTTAGTCTTTGTCTTACAAGCGCTGACCGGTCAGAAAGAGGATTTGTCGCTTGCCTTACGCGAAATTTTCTTCCCCCCTTCCCTCTCAGCGGCTGACCACAGACAGGGTGAGAGTGTAATCGTGCGCAGGCGGAAACTATTGATCGGCTCCATATTGAGCGCCATCGGCCTGCCGCTGCGGGTCCTCGCTAAACCTAAGTCTGAGGCGGTGCCCCAGAAGATCGAGAAGCTCCATCGATCCGAGGAACAATGGAAGCAAATTCTAACGCCCCAGCAATTCCTCGTGATGCGACAAGAAGGAACCGAGCCGCCGTTCTCTAGCCCCTTAAACGATGAGAAGGGCCAAGGCATCTACCTATGTGCGGGCTGCGAGCTGACGCTTTTTAGTTCCGAAACCAAGTATGAAAGCGGCACCGGCTGGCCGAGTTTTTTCGACAGCATACCCCACCACCTTGCCACCAAGCTCGACTTCAAGCTTATCCTCCCCCGAACCGAGTATCACTGCGCGCGCTGCGATAGTCACCAGGGCCACGTGTTTGACGATGGCCCCCCACCGACCGGTAAGCGCTGGTGCAATAACGGCGTGGCGCTTAAGTTTATCCCGAGAACATAACCCCGGTAACGCCTTAAGGCATTCGTTCGCACTACGTGGTGGCGCATCGAATTCGCCTATACGACGGGCTTTTTGGTGGCCACATACCCCCGCGGATTACATCAGCACGATCTTACGTTGACCTCGTAGTCGAGCTCGGGGTGCTTGTCCGCCTAGGATGCACGCCAAGCATATTCAAATATGGAATAAATAATTAAGGAAATATTATTTCTGGTTATGTGTACGCGTCTGTATAGTGCTTTCCAGGAAAAAAACATGTAACCGAGTCAATGAAGATGCGCAACCTGGACCCCACCCGCAACCCCAGCAAGGAAGAACACCTGAGGTTTCCGCCCCTCGAGGCGACGGCAACCCACCCCGACACGCACCCGGTCAAGAACAAGCTCATTAGGAGCCTCTGCACTATCGCGTTCCTCCTGGGTGCGGCACTGCCGTCCCTTGCTGCGGCGGACGTCACGCTACTGAATGTTTCCTATGACCCGACGCGGGAGTTTTACGAGGAATACAACGCGACCTTCGCGAAGCATTGGAAAGCCAAAACCGGCGAAACCGTCACGATTAACCAGTCGCACGGCGGTTCCGGCAAGCAGGCGAGGTCCGTGATTGATGGGCTGGAGGCCGACGTCGTCACGCTCGCCCTGTCCTACGACATCGACGCACTGCACGAGAAAGGCATGCTGATCCCGGCGGACTGGCAGAAACGCCTGCCGAACAACAGCGCGCCCTACACCTCGACGATCGTGTTCCTGGTCCGCAAGGGCAACCCCAAGGGCATCAGGGATTGGGGCGATCTCGCGGGGCCGGGGGTGTCCGTCATCACACCGAACCCGAAAACCTCGGGTGGCGCGCGCTGGAACTACCTAGCGGCCTGGGCCTGGGCGCTGAAGCAGTCCGGCGGCAGCGAGCAGAGCGCCAAGGCGTTTCTGGGCAAGCTTTTCAAGAACGTGCCGGTGCTCGACTCGGGCGCGCGCGGCTCGACCACCAGCTTTGTGCAGCGCGCCATCGGCGACGTGCTGATCACCTGGGAGAACGAGGCCTTCCTCGCTCTCAAGGAATTCGGCGCGGAGAAGTTCGAGATCGTGGCACCGCCGCTCAGCATCCTGGCCGAGCCACCCGTGACGGTGGTGGACAAGATTGCGGCCAAGCACGGCACGCGTAAGGTTGCCGAGGCCTATCTGCAGTATCTCTATACGCCCGCGGCGCAGGAACTGATCGCAAAGCATTATTATCGCCCGCGGGACAAGGGAGCGACCGGGCAGTACGCCAGCCGATTCCCAAAGCTTGATCTCGTGACCATCGATACGTTCGGCGGCTGGGCCAAGGCGCAAGAGACGCACTTCGCCGACGGCGGCGTGTTCGACCAACTCTACGCAAAGTGAGAGCGCACAGAAGGAAACACGACATAAGCGACGCACGCAGGCAGTTTCGCGGCCCGGGAGATCGTGAGCGGACCGGTCGTCTCAGCGGTGGATGTCGAAACGCCCGCGAGCAACATCGCCTCGGTGATCGCTACGTGTTCGGTTCAAGACCTGAAGTGGACGACGAGGCGCTGGCGGTCTTCAAGTCTACCGAAGTCCTGCTGGCGAGGATCTGATCTCAGGCATTCCCGATCGGCGCAACGGACAACCGAATGACAGCGGCCACATCTGTACTTGGATCCCGCGCCTCGCCTAGGCGCTTCGCGTTGCCCGGCTTCGGGCTGACCATGGGCTTCACGCTGGCCTATCTCAGCCTGATCGTGCTGATTCCGCTGGCCGGCGTATTCTTCAAGCCCGTGGGACTGGGCTGGGAAGGCATCGAACATACGCTCACCAGTCCTCGCGTGCTGGAGGCGCTCAAACTGAGCTTCGGCACGGCGTTCATCGCCGCGCTGATCAACGCCGTGTTCGGGTTGCTGGTGGCCTGGGTGTTCGTGCGCTACGAATTCCCGGGCAAGCGGCTGTTCGACGCGATGATCGACCTGCCTTTCGCGCTGCCGACCGCGGTGGCGGGCATCGCGCTGACGGCGCTGTATTCCGGCAACGGATGGATCGGCCAGTTCCTCGAGCCGCACGGCATCAAGGTGGCCTTCGCGCCGCTCGGCATCGTGGTGGCGCTCACCTTCATCGGTCTGCCGTTCGTGGTACGCACTGTGGAGCCGGTGCTGCAAGAGGCCGAGCGCGAGCTTGAGGAGGCGGCCGCTTCGCTGGGCGCCAACCGCTGGCAGACCGTGACGCGCATCATTTTCCCGGCCGTGCTGCCCGCCTTGCTCACCGGCTTCGCGCTGGCCTTCGCGCGCGGTGTGGGCGAGTACGGTTCGGTGATTTTCATCGCCGGCAACCTGCCGATGGTGTCCGAGATCGCGCCGCTGTTGATCATCATCAAGCTCGAGGAATTTGACTATGCGGGAGCCACAGCAATCGCCGCGACGATGCTGGTGATCTCCTTCGTCCTGCTACTGTTCATCAACGGCTTGCAGGCCTGGGCCAGGCGGAGAAAGGCGCATGTTCGGTGAGGGCGCGACACGGTGCAGTGAGCGCAGCGAGCGCGGGGGCCCCCTAGGACACCGCCTAGTGAGACACAAATGACCAACATCGTCGACCACAGCCTGCAAGACCTGCCGAAGCTGCCGTTCGAGCCGCTGATGCAGCGCAATGTGGTCATCACGGAGCAGCCGTGGATCCGCTGGCTGCTGACCGGTGCCGCATTGCTGTTCCTGGTGTTTTTCCTGCTGCTGCCGCTGGTCTCGGTGTTCGTGGAGGCGCTGCGCCAGGGCCTCGGTGTTTACCTTGAGGCGCTGGTGACTCCCGATGCGCTGGCGGCGATCAAGCTCACGCTGCTGGTGGCTCTGTTCGCCGTGGCATTAAATCTGGTATTTGGGCTCGCGGCGGCCTGGGCGATCGCTAAGTTCGAGTTCCGCGGCAAACAGTTGCTGCTCACCCTGATCGATCTGCCGTTCTCGGTTTCCCCGGTGGTCGCCGGCTTGATCTACGTGCTGATCTTCGGCGCCCAGGGCTGGGCGGGGCCGTGGCTCAGCGAGCATGGCATCAAGGTGATCTTCGCGGTGCCCGGCATCGTGCTGGCGACGGTGTTCATCACCTTCCCGTTCATCGCGCGGGAGCTCATACCGCTCATGCAGGAGCAGGGCACGGAGGAGGAGCAGGCAGCACTGACCCTGGGCGCCACCGGCTGGCAGACCTTCTGGCGCGTGACGATGCCGAACATCCGCTGGGGCTTGCTGTACGGCGTGCTGCTGTGCAACGCCCGCGCCATGGGCGAATTCGGTGCGGTCTCGGTGGTCAGCGGCCATATCCGCGGCCAGACCAACACCATGCCGCTGCACGTGGAGATCCTGTACAACGAGTACAACTTTGCTGCCGCATTCGCCGTGGCCTCGCTGCTGGCGGGGCTGGCGCTAGTTACGCTTGCGCTCAAGGCCTTGCTTGAGTGGCGTCATGGCGCAGAGCTCGCGGCGACACACAGGCATTGATAATTCCGTTCGTGCTCGGCCTGTCGAAGCAGAACGGCATCGAAGAAAGGCTGACCCTTCGACAAGCACAAGGTGAGCGGAGGCTAAACTAAACAAAATGGACATCACGATCCGTGGCATTCACAAATCGTTCGATGGCTTTCCCGCGCTGGTTGGGGTCGACCTCGACATCGCCTCGGGCGAGCTGATCGCGCTGCTGGGACCTTCCGGCTCCGGCAAGACCACGCTGCTGCGCGTGATCGCAGGGCTCGAATTTCCGGACCACGGACGCATCCTGTTCGGCGAAGAGGACACGGCGTTCCTGCCGGTGCGCGAGAGGCGCGTGGGCTTCGTCTTCCAGCACTACGCGCTGTTCAAGCACATGACAGTGTTTGACAACATCGGCTTTGGGCTCAAGGTGAGGAAAGGCGAAGCGCGGCCGCCGAAGGAAGAGATCCGCCGGCGTGTGCTGGAGCTGCTCGATCTGGTGCAACTGTCCGGTCTCGACCAGCGCTATTCCAGCCAGCTCTCCGGCGGGCAGCGCCAGCGCGTAGCGCTGGCGCGCGCACTGGCCATCGAACCGCGTGTGCTGCTGCTGGATGAGCCGTTCGGTGCACTGGACGCCCGCGTCCGCAAGGATCTGCGGCGATGGCTGCGAGAGCTGCATGACAAGACCGGCTACACGACCATCTTCGTCACCCACGACCAGGAAGAGGCGCTGGAGCTGGCCGACCGCGTGGTGGTAATGAACCGCGGCCGCATCGAGCAGGTGGGAACGACTGACGAAGTCTATGAACAGCCCGCCTCGCCCTTCGTGTTCGACTTCCTCGGCAGCGTCAATGTGCTCGAGGCAGAGGTGCGCGGCCGCCAGGTTTTCCTTCCCGGTGGTGAGCTGCCGATCGTGACCGACAGCATCCACCCGAGCGGTCCGGTGGATCTTTATGTCCGGCCTGGCGATCTGCGTCTCGCCGAGACCGCCGCCTCTGGCATCATCGATGTGCGGGTCCATTCGGTGCAGCGCACCGGGCCTATCGTACGCGCTGCAGTCACGACTGCCGTTGGCGACGTGCCGCTCACCGTCGAGTTGCCGCATTTGCATCACGACGTGCCGTTCTTCGTCCAGGACGCTACGGTGCGCCTGCGCCTGATGCAGTTCAGCCTCTACCCGCGCACGCCGAAGCCCGAAGCCCGGGCGCTCCCGGACGTGGCGCCGCTGTCCTCCGGCGAGCAGCGCGAGCGCGGGCGGTTGGGTTAGTAGTGAGTGAGGAGCGTCCCAAAAGATCTAATTCTGCCCCGAAGCGGTTATCATTACGAAACCGGCGGGAGCCCAATACCCCGGGGCTCTGAGCCGAGCATAGATTCGTCGAGGGTGCTTGCGATGGCAGAAGTAAAGAACATTACTGCTCTTGAAGCGTGGCAGATCTTGCAGCGTGGTTCTGGCGCGGTCCTGCTCGATGTGCGCACCAGGATGGAGTACGACTATGTCGGTCACCCGAAGGGCGCCCTGCATATCCCTTGGCAGGAATGGCCGGAGTGGCGCACAAATCCCCGATTCGTAACCGAGGCACGCAACACTCTAGCGCACGGCGCAACCCGAAGCCCTGAGACGACCCCGGTGCTAACCCTGTGCCGAAGCGGCACACGCTCCCTGGCGGCCGCTCAAGCGCTCTCTGCGGCGGGGTTTGCCGAAGTGTATAACATTACCGAAGGCTTCGAGGGTGAGCGTGACGCTGAAGGACATCGAAACACGGTGGGTGGCTGGCGGTTTCGGGGATTGCCGTGGGAGCAGACCTGATCCAACAAGTTACCCGACTGCGGCGGGTTTGCAGGATCTCCATCGCTAAGGCCCAGGATACAGTTCCTTTTGGTATAAGCATATAAAAAGTTATTATTTTTGGGAATAATGGGGGCGTGCTACACTGGTATTTCTAAGTCGAAAACCGTCTAAACACGCTAAAAGACCTTGCGATTCGATAAGTTGCAAGAAGACAACATATCGTGTATCCGTCCTTATAGCAATAACTAGAGTAGGAGCGCAAATGAGTTTGACAGCATTTGATATAAGCCGACTGGCCAGAGAATACGAGACTAAATCGCCTCAAGAAATCCTAGCGCTGGCGCTAAGCGCCTTTGATGGCGTCGCTATATCCTTTAGCGGAGCAGAGGACGTGGTCTTGCTCGATATGGCCACCAAGATAAGAAAAGACGTGCGCGTGTTTTCTCTGGATACGGGACGCCTGCACGCAGAGACGTATCGTTTTCTGGAGCGGGTTCGCACGCATTACGGATTGGCTCTGGAGATCCTATTTCCGGAGCCGGGTGCGCTAGAGAAGTTGGTGCGAGAAAAGGGTCTTTTCAGTTTCTATAGGGATGGGCATCAAGAATGCTGTGCGATCCGCAAGGTCGCGCCCCTGCGGCGCAAGCTCGCAACACTCGATGCCTGGATAACCGGGCAACGGAAAGACCAGAGCCCCGATACCCGAAACAGCATTGCGGTGGTGGAACGGGATGCCGCGTTTTCAACCGAAGAGCATACCCTGATCAAGTTTAATCCCTTGACATATTGGTCTTCCCATCAAGTATGGCAATACATCCGTGAGAACGAAGTGCCCTATAACGAGCTGCACGAGCGGGGTTTTGCCAGTATCGGTTGCGAGCCTTGCACTCGGGCCGTGCTTCCTAACCAGCACGAGAGGGAAGGCCGCTGGTGGTGGGAAGACCGTACTCATAAAGAATGCGGGCTACATGCTGCAAACGTAGCGATAGGCGCAAGGCGTTGATGCCTACGATTCTTCGATTCGACGCGCCCCTGCTTTGAGCCCATACCGGCTCATCAGGTCATACAGGGTTGGGCGGCTTACCCCGAGCATTTCGGCGGCCGACGCTATCTTGCCGCCGTAACGGCCGAGGGCCCGTTGAATCACCTCGCGTTCGGCATTTTCCCGCACCTTTCGGAGATTCAAGGCGAAAGAGGGTGGACCGCCGGTCTTCAGGTCGAGGTCGCGCGCCGATATGCCCTTTCCTTCCCCCATCAGCACGCGCGCCTAACTGTGTTTTCGAGCTCGCGGACATTGCCTGGCCATGCGTACGCATCGATCGCTTGCAGGGCATCTTCAGTGAAACCCCGAAGCGGACGGGCGTACTCCCGAGCGTACCGTTGCAGGAGAGCGCGTGCGAGGATCACGGCATCGCCAGCACGCTCGCGCAAGGGCGGGATCCGGATCGTGATCCCGCTGATCCGGTAGTAGAGATCTTCCCGGAACTCCCCGGTCTTGATAAGCGCAGTCAGATCCTTGTGGGTAGCTCCTACGATCCGTACATCGACGGGCACCTCTTCCCGTCCACCCACGCGCTCGATCACCTGCTCCTGCAAGAACCGCAATAACTTCGCCTGGAGCACCCGTGGCAGATCTCCTATCTCGTCCAGGAATAGGGTGCCCCCATCGGCACACTCGATCTTGCCCGGTGTGCGTTTCAAAGCACCGGTAAAAGCCCCTTTCTCGTAACCGAATAATTCGCTCTCGATCAGGGTCTCAGGGATCGCGGCACAATTGATGGCGACAAAACGGCGTTCCTTGCGCGCGCTGAGCGTATGCAGGGCGCGCGCAAACAATTCCTTGCCGGTGCCGCTCTCTCCCCACAGCAATGCGGTGGTATCGGTCGGGGCAAGCCTCTCAATGGTCCGGCAGACCTGGGTCATCACGGAGCTGGCGCCAATCACCCCTTCCAACGATGCTCCCTGTTGGCATTGCAGCCCGCGGTGCTCCCTCCCCAGCTCGTAGAGCCCGTAGGCCCGATCGACGATCAGTCTCAGGATCTGTGGGTCCACTGGCTTCTGGTAGAAGTCGTAAGCGCCGAGCCCGACCGCCTTCACCGCATTCTCACGATCGCCGTTGCCGGTCACGACGATCACCTTGGCATCTGGCGTCAACTCCAAGATCTGCTGCAGTGCGGTGTGGCCCTCCGAGGCGTTCGCAGGATCAGGAGGAAGCCCGAGATCCAGGGCGATGACCGCCGGCTCATGGCGCCGCACCTCGGCTAAGGCGGACGGCCGGTCGCCTGCGATCACCACCTCGTACTCCGAGAAGCACCACTTGAGCTGCTTCTGCAGGCCCGGGTCATCGTCGATCACGAGCAGCTTCCCGCGCTTGAGGGTTTTCCCGTTCATTCTACGACTCCGGCGTACGATCGATCCGGCAAGACGGCCCCTGGGTAAGTGGCCAAGGGCAGCGTTATCCGAAAGGTCGTGCCTAAATTGGGACGGCTGGCGACCTCGATCTCGCCGCCAAGGCTGCGCACGATCTCACGGCTTTCGAATACCCCAATCCCCATTCCGGCGTTACCCTTGGTGGTATCGAATGGCGCAAAGAGCCGGTCGCGGATGAACGCGGCATCCATGCCACATCCAGTGTCCTCGATCTCGATCCGGACCATTTCTCCATGGCGTTTTAGCCTCACGGTGAGCTGGCCGTGCTCTGGCGTCGCCTCCTGCGCATTCTGGACGAGGTGCTCCAGCGCGGTTTGCAGCCACTCGTGATCGGCAAACACCCTGAGGCTCTGATTCTGTACCTCCAGGATCGGCACCGGCCGCATCCCGCTTCTTGCCCTGAGCACCTCTTCCAGCAGAGGATCGAGGTCCAACAACGAGCCCTGGGCCTCAGAAACTGTTGGAGAACCTACTGCGCGTGCGTGATCGGGGGTCGGGCGGTGCTGGGAATCCTCACATACTACCGTGTATGTTCCGGTTCCTGCGCTCCGTCCTCCCCCCGCTGACGCTCGCTCGTAACGGTTTTCCAACAGCTTCTCACTCAGTGCCCTTTTGCGCAGGTGCTGCAGTAGCCGGTTCATCTTGGCCACCGCGTTCTCCACGGTGTTGACCGCGTCCTCAATGAACTCTTGATCGTGGATATGCCTTTTCGCATTAGAGACCACTAGCGATAACTGTGCCACCAGGTTCTTCAGGTCGTGTACCACGAAGGCGGAAAGCCGGTTGAACGCCTCGAACTGCCGTGCCTGCGCGAGTGCGTCCGTGGCGTGGAGCAGGGCCAGATAGCTCGCGCTCTGCCTTCCCACTGTCTTCAGCAGGTCGCTGTCTTCCCAATCAATCGTGTCGCGGGCAAGCGACCGTCTGAGCACGATAAATCCGAGGAGACACGCCCGTTGGATCAGTGGCACCACGAGCCAAGCCCCCTGAAGCTCGGATAGTCCACGCGGGATTTCCAGACTTTCATACCTGTCGGGGTGCGAGCGCTGTTCCCGCAAGTCGATAACCCACCCTGTCGTCCCCAAGAACTTGGTAAATGAGCAACTTGCGGAAACGTGGGTGGGATCGTCTCCTTCCATGTTCCAGCTTGCCACCGGCACATAGCTCTCCGAATCGTTGCGCAACCACAGGACGCCCCCGGGACTGTCCATGATCCCGGCCATCGCTCTGACCACGGCCTCCCGCAATTGCGAGTTGCCTTCGTATTGCGAGAGAGTGTGCGTGAACTTGAGCCATTCTTCCCGATAATCATATTTATTGCGGTAGAAGTGTTTGACGAGAAAAACCCTGAGCCCTGCCCGGAGCCGCGCGGAGAACATGAGGCTCATCAACACCACTAGAGCGCCTGCGAAAAACAGACTCTGCAGAGCCCCGCCCCACGTACCGCCATAGTGCTTGATGTAATACCCCGCGCCCGCCATCAGGAGCAGGTAGACCCCCGTGCCAAGTAGCGCCGTGCTGCGGAAGACCACCTGCCGGGAGACGAACAGTTCAAGCTTCCAGTGGGGGTTCCTGGCCGCTGCCAGGGCGAGAAAGGGCACGGCCAGCGCGTTGATCGCACCACGGGCATCCCAGACGTGCGCGTCGATCCGGTCTACCAGCAGGGCATTCGCATAGAGGTAGAAGTCATAGGCAAACAAACCGCCCAATCCGATATATAGGAACTTGATCGCCCAGCGGCCCTCGGCTCGAGTGTTGCGAAAGAGATCCTCCACCAGCGCCAAGCCGAGGATCGCCAGCGCGAGATGGCCGAAGAATAAGAGGTCGACCCCCAAGAACGTCCTCTGGATGCTTCCCGCAAGCCATGCATCCAAAGGAATATAAACCAGCAGGCCGGCACACAGGGTGAACGCCAGCACCAAGATGACTCGGTCGACCCGCGGCGCGGCCTTATTACGAGCGAGGATAGCCGCTAAAAAGCAGAACCATAGGGCGTCCCGCAGGACCTCTAGGAAACGGGGCACCGCCAGAGGAAAGCTGTCATAAACGGAATAAAAGGCGAGCGCGCCAAGCCAGAGAGTGGATGCGACAGAGCAGGCTATCAACCATGTGCTGAGCCGCTGGCCCTGCCATCCGGGAAGCAATAGCACGCCTAGCAGCCTGTCGGACTTAGGTTGAACATGAAAGCCATAACGTGCGTGTTGAGCGCCAAAATCGAGGTTCGGGTGGTCATCAAGGCGATCGACACCGTGAGTTGATGATGGGCAGACTTT
>Ga0187892_10003466_pt1 | contig 28853 bp, 24 predicted proteins | sample MA1701073metaG_FD_139345 | JGI IMG/M metagenome (GOLD analysis project Ga0187892, IMG submission 139345) | Bio-ooze microbial communities from a basaltic lava cave in the Kipuka Kanohina Cave System on the Island of Hawaii, USA - MA170107-3 metaG ... | reverse complement strand
CGGATGCGGCGGCGGGCGGAGGAGCTGGTCGCGTGGCTGGGGCGCGAGCTGAGCTTCGACTCGGGCGCGTTCCTCATGACCGGGACGGGCATCGTCCCCCCGGACGGCTTCACGCTCGCGGCGGGCGACCTCGTGACGGTCGCCGTGGGGGAGCTGGAGCTGACGAACCCGGTGGGGTGAGGAAAAGGGGTCAGGACCATGGGAGTGGCATGAGCAGCTGGAAGACCGACCGCTCCTCCCTTGTCTTGTCGGACCACGACGAGGAGGTCGTAGTCACTGTCCGGCCGGGCATCCCCTCGCGCCCGGGCGCTCGGCCCGGCGCTCGAGGTCGCCGACGGCGCGGCGGTCGCGGACCTGCCGGTCGGGCTCCGGATCGCGCGGGCGGGCGCGACGGTCTTCGAGGGCGCCACGCGGACCTCGCGGATGCGGCGGCGGGCGGAGGAGCTGGTCGCGTGGCTGGGGCGCGAGCTGAGCTTCGACTCGGGCGCGTTCCTCATGACCGGGACGGGCATCGTCCCCCCGGGACGGCTTCACGCTCGCGGCGGGCGGTCGCCGTGGGGGGCTGGAGGACCATTCCCTAAAGCCTGCACATCCCGGTTGCCGAATCCACCCTGGGCGACCCTCAACCACTCTTCTCACAAGGCGGACATGGACAAGGCGCTTCTCACGACCGAGCTGGTGCGCGTCTTTCGAGAGGCGGGCCTCGACAGCATCGCCGACATGCTCGCCAGGTCCGAGGTGCCCCTGGAGCAACGGCTTCGCTCTCCCTCGACTCCTCCGGCCCCGGGTGTTCCGCCGCGCACGCCTCAGGGGGGACGGAGCGGGACGGCCGCGAAGCGGTCTTCCTGGTTCGGGAGACTGTTCGGCCGGGGAACCCGTCCCCGCGCTTCCGCTCGTTCCGGAATCCGCAGCGCCTGACGCCCGGCGCGGGAGACCCTCAGGTGGAAGCCGGGCCGGACGCGGCCCCCGGATCCCGACCTCCACGCCGACTCCCCTCGACGATCTCGAATCCGTAGAGACGACACTCGAGCGCGCCATTCCAGAGCGGCGTCCGGGCCGAGGGCTCGAGGTGGATCAGTCTGGGCAGACGCAGGTCGGCGGTGAAGAACCAGCAGCGCCAGCCGGCGAACTTCCTCTTCAGCGCGTCGCCCAGCCTGGGATAGAAGCCCGCCAGCTCGTCGGCGGATCCCATGCGCTCGCCGTACGGCGGGTTCGTCACCAGGACACCCGAGGGCCCTGGCGCGCTGCGCTCGAGGATGTCGTTCAGCTCGAGCCGCACCCAGCGCTCGATCCTCGCTTCGGCGAGATTGCGCCGCGCCGCCTTGAGCGCTCTGGGGTCGGTGTCGCTGCCGAAGAGCCGGGGGTTGAGCTGCTGGTCCCTGGTCTTTTCTTCCGCCCGGACCGCTTCCCAGGCCGGGCCGTCCAGGACGAGGAGCTTCTCGAAGCCGAAGCTGCGCCGCGCGCCGGGAGCTCGGGCGCGCGCCATCGCGGCCGCTTCCACGAGCAGCGTGCCGCCGCCGCACATGGGGTCGAGGAGCGGCTCGTCCGGCTTCCACTGGGTCAGCTTGATGATCCCCGCCGCGAGGTTCTCGCGCAGCGGCGCGTCGGTGGCGCCGTGGCGCCAGCCGCGCTTGAACAGCGCCTCTCCCGAGGTGTCGAGATAGAGGGTGGCGTGGCTGCCCTCGAGGAAGGCGTGCACACGCACGTCCGGATGGGCGCGATCGACGTCCGGCCGGCGTCCCACCCGGTCGCGAAAGCGGTCGCAGATGGCGTCCTTGATGCGCAGGGTGGCGAACTCCAGGCTCTGGAGCGGGCTCCTCTGCGCCGTGACGTTCACGCGCAGCGTGCGCTCGACCGTGAAGTACTGGAGCCAGTCGATCGCCCCCGCCGCGGCATAGACGTCCTGCCCGTCCTGGTAGTCGAACGCGGCGATGCGCCACAGGACGCGCGAGGCGATGCGCGACCAGAAGTTGACGCGATAGCAGGTCGTCCAGTCGCCCGAGAACGCGACGCCGCCCGGAACGGCCGCGGGTGCGACTCCTCCCAGGGACGAGACTTCCTCGAGCAGCAGGTGCTCCAGGCCGCGTGGCGCACTGGCGAAGAAGCGCTCGGTGTGGCCCGAAGTCGCAGCAGCTCGGCCGTCGGCCCCGATCACGTGGCGAAAAGGTCCGCGACGCGGCAGCGGAACCCGGGGAGGATCCGGCCCCCCGTCAGCGTGTCGCCTTCCTCGAGCACGCGGCTCCGTCCCGCAGGCTCGTGCACGGTGACCGTCCGGTGCGCCGGATCCACGACCCACACCTGACGGGTACCGTGGCGCAGGTAGTCTCGGACCTTCTCCTGCACAGCGCTGGCGCGATCGTCCGGAGAGAGCACCTCCACGGCCAGGTCCGGCGCGAAGGGCCAGAAGCCCTCGGGAGGCCCGCCCCTCGGCACACGGGTGCGACGCACGAACCCGACATCAGGGGCCCGGACCAGGTCGGGAGCACGCTTCAGGATGTACCCCGTCTCGGCCGCCGAGACGCAGCCCAGCCGCCGGGAGCGGACGTGTCGCCTGAGCAACTCGTCGATGGCACTCGCCATGTCCCCATGCCGCGCACCCGCCGGAGTCATGCAGATCAGCACTCCATCCACCAGTTCGTACCGGTGGTCGTCGTCGGGAATCCGGAGCAGCTCCTCGGCGGTCATGAGCCGCCGACGAAGTCTCCGGGAGTTCCCCGGGGCCACGTTCCGGAGCGTCGCTTTCGCGGGCGGGTGCATGTGGTGGACATTACCGCGTCGCGTTGTCGCCTGCCAGTTTCGGGGGCAGGCCGGAGGTCGAGGTGCGGCGTCAGCCTGAGGGCCTTGGCCTGCAGTCAGCGCAACGGAGCGCGAGCGGGATCGCCCGCGTGAACCGGTGCTCGATCACGTTCTTGATCCCGCGCCGCTCGGGCGCCTGGCGCGCTTCACCCACCAGCCGCCCGTCCGCCCCCCGCCGGCGCCGGCCAGTCGCTGGGGCGCGCGCGGAAGCCGTGCCAGCGGTCCCTGCGCCCCGGGCCCCACCTTGACGGAACCGTGGTCCGAGGCCACCGGGGGCTTCCCCGGCGCGCGGACGCCGATAGGATTCCTTGTTCGTCCAGCTCCATGAATACACACCGTCTCGTGGCCCTGGAGATCAAAGGGTATCGCCCTTTCGGTAGCTTCACGGCCCGCCTGGGCTCTCTCGAAGTCATCGTCGGCGCCAACCGCTCCGGAAGACCCAGCCTCTTCGAGTTCCTGCGTTTCCTTCGCGACGCCGCGCACCGCGAGTTGCCACCCGAGATAGTGGCCGGAACTCTCGGGCAGGAGGTTCTCCATCGGCCGGGCACGATCATGCTGGAGGTGCTCCTTCAGCTTCCAACGGGAACCACGAACCTCAAGGATGCGGTCATCGGACGCATGGGCCTCGTGGGGCCCAATAGCCGTGGAGGTTTCCCGGCTGATCGCCGCCTACAAAGTCGCAGATGGAGTTCTTGATGGTGGCTCCGGCACTCAGATCCTGCTGCTCTTTGCGCCGGGTCCCTCACCATCCCTCAGGGCCGGATGCATCAGGGACGTGATGGTTGGATGCCGCAGGAGATCGGCCCTTCTTCGTACCTGTGCGATTGCGGTCGTCGGATGGACTTCTTCGAGAGCACGATCCGCGAGATGAAGCAGGACAGCCTCCGGAGGCGCAGCCTGCTCGCGGATGGTTTTGGGAGCGAGGAGCACCGGATCGTCTTCGACGGGGGAGTGATGGTGGGGATCATCTGCCCGATGAGTAGACAGGGTACGAAGAAGGCCGGGTCCACCACCGGCAGCAGGGAACGGACACGGGTGAAGCGGCCCGGGAGAAGGACGGGGACGAAGGGCCCCACCAAGGCCGAGTTGGACCGCCTTGTCGCGGAGGCGACAGTCGACTGCCACGACGAAGAGGAGCGGGCATGCGGGTTCCACGCGATTCTGGAGAGCGAGCTGGAGCTGTCCTTCAACACTACGATCCTCGGCGTTCCGGTGAGGGTGGAGGGCTTGGAACTGACCCCCCGCGGCGAGATCGTTGCGCGCTGCGTCGGACAGGCGAAGCGGCAGCGCATTCGCCTGGTAGACGTGCCGCTTCCTGACCCGCCCCCTCGAGGAGCCCGGTGGATTGCCGCCTTGAGGCACTGGCTGCATGAGGACTGAGGAAGCTGCGCGTTGAGGAGCCGGGCCCGATTTGCCTTGCGCGCCTTCGTGGGCGGGCGACGTCGTGACGCTCAGCGCAGCGGAACTGGAGCTGACGAAGCGGGTGGGGTGATGGTCCCCACCGGCGCCTCCAGCTCGGCCGCTCCGCCGGCGGCGCACCAGGCGAACACGCGGAGCTGCGCCTCGGCTCCGCCCGCGAGCCGCGCGAGCGGGATCGCGAGCGTGAAGCGGTGCTCGATCACGTTCTTGATCCCGCGCCGCTCGGGTGCCGGGCGCGCTTCCCCCACCAGCCGCCCGTCCAGGAAGGCCAGCACGGCGTCGGCCGGCTGCTGCGCGACCAGGTCCGCGGCCCAGCCGGTCATCCGCACGGACTCCCCGTCGCGCCGCACCCAGTCGAGGCCGCCCCGCGCCCCGCGAGCGGGGTCGAGGGGCGCTCGCGCGCCATCGGCGACCCGCACGATCCCGTCCCCCTCGAGCCGGAACCGCGGCCCCGACGCGGCGGCCGCGCGACGGAGCCGGCCGCCCACCGCCACCAGAGCCTCCACGTCGTTCCGCCCCTCGCGCAGCGCCTCCTCGGGGAGCACGACCGCGAACCGGAAGCTCCCGTCCGCCTCGCGCCGCGCCGGGCCCGCCGCGCGCACCACGCCGTCCACCGCGAGCGCCACCTCGAGGCGTCCGTCCGCCGGGCCGTCCGGCATCCGCACGCGGCCGGTCACGAGCGCCGGGACGTAGTCGCCCGAGAGACGCACGGAAGCCAGCTCGTCGGCCTCCTCGATCTCGGCGGTGAAGCCGGGCAGGACCCCGGGGGCGAGCCCGGCCAGCGGGCGCCCGATCCAGGGCGGGCGCCCCGCCTCGCGCCGCAGCCTCCGCTCCAGCGGCTCGGTCCGGTCGGGGAGCGGCGAGGGGAACTCGATCCGGCGGCCGTCCGTGGTGCACGCCGCCTTCCGCGGCCGCGCGGGCCCGGAGCCGGCGGGCGCGCCGTCCACCCGGAAGGGCAGCGCGACCCCGAGCCCCTCGGCGATCGTCGGGAGCACGTCGATCGCCTCCACGTTCCGGTCCGACACCGCGGCGCCCCGCTGCCCCGGCCGCTTCACGAAGAGCGGCACCGCCAGCACGTCGGCGGGGTGCTCGGGGTCCAGGTCGCGCCGGCTCGCGCCCGGGCGGAAGCCGGCGCCATGGTCCGCGGTCACCACGACCACGGCGCGGTCCCAGAGCCCGGTCTCGCGGAGGCGCTCGACCAGGCGTCCCACGAAGCGGTCCACAGTGCCGACCTGGAGCAGGTGACGCCGCTCCGCCGCCGCCACCAGCTCCTCGTCGTCGTCCCACCGCTCGGTCGCGCGCTCCCAGCCGGCCAGCTCGACGCCCTTCAGGTGGTAGCGCTTCCCCGACGGGAGGAACTCCCAGGGGACGTGGGGCAGGAGCACGTGCAGGAAGTGGAGCGCGGGCCGCGCGGCTCCGCCGATCGACGCGAGGAAGGCCTCGAGCTGCTCCCGCCGCCCGTCGTGCCAGAGGACGCCGGGCCGCTGCGCCGCGGGCGGGCGCGCCCGGAAGCCGTGCCACCCGTCCCGGAGGGAGGGGAGGCGCGCGGCCCACGCGCGCGGGAGGAGCCCGTGGCCGAGCACGACCGCGGCGTCGTCGAGAAGCGCGCGGAGCGTGGGCGCGGGAGCCGGGGCCGACGTCGCCGGGCAGAGATGGGTGACCGGCTCGTGGACGTTCAGCTCCCGCTCGGGCGCGAGCCACGTGAAGAGGTTCTCCGCGTGATCGGCGAGCGTCGGGAGACGGCCGGGGGAGGGCGACCGGCCCGTGAGCAGCGCGGGGACCGCGACCGAGGTGTTCGGCGCGACCGCGGTCGCGTTCCGATACCACGTCGCGTCGCCGGCCAGCGCGCCGAAGCCGGGGAGGCGCTCCGTGTCGAGCCCGCCGTGGGCGTCGAGGAGCGAGGCCAGCGGGAACTCGTCGAAGACCACGACCACGACCGGCGCGTCGCCCGTCGGCCCGGCGGTCCATGCGCCGGTCCGGAGCGCGGGGCCCACGAGCCGGGCCACGGGCGAGTGCAGCAGGAAGAGCGCGGGGATGAGGAGCGCCGCCGGCGCGAGCACCGTCAGGAACGAGCGGACGGGGCGCAGCCGGAGGAGCGCCGCGCCGAGCGCGCCGGCGAGCGCCGCCGCGACGAGCGCCGGCGCGGGGGAGAGTCCCTGCGCGGCGCGGAGCGCGACCGCTCCGACGAGCGCGCCGGAGACGAGCGCGCGGGCGGCGGCCCGGACGCGGAGCGGGAGCGCGGCCAGGAGGAGCGCCAGGAGCGCCGGCGCCGCGAGCGCGATCAGCGCCGCGAGCGCGACGATCTGGACCGGCCGCGCGCGGTGCGCCACGAAGAACTCGGCGCCGCGCCCGAGCGTGTCGAGCAGCGGCGCCGCGACCGCGAAGGCCCAGAGCGCGGCGAGGCGCAGCGCGTCAGCGGCCGCCGCGCGTCCGGCTCTCATCACGCGCGCGCGCGGGGGCGCGGCCCAGGGTGGCGAGCCACCGCCAGGAGCACTTGAGGGCCACGCCGAACGCGGCGAGGCCGGCCAGCGCGACCTGGAGCAGGATCGAGCCGGCTCCGGGGTCCAGGTATCCGAGCGTGATCATGACGGGTCCTTTCTGCGCTCGAGCAGGTGGAGCACGCGGCCGCCGCCGCCCACCGGCTCGGAGGCCAGGAGCTCGAACGGGCCGGCGAAGGCGGCGCGGAAGCGCTCCTCCGTGTATCCGGCGCAGGGGTCGGACCGGGCGGCCAGCAGGCGCGCGGGCTGGGGGTCCTCGCGGGGGACGAACTCGACGATCGCCGCGCGGGCGATCCGCGCGAGGTAGCGGGCCAGGTCCGGGAGCGGGACGTTCCGCGTGATCGAGAGGTGATGGACGAGGGCGAGGGCCAGAGCGACGCCCGCCGGCCCGCGGCCCTCCAGCGAGCGGCGCTCCTCGTGGGCCCAGCCGAGCGCGGGGCTGGGCGCGGCGAGGTCGAGGCGGAGCGGGAGCAGGTTCGGGATCGCCTCCGCGCGCGCCGAGCGCCAGCACCGCTCCACGCACGCGGGGTCGAGGTCGAAGGCGACGGTCGCGGCGCCGCGGGCGGCCGCGAGCCGGCTGAAGCGCCCGGTGTTGGCGCCGAGGTCCCAGACGCTCCGCGCGTCGAGGCGCTCGAGCCAGCGCGCGACCAGGCGCTCCTTGGCCGCGGCCTCGTCGCGCGTGTAGGGGAGGGCGTCCTCGTACTCCGCCCAACCGGTGTCCGCGGGCCGCCAGCGGAGGCCGGCGACCGTGCGGCGGAGCCCCTCGATGAGCGCGACCAGCCCGCGCGGCGCGATCCGGCGGGCGCGCGCAGCGGGCGCGGGGGCCGCCGCCGCGCGCCGGACCAGGGCGGCGTGCAGGTGGAGGTGCGCGAGCAGGCCCGGCCGGAGCCGCGTGCGGAGCGGGAGGGCGCGGGAGGCGAGGTCGAGCGGGACGCCGTCGAGGTGGACCGCGAGGAGGTCGGAGAGCCGCGGGTCCACGTGCGCCATGAGCGCGAGCGGCGCGAGGAAGTGGCGGCAGAACTGGCCGTAGGCGACCCACGGAGTGCCGGGCTCCCAGGTCTCGAACGAGGTGAGGTCCAGGAAGACGGGCCGGGTCCCCTCGAACGACACGTTGAAAGCGCTCGCGTCCTTGAGCGTCAGGCCCGCCTCGAGCGCGCGGAGCTGGAGGTCGAGCGTGAGGAGGGCCGCGGCCTGGAGCTCGCCGAAGCACCATTCGTAGGGATACGAGAGGAACGGCAGCTCGCGCGGCTGGAGCACGGCCACGGCCTCGTCGGTGAGACGGAGGGCGAGCGGGGCCGGCTCGTGAGGGACGAGGAGCCCCTCCTCGACGAGCGCGTTCTCGAGCCCCGACTCGACGAGGCGACGGCGGTGGGGGGCGAAGCTCTGGTGGAGCTGCCGGTAGAGGCGTCCGTCGGCGCCGCGGTAGACGCGCCCCTCGGGGTCGCGGAACGAAGCCGGGTCGCGCCGGGCGGCGGGCCCGGGCGGGTGCGGAGCGGCGGCGGGCGGTTCGAGGAGACTGGGCATGGGGAATGGTCCCGGATGCTCTCCATCTCCTCCGGTCTCTTATCGGCGGCGCGCGCGGCGGGAACAGGGGAGACGAAAAGGGGTCAGGCACCTTTTCCGCGGCGGAAAAGGTGCCTGACCCCTTTTTGGCGCGGTGCGATACTGGCCGCCCATGGGGATCCGAGCGGCCTTCCTCCTCTGCCTGGGGCTCGCGGCGGTGGTGGGGAAGGTCGCGCGCTTCGACCGCCCGTGGACCACGGGTCACGAGCAGTGCAGCGCCCGCTACAGCATCATCGCGCGCAACTTCACCCGCGAGGGGCTGGGACACCCGCCGCTCCTGCAACGGACCCATGTCGGCAGACCGCCGGAGGCGGCGCGTCCGGCGCCCTTCACCCTCCATCCTCCGCTGGTCCCGCTGCTTGTCGCGGCGAGCTTCCGGCTCTCGGGCAGTTGGGAGGCTGAGTTCGCCCGGGCCGCGATTCTTCCCGCGGCGCTCGCCTCCATCGTCGTCTTCTACCTGCTCGCGCGCCGGCTCCGCGGCGCCCGCTTCGCCGCCACCGCCGCCCTCCTCTTCGTCCTGGCTCCCGCATCGGCCTTCTACGGAGCCTGGGTGGAAACGGTGGGGTGGTGGCCCATGCTCCTCGAGCTGCTTTTCCTGTTCGTCTTCCTCCCTTGGATCGACCCACGGGCGCGGCCGCCGGGGACCGGACGGGCCCTGCTCCTGGGCGTCGTCTTTCTGACCGCCATGTCCGCCGACATCTACTGCATCGCGCTCGCGCCGATCGCGCTCGTGGAGCTCTCGACCGGAGCCGCGCGGCGTCGCCGGCCGGCGATCCTCTCGCTGCTGGCGTTCCTGGCGCTTTCCCTGCTCCTCTACCGGGCCGTGCTCCGTCCGGCGTCGGGCTTCGCGAGCGTGCTGGGACGGTTCGGCACCTTCGCCGGCTGGTCCTGGCAGGACGCAGCGGTGCTCGGACGCAACTACCTCGGGCTCTTCGGCGCCCCGCTGCTGGCGGCGGCGGCCCTCGGTGCGGGGGCATGGCTCGTCCGGCTCGCGCGCCGGCGGATCACGCCCTTCGATCGCGTGGTGGCCGCGCTGATCCTGTTCCAGGCCTGGTACACCGCTCCCTACCCGTTCGCGAGCATCGTCCACGACTTCTGCTCGCTCTACCTGCTCCCTCCGGTCGCGCTGCTCGCCGCCGCGGCCCTGCTCGGCGCGTTCGACGCGGTCCGCAATCGGTGGGGGACCCGACCGGCGCAGCTCGCCGCGGCGCCCCTGCTTCTCCTCTGGGGCGCTCTCTCCACGGGAGAGGTCCTGCGCCGCTGGCGCTCGTCGGACGACGAGGTGCCCAAGGTCCAGGCCCTGGCCCGACTCTTCCGGGAAGGCACGGAATCCGACGAGGTCGCCGCCACCACGCTCCGGACCGAGCTCCTGGAAACCGTCCGCTTCTACGCGGACCGGATGATCGTCGGCTCGGTGCTCTCGGCGCGCAGCTTCGACCTCCTGAATGTCGGACCGCTCCGCCCCGCGGTCTTTCTGCTCCCCTGGGTGGAGGGGGCCTCTCATCCCGGACTGCGCAAGCGACTCCAGGAGCTCGGAACCGCGACCGAGCTGCCCGAAGGCCTGCTCTACGATCTACGGAACGCCCCCCGATCACCCGCCCCCGATGATCCGCCCCCGAACACCCGCCCCGATCACCCGCCCCCGAACACCCCCGCCCCGGCCTGGGTGCGAGGCATGTCGAGCGGTAGCGATATCGAGACTACATGGGCCGAGGTGCCCGAGCCCGGAGTCATCGGGTATCGGCTGCTGATCGGGAACGAGCCAGGCGCTCCGGTGCCGTTGATCGACGTCGTCCGGCCTCCGTTCCGCACTCGGCTGGAGGCACGGCATCGCCTCTGGGTGTCGGTCGCCGCGATCCGCCCGGACGGGTCGCTCGGCCCGGCGTCGGCGGAGGTGCCGATCGACGTGGATGGCTCCGTCCCCCTCCGGACCAAGCTCGCGTACCTCGCGACCACCGGGAGCCTCCTCCTGGCCGTGCAGGCGCTGGTGGTGCTGCGCCGAAAAGGGGTCAGGAACCTGTTCCGCCGCGGAAAAGGTTCCTGACCCCTTTTCGGGGCGTGCCGTGGATCGCTATCGCGCTTCCGGCGCCTTCTTCTCCAGCGTGCGCAGCGCCTGCGTGACCCACTTGCCCGAGAGCACGCGCGCGCCGCCGCGCGGGCCGCCGAAGGACATGCCGCCCCCCGAGGTCGCGTCCATCACGATGCTGAACGCGCCCGCGGGGCCGGTCGTCTCGGTCGCCTCGGCGTCCTTCTCCTTCTTGGGCGCCTTGGGCGGCGGCGCCACCACGCCCACCAGGTCCCCCTTGAGGTCGAAGACCAGCCCGCCCTGGTATTCCCCCACCGGCTCCATGGTCCCGTAGATCGGGAACCCGCGGTCCGCCACGCTGTTGATCCGCGACAGCAGGAAGCGCGGCTGGAAGTCCATGTCCGCCCCGCTCAGCGCCACGACCACGACCGGATCGGCCAGCGGCGGCTCGGTCGAGGCGAACACCACCGGCGTGAGCGGCCCGGCCTTCTCCTTGTTCTTCACCCTCAGGAACGAGAAGCCGGTCTCGGGATCCTTCTTCTTCAACTCGAGCGCGATCTCCTTGCCGTCGGGCAGCACCCCCCGGAACCCGGACGCCTCCTGGTTCTCCAGCTCGGAGGCGATGTCCTCGCCCTGCGAGCCGGCCATCCGCACGAGCCGTCCGATACCGCCCATCGGGTTCAGCGCGGACGAGACCACCACGATGGTCTCCTCGTCGGCGATGAAGCCGGTGATGTTCGCCTTTCGCGTCCCTCCCCCGGCGGTTTCGCCGCCGCCGCCGCCGAAGCTGAACTCCGGCATCGACTGGTCGAACTTGATCCGCACCAGGTTCCCCTTCGCGCGCTCGAGGACCGCGCGGATCTTGTCCCCCAGCTCGTCGGCGGGAGCGGGGAGGGCTACGAGAGCGAGGGTGGCGAGCGAGACGAGACAGCGTGAACGCATGTCGGTATTCCTCCTTGAGGCGGCCGGGGCCGGCACTCGACCCGACGATGATACGCAGGCCGGCCGTTTGCGATAGCGTTCCTTGACGAGAGATGGTCCGGATCCCATTGTGTGACCGCCGTGAGCGAAGCTCCCGACCCCCCCCGACTCTCCCCGGCCCGCTTCGGGCAAGGGCTCCTGGTCGCCGTGCTGGTCCTCCTCGGGCACTGGCTCCTGAGCTTCGCCTACGAGATCCCCAACCTGGGGCTCCTCACCACGCTCGCCGTGGCGTATGCCACCTACACGGACGGGCTCCGGGCCGGGGCCGCAAGCGCCGCACTGGCGCTCGTCTACATCGCCTACAAGTGGTCCGCACCCGGGAGCTTCCTCCCCGCGCCCGGGGGCGAGCGCGAGCGGTTCCTGGTCCTCCTGGTCGTGACTCCGCTCACGGTGGTGATGGTCGGCGTCTGGCAGCGTCGCGCGCAGGCCGCGGCCCGGTCGGCCTCCCAGGAGGTGGCGTACCGCTACCAGCTCTTCCTGGAGGGCGTCCAGGACTCGGCCTTCTTCCACCTGGACACGGACGGCCGCGTGTCGAGCTGGAACGCCCGCGCGGAGAGTCTGACCGGCCACCGCGCCGAGGAGATCCTGGGCCGCACGCTCGCGGTCTTCTATCCGCCCGACGCGGTCACGCTGGGCGCCCCGCGCGCCGACCTCGACCGTGCGATCCAGCGCGGGCAGATCCTCGAGGAGGGCTGGCGGCTCCGGCGCGACGGCACGCGCTTCTGGGCGCAGACCCTCCTCTCGGCCTTCCGCGACCCCGAAGGCCGGCTCCGCGGCTTCGCCGGCGCGCTCCGCGACCTCTCCGAGAAGCACCGGACCGAGGAGGAACTCCGGACCGCGACCGAGCGGCTCCGGTTCGTGATCGGGAAGGCGCCGGTCGTGCTCTACGCGATCGACCGGCACGGGATCATCACGCTCTCCGAGGGGCAGGGGCTCCAGGCGCTCGGGCTCCGGCCCGGCCAGGTGGTCGGGGACTCGGTGTTCGAGATGTACCGCGACGTGCCCGCGATCGTGCAGAACCACCAGCGCGCGCTCCGGGGCGAGTCGTTGTCCGACGAGGTCCGGGTGGGCGACCTGGTCTGGGACAGCCACGTCGTGCCCCTGCGCGACGCCTCCGGCGCCGTGACCGGCGCGATCGGCGTGGCCACCAACGTCACCGAGCGCCGGCGCGCCGAGGCCCTGCTCCGGGAGAGCGAGGAACGCCTCCGCCAGACGCAGAAGCTGGACGCGCTGGGCCGCCTCGCCGGAGGCGTGGCCCACGACTTCAACAACCTGCTGATGGTGATCCTCGCCTGCGCGGAGGGGCTGATCCGCGAGCTCGCGCCGGACCACCCGCTCCGCGAGCGCGTCGAGGAGATCCAGAAGGCCGGGGAGCGCGCCGCCGACCTGACGCGCCGGCTGCTGGCCTTCGGGCGGCGCACGCTGCTGGCGCCCCAGGTCCTGGACCTCAACGCGGCGGTCGCCGACGTGGAGGGGATGCTCCGGCGCGTCATCGGCGCGAACATCCAGGTCGAGACGACGCTCGATCCCGGGCTCGGGCCCGTGCTCGCCGATCCCTCGCAGGTCTCCCAGGTCCTCGTGAACCTCGCGGTCAATTCCCGCGACGCCCTGCCCGACGGGGGCAGGATCACGATCCGCACGAGCCCGGCCGTCGTGGACGCCGCGCGCGCCGCCCCCCATGCGGGCGTGAACCCCGGACCGTTCGCGCTGATCGAGGTGACCGACACCGGAGCGGGGATGGACGCTGCCACGAAGGCGCGGATGTTCGAACCCTTCTTCACCACCAAGGAGGCCGGCCGCGGGACCGGGCTCGGCCTCTCGGTGGTGCACGGGATCGTGCAGCAGAGCGGCGGCTTCCTCGAGGTCGAGAGCCGGCCCGGCCGCGGGACCACGGTGCGCGTCTTCCTCCCGTTCGCCGCGGACGTCGCCCCGACCCGAGGGCCGGCTCCCGCCGGAGAGCCGGCGCGCGGGGACGGGCGCACGGTGCTCCTCGTGGAGGACGAGCCGGCGCTCCGCCGGCTCCTCAGGCAGGACCTCGAGGAGCGCGGCCACCGGGTGCTGGAGGCGGGGAACGGGGAGGAGGCGCTGCGCGTCGCGTCGGCGCATCCGGGGACCATCGATGCCACGGTCACGGATCTCGTGATGCCCGGCATGGGGGGACCCGAGCTGGCCGGCCGGCTGCGCGGCGAGCAGCCGGGCATGAAGTTCGTGTTCATGTCCGGCTATGCTGCCCAGGGACTTCCCGAGCCGGACGCCGTGTTCCTGCAGAAGCCCTTCCGCTCGATGGACCTCGTGCGGGTGCTCGGCGAGCTGATTGGCGGAGACGAATCCCCGTGATCGTGCATCCCGTGCTCCTCGACGGCGCCTGGCGCACGTCCGAGGGCGCGACCGGCGCGCTCCGGGCGATCGATCCGTCCGACGGCAGCGCGCTGGAGGGGCGCTGGCCCGTCTCGGGCGCGGCCGACCTGGAGCGGGCGCTGGAGGCTGGAGCGCGCGCGTCAGTGGGACTCCGCGCCGCATCCCCCGAGACGCTCGCGGCCTTCCTCGAGGACTACGCAGCCGAGCTCGAGTCCTACGCGGGCGCGATCGTGGCCGCCGCGAGGCGCGAGACCGCTCTCCCGGAGGAGCCCCGGCTGAAGAGCGTCGAGTTCCCGCGCATGACCGCGCAGCTCCGCCAGGCCGCGGCGGCGGCGCGCGACCGATCGTGGTGCCAGGCGACCATCGACCGCAAGGCGGAGCTCGCCTCGCGCCGCGGGGCGCTGGGCGGGCCGGTCGTGATCTTCGGGCCGGGGAACTTCCCGCTGGCCTTCCACGCGCTCGCCGGCGGCGACTTCGCCGCGGCGATCGCGGCCGGGAACCCGGTGATCGGGAAGGGGCACCCGGGCCATCCGGAGACCGGGCGTCTCATCGCCGCGGCCTGCCTGCGGGCGCTCGAGCGGAGCGCGCTCCCGCGCGCCACCGCGCAGATGTTCTATCACTGCGAGCCCGAGCTCGGGCTCCGGCTGGTCGCCGACCCGCGGGTGGGCGCCTTCGCGTTCACCGGCAGCCGCCGCGCGGGGCTCGCGCTCAAGGAGGCGGCGGAGCGCGCGGGCAAGCCGGCCTTCCTCGAGCTCTCGAGCGTGAACCCCGTGTTCGTGCTCCCCGGCGCGCTGGTGGAGCGGGCGGAATCGATCACCCAGGAGTTCACCACGTCCTGCCTGGTCGCCGCGGGCCAGTACTGCACGAACCCGGGGCTCGTGGTCGTCCCGGGGGACGCCGGGGGGGCGGCGTTCCTCGAGGCCGCGGCGAGGCGCTTCGGCGCCGCGGAGCCGGGAGTGCTGCTGGGCGCGCATGCGCCCGCGCAGATCGCGGCCTCGATCGAGGCGCTCGCGCGGCACGGCGCGGAGGTCGTGTGCGGCGGGCGGGCGCTCCCCCCCCCGGGCTTCCGGTTCCAGAACACGCTGCTCCGCGTGTCGGGCGCGCGATTCCTGGAGCACCCGGATGCGCTCCAGACCGAGGCCTTCGGCCCGGTCTCGCTCTTCGTCCTCGCCGCGGCCGGGAACGAGATGATCGCGGTCGCGCGGCGGCTGGAGGGGAGCCTGACGGGAACGATCTACTCGCACCGGGACGGGCGGGACGACGCCCTCCGCGACCGGATCGCGGCCGAGCTGCGTCCGCGGGTGGGGCGGCTGATCGACGACCGCATGCCCACCGGGGTCACGCTCTCGAGCGCGATGGTCCACGGCGGGCGTTTCCCGGCCGCGGGGCATCCGGGCTTCACGGGCGTCGGGTTCCCCGCGGCGATGCACCGCTTCTCGGCGCTCGAGTGCTACGACCATGTCCGGCCCCACCGCCTCCCGCCCGAGCTCCGCGGTCCGAACCCGACGGGCCGCATGTGGCGGCTGATCGACGGGGAGTGGACCCAGCGCGACGCCTGAGGCGGCGGCTACTGCGGGAGCCGGTCCAGGAGCGCGCGCTCCTCGGCGCTCAGCTCCGAGGCCAGGGCCGGGTCGCTCTCCATCAGCGCCTGAGCGTCGGCCAGGTCCTGGAGACGCCTGGACCGGCGCAGGGCCGGGTTGGAGCCGGCCCGCAGCTTCTGATGCAGGAGGTCGGCGCGCCGGAGGACCCGGAGGCGGACGCCCTCCAGCGGGACCTCCTCGGCGCGCGCAATGGCGTCGGCGAGCGCGGGGTCGTCGGTGAACTGGAGAGGAGTGGCGTCGGGACCCATCCAGTTCTCCGAGTGCGGGAACCGCCCCACGGCGCGGAAGCCGACCGCCTCGAGGCGGGATCGGGGGAGCGCGCTCAGGTCGCTGACCGCGACGTCGATGTCGAGCGTCGTCCTCGGCTCGGCCGGGTGGACCTGGAGGGTCACTCCTCCGATCACGGCGTACGGAAGCGCCGCGTCCGAGAGGATGCGCGCGAGGTGCAGGAGCTCGGGTTTCTTCGACCGTTCCATTTCACCTCTCAGCCGGTGCCATCTCCGGTCGAGGGCGAAGCCTGCTCCAGATTCGATGGGATCACGGCGCAAGTATAGTCCCGGTCCTGGCTGGATCAGACGACCCGCGTCTTCCAGCGGCCGCGCCGGAACACCAGCACGCTCGCGACGCCGAGCGCGGCGAAGGCGAGCGCGACCGCGAGGAAGGCGCCGCGCGGACCCCAGCCGAGGGCGCGCGCCAGAAGCCAGGCGAGCGGGACCTCGCCGAGCCAGAAGCAGAAGAGGTTGAGGAGGGTCGGGGTCCAGGCGTCCCCCGCGCCGTTCAGCGCCTGAGAGAGCACCATGCCGACGGCATAGAAGAGGAAGCCGGCGCTGACGATGCGGAGCGACTCGGCCCCGATCCGCGCCGCCTCGGGATCGCGGGTCAGGAGGCCTACGATCGGGGAGGCCATCAGGATGAAGACGAGGCTGATCGCCCCCTGGAACGCGAGGTTGTAGCGGGCCGCCTTCCAGGCGGCGCGCTCCGCGCGCCCGGGTTTCCGCGCACCGAGCGCCTGTCCCACCATGGTCGCGGCCGCGTTGCTCAGGCCCCAGGAGGGGAGCAGGGCGAAGAGGATGATCCGCACCGCGACCGTATAGCCGGCCAGCACCGCGGAGCCGAAGGTCGCGAGCACGCGGAAGAGCCCGATCCAGCTCGTGGTCGCGATCAGGATCTGGAGCATGCCAGTGCCCGAGAGGCGGAGCAGGTTCGCGAGGATCGCCGGCTCGAGGCGAAGGTGGCGGCGCTCGATCACGAAATGGCGGTCGCGGCCGGCGAGGCGGTGGAACTGGTAGAGGACTCCGATCCCGCGGCCCACGGTCGTGGCGACCGCGGCGCCCTGGACGCCGAGCTCCGGGAACGGACCCCAGCCGAAGATCAGGAACGGGTCCAGGACCAGGTTCGCGAGGTTGGCGAGCCAGAGGCAGCGCATGGCGATGGCCGCGTCCCCCGCGCCGCGGAAGATCGCGTTGATGAGGAAGAGGAGGAGGATCACGAAGTTCCCGCCGAACAGCACGCGGGTGTAGCCGCTGCCGGTCGCGATCACCCTCTCGGGGGCGCCCATGAGGCGGAGGAGCTCGGGGGCGAAGATCGCTCCCAGGACCGCGATGGGCGCGGCCACCAGGATGCCGAGCGCGATCGACTGCACGGCGGCGCGGGCGGCGCCCTCGGGGTCCTTCTCGCCGATCCGGCGCGCGACGACTGCGGTTGCGCCGATCGCGAGGCCGAGGCCGAGCGCGTAGATCGTGCTGAACATCGACTCGGTGAGCCCGACGGCGGCGACGGCGTCGGAGCCGAGGCGGTTCACCCAGAAGATGTTCACGACGGCGAAGACCGACTCGAGCGCCATCTCGAGGACCATGGGGATGGCCAGGAGGAGGAGCGCGCGGCCGATCGGGCCCTCGGTGAAGTCGCGGCCGTGGGCGCCGCGGAGCGCCTCGCGGACCGTGGGCCAGAAACCGGGCACGTCGACGGCCCTTGTGTGGGTCGTGGGGTCGAGAGTCAAGCGGCGGATTCTACGGCGCCTCGACGAGGCCCGCTCGGGCGTCGTGCAGCACGACCTCTACCACGCCGGACAGATCGCGCTGCTCCGGAAGTAGCCGCGCCCATGGCGGGAGCCGGTCCTGGAGCAGCTGCCCGTGGAAGCGCGGCGGGACGGTTGACGGCAGATCGATGTCCTTCGTCGTCCGGGGCTCGCAGAGCCGTCTCCGGTCGAAGGGCGAACCCGTATTCCAGTCGCGTCGGGTCACGGCCGGATCATGGCAATGGCCGGAGAAGGACGGCCGAAGCGGCCTACCGGATGGTGACGGTCATCGCGTCCGTGAGCCGGAGGCAGCGTGCCGCGTCGAGCGAGGCGCCCTGGAGCGCCAGCGCTGCGCGAGCGCGGGGAGCGAGAGGGCGAGGACGAAAGCGGCGGCGGACGGGCTCCGGCGCATGATCACTCCACGTCCCCGAAAGCGACGCCGCACGCGATCCCCGCCTGCGCGAGCGGTCACACTGTAGGGGGACGCCCCGCGCGCGGCAGGGCCCCCTCCAGCCGTCCGGCCGCGCGCGCCGCGGCCACGGCGGCGCGCGCCTGGACCACGCCCCAGCCCTGGCGGTCCACCTCCACGCGCGGGAGGCGGATCGCGGTCCGGATCAGCGCGCACTTGAGCTGCGCGGGCGTGAGCTCGGGGCTCGCCTCCAGCATCTGCGCCGCGAGCGAGGCGACGATCGGGGAGGCGAAGCTGGTCCCGTCCACGTGCTTGTAGGCGCCCGAGATGATGTTCCCGTCGCGGAGCTTCGAGTCCACGAGCCGGCGCACCAGCGGCGGCGCGAGCGCGAGCGCCTGGTCGAGGTCGGGATCGACGCCGGGGCGCGCGGCGATCGCGGCGCGGAGCTCGCGGTCGGCGGTCCCCGCCAGCGTCGCGTAGAGGCGCGCCTGCTCCGCGGTCGGCGTGCCGGGGAGGATCGGCGCCGCCACCCAGATGCCGGGCGCCAGCACCTCGGGCTTCTGGAGGCCGTCCACGGTCGGGCCCCAGCTCCCGGGGTAGAGGTCGAAGCCCGCGGGGTCGAGCCGGTTCTGGTCGTCGAGCCCGCCGACGGTGAGCACCGAGGGCGCCGAGGCCGGCGGGAGCACGGGGTGATCGGGGCGGCGCCCCGCGTTGCCGGCCGCCGCGCAGACCAGGAGGCCGGACCGCGTGGCGCGCTCGGCGGCCTGCGAGAGGCCGTCCACGAGGTACGACGCCTCGAAGTCGCCGCCGCAGCTCACGTTCACGATCCGGATGCCGAAACGCCGGCGGTTGCGTACGACCCAGTCGAAGCCCTTCTGGAGGTCCTCGTGCACGATCCGCCGCGCCGAGCCGACCTTCACGAGCACCACGTCGGCGTCGGGCGCGAGCCCGCGGTAGAAGCCCTCCGAGAGCCGCCCGTTCCCGCACGCGACCACCGAGGTCATCATCCCGTGCCAGCTCGAGACCTCGGGCCGCTCCAGGTCCTCGAGTCGCGTGCGCGGGTTGTTCACGTCCGCGTAGTGGAGGATCCGGTTCCGCGGCTCCACGAGGTCGGGATGCGCGTGGAAGCCCGCGTCGAGGAAGGCGATCGTGACCCCGCGGCCGGTCCACGCGCGGTCCGCGTCGAGCCGGAGCGGCGTGGGGAGGATGCGCCAGCCGCTGCGGACGAAGACCGGGCGGGCGCGCGCCTCGCGGTGCGCCTCCTCGAACAGCCGGGCGCAGTCGGCGCAGAGCCCCTGTTCCAGACGCCAGCCGGGCGCGTTCGCGGCGACGAGCTCCACGACCTCGGGTTCGAGGCCGCGCGCCTCCAGCTCCTCGGCGGCGGCGACCTCGCGACGGCAGACGGGGCAGGTCACGAGCAGGCGAGGTCGGAGATGAGGAGCCCCGCGATCGCGAGCAGCAGCACGCCCGGACAGACGAGGAAACGGGCGCGATCGGGCGTGATGGTCCCGAGGTGGACGACGGCGAAGACCTGGACCGCGCGTTCCATGGGGCGGGGTCTACACCGTGGGCGGGGCGCCGTCCAGGGCCGGGGAGGTCAGGACCCGCCGCGGGTCCTGACCCCTTTGCGTCCCACCCGGACCGATATACTCCGGCCGGTGGACCTGCTGGAGACCGATCCGGTGACGGGACGTCGCACGGGCCTCGCGCGCACGGTCCGGCGGGCGCTCCAGGCGATGCGGGCCAGCGGCGTGCCGTTCAGCGTGATCGGCGCGACGGCGCTGGCGGTGCGCGGCCTCCCTCGTATGTCGCGGGACCTGGACCTCGTAGTCCTGGTCGATGACGGATGGACCGCGATCACCGCACTCAGGGACGCGGGGTTCCGCTCCGCTGCGCCCGTCGGCACTCCGGAAGAGCCGGAGTCGATGGTGGTGTTCGTCGATCCCCAGACGCGCGTCGAGGTCGACCTGCTGATCGCAGCGGGCGAGCCCGAAGCCACGGTGATCGGGGAGGCCCGCCGCGCGCGGGTCTTCGGAGCGATGGCTCCCGTGGCCACGTTGGAGCAACTCCTCCTCCTCTATCTCTATTCGGATCAGCCCCGGCACCTCGGTGACTTTGCCTCCATCGTCCAGAGCGGACGCGCCGACCTCGCAGCGGCCGGGCGCCTGCTGCGCTCCCTGCACCCGGAGATGGTCCCGGAATGGAAGCGCCGGGTCGCCGCCGCGAAGTCGCCGCCGCCACCGCCCCCGCGGCCGACCAGAAAAGGGGTCAGGGCCCGCCGCGGGTCCTGACCCCTCTGCGCTTACGGATTCACCGTCAGCGTGACGCCGTTGCTCCCGGCGTAGCCGCCGGGCGCGCCGCCATCCGCGACGAAGGCCTGGACCGTGACCTGCGCCGAGGCGCCGGCCGGGAAGCCCACCGTGATCGCGGTCTTCCCGCTCGCGTCGAGCGAGAAGGGGAGGACGGCGATCAGCGGCGAGACCAGCAGGTTGCAGCCGTTGGGAAGGGGGAGCACGCCGCTCCCGAGCCCGATCGCGTAGAGGCCCGCGCCGCCGGGCACTCCGTTGATCACCGCGAAAGTGGCGTTCCCGCCGCCGGTCACGTTGTTGCTCAGCACCAAGTTCGGCGCCAGGCCGTTCCCGCCGGGGCAGCCCAGGCCGTACCCGTAGTGGATGCGCGGGACGCAGAAGGTCGTGGCCGTTCCGGTCGGTGCGCGGAACGTGCTGGCCGTGAACCCGCGCACGTTCACGTTGTCCGAGGCCACGGTCTCGAGGTAGGTGAAGGTCGATTGATCGCTGCCGGGATGCGAGAGAGGAGCGCGAGGTCGCCGCCGCCGTAGGGGAAGGGCCTCTGGAAGTCGAAGAAGAAGTCCCCCCACGGGTTCGGCTGCGGCGCCGGCAGACCGTTCGTGTGGAGCCAGACGCCGACCGGGATCGTCATCGCGCCGGAGCGCACCGGCGTCGCGTTCATCATGTTGGTGGCGAAGGTCCCGGTCCAGCTCGCCAGAGGGATCGCGTCCCCGAGCATGATCTCGTAGTCCGTCCAGTTCGCCGGAGCGGGCGACGGCCAGACGGCCGGGTTCGAGGCGAAGACCATCGCGCGGAAGCTGACGCCGTTGATGCAGGAGCCGGCGGGGATCCCGGCGAGCTGCCCGGCCGCGATCCCCAACTGATAGGTCCGCGGGTTGCCCGAGTTGCGCACCAGCGTATTGAGCTGGCTCGTCCCGCGCACGTTGGCGTTGGCGTTGGGGACGACGACGGACTGCGCCATGGCGGGCCCGGCGGCCACGAGAGCGACGGCGAGGCGGACGAGCAGATTGTTCATCGAGGATTCCTCCAATGCGGATGCGGGGGTCCCGGCCTCCGGATGTCCGAACTCGGGCGTCAGCCTAACGCACGGACCGGACGGAGGAAACCCGTGTCTCAGCCCGGCGCCGCGCGGTCCCGGCGGTTCGTGACCGCGCGGAAGAGGAGGAGGAGCACGAAGGCCGCCGCGCCGATGACCGCGAAGACGGTCCAGAGGTGGTGGGCGTCCGCGTAGGCCGCCGGCATCGGCCCGCGGCCCTCGAGCGCCGCGAGGCGCTGCGCCTGCTCGGCCGCCGACAGGGTCTTCGGGTCGGGACAGAGCCACTCGAGCAGGTAGCCCGAGACCGCGAACCCGGCGAGCCACGCGAAGAAGACATTGAGGTGCGCGTAGCCGAGGTAGAGCCCCTCCTGGCCGGGGGGCGCCTGCTTCGACGCGTACTCGAGGTAGCGCGGGCTCAGGAAGCACTCGCCGAGCCCCTGGAGCGCGATGCCGAGCACCATCATCACCGTGACCGGATGGAGCGCGGCGCCGAGGATCGGGACCGACCCCTGGAGGAGCGGCGAGAGTGACATGCAGAGGGCGCTGAGCGGGATCAGCCCGAGCGCGATCGCGATCGAGGTCACCGGCTGGAGCCGGCGCACGAGATGGGTGATCGGGACCACGAGCAGCACGACCACCAGCGGGTTGACGTTGGCGTACCACTCCGGGCTCGCGTTCGAGCCGACCATGCGGATCACGTACTTGGGCATCGAGGCGTAGAGCTGGCCCTGGATCATCCAGAACGCGGCGGTGATCAGGATCAGCGCGAGGAAGCGGACGCGGGTGAGCGCGCCGAGCATGCCCCGAAGGGTCTCGCGCGCCGAGCGGGGCCGCGCCTCGGCGTCCTCGGGCGGGCGGAAGAAGAACGCCACGAGCAGGAGCGCGATGAGCGCGGCGCCCGCGGAGTAGAGCGGGACGCGGTCCACGCCCAGCTCCACGCGGACCGGCTTCGCGATGGCCTTCCCGGAGAAGGACCCGAGGTTCACCATCATGTAGAAGAGGCTGAAGGCGCGCGCGCGCGTGGCCGGGTCGGAGCAGCGCGCGACCGTGCCGGTGATCGTCGGCTTCACCATCGCGCCCCCGACCGCGGCGACCACGAGCGCGGCGAGCACGGCGGGCTTCTGCTGGAACCAGCCGAGCGACGCGTAGCCGGCCGCGAGGCAGGAGAAGGCGAAGATCAGCGCGACCCGGAAGCCCATCCGGTCTGCGGCGGCGCCGGAGAAGAAGGTGAGGATGTAGATCAGGCCGGAGAAGCCGGCGCCGATCCAGCCGGCCTCGACGTCGGAGAAGCCGGCGGCGTCGGTGAGGAAGAGGCTGATCGCGATGAACACGCCGTAATAGGCGGCGCGCTCGAACAGCTCGATGGTGTTGGCGACCCAGAAGGCCCTGGGGAAGCGCCAGCCGGAGGCGGCCATCAGGCGGCGCGGACGTCGCGCGCGGCGGCGGCGGCGGCGGCGAAGGCCGCGACCAGCGGTTGGGCGCGTCCCTCGAGCGTGGCGCGCTCGGGCTGGAAGAGGGTGGCGACGAAGAACGGATGGCCGTCGAGCTCGATCGCGCGGACCTCGCCCGCGTCGTCGCACGCGGCCACGCGGAGCGGGCCGGCGTCGAGGCCGGCGGCGTGGCGCGGGCTGAGGCCGTAGCGGCAGTGGTAGGTCTCGGTCGCGCGCGGCGTGCCGTAGATACGCGCCAGGCGCGAGCCGGGCGCGAAGTGGACGACGCCGCTCTTCTCGACGAGCCCGCACGCGAGGGGCGTGATCACGGGATCGGCGGCGCCGGGATCCGTCTCGGCGTGCGCCGGCCTCGCGATCCCCCAGGCCGCGGCGGCGTATTCCCGGATCGCGTGCTGGAATCCGCCGCACGTCCCGAGGTACGGCCGCCCGGTCTCGCGCGCGAACCGGATGGCGGCGAGCGCGCCGGCGGTGTCGGCGTAGGGGCTCGCGGGCACGCACCAGAGCGCGTGAAAGGGCCCGAGCGTCGCGGCCAGGTCGGCGCCGATGCAGGTGGTATGCAGCCACTCCCACTCGTCGGGAGCCGGCCGCCGGCCGCCACGCGCTCAAGCGCGAGCGGGATCGCGCGTTGGGCGGGAACCGCGGGATCGTGGTCCCCGGCGAGCGCGATGCGGTTCATGCGGGGCGGCACTATACCCGAGCGGGGGTCAGGACCTCCGGGGTCCTGACCCCTTCTCGCTCTCACGCGTGACCGCCGCGCTCGGCGATCAGCTTCAGGACCGGCCGGCAGACGTCTCTCGGTTTGTCGAAGCCGTGGGCCCATCCGAGCGGCGTGACATCGCGATGCAAGCGGATGGCGCCGGCCGGCTCGGACCAGCGGCGCCACCGGAGCGACGCTCGGGCGTTGGGATCGGTCCCGTAATCGAGCAGGAGCCGCGCCACCCCGTCGCCGCGCGGACCCGAGGGGACCACGTGGGCCGCAACGCAGTGGAAGAGCGCCGTGTGTCCGCCGAAGCCGTCCGCGTCGACCGCGGCCCGGACGTCCGGATCCATCCCGTGCTCGAGCAGCCACCGCGCGATCTCCACCTCGTCGTAGTCCGCGCACATGTGCAGGAGGCTCGCGCCCGCCAGCGGAGTCCCGAGCGGCGCCCCAGGCCCATCGCCCTGGCAGCCGAGCTCGGGCGGCCAGAGCTCCACGTGCGAGAACGTCCGCGTCAGGAGGCCGGGATCGAGGCGCAGGTGGGCGTCGAGCAGGTCGATGCGGCCGCGATGGACCGCCATCGGGGGCGTATCGGGGAGCTCGATCCCACGCTCGACGAACATGGCGAGGATCGCGTGCTTGCCGGCCGGGTTGCGCGAGTAGGTCTCGAGCACGAGGGCGACCGGCGCGAGCCGGTTGCCGGCTGCATCCGCGATCACGCCGCCGCGCTCGAGCACGAAGGCCATGCCGTCCCTGCTGAGCGTCTCCGCCGGGCCCATGACGGCGCCGGGTGGAGGAGTGGCGGAGGCGCCCAGCTCGACCAGCTTGCGGGCGGTGTCGATCCGTCCCTGGAGGACCGCACGGTCCCACGCCCGGTCCAGGTCGGTCGCGCCCAGCTCATGCAGCATTGCGATGATGCGGTCGCGTCCGAGGTTGGCCGCGTAGCTCATCGGCGGTCCCCAGTTGCAGGTCCGGGTCCCGCGCGCCATTTCGTGCAGGAGCCGCGGGTGCTTCCGCACCAGGTCTCGCGCAGCGGACAGGTCGTCCTCCCAGATTGCGTCGATGAGCCGGCAGGCGAGCGCGAGTCGCGGCCAGCTCGGAACGCCGTAGCTCCGTGCGAGCGCGAGCTGCGCGTCCGCGAGGCGGGCGGTGGCGGGATCCGGGGCCGATGGGTGATGCTGACGAAACTCGGCGAAGGCCGCGGGGTCGCCGCGTCGGAGGGCGCGAAGCAGGTCCTGGGCCTGGTGCCTCAGTTGTTCGAGGTCAGGACGAACGGGCAGGTCTCGGCCGGACATACGAGCCTCCTTGCGAGGTGCCCGGGGTCCGCTCGCGTCGGGCGTGAAGGAGGTTCGCAAGAACCGTCTTCAGGGAGATCTCTCAGGTGGACTCGGTCCTTCCCGCGGACGGGAGGCGTCCTGCACGCCGCGGGCAGGCTACCACGAAAGATGGGGTCAGGACCCTCTTCCGCCGCGGGGAAGACTGCTGAGAAACTCCCGGTGATCCGACTGAGGTTGCGCGTTGCGCGAGGGAACCTCTGCCCCCCTGGGCTTGTCGAAGGAGACCCGGGCAGCAAACCGGGAGGAGAGGCGAAAGCTCCAAGGAAGCCGGTCGGTCGGTAGTGGGCTGCTTCGCTTCGGCGTTCCTAACGGTGGGTCCAGGATGGGAAGAGAGGAGAGAAGAGAAGAAAGGAGAGGATAGGAGAGGAGAAGAGAGAACCGGCTCTAAGGTGGACGGTCGGACACCCTCGCCAGGGCCGCCGCTCCAGCCGGCGCCCGCCGTTCCGGAACGGCGGGCGCCGCGAGGCCTCTCGAGGGCGGTCGCCCCCACGCGCGAGAGCCTCAGGGGCCCGAGGTGCCTGGGATGGCCCGGGCCGGAGCCTCATCCCAGGCTGAGAGCGCACCTCCGTCGTACCTCGGTTCAAACCGAGTTGCCGCCGCCGAGCACCTCCTGGATCCGCGGGTGCTTCCCCACCATCTGGGCCGCCGTGATCCGGAGGTAGGCCTCGTGGTCCGAGAGGTGGAGCCGCTCCGTGCAGTACTCGTGGAGGGACCGGAACCCCGCGGCCGTGTGGAGCTCGCGCCGGTCCAGCTCGGCGAGGTGCGCCACGAGCACCGCGGTGACCCGGCTCTCGTAGCGCGCGAGCCGGTCCAACGTCGCGAGCAGGTCTTCGTTCGAAAGTTCGGCCGGTGACGGACGCTTGCGGTGTTCCCTGCGAGAGGATACCGGCGCGTTTTCGGGCCTGGTCCGGACGCGCGCACGCCGCGCCGCAGCCTCGGGAACCACGTTCGCACTCCGGGCTCACTCCGCGCCGTGCACCGCGCGCGCGGACGCCCCAGGCGGGCCGATCCCCTGACCCTTCTCGCGCTGAACTCGCCAGGCCCCGAAAACCTGTCAAGGGACCAGTCGGTGCCGGACCAGAGAGCGCCCCGCTCGCTACTCCGCCGCGGTGCGGCCCTCAGGGGACGCATCGACCTGCTGCGAGTCCGATTCCTCAGCGGTCTCGGGAAAGGGTCCTGGCCCTCTCCGGTCTCATCGCTTCCGAGGGCTTCGAGCGCGGCCGCGTGGGGTCGGCCTCTCGAGGGCGTACTCCAGCCAGAGCGTTCCGGTCTTGGGATACACCTTGTGGCTGGTCAGCCTGAGGCGCGTCCTGGGAGCCGGCGCCGGGAACAGGGAGATCCCGTTGCCCAGGAGGACGGGGATCACCGCGACCTCGACGGTGTCCACCAGCCCCGCCTCGACGAGGCTGCGGAAGAGGAGGCCGCCGCCGAACAGCCAGATGTCCTTGCCCGGCTCCGCGCGGAGGTCGGTCACGAGCTTCGTGATGTCTCCGGCGACGATGGTCACCTTGGGATGGTCGCGCTGCTGGAGCGTCCGCGAGAAGACGAACGTCCTCAGTCCGAAGATCTTCCCGCCCGGGCGTCCGCCCGTCATCGCCGCGAAGGTCCTGCCGCCCACGAAGATGGTGTCGAACACCTTGTCCACCGACGAGAAGTCGACGTCGGGATCCATGGTGATCCAGTCCGCCTCTCCTTGTGGTCCGGCGATGAACCCGTCGAGACTCATGGCCACCGAGTATCGGATCCGGCGCATCAGGGCTCCTTCCTCGATCCACTCGAGCTGGACCGCTCGAGCGGGACGATCATCGTGACCGTGGTCCACGGCACCCGGCCGCCTCGAACGCGCGGCACAGGTTGGTCCTCTTCAGGGTGGCCTGTTCCGCGACGTTGATCGCGCGAAGAAGCGCGACGTTGCCGGCCATGTCATCCTTCCCGGGGTCGCCGGCACGAGCCGCGTCGCGCCACCGTCGAGCTTTCACGAAAGGGCCGGCCGGGCGGTGCACCGAGGTTGGCGACGATCTCGCGATAGCGCATCGTCGCCAGCTCGGATGGCTCTCCTCGCGCGCAGAACGTCAGCCCCTTCAGGCCGCGATGGGGAGCTTCCACGATCAGCCGGCCTTCGGCGTCGAGACGCGAGGCCAGCGTGGCGGCGGCCGCGCGGAACCGCGCGTCGCCGGCGGCGGCCGGGTAGTGCGACAGCACGTACACGAAATAGAAGAGGTTGTATCGCAGGAACGGATACTCGACCTTCATGAACCGAGGGCCGATCCCGTAGTGGCACGGACCGCACCTCTTGCGCGTCTCCCAATGGACGAGGAGAGACCGGACGGCGTCGTCCACGACCCGGCCGGCCCCGGCATGACCCGTGAACCGGAGCACGTCGAGGGCGAACAGGGTGGCTCCGGGATTCGCCACCCGCGTCTCCGGGCCCCGACCGAACTTCGTGTAGTTGCACCTCCAGCCCCCCGACTCGTGGGCATCCTCGAGGAGATGCGTGGCCGTCTTCTGGACGCGGCGATCGCTGGAATACCCGTATCGGCAGAGCACGCGGGCGGCTTCGGCGGTGTAGCAGGGGTAGAGCGGCGCGTCGGGCGCCAGGCGGATGCGGCCGTCGTCCCGCCACGCATCCAGGATGAGGCGCAGGCCTCCGCGAACGCCCTCGTGCGAGCGGCGGACGCCGAGCTCGTGGAGCATCCCGAGCGCCCCCAGCGTGCTGAACGGGCTTCCCACGTAGACGCGGCCGTCCGGCGTCGCCCAGTAGTCGGCGCCGTTCTGATGCCGCCTGCCGAGGATGGTCTCGAGGTCCGCCGCGTAACGTGCGTTCATCTACGGTCGGCTCATCCGACGCCCGCCGATCACAGGCGGACCGGGCGCCGGTCCGGTTGCGGCCGGGGCGGCCACCGGGAACCCCCCGGTGAGGGACTTCGGGAGCGGAACGGACCGGTTCATGGTTCGGGAGTGAGGGCGGCGGGATGCGGGCCGCCCGTGAACTCGCGATCGTGGTATCCCTTGGAGCCGACGGCGCGGGCCAGCGGGCTTCGGGAAGGCTCACCCGTTCTCAGGCAGTCGATGATCCGGGAGAAGTCGTACGAGGGGCGCCAGCCCAGCTCCCGCCGGGCGCGCTCGTTCACGTACACCCGCTCGATTCCGGGGAACATCCTCCAGCCGCGGCGGGCGTACTCCTCGAGGTACTCCGGGACCCGCCGTTCGACCACCCGGGGCGCGCGGACGCGCAGGTCGGCCAGGTCCTCGGGGAGGAAGGGCGTGGTCGCGCTGATGATGTATCGCCCGAACCCGATCGAGGGGGCCTTCTGGAGCGCGAGAACGTGGGCGTCCACGACGTCCTGGAGGTCGACCCGCCGGTGGAGATACTCGTTCGCCTTGACGTTGCCGTCGTCGTAGGCCGCGCGGACCGTCGGGTCGTCATCCGGCTCCGGGAAGAACCGCGAGGTCCGGAGCACGAGGCACGCGAGCCCGTGGAGGCGGTGGAACAGCTCGCACAGGTCCTCGGCCGCGACTTTGCTGACGCCGTAGATGTTCCGCGGGACGGGCCGGACGTCCTCGGTCACCCAGACCGCGGGGGCGCCGGGCGGCGGCATCAGGGCCCGCCCGAACGCGCTGGTGGTGCTCGTGAAGATGAAGGCCGAGACGCCGCCCGACGCCGCCTCCTCGAGGAGGTTGAGCGTCCCAAGGACGTTGGTATCGACGAAGTCCCGTCGGTCGTGGGTGGCGACATGGGGCTTGTGCAGGGTGGCCCCGTGGAGGACGGCGTCCACGCCGTGCATCGACCGGCGCAGGAAGTCGCGGTCGGTGATCGTTCCCACGCACCGCGTGAAGGGGGACGGCTTCCGGTCGAGACCCACGACCTCGTGCGTCGTTCCCTGGAGGGTGCGGACCAGAGCCTCGCCGAGATGCCCGCTGCTGCCTGTGACGAGGATCCTCACGGGTTGTCGTCCACAGACTTCATCACCGGCGATCGTTTCAACCTGGCGCACCCGTCGCGCGACCCGGGCGAGACCCAGCCGACCGGGACCTTGCCATGATGGGCGATGAGGCCGGGCTCCGGGTCACTTCGGCAGCATTCTATCGTCGGAGGCGAGGCGGGCGGCGAGGTGGCGGACGGCGCGCGCGGCAGGGCCGTCTGGTGTGAGCGAAAGGAACGGGACCTGTGCGCGCGCGGCGGCGGCGACGTCGGGATCTCGCGGGAGGAATCCCCAGAACTCGGGCTTCCGGCCCAGATAGGCCTGCGCCGCCTGGTTCAGGCGCGTCGCCGCGCCGTAGGCTTCCTCGGGGTGCGCCGCCTCGTTCACCACCAGGCCCACGGCCGCGCCGGGCGCGCGCGACCAGAGGACCTT
>Ga0187892_10003465_pt1 | contig 28864 bp, 28 predicted proteins | sample MA1701073metaG_FD_139345 | JGI IMG/M metagenome (GOLD analysis project Ga0187892, IMG submission 139345) | Bio-ooze microbial communities from a basaltic lava cave in the Kipuka Kanohina Cave System on the Island of Hawaii, USA - MA170107-3 metaG ... | reverse complement strand
GGTGTCCGGGCATGACGAAGGGTGTGAGCTGTCTCCTCAAGTCTCGATCGTGCCTCTCTTCATAACCTCCCCCTCGTGGGGAGGTCGGCGCGCATATGCGCGCCGGGTGGGGGGCCGACGACTTTCGGCGTAGCAAGGTCATTCGTCATTCCGGCGAAAGCCGGAATCCAGAAGCGGCACGCACCGCGTTCGTTGCCCTGGATACCGGCTTCCGCCGGTATGACGAAAACGAGAGCCCGGCCCACCTTGAAGATGGGCCGGGCTCGATGCACTGACGCTTACGATCTACAGGAAGCGACCTTTAATAGGTCTTCTCTCCTCCGACATCCTCGCGGTCATCCTTGGTCGAACCCACGGTGACCTGCTGCTCCGACAGCGTCTCGTAATCGGGCGCCGTGGCGAGCATGTCCTTGCTCACGTCGGCGACGATCTTGACACTGTCATTATCCTCGCGCGCGAGCTTCAGGTCCTCGAAGCGCACAGCCACGTCCTTTTCGCCGAGGCCGAGGAACCCGCCGCTGCCGATCAGGACGGCGACGATTTTGCCGCTCTGGTCGGTAACGAGGTCGTTGATGTCGCCGATCGCCTCGTCCTGTCCGTTATAGACCGTTTGGCCAATGAGGTTCGAGGCGAGCCAATCGTCGCTGGCCTGCTTGGCCAGGAACTGATTGGCGCCGGAAGCTTCGGCCGATTGCGGTGCGGCCGGCTCGATCGGCTGCGGTGCCTGTGAGGACTGAGCCGGCGGGGCGGCATCGTCACTCGGCTGAATCGGTGCCTGTGAGGACTGCGCCGGCGGAGCGGCATCGTCACTCGGCAGCATCGGCGAAGGCGTTACCTGGCTCGAGTCGCCGGGGATCGGCGCTGCCGGATCTGAAGGCTGTGCAGGATCGGGCATAGCCTCCGGAATCTGCGCCGGCTCATTCATAGCGGGCGGGTTCTGCGCGTCGTCGGCAGGAGGCGAAGTCTGCGCCATAGCAGGCGACAGGCCTATAAAGAGGCCAACTGCCGTGCATGTCAGGAATCGATTCATTTTTTTCGCTCCATGTCTACTTGATCGGGTTGGGGGGATGATCGCTGTGCGATCGGGTCGAGACCTGCGTGGCCCCTGACCAAGCTATGAGGAAAACGCTTGGGCGCGCCCATCGTTCCCCTCGATTTTTTCCTTCGATTTTTCCTTGCGAGACGAATCTCCGTAGGCTGACGATTGAGGCGCGGCGAGAGGCGCCGAACCGGCCCGTTTTCCGTAAGATAACTCATTGAAAAGCCGCAAGAATCAAGGCGCCGCTTGGGGCCTCTGCGATGTTGCGAACAGGCCCCCAAATCAGCTATAGAAAGCTGTCTTTCGGTCATCGATTTGGGCGTTGCGCGGCACGGTCCGAACCGGCCCGCCGCCCGCGTCATGGCTGCCGGTCACCTCTTGAACACAGGCTTTTCCTTCCTTGGCTGACAACGACGAACCAGAGGTCGAGGGACCGGCTCCCTCCGACATCAGACCCATCTCGCTCATCGACGAGATGAAGCGCTCCTATCTCGATTACGCCATGAGCGTGATCGTCTCGCGCGCGCTTCCCGACGTGCGCGACGGGCTCAAGCCCGTGCACCGCCGCATCCTCTATTCGATGCATGAAAACAATTACACGCCGGACCGGCCCTACAACAAATCGGCGCGCGTCACCGGCGATACCATGGGCAAGTATCATCCCCACGGCAATCAGGCGATTTACGACGCGCTGGTCCGGCTGGCGCAGGATTTCTCCATGCGCCTGCCCATCGTCGACGGACAGGGCAATTTCGGATCCGTCGACGGCGATCCGCCCGCGGCCGAGCGCTATACCGAGGTCAGGCTGGCGCGCCCCGCCATGGCTCTGCTCGACGATCTGGAGAACGACACGGTCGATTTCCAGCCGAACTACGACGGCCGCGAGCAAGAGCCGGTGGTCCTGCCGGCAAAGTTTCCCAACCTGCTGGTGAACGGCGCCGGCGGCATCGCCGTGGGCATGGCCACCAACATCCCGCCGCACAATCTCGGCGAGGTTATCGACGCCTGCATCGCCTATCTCGACAACCCCGCCATCAGCATCGATGAGCTGGTGGAGATCGTGCCCGGTCCCGACTTCCCGACCGCCGGGCTCATTCTCGGCCGCTCCGGCATCCGCGCCGCCCATCACAAGGGCCGCGGCTCCATCCTCATGCGCGGCCGTGTGACCACCGAGACCATCCGCAAGGAACGCGACGCGCTTGTCATCACCGAGATTCCCTATCAGGAGAACAAGGCGGCGATGGTCGAGAAGATCGCCGAGCTGGTGCGCGAGAAGAAGATCGAAGGCATCGCCGACATTCGCGACGAGTCCGATCGCCAAGGCATGCGTGTCGTCATCGAGCTGAAGCGCGACGCCATGGCCGATGTGGTGCTGAACCAGCTCTACCGCTTCTCGCCGCTGCAATCGAGCTTCGGCTGCAACATGGTGGCGCTGATCGGCGGCAAGCCGGAACAGCTCACGCTCAAGGACATGATCGCCGCCTTCACCGACTTCCGCGAGGAGGTGATCGGCCGCCGGATCAAGTTCCTGCTGCGCAAGGCCCGGGATCGCGCCCATGTCCTTGTGGGCTTGGCCATCGCCGTGGCCAATATCGACGAGGTCATCGCCGTGATCCGCAAAGCGCCCGACCCGGCAGCCGCGCGCGAGCGGTTGATGGCCCGCGATTGGCCGGCGCAAGACGTGGTCGCGCTCGTCGAGCTGATTGCCGACCCGCGCCACAAGGTCTCAGCCAAGGGGACCTATCGGCTGTCCGAGGAGCAGGCCCGCGCCATCCTCGATCTCCGCCTGCAGCGCCTCACCGCGCTCGGCCGCGACGAGGTCGCCGACGAATTGAAGAAGCTCGGCGAGCAGATCGCCGACTATCTCGCCATCCTGCGCTCCCGCGCCCGCATCGTGTCGATCATCAAGGACGAGCTTACCGCCATCAAAACCGAATTCGGTACCCCGCGCCGCACCGAGATCCTCGAGATGGAAGGCGAGGTCGAGGACGAGGATCTGATCCAGCGCGAGGACATGGTCGTCACCGTCAGCCACAAGGGCTACATCAAGCGCGTGCCGCTCTCCGCCTACCGCGCCCAGCGCCGCGGCGGCAAGGGCCGCGCCGGCATGGCGACGCGCGAGGAGGATTTTGTCACCCGCATCTTCATCGCCAACACCCACACGCCGGTTCTGTTCTTCTCGTCGCGCGGCATGGCCTACAAGATGACGGTGTGGCGGCTGCCGGTGGCGGCGCCCCAGGCCCGCGGCAAGGCCCTGGTCAACCTCCTGCCGCTCGGCAAGGACGAGACCATCACCACGATCCTGCCTCTGCCCGAGGATGTCGCGTCCTGGGAGAAGCTCGACGTGATGTTCGCCACCAATTACGGCAGCGTGCGGCGGAACAAGCTCTCGGATTTCATCGAAGTGCGTCAGAACGGCAAGATCGCCATGCGGCTCGATCCCGGCGACCGCATCATCGGCGTCGAGGTGTGCGGCGAGAACGACGACGTCCTGCTCACCTCCGCCGACGGCCAGGCGATCCGCTTCCCCGTGGCCGATGTGCGCGTGTTCAAGGGCCGCGAGTCGCCCGGCGTGCGCGGCATTAAGCTCGAACGCAGCGACCAGGTCATCTCAATGGCCATCCTCGGCCATGTCGCCGCCGGGCCCGCCGAACGCACCGCCTATGTGCGGCAGGCCAACAGCATCCGCCGCGGCAGCGCCGACGTGGAGGACGTCGAAGCCGAGGGCAACGGTCAGGAAACCGTGGTGCTCACTCCGGAGCGCTACGCCGAGCTCAGCGCGCATGAGCAATTCGTGCTCACGGTCTCGGAGAACGGCTACGGCAAGCGCACCTCCGCTTACGAGTACCGCACCTCCGGACGCGGCGGGAAAGGCATCATCGCCATGGTCGTGAACCAGCGGAACGGCAAGTTGATCGGATCGTTCCCCGTCGAGGAGACCGACCAGATCATGCTGGTCACCGATGGCGGTCAGCTGATCCGCATTCCCGTGCAGGGCATCAGCATCATGGGGCGCTCCACCCAGGGCGTGATTGTGTTCTCGACCGCCGAGGGAGAGCGCGTGGTTTCGGTCGAGCACATCTCCGAAGAGAACGGCGGCGAGGAGGAGGAGGGGGCCGAATAGTTTTTTCCCTCTCCCTCGTGGGAAAGAGCCCTCGGGCTTGACCCGAGGGGTGGCGCGAGCGCATGCGAGCGCCGGGTGAGGGGGATACGTCATTCCGGCGAACGCCGGAATCCAGAAACGGCATGCACTGCGCTTGTCAGCCTGGATACCGGCTTTCGCCGGTATGACGCCTTGGATCGCCTTTTCCCGCCTCAGCCTCGCGAGGGCGCGCCGTGCGCTAAGCGGCCTTGCCCATCGCCGACCTGCGCGGCTAGAAGGTGGCTCGCGCGAGGGGTTGTCCTGCTTCCCGGAAAGGGTGGCGGCCGTCGCGCTTGGATAGCGGTCATGCGCGTAGGTCTTTACCCCGGAAGCTTCGATCCCGTGACCTACGGTCATGTCGATATCGTGCGTCGGGCGGCGCAACTCGTCGACAGGCTGGTCATCGCCATCGGCACCCACCACGACAAGCATCCTCTCTTCACCACGCAGGAACGGGTGAAACTGACTTCGGAGGCGCTCGCGCCCGTCGCCAAGGAGACCGGCATCAAGCTCGAGGTCACGACCTACGGCAATTTGACCGTCGACGCGGCCAAGGCGGCCGGTGCCACCGTCGTCATCAGGGGCCTGCGCGACGCCGGCGATTTCGACCATGAGATGCAGATGGCCGGGATGAACCAAGCGCTTGCGCCGGAGATCGAGACGGTGTTTCTGGCCTCTTCGCCCGACTCGCGGCACATCGCGGCAAGCCTCGTCCGCCAGATTGCCGCAATGGGCGGCGACGTTTCGTCCTTCGTGCCGCCGGTGGTCGCCGCCGCGCTCAAGAAAAAATTTGCCGGCTAGTCCGGTCCCTCGACGCTTTTTCCAAGGAGGTATCATGAGACGTCAGGTTAGGTTTGCGTTTGTGGCCGCGCTTGCGCTCGGTCTTGTCGCTTTGCACGGCGCCGCCCGAGCCGGCAATCTTTCCGATCCCGCCGCTCTCAATGAGGAGGCGCCTGCGGTCTACAAGGCAAAATTCGATACCAGCAAGGGAAGCTTCGTGGTCGAGGTGCATCGCGACTGGGCACCGCGCGGCGCCGATCGCTTCTACAATCTGGTCAAGAACGGCTTCTACGACAACGCGCGCTTCTTCCGCGTGATCGACGGCTTCATGGTCCAGTTCGGCATCAACGGCGACCCCAATATCGCCGGCGTCTGGCGTGACGCCAATATCAATGACGATCCCGTCAAGCAGAGCAATGGGCGCGGCACGATCACCTTCGCCACAGCCGGGCCGAACACGCGCACGACCCAGGTATTCGTCAATTTCGGCGACAACGCCGGTCTCGACGGGCAGGGCTTCTCGCCCTTCGGCAAAGTGGTGTCGGGGATGGAGGTCGTGGATTCGCTTTATGACGGATATGGGGAGGGGGCCCCGAATGGGAACGGACCCGACCAGGGCCGCATTCAGCAGCAAGGCAATGCCTATCTGGAGAAGGGATTTCCCAAGCTCGATTTCATCAAGACGGCGACGATCGAGGAATAGCTCGGGCCGGCACGGAGGATCGCCATCATGGCAAAACCTGAGGACACACTCATCATCGAAACGACCAAGGGCCGCGTGACCGTGGAAATGCGGCCCGACCTTGCCCCGAACCACGTGGCCCGCATCAAGGAACTCGCCCGCCGGGGCTTCTATGACGGTGTGGTGTTTCACCGCGTGATCGACGGCTTCATGGCCCAGACCGGCGACCCGACGGGGACGGGAATGGGCGGTTCGGGCCAGAAACTCAACGCCGAATTCACCACCGAGCCCCATACAAGAGGCGCCGTCTCCATGGCGCGCGCGCAAGCACCCAATTCCGCCGACAGCCAGTTTTTCATCTGCTTCGACGACGCGACATTCCTCGACCGTCACTACACGGTGTGGGGCCGCGTGAGCGAGGGCATGGAGAACGTCGACAAGATCAATCGCGGCGAGCCGCCGGCCGCTCCCGACAAAATCCTCTCGGCGCGCATCGCCTCCGATCCCAAGTCTTGAGGCCGAGAGGACCAGTCATGTCGCTCCAAGGTTTCTCGCTTACCGTAATCGCGCTCGTTGCCGGCGGACTCATCGCGCTCCAGGCTCCGATCAATGCCGAGGCGGCATCCCGTCTCGGGAACCCCGTGACCGCCGCCACCATGTCGTTCTTGGTCGGCACCTCGGCGCTCGTCGTTCTGACCCTGTTGTTTGCCCGCCAAAGCGTGCAACTTGAAGCCTTCAAGTCGCTCCCGCTCTATATGCTGATCGGCGGCGGCCTCCTCGGCGCGGTCTACGTGACCGTCAACATCTTGCTTGCGCCCCGCATTGGCGTGGCCGCGCTCATGGCGCTCGGCATTGCCGGGCAGCTGTTCGCGGCGCTCTTGATCGATCGGTTCGGCTTGTTCGGCCTGGTCGAGCGCGGCTTGACCTTCGGACGCGTCAGTGGCGCCCTCCTCGTGCTCGTGGGTGCGCTGATGGTGCGCTCGCTCTAGCCGCTGCTTCGTTGCGCACGGACCTGTTCGACTATCATTTGCCGGAAGCGCTCATCGCTCTGCGCCCCGTGGCACCGCGCGATGCCGCGCGTCTCCTCATCGTCGATCCGGCTAAGGAGCCGCCGATCGCCGACCGGATGGTGCTCGATCTGCCGCAACTGCTTCGGCCGGGCGACGCGCTCGTCTTCAACGACACCAAGGTGATCCCCGCCGAGCTTGACGGCGTGCGGTGGCGCCCTGGAGGAGCGGCACGCGTCGCGGTCACTCTGATCGAGAGACTTGGCCCCGAGCGCTGGAAGGCTTTGGCCCGGCCTGCGAAGCGGCTCAAGCCGGGAGACCGCATCCTCTTCGGCGCGGACAACGAGACCTGTCTTACCGGACGCATCGCCGCGACCGTCGAAGCCCGCGGGGAGGAAGGAGAGGTGACGCTCGTCTTCGAACTTGCCGGTGCCACCCTCGATCAAGCGATCCATGCGCTGGGTAGCATGCCGCTCCCGCCTTACATCGCCTCCCGCCGCCCCGCCGACGCGCAAGACTTGAGCGACTACCAGACCGTGTTTGCGCGCGAGGAGGGCGCCGTCGCTGCGCCGACCGCCGGGCTTCACTTCACCGAGCGGTTGATGCGCGCGCTCGCCGATCGCGGCATCTCCGAGCATTTCGTCACGCTTCACGTCGGGCCCGGGACCTTCCTGCCGGTCAGATCGGCCGACACCGAAGGGCACCGCATGCATGCCGAACATGGCGTGGTGACGTCCTCCACGGCGGACGCGCTCAATGCAGTGAAAGCGCAAGGAGGGCGCATCGTCGCCGTCGGCACCACCTCGCTCAGGCTCTTGGAAAGCGCGGCCGGGGAAGACGGACGGCTTCGGCCCTTCGCCGGAGAAACCAGCCTCTTCATCACGCCGGGCTATCGCTTTCGTTTTGTCGATCTCCTCTTGACCAACTTCCACTTGCCGCGCTCAACCCTGTTCATGCTGGTCGCATCCTTCTCAGGCCTCGATCTGATGAAACGCGCTTACGCCCACGCCATTGCCGGCGGCTACCGCTTCTACTCCTATGGCGACGCCTGCCTGCTCAGCCCCTCCCGAAGTGCGCCATGACGGCACCTTTTTCCTTCAAGCTCGGTGTCCGGGACGGGAACGCGCGGACGGGGCTCATCGGCACGCCGCACGGGGTGGTGCGGACGCCCGCCTTCATGCCCGTCGGCACCGGCGCCACGGTCAAGGCCATGTTTCCCGAGGACGTGTCGGCCGCCGGCGCCGACATCCTCCTTGCCAACACCTACCATTTGATGCTCCGCCCCGGCGCCGAGCGCATCGCCAAGCTCGGCGGTCTCCACCGCTTCATGCATTGGGAGAAGCCGATCCTCACCGATTCCGGCGGCTATCAGGTCATGTCTCTGGCGAAGCTCCGTCGCATCGACGAGGAGGGCGTCACGTTTCAATCCCACATCGACGGCGCGGCCGTGGCGCTCAGTCCCGAGCGCGCCATCGAGGTGCAGTGCCTGCTCGGCGCCGATATTCAGATGGTCCTCGACGAATGCACGCCGTTTCCGGCGACGCGCGAGGAAGCGAGCACATCGCTCGAGTTGTCGCTCCGCTGGGCCGAGCGAAGCAAGGCCGCGTTCGGCGCGCGCGCAAAGACCGGCCAAGCCATATTCGGCATCGTGCAAGGAAGCGTCGATCCCGATCTCCGCGAGGAGAGCGCGCGCGCGCTCATCGCAATCGGCTTCGACGGTTATGCCATCGGCGGCCTTGCCGTGGGCGAGGGGCAGGCGGCGATGCTCGACATGGTGGAGGTCACGGCCGCAATCTTGCCGCAAGACCGGCCCCGCTATCTCATGGGCGTCGGCACGCCCGAGGATTTGCTGCTCGCGATCGCCCGCGGCATGGACATGTTCGATTGCGTGATGCCGACCCGCTCGGGGCGCCACTGCCAAGCCTTCACTTGGGGGGGCAAGCTCAATCTGCGGAACGCCCGCTATGCCGACGATCCGGCGTCGCTCGACTCCGAAAGCGGCTGTCCCGCCGCGCAATACGAACGCGCCTATCTACATCACCTGGTGAAATCGGGCGAGACGCTGGGGGCAATGCTGTTGAGCTACGCCAATGTTCAGTTCTATCAGGAGCTGATGGCGCGCGCCCGCGAGGCGATCGAGCAAGGCCGTTTCGCAAGCTTCGCCGAGGAGGTTTGCCGCCGCTATGCCGCGGCACACGACAAAGAAGAGGGCTAGAGCGCGCGCGGGCGCGTCACTGGGTGGCGATGTCGGAGGCCGGTCCGGTTCTGGCGTCCCCCAAGACTTTTCTCTCGCGCGCGAGAAGATAGAGGCCCGACAGGATCACCACAGCGGCGCCCGAGAGCGTCCACAGTGTCGGCACGTCGCCGAATAGCAAGAAACCGAGCGCCGACATCCAGATGAGCGCGAAATAGATGAAGGGCGCGAGCACCGGTGCCGGCGCGCCGCGATGGGCGAGGATGAGGAACCAATGCCCGAGCCCGCCCCAAAACCCGAGCGAGGCAAGCAACGCCCATTGCAACGAATCTGCCGGCCAATGCCACACCGCAAGCGCGGGCGGCGCCAGGACGATCAACCCCGCAAGCGGCGAGTAAGTCTGCGTCACCGCCGCCGGGTCGAACGCAGCGAGATAACGCGTGGCGATATTGTAGAGCGCGTAGCCAAGGGTTGCGATCAGCGCGATCAACATCGCCCAATGGACCGTGCCGATCCCTGGATGCATCACCAATAGCACCCCGAGGAAGCCCGCGACGACGGCGAGCATGCGATGCCAGCCGATCCACTCGTTGAGCAGAGGGCCTGCAAGGGCTGCCACGAGCAGCGGGGTGAGAAAGAATATGGTGATGTTCTGGTCGAGCTGGAGATATCTGAGCGCGAGGAAATTGAATCCTGTGGTCAGCACCATGAGCGCGGAACGTAAGATCTGGATCAGGGGCTTGGCGGAACGGAGCGACGGCTTGAGCGCGAACGGCCACAACACGATCGCGCTGAACACCACATGGCCCACGAAGCGGAGCCATGCCACCTCTGCGACCGGCACGCCTTCCTTGACAATGAGGTACTTGCCCGTGGCATCGAGAGCGGCGAAGCAGAGCGTCGCAAGGACCATGAGACCGATCGCCTTCACGCGCTGGCTATCGTCGATGGCGGATGAGGGGCGCGAGCGGGGCGTCATGGGACGCGTTTCTGCATCAATCTTTGCCAAAAGGCCATCGGCGGTTAAGGTCGAGATCGCATTGCCGGAGCGCTCGCGAAAGGAGGAAATCGGTGGCTGACGTTCGCGCCATGTGCGCCATAGGCCAGCGCGGGCAGTTGGGACTCGATGGCAGGCTTCCTTGGGAAGGAAACAAGGGCCGCGAGTATGTCGCCGACGTGGCCCGGTTCTTCGACGTCACCCGGGGTCATGTCATTATCGCAGGACCAAGGACCATCGCTTCGATCCCACGATTTGCTTATGAGGACCGCACCATCCGCGAGATCCGCTCGGCAAACGATCCCGCCGAGGTGCTCGGCTGGTTTCCCGACCGCGTCGTCTTTGTCGGGGGCGGTCCGCCGGTGTGGCAGGCCTACGCGCCCTTTATCCGCCATTGGGACATCACGCGGCTTCCTTACGACGGCGAGGCCGATCGCTGGTTCGATCCCGCCTGGCTCGTCGCCGCTCAAAGCGCGGCGTAGCGGAGGCCTCGCGAGCCCAATTTCGGTGAGGAGAAATTTGCTTCGAATCGTAGCCGGTCGGGGCTACCATATTGAGGGCACAGTCTTTCTCGCACATCCTCTTGCCTTCGAGAGACCCCATTCTTCTGGCAGGGCTTATGGCCGTATCGCCCCCCAATGACCCCGAGGAGGTCGCCATCGAAAGCGCAAAGCAGCAGGAATTCAGCGCCGAGCAGATCGGTTGGCGCTTTGCCCTCGGCACGGTCTTGATTGTGGGGGGTTATGGCGCTTGGCTGCTGATCCCTGCGGTGCTTGCCACCGATCTCGCGCCGAGCGTGAAGGCTGCGCTATCCGGCCTGTTCGGCGCCACGCCCTTCCTCACCAAGCTTCTCGCCATCGCGCTCATGGGCCGGCCAGCCTATTACTTCCTCAAGCGCATCGTGTTCAACCGCCTGCGCCGTACCGCCGGCTCCCCCAAATAGCCTCACACGTTGGACGAAGCGAAAAGAGCGCCGGCCATCGCCGGCGCCCTTTGCAGATAACGCCGTCGACTCCGCTCAATAGGGCGGCGGGCAATAGTCCCAATAACCCCGGCTCCTATACGGATCGATCCAGTACCAGCAGAGCTCCGGAGAAGGCGGGGGAGGTGCAATTCCGACTGCCGCCGCAGTGAGAATCGATCCAAGAACGATGCCACCGAAGAACTGCCCGTAATGCGGTTTGCGATACCAGGGCTGCACATAGACTTTCTTCGTGACGACGTACTTCTTATTGACTTTATAGTTCTTGCTCCAATTCTTGTTGTAGTTCTTGTTGTAGTTCTTGTTCCAGTTCTTCTTGCCCTGGCCCGCAATCTTTACTTTGTCAGCGACGACGATCGGGCGAGCGGACTCGTCCTGGCGCCCGGTCAGCAATCCTCCGGCGCTCGACTGCGCTTGAGAAAGAACGCCGAGCTCCGAGCCGGATACCGGAAGACGCGCGTCAGCCTCATTGAGGCCAGCGAGTGCCGGTTGCGATGCCAGGACAAGGCCGAAGAGCAGGGCGAGCCCGGGAGCCAAAGGCATCCGCGGGCGATGTAAGCCTGCGTTAGAAATCATTGTGTTCTCCTCCAGGATTCGCGATCAGACGAATCAATGACAAGCCATGGTGGCGGATGTGAGACACGCCGGACCTAACTGGCAGACCCTCATCCTGGGAGAGGTGACGAGCCCGGCGTAGCTCCGACGGAGCGAAGGCGCGGCGAGGCGGGTGAGGGGGGACCGTCATTCCGGCGAAAGCCGGAATCCAGAAGCGGCATGCACGGCGTTTGCGAACCTGGATACCGGCTTTCGCCGGTATGACGTGTTGGAATCCTCTCACCCGGCTCACCCTCGCGTGAACGGTTGGTTTGGAACCGTTTCCGCCGATTCGGCGTTTGACCCTCGCGCATCGTCCCACAGGGACAGGGGGAACTCGCGCATCGTCCTACAGGGACCGGGGGGATCTCAAAATGACAGCCAGCACGAGCTTCTTCAGGGTCTGGACGCATCGCAGGCCGGACAGCATCTTCGGCCCGGCCTCTAGTCCCGTCATCCGCAACGGCGCATTCTTGTGTTTCGACAATGAGGAGAGGGCGCAGGCCGAATGCGACAGGTTGAACGCGCGACGAACCGACACGCAAGTGCACTATAGCGTCGAGGCGACCCATATCGAGGCAATGCTGCCGCAAGACCGTGCCCAGCGCTCACCCGCCGAAGCCCCTTCCTTCTCCGCCTTGGCGACCGCCCCTTGCTTCGCGACCGACCGCCACGCGCGCACGTCCCGCGGGCCTTAGAGCGATCTGCAGGTAACGAAATTCGTCTCGGTCGAGAGTCGCTACCAAGGGAACCGGCGGGGCGCATCGTACGCGCCGCAAGATCCCTTCAGCCTGATGTCGCCGCCGATGATCCGGCAGAGATACACTTTCGTGTTCGGGTTGTTGCGAACCTCCGCGTCCGACACCGCTATTCCGTAGGACCTGGCCACGCGCGCGATCTGCTTTTCCTCGCAATAGGGCGTGGAGATTGGACCGTGCTTGGTGATCTGGAAATTGTCGCGGCATTCGATCCGGGCTTCCGCCTGAGATGCGACAAACATCGTGGCGACAATCGCCGCGAGGCGTAAGAGATGTCTAGTCATGGCCGCTTCCTCATGAAACGCTGTTGGGCTGTTGCCTTCCCGACAGCAGCAGAAATTAACACGGCAGCCCCAATCCGGGATCCCTTGATTGAATTTAATGTCGTGCCGATCGGCGCTCGCGCCGCCATCGCACTTTTCTCGAGGTCCCGCCCGGAAAGCATTGCGACTCAAAGCTATTGCGTTGCCATCGCTTTCCATCCGTCGTAAATCTCTGTCCCCGCCTAAGCAAAATGGAGAGCGTCTAGACACGGCTTGGCGAGGCAACAAGGGAGCAGCTCATGAAACGAACGATTTTGCCGGTTCTCGCCTTATCGCTGTTTACGTTCACCGCGGCCGGCGCAGTTCCGACACCGCGCACAGAGCAACCGGCCTCAACCGATCTCGTCGTAGAGGTTAAGAGCAAGGTCAAGGTCCACGGCGGCAAGGTCAAAGTCCACGGCGGAAAACACCCGGGTCACTATAGGCACGCTTACAAACACGGTGGCAAATATGCCGGGAAATACCACTACGGGGGGCGCCATTGGACGCATCGCTACCGCTATCGTCCTATAGGCTGGAGTCTGTACGGCTGCGTCGCTGCCGGGCCCTTCTGGTACTGCCCTTAATCTCCATGCAATAGCGCCGGCCGGTCGCGGAGCGAGAGCATAGGTCTTGACCTCGCCCGCGACCGCCTCGCGTTCCTTCCTTTTTACGCCCGTCGTCATTCTGGCCATACAGCCCACATCGCGCCGATAAGTGCGGCGATGCCTGGCCCTGGCCACACGGACTTCATACTTCTGCACCTTCTGTCCTTCAGTCTCGAATAGCCGAGAACGGGATCGCAAAAAGGCGCCCGCCGAAGCGAGCGCGCTAGCGGCCCGAAGCCGGGCTATCCGAAGCCTCGGCGGCTGGACAATTCAGATATTGGCTCAGACCATGCCGAGACCAGTTGTAGAAGCGCTCGCGCTCGCCGTCGCTGAGGTGGTAGAACCAAGCTGAACGTGAGCCTCGGGGTCATAACCCATGACCGACGATGAGACGCTCCGCACTATCCGGGCTTGGGTGCGAGATGACTCCGTGCCCCCTGAGGAACAGGTCAAGCGCCTGCGGCTTAGGGTGGATCGGCTGGAGGCTAGGGTTGGAGCCGAGTGCCGGAAGAACGTTGAGGATCACACGGCATCGACGCGCATTTTTGGCGGGCTTCTGGCCACGTGCTTGGTCCTGGCCTGTCTCGCTCTTTGGTCTGTGATCAGCTATCTGGGAGCGCGAGTAGCACTCAAAGACGTTTGCAAGTTCGTCTCGCGCGAAGCGGTCACGCTTCCTGATGAAGCTATCGGGTTGGGCAAGCCGGTGGACACAATAGAAGGGGCTATTGATGTGTGCTTTGAACAAGACGCTCTGCCGCGCTCGCGCGATTAGCGCGACCTCAAGACGCTACCCTCCCCCTGCCGCATCTAATTTGCCTCAGTGGGCACGCACCCTGGGAAGATTCGGCCCCCCGAACGATCCATCCCGCCGAAGCCACATCGCTTCAGGAGGTTCGGCAGCTTCGCGATATTGCTGGCAACATATTGCTGGCAACGCGTCTCGCCTCGTCCATCGTGAGCACCTTTGCCGTGTCAGCCTGCGCCTTCGTCTCGCGGGCATAGACATAAGCGAGGGCTTGGCCGCTGGCGCCAGGGATGCGCTCGGCGGTCCACGGAGGCTTGAAGCGGCGAGCCATTAGGCCGCGAGCTTCACCATCTTGCGCTCATACCCAGCTGGCGCATTGCCCACGACATACACAGTCACGTCAGGTGGAACGAGGGCCAGCTCCTCTTCGAGGAAGATGAAGCCGACGGCCGTACCGTCGGGCTTGTGCCATTCCGGTCGCCTGCGAGGAACCCAGCCCTGCTTCCGGGCGACTTTGTCGGCAGTGTAGAAGGAGGCGGCGAACAGAAACTCTACGTTACTCATGCGCAGAACCCCCCTGAGTACGCGGGACTATTAAACAGGGTTTGTGGCCAAGGCCTCAGCCTGCGGACACACTGCATTATAGACCGGGATGTAACTTCTGTTGTGACTTTGGAGCAACACCGATCCTGAATTTTGCAGGGAAAATTCCCAACCGCCAACTGCGTTTCAGCGCGACGTTGAACCAACTCGGGACAAAAAGCGAGGCCGCCGCGCCGGGTGCGCATCCGGCATTTGCGACGGCCTCTAGTGCGAGCCTTTCAGGGGTTTAGGCCAAAGCCCGCGCTTCACCCCATGCTTGGGCCTGCGCGGCTCTACTGATCGAGCATCTTATAGCAAGGGCGCCCGCCGAAGCGGGCGCCTCGTGTTGATACGGCTTTTAATGCTGGTCCGGGCGCCCCGGAGTTGAACCGGAGTCTTCTAGGTCCACTGCCTAGCGTGCGCCTCCCCGTTACACCACATCCCGGATGTAATATGCCTCGGCGCGTAAAAGGCCGAAGTCGAAAAAAAGAGAGGGGTCCTTCGTAAGAACCCCCCCTGAGTACGCGGGACTGCTAAACAGGGTTTGTGGCCAAGGCCTCAGCCTGCGGACACACTGCATTATAGACCGGGATGTAACTTCTGTCGTGACTTTGGAGCAACACCGATCCTGAATTTTGCAGGGAGAATTCCCCACCGCCAACTGCGTTCAAGGCGACGTCGAACCAACTTCGGGGACAAAAAGCGAGGCCGCCGCAGCCGGGTGCGCATCAGGCCTTTGCGACGGCCTCTAGTGCGAGTCTTGGAGTCAGCCAAGCCCGCGCGTTGTCTTGTGACACTAACGACTGAAGCAGCGCCCTTGCTTCCTCGTCCCCCGTATCTTTCACCGTCGCGGTGCTGAGCAGTGATCCGCCTTAGTCTTGGCCTCCGCGGGCGTCCGACAGCGATAGGAGCACACCGCCAGTAAGGCGTCAGCTTCGGCGTCGGCTCCGTAGACCACAACGATCGTGTGATTTTGTGGACATGCTGTGGACACGGCTTTTGAGGTGGTCAAAAAATGGTGAGCCCGCCGGGATTCGAACCCGGGACCCCTTGATTAAAAGTCAAGTGCTCTACCGGCTGAGCTACGGGCTCCTTGCCGACCATATGGGCCGGTCGGAAGCAAAAGCAATATTGCGCGTCGCCTTGCTAAACAACTGAAAATGCGGCATCCCCGCGTGATCCGAGGCAAGAAGCGCGGCCGAGGCGCTCTCGGCGATGCGCTCGGGGCAAGAGGGATCGCCCGCGTCAATGTCGAACGGCAAGACGAAACCGAGCGTGCTGCGCTATTGGCCGCGCCTCCTGTTCCTCGTCCCTTTCGTCGCCGTGCTTTGGGTGTCGTCCTACAACAGGATCGCGCCTGAGCTCGGCGGCATTCCGTTCTTCTATTGGTATCAGCTCGCCTGGATCCTTTTGGGCGCCGCGATCGTGCTCGTGGTCTACGCCATCGAGACCAAAGTCACGCGCGTGACGGAGCGAAGCGAGACGGAAGCGGAAGCGAGCGGCGGGCCGGGGGACATTCTTTGACCCTCGATCTCACCGCCACGTCCGTCTTCGTCGCGCTGTTCCTGCTCATAACCTGGCTCGGCTTCGTGGCCGCGCGTTGGCGCAAGGCCGATCTCAATCTCCTGCATGAATGGGGTCTTGGCGGCCGCCGCTTCGGCACGGTCGTCACGTGGTTCCTGCTCGGCGGCGACCTCTACACGGCCTATACGTTCATCGCCGTCCCGGCGCTCGTCTTCGGCAAGGGCGCGATGGGCTTCTTCGCCGTTCCCTACACCATCCTCATCTATCCCATTCTCTACATCGTGTTTCCGCGGCTATGGGAGATCGCCCGCGACCGCGGCCACGTCACCGCCGCGGACTTTGTCCGCGATCGCTTCGGCAGCCGTCTGCTCGCTCTCGCCTTCGCGCTGACGGGCATCGTCGCCACCATGCCCTACATCGCTCTCCAGATCGTCGGCATGGAGGTCGTGATCGGCGCGCTCGGCTTTCCGGCGGGCGGCTTTGTCGGACATCTGCCGCTGATCATCTCCTTCATCATCCTCGCCGCCTTCACCTACACCAGCGGCCTCAGGGCGCCTGCCTTGATCGCCATCGTCAAGGACACCCTGATCTTCGTGACCGTGTTCGCCGCGCTCGTGATCATCCCGGCCAAGCTCGGCGGCTACGGAGCGATCTTCGCCAGCGTGCCGCAGGAGAAGTTGCTGCTCGCCCCGCCTTCCGGCGACAGCCTCGGCGCTTACAGCGCCTATGCCACGCTCGCGCTCGGCTCGGCCTTTGCGCTCTTCCTCTATCCGCACGCCATGACTGGGATCCTGAGTTCCTCGAGTGGCAACGTCATCAGGCGGAACGCGGCGTTCCTCGCCGCCTATTCCTTCATTCTCGGTCTGATCGCGCTTCTCGGCTACATGGCCATCGCGGCGGGCGTCGACAAGAATCCGGCCTACGCGGCGGGCTTTACCCAATATGGGCCGAACTTCGCCGTGCCCGCGCTGTTCCTCGCCTCGTTTCCTTCCTGGTTCGTCGGCGTCGCCTTCGCTGCGATTGCCATCGGCGCGCTGGTGCCGGCCGCGATCATGTCGATCGCCTGCGCCAATCTTTTCACGCGCAACCTCTACAAGGAGTTCTATCGCCCGGATTGCAGCGAGGCGGACGAAGCCCGCATGGCCAAGATCGTCTCGCTCGTGATGAAGATCGGCGCGGTGGTGTTCATCATCGCCATTCCCCAGGCCTACGCCATCCAGCTTCAGCTCCTCGGCGGCATCTGGATCATTCAGCTTCTGCCGCCGATCCTGCTCGGCCTCTATACGCGCAGCTTCAATGCGCCGGCGTTGTTGATCGGCTGGGCCGCTGGCACCGTCATCGGCACCTACATGGCGGCAACGCAAGGCTTCACCTCTTCGGTCTATCCGCTCGAGATGTTCGGCGTCACCGTGCCGGGCTACGCCGCCCTCTATTCGGTGCTGATCAATTTCCTCATCGCTTTAGCGCTTACGCCGATCTTCGATCGCATGGGGCGAACCACTGGCTCGACGGCACGTTGACGATGACAGAGCGCCCAAGCGGCTCTCGACCGAGGCGGCGTTCCTCGATAGTTTCGGGGCCGTGATTCCAACGCCCCGCCATGGGGAGGAGATCGATCGATGGCAGATGACAACCAGGGCAGCAGGACATTTCTGGCGATCGTGTTGGGCGGCATCGTGCTCGCCCTCGTCATCGCTGCCTTTTTCATGTACGGGCATAAGGGCTCCCGGGAGGTCAAGGTCGAGCAGCCGATGACCGAGACGCCCGCCGAGACGCCGGCGGCACCGCCCGCGGCCGAGACCCCAGCGGCCCCGCCTGCAGCCGAAGCGCCGGCAGCGCCTCCGCCCACAGAGGCGCCGGCTCCCGAGACCCCGGCAGAACCTCCGGCCGATCAGGCGCCGCCTCCCGAGACACCGCCTGCCGAGCAGGCGCCGGCCCCCGAGACCCCGCCGCAGTAACAGCAAGACGATCGGGAGCGACCCCTTGCGGCGGTCGCTCCCTATCTCCCTCAGGCTTGGGCCTTCTTTTCTCATGACGCGAGCCTAACTAAGGCGCTGACGACACACCCGAAACGTCAAGGCCACGGCCGCGTCGGCCAAACCTTCGCGGTCACCTTGACGCCCGATTGCTGCTAGAGTGTCGTTGGCAAGGAAGCGGGACGCGACTCATGAGGCAGAGCGGCTTCGGCAAAGGATACGGAGTGTGGCTGCTGGCTGCGGTCATCGGCCTCGCTGCGGGCGCCGCCCTGGCTGAAGACGACAAGACCGCCGTGCCTGTCGAGGCGGCAAAAGTGGTTGCCGCGCCGCTGAGCGAGCAGGTGACCGCTATCGGTACGCTCCTCTCCGACGAGGCCGTCACCATCAGCTCCGAGATTCCGGGGCGCATCAGCGAGATCCACTTCGAGGAGGGACAGCCCATCGAGAAGGACGCGCCGCTCTTCACGCTCGACGACTCCGTCTATCGGGCGCAACTCGCCGACGCCGAGGCCAAGCTCAAGCTCGCCGATCAGACACACAAACGAACGAGCCAGCTGTTCAGCAGCAAATATGCGACCGCCCAGTCGGCGGACGAGTCGGCGTCCGCTCTAGCCGTCAGCACCGCCGCCGTCGAGCTCGCCCGCGTGCAGCTCGAAAAGGCGCATATCGTGGCGCCGTTTGCCGGCATCGTCGGACTGCGCCGCGTGAGCGTCGGCGAGTACATCACCTCAGGTCAGGCACTGGTCAATCTCGAGGCGATCGATCCGGTTAAGGCCGACTTCAGGGTGCCGGAAAAATTCCTTCCCGCCATCAGGGTCGGGCAAACGATTCGCATCAAGGTCGACGCCTTCCCCGACGATAGCTTCGAAGGCAAAGTCTACGCCATCGATCCGCGTCTCGATGTCTCCGGCCGCAGTCTCCTGGTCCGGGCCAAGGTTCCCAATACCGATCAGCGCCTGCGCCCGGGCCTGTTCGCGCGGGTGACGGTCCTCCTTGAGCTCAAGCAAGCCGCTTTGAGCGTGCCCGAGCAGGCGATCGTGCCCCAGGGCGACAGCCAGTTCGTGTTCAAGATCGTCGACGGCAAGGTCCAGCTGACCAAGGTCGTGACGGGCACGCGCCGCGAGGGCCGGGTCGAGATCGTCGAAGGGCTGGCAGCCGGCGATCAAGTGGTGACGGCAGGCCAGCTCAAGATCCGCGACGGCGTGGCCGTATCCGTCGTCAACGCCATCGGGGCGTAGCTCGTGACGCTTCCAGAACTCTCCATCAACCGGCCGGTGTTTGCTACGGTGCTGAGCCTCGTGCTCGTGCTGGTCGGTCTCGTCTGCTACCAGCGCCTCTCGGTGCGCGAATATCCCGCGATCGATGCGCCCGTCGTCACCGTTCAGACCGATTACCCCGGGGCCAGCGCCGCGATCGTCGAGAGCCAGGTCACGCAGGTGCTCGAAGATTCGCTGGCGGGAATCGAGGGCATCGATTTCATCACCTCCATCAGCCGGCAGGAATCGAGCCAGATCACCGTCACCTTCAAGCTCGACCGCAATCCCGACTATGCCGCCGCCGATGTCCGTGACCGGGTCGCCCGTGTTCGCGGGCGCCTGCCCGACGAGATCGACGAGCCGATCATCCAGAAAGTCGAGGCCGACGCCCAGCCGATCCTGTATCTCGCCTTCTACAGCGCGCGCCACTCCGAGCTCGAAATTACCGATTACGCCAACCGCTTCGTAAAGGATCAGCTCCAGACGCTCAGCGGCGTGGCGGAAGTCCGCCTGTTCGGCGAGCGCGAATATGCCATGCGCATCTGGCTCGATCCCGAGCGCCTCGCCGCCTTTCAGTTGACGCCGCAGGATGTCGAGCTGGCGCTGCGCCGCCAGAATGTCGAGGTGCCGTCGGGGCGCATCGAGAGCGTGCAGCGCGAGTTCACGGTTCTCGCCGAGACCGACTTGCGCACGCCCCAGCAATTCAACGATCTCATCGTCAAGGAAGCCAGCGGCTATCTAGTCAGGCTCGCCGATGTCGGCCATGCCGAGCTCGGAGCCCTCGACAAGCGCCGGATCGTGCGCTTCAACGGCAAGCCGTCGATCGCGCTCGGCGTGATCAAGCAAGCCACCGCCAACCCGCTCGAAGTGTCGGAGGAGGTGCGGGTGGTTCTGCCGCGCATCACCCAGTCGCTGCCCGAGGGCATGGAGGTGCGGGTTGCCCACGACAAATCGATCTTCATCGCCGAGTCGATCAAGAACGTCTACACGACGATCGGCGAGGCGATCCTCCTTGTCGTGCTCATCATCTTTTTGTTCTTGCGCTCGATCCGCGCCACCCTGATCCCGCTCGTTACCATCCCGGTCTCGCTCATCGGCGCGTTCGCCCTGATGTACGCCTTCGACTTTTCCATCAACACGTTGACGCTGCTTGCGCTGGTGCTCGCCATCGGGCTCGTGGTCGACGACGCGATTGTCGTGCTGGAGAACATCTACCGGCACGTGGAGGGGGGCATGACGCCGAAGAAAGCGGCGCTGCTCGGGAGCCGCGAGATCAGTTTCGCCGTCATTGCCATGACCATCACGCTCGCCGCCGTCTATGCGCCGATCGGGTTCATGACCGGGCTCACCGGCCGGCTGTTCACCGAATTCGCCTGGACCTTGGCCGGCGCCGTCATCGTCTCGGGCTTCGTTGCGCTGACACTCTCGCCGATGATGTGCTCGAAACTGTTGCGGCCGCCCCACACGCGCAATCGCATCAACCGCTCGATCGAACGCGTCCTGCATGGCTTGACCGACGCCTATCGCGCCCTCTTGAACGGCGCTCTTGCCGTGCGGCCGCTCGTGCTCCTGATCGGCCTTGCAGTGGCGGGATCGAGCTATTTCCTGTTTACGGCGCTCAAGGGCGAACTCGCGCCGGTCGAGGATCAAGGGAACATTGCCGTCGTCTTCCGCGGCCCCGAGGGTGCCACCATCGAATACGCCGACGAACACGCCAAGAAGCTCGAATCGATTGCCCTTGCCGTTCCCGAGGCCGATCGGGTGTTCGCCATTTCCGGCAGTCCGACCGTGTCGCAAGGCCGTGTCATCGTGCGGCTGAAACCGTGGGAGGACCGCGCCCGCACCCAGCAGGAGATCGGGCGCGCGATGGCGCCGGCGATTGTCGACATTCCCGGCATCGTGGCCTTCCCGAGCAATCCGCCGCCCCTCGGTCAAAGTTCGCGGTCGAAGCCGGTCACCTTCGTCATTCAAACGGCGCGGCCCTATGCCGAACTCGATCTGATGGTCGAGGCCTTCCTCGACAAGATCCGCGACTATCCCGGGCTCGTCGATGTCGATAGCGACCTCAAGCTCAACTCGCCGCAGCTCGATATCTCCGTCGACCGCGAAAAGGCCGCCGCCACCGGCGTCGAAATCGACACGCTCGGGCGAACGCTCGAGACCATGCTCGGTGGCCGCCAAGTCACGCGCTTCAAGAAAGAAGGCGAGCAATACGACGTGGTGGTGAAGATCGCCGATATCGACCGGCAAAATCCCGACGATCTGCGGCGCATCTACGTGCGCGGTCGCGGCGACGCCATGATCCCGCTTTCCAACCTCATCACCATCAAGGAGACCGTGGCGCCGAAAGAGCTCAACCACTTCAACCAGCTGCGCGCCGCCAGCATCACCGCGCAGCTTGCGCCGGGCTACACGTTGAGCGATGGGCTCGACTTCCTTGCCAAGACGGCGGAGGAGGTTCTGCCCCCCACCGCCAAAGTCGATTATGCGGGCGAATCGCGCGAATTCAGGACGGCGCGTTCGAGCCTGTACTTGATCTTTCTGCTCGCGCTCGCCTTCATCTATCTCGTGCTTGCCGCCCAGTTCGAGAGCTTCACCGACCCGTTCATCATCATGCTGACGGTGCCGCTGTCCATCACCGGAGCGCTGCTCGCGCTGTGGTGGAGCGGGGGCACGTTGAACATCTATAGCCAGGTCGGGCTCGTGACCCTGATCGGGCTGATCACCAAGCACGGCATTCTCATCGTCGAGTTCGCAAATCAGCTGCGGGGCAAGGGCATGCCCCTGCGCGAGGCGGTCATCGAGGCGGCGGCGCTGAGGCTGCGGCCCATCCTGATGACGACGGGTGCGATGGTCCTCGGCGCGGTGCCGCTCGCCATCGCCACCGGCGCCGGCGCCGAAAGCCGCCAGGACATCGGCTGGGTGATCGTCGGCGGCCTCCTGGTCGGCACGCTGTTCACGCTGTTCGTCATCCCGGTCGTTTATTCCTATCTCAGCCGGCGCGTGTTCATCGAGGCCGACGAGACTCTGCCTGACGTGCCGGCGCCGCAAGCCGAGCCGGCCGGGACACTCAAGCCTGCCGAGTAGGCAAAAGAAGAGCCCCGGCGCGGGGAGTGCCGAGGCTCGTACGCAATACACAGAACGCACTACCGACCCAGACTGAATACACCTGGGCTACTGAACCATGCCCTTGCCCTGTGGCAGTTTTTTGACATTTCCTTGTCAGTCTTTCTAATGACCACAAGGATTTGCACGCAGACTCTCACACCCGCTTGGCGTGCACACCAACGCTCGGCACAAACCCCGCCGAAAGCCTAACGCGCCGGCGCCCCCGGAGTTCCACGTCCGGCGGAGCCTTGTGCCGTGCCGCGCCCCATGCACAATGGGCCAAAATCGGGCGGTCCTGGCCCGGCATGAGGTGATGAGACGATGCGCTGGCGCGGCCAAAGAGAGAGCGAAAACGTAGAGGATCGGCGCGGCGAGGGCGGCGGCTTCGGCTTCCCGTTTCCCGGCGGCGGCGTTCGCTTCCCCAGCGGCGGGTCGGGAGGCAGGGGCGGCGGTATCGGTATCGTCGGGCTCCTCATTATTCTTGGCCTGATGTTCTTCTTCGGCGTCGACCCGAGGGTCATCATGCAGGGCGGCGGCCCCGGTGGCGATGAGACGACATTCCCCGATATCCGCCTGCCGCAGTCGCGCCCGGACACGACCAATTACCCCGTGCCGGAAGAGCGGCGGGGCCCGCCGGTGCAGCGCCCGCAGACCACGAACGAAGACGATCTCAAACAATTCGTGGCCATCGTTCTCGGCGATACCGAGGATGTCTGGCGTGCCCTCTTTGCGCGCTATGGCGCACGCTACAACGACCCCAAGCTCGTGCTGTTCACGGGCGGGGTCCGCTCGGCCTGCGGCTTGGGCATGGCGCAGATGGGTCCGTTCTATTGTCCGATGGACGAGAAGGTCTATATCGATCTCGACTTCTACCAAGACCTCAAGAATCGCTTCCACGCGCCGGGTGATTTTGCTCAGGCCTATGTCATCGCCCACGAGATCGGCCATCACGTGCAGAAGCTTCTCGGCATCGCCGATCAGGTCGAAGCGGCGCGCCAGCGCATGAGCGAGACGCGGGCCAACGCGCTACAGGTGCGCATGGAGTTGCAGGCCGACTGCTTCGCCGGGATTTGGGCCAATCGGGCCGAGGAAACCAAAGACATCATCGAGCCGGGGGACATCGAGGAAGCTCTCCGCGCGGCGAGCGCCATCGGCGACGACCGCATCCAGAAGCAGACGCAAGGCTATGTCGTGCCCGACGCGTTCACGCACGGCTCCTCGGAACAGAGGGTGCGCTGGTTCACCCGCGGCTACGAAAGCGGCAAGCTCGAAGCCTGCGACACGTTCAACACCGAAGACCTCTAGGCGGCGTCGCCCTGACGGAGCCTCGTCAATCAGCGAGCACTGCCGCCCTCCGAAGGGCCGTTCATCGCGCCGCAGCGGATCGGATCGTGCGGCCTCTGCGATGGTTGCCGGCCTGCCTCGCGGCCATCCTTCTCGGCATTGTGGGCGTAGTTCCCGCTTCCGCCGCCGAGGATGAGATCGTTCTTGGCGCCGCCGTTTCCTTGACCGGCAAATACGCGCTAAACGGCGCCAACACCAAGAACGGCTACGAGCTTGCGGTCCGCACCATCAACGGCGCCGGCGGGGTCGAGATCGGCGGCAAGCGCTACCGGCTCGTGGTGCGCTACTACGACGACGAGTCGACGCCCGCGCGCGGCACCGAGCTTGCCGAGCGGCTGATCAAGCAGGACGGCGTGAAATTCATGCTCGGGCCTTACGGCTCGGGCCTGACCAAGGCGATTCTGCCGGTGGTGGAGAAATACAAGGTCCCGATGATCGAAGGGAACGGGGCGGCGCGCGAGCTGTTCACCAAAGGCTACCGCTACATCTTCGCCGTGCTGTCCACCTCCGACCAATATCTCACGCCGGCCATCGAGCTCGCCGCCGAGCATGCCGGGAAGCTCGGCAAGAGCAAGGACAAGCTGAGGGTCGCTCTCGCCGTCGAGAACGATCCCTTTGCGCAGGACGTGCGCGCCGGCGTGCTCGACGACGTCGAGCGTCACGGCATGAGGGTCGTCATCGACGATCAGCTACCGCCCGAGCTCAACGACATGTCGGTCACTCTGACCAAAGTGAAGGCCTTGAAGCCGGACCTGCTCGTCGTCTCGGGCCACGAGAAGGGCGCGCTCACCGCCGTCAACCAGATCGCGTCGTTGCGTGTCGACGTGCCGATCCTCGCCATGACGCATTGCGACTCGGCGCAGATTGTCGAGAAGCTGGGGCCCGCCGCCGAGCACGCCTTCTGCGCCCAACAATGGCACCGCTCGCTTGCCTACAAGGACGCCCTGTTCGGCACGGCGGAGGATTTCGCCAAGAAGTTCGAGGCGCCCTATTCCTATCCCGCGCCTTACCAAGCGGCGCAATCTGCCGCGGCCGTTCTTGTCTTTGCCGATGCCTTCAATCGCGCGCAGAGCCTCGACCCTGAGAAGGTGCGCGAGGCGATTGCCGCAACGGAGCTCGAGACGTTTTACGGTCCGATCGAGTTCGACGCGGCCGGCCGCAACATCGCCAAGCCGATGGTCCTCATTCAGGTTCAAGGCGGCCAATACGTCGTGGTCACGCCTGCCAAATGGGCCTCGGGCGAACCCATCTTACCGCGGCCTCGGCGATAGAGGTCGACGGCGCGCCTGCCTCTTTGTAAGCATCGCGCAGCAACAGCCGGGGCCGCAGACCATGGGCGCAACATCATGATCGCCAATCTCCAGATTCTATTCGAGGCGCCCGCGCTCGCCCTCCAGCTCCTCAACGACGGGATCATGATTGGCGCCATCTTCGCGCTCGCCGCCTACGGCATGGCGCTGGTCTGGGGCGTGACCAACATCGTCAATGTCTGCCAAGGCGAATTCGTCATGCTCGGCGGCTTCGTTACGGTGCTTTCTGCCGAGCAGGGTGTTCCACCGCTGCTCGCCGTTCCGATCGCTGCCGCGGCGCTCTACGCGCTCGGCTGGATCCTGTTCCAGACGGTGATCGTGCACCTCATCGGCCGCGACCTGTTCATTTCGCTGCTGGCGACATTCGGCATCGCCATAGTCTTGCAGCAATTGATGGCGCGCGGCTTCGGCGCCGCCGATCGCATCGTCGAGAGCGGGCTCGGGTCATGGTTCTTGTTCGAAGGGCTGGTCGGCATCTCCAAGGTGAAGGCGCTGGTCTTTGCCGCCTCTGTCCTGCTCGGCGTCGCGCTCGCGATGTTCCTTAAGCGCTCCCGCCAGGGCCAAGCTATCCGCGCCACCGCGCAAGAGCCGAGCGCCGCCGCCGTGCTCGGCATCGACACGCGCAAGGTCTATCGTCTCACTTACGCGCTCAACGCCGCCATCTGCGGCGCCGCCGGCGCGCTCGCGGCCATGGCTTACACGATCCATCCCTATGGCGGGCTCTCCTACACCATCCGCTCGTTCATGATCGTGGTCGTGGCCGGCCTCGGCAATCTCGCCGGCATCATCTGGGCGGCCTTGGGTCTCGGCGTGGCCGAGAGCTACGCCGGGTTCCTGTTAGGGCCGCAATATCAAATCGCTTTCGTCTTCGCGCTCCTCGTCGCCGTGCTGATGCTCCGCAATTGGCGGCTGAGGGCCGAGCGCCGCCACCTTAGGTAGGCGCTGACGGTCATGGCCTTCGCGCTCACCCCGACACGGCTTGCGCTCCTTGCGGCCCTCGTTCTCTGCGGCGTCGTCGCACCGCTCCTTGCGCCGGCCTGCCAGTCGCAGCTGACGGAGCTTCTGCTCTTCATCGTGTTCGCTCTGGCCTGGGACCTGGTCGGCGGCCAGATGGGCTACAATTCCTTCGGCAACGTGCTGTTCGTCGGGCTCGGCATGTATGTCGCGGCCATTGTCCAGGTCGGCCTCTTCTACGATGTCGGGCTCTACAGCGAGGCGAAGGGCGGCGGCACGGAATTCGTCTTCGACACGCGCCAATACCTGACCGGGCTCGCATTGGGACTGCCGGCCGCGGCTGCCGCGAGCGCATTGGTCGCCTGGCTCCTCGGCGCCGCCGTTCTGTCGATGCGCGGCCATTATTTCGCGATCTGCACGCTCGGGCTCGGTATCGCCGCGGGCCAGATCGCCGCGGGCATTCCCTGGATCGGCGGCGGCTCGGGCATGCTCGTTCCCAATCCGCCGGCGAGCCTCGGCGATGTCGGGCTGCTCCTCTATTATCTGGCGCTCATCCTCGCAGTTGCCTGCGCGCTCACCTTCGCCCGGCTGCTCTCGACCCGCTTCGGTCTCGCGCTCAACGCCATCAGAGACGACGAGGACAAGGCCGAGGCCATGGGGATCAGGACCCATGCCGCGAAAGTGACGGCCTGGGTGATCGCCGCGGCCTTTCTCGGTGCGGCCGGCGCGATCTACGGCAATCTCGTCCGCTTCATCGATCCTCTCGAGACGGCCTTCGCCGGATCGACCATCGGCGTCTGGATGATCCTCATGGTGCTGCTCGGCGGGAAGGGAACGCTGCTCGGACCGATCCTCGGCGCGGTCCTGTTTCAAATCACCAAGGAACTGTTCTGGACCTATCTCCTCGGCTGGCAGCGCGTCGCCCTCGGTCTCCTGATCGTGGCGGTCGCCGTGTTCTTTCCGGCGGGGATCATCGGCTTCGTGCGCGAACGCCGGAACGGAGACGCGCAACAACGGGAACAGGGCTCAGCCGCCAAGGAGGAACCCGCGTGACGGCGTTGCTCGAACTTGCCGAGGTCACCAAGAGTTTTGGCGGCATCCTCGCCAATGACAAAGTGAGCCTCAGCGTGCTCCAAGGGTCCGTCGTGGGGCTGATCGGTCCGAACGGATCGGGCAAGACCACCCTGTTCGACGCCGTCACTGGCGTCGTTCCCATCGACGGCGGCTCGATCCGCTTCAAGGGCGAGGAGATCTCGAAACGACTGCCAGGCGAGATCGCGCGGACGGGGATCGTTCGCACCTTCCAGCAGCCTCGCATCTATCCGGAGATGAGCGTGGCGGCGAACATGCTGGTCTCTGCCGCAATCCGCCGCACGTCCTTCGCCGATCTGTTCCGCCGCACGCCGCCCGGGACCGATGAGAAGATCTCGGAGCTGCTCGATTTCGTCGGCCTCTTCCCCAAGCGCGCCGCGCGCGCCGGTGCGCTGTCTTTCGGACAGCAGAAGCTGCTCGAGCTCGCCATGGCCCTCGTCAACGATCCCGAGCTGCTCCTGCTCGACGAGCCGACTTCCGGCATCAATCCCGTGCTGATCGAAACCCTGATCGATCGTCTCAAGGCCGCGAACCGCGAGCTTGGCCTCACCCTTCTCATTATCGAGCACAACATGCCTGTGATCATGGACCTGGCGGAGCAGATCTACTGCCTCGCTCATGGGCGGCTTCTCGCCGAAGGCCCTCCGCGAGACATCAAGCGGGACCCGAAAGTGCTCGACGCCTATCTGGGAGCGGCGTGATGGCGGCAGCCTACGCGCAAATAGGTGAGAGCGGGGTGCCGGTCGCCGATCTCGACCGTCTCGCCGGTTCCTCCCCGGCGCTCGCGATCGACAATCTCAATGCCGGCTACGGCCGGATGGAGGTGCTGAGAGACTTTTCGCTGCGCATCGCGCCCGGCCAGTCGCTCTGCCTGGTCGGCCCGAACGGCGCCGGCAAGTCGACGGTGCTCAACGCCATCTACGGCTTCGCCGATATCGCCACGGGTCGCGTCAGCCTCGCGGGCGCCGACATCACCGGGCTTCGCCCGAGTGAGAAGTTAAAGACCGCGCGCATCGCCTATGTGTTGCAGCGAGGTTCTGTGTTCCCCGACATGACGGTCGAGGAGAACCTGCTCATGGGCGGATATCTGCTCGCACGCCCGGCGGAGGCCAAGGAGGCAGCGGAGGGGGTGCTCGCGCGCTATCCTGCGCTCGACGCGCGGCGGCGGGAGCGCGCCCGCGTGTTGTCGGGCGGTGAGCGGAGGCTTCTGGAAATTTCGCGCGCTCTGATCATGGATCCCGAGTTCATCCTGATCGACGAACCGTCGATCGGGCTCGAACCTCGCGCCATCGACATGATCTTCGCCACGTTGCGTGAGCTGCGCGATCGCGGCGGCAAGACGCTCATCCTCGTCGAGCAGAACGCCCGCAAGGGATTGGAGTTCGCCGATGTGGGCTACGTGCTTGTGGCGGGACGCCTGGTCAAAGCAGGACACGGCAGAGACCTGCTCGCCGACCCCGAGATGGGACGGCTGTTTCTCGGCGGCTAGTCTGCTGCAGGCTATGATGCACTCTGATCGGAAGATGCTCTGGTCTAGACTAGCGTTCTCCCGCGAGAGCGCGCTCGTGTCCGGCGAGCGTTTGGAACGCTCGCTGGCCATAATTTCACGGGACAGAATTTCGACCACATTAATGTGTGGCTAGCAGGCTTTCATTTGGCTTCGCAGTAGCTCTATCTGACATGAACCCTCTGAAAATTTCCTAGCGTTGCTCGTGTGGCCCTAAGCGGCCCTGAGAGTGGAACGTCGGCTGACAAGCGGCTAGCTAGACTAGGTCCTGTTGACATTAGCGGAGCCAGATCATAGCGGCGGCGAGGCAGAGCATCGAGAAGAACGAGAGCGCGGTCTTCTCGAAGCGCGTGGCGATACGCCGGTAGTGTTTGATTTTGT
>Ga0187892_10003464_pt1 | contig 28865 bp, 32 predicted proteins | sample MA1701073metaG_FD_139345 | JGI IMG/M metagenome (GOLD analysis project Ga0187892, IMG submission 139345) | Bio-ooze microbial communities from a basaltic lava cave in the Kipuka Kanohina Cave System on the Island of Hawaii, USA - MA170107-3 metaG ... | reverse complement strand
TCACGGCCGGTGCCGTGAAGGGCTGACAAGGAGGCAACGATGCCAGACGCGCCCGTCCGCGACCGCATCCCGCGCCGCCGGTTCCTGGCCGGCGCCCTCGCCGCCGGCGGCACGCTCGCCGCCGGCCGCCGCGCTCCCGCCCAGACCGGCCGCACCAGCATCAAGATGATGCAGGTGAGCCACGCCTACTCCAACGCGCTCAACGCCCAGCTCGGCGACCTGGAGAAGAAGACGGGCATCAAGGCCGAGATCGACGTCATGTCCTTCCCGGTCCTCAACCAGCGCGCCGACCTTGAGCTGGCCAGCCGATCCGGGGCCTACGACGTCATCCAGATGGTCTTCATCCGTTCCGGCCGCTGGATCCGCGCGGGCTGGGCCGAGCCGCTCAACGGGTACCTGGCCAAGGACCCGGACGTCGATCTGCCCGACTTCGTGGCGGGCGCCATGGCGCCCTTCCGCCGGGGCGAGACGATCCACGCCCTGCCCTGGCTGGCCGACAGCACCGTCGTCGGCTACCGGGCCGACGTCCTGGACAAGGCCGGCTACGCCACCCCGCCCACGACCTTCGAGGCCCTCCAGGAGATGGCGGCCAAGATCCACACGCGGGAGACGGCGGGCTTCGTCACCCAGGACAACCTGCACTGGATCTGGCCCAACTGGCTCATCTCGTACGGGGGCAACTTCTTCGCGGGCCCGCCCGACGACCTCACGCCCCGCTTCGACACCCCGGAGGCCATCAAAACGGCGGAGATGTTCGCGACCCTGCTCGCGAAGTACTCGCCGCCGGGCGGCGCCAAGCTCAACAGCGCCGTCGTCCACACGATCATGCACCAGGGCAAGGCGGCCTACTACCTCGACGGCTTCGGGAACGTCCAGCGGATCATCGACACCCAGAAGACCCAGCTCGCCGACCGCATGGCGTTCGCCAACACGCCGAGCGGGCCCAAGGGCCACTTCCCCCAGCTCGCCGTGCACGGCTACCTGATCAACCCCGGGTCCAAGAAGAAGGACGCCGCCTGGGAGTTCCTCCGGTGGGCGGTCAGCAAGGAGACCATGCTCAAGGCCGCGCTGGAGCACGGGCACATGGCCTGCACCCGCTCGTCGGTGCTGAACCACCCCGAGGTGAAGAAGAAGTTCACGTGGCGGGGCTCGGACATGCCGGCGCTCCACGAGGCCGTCATGAAGCGGGCCGGCGACGGCTACATGGCGTACCGGACCGTGCCCCAGTTCCCGCCCATCGGCGACCGCGTCATCATCGCGCTCACCGCCATCGCCTCCGGCCAGACGACAGCGGCCGACGGGATGAGGGCGCTCCAGGGGGACGTCCTGGCGCTCCTGCGCAAGGAAGGAGCCCCGATGAAGGGGTGAGGAGCAACGCGGGCCGCGGGTTCGCGCTGAGAGGGCCCCCGGCTCAGCCGCGGGGGCGTGGCGGCAGCGGGCCGGGCCGCTCCGCGAGGACGGCGCCCAGCGCCGCCAGGTCCACCGGCTCGCCGTGGTGGCGGTCGAAGCCAGCCGCCGCCGGCGTGCCCGCCTCGCTGTACCGCGCCGCGTTGGTCAGCAGGTTGGACACGATCCGGGCGAGCCGATGGGCGTCGGCCTCGACCCCCAGCCCGCTGGGCGGAAGGCCCTGCGTGTCCACCGGGTGGCGGTCCTGCTCGAGCCGGGGGAACCGGCCCGTCGCCCTCGGCCGTCCGGCCCCCGGCGCGATTCCCGGCGGCGTCGGTCGGGCTCGGAGTAGGCTGGGAGCCGTGCCCGCCACGCCCCCCGGCCGGCGCCCCGCTGCGGTCGTGTTCATCTTCGTGACGCTGGTCCTCGACTCGGTGGCGCTCGGCGTCGTGATCCCGGTGCTGCCCACGCTCGTGACCGAGCTCCACGGCGGCGACAACGCGGAGGCCGCCCGCATCTTCGGGCTGTTCGTGACGGTGGGCGCGCTGGTGCAGTTCGTCGCCGCCCCGCTCCTCGGCGTGCTCTCCGACCGGGTCGGCCGTCGCCCGGTGATCCTGCTCTCGCTCGTCGGCCTCGGGCTGGACTACGTGCTGATGGCGCTGGCGCCGACGCTGGGCTGGCTGTTCGTGGCGCGGGTCGTCTCGGCCCTCACCTCGGCGACGTGGGCGATGGCGTTCGCGTACATCGCCGACGTGGCGCCCCCCGACCAGCGCGCCAAGGCCTTCGGGCGCGCGGCGGCGGGCTTCGGGCTCGGCTTCATCCTGGGGCCGGCGCTCGGCGGGCTGCTGGGCGACGTGAGCCCGCGGCTGCCGTTCTGGATCTCGGCGGCCCTCACGCTCGCCAACGCCCTCTACGGCGCCCTGGTGCTGCCGGAGTCCCTGCCGCGAGAGCGCCGGATGCCCTTCTCGATCGTGCGCGCCAACCCGGTGGGTGCCCTCGCGCTGCTCCGGCGCGAGCCCTCGCTCCTGGCGCTGGCCGTCGCGCGCTTCCTGCGCTCGATCGCCCACGACGTGCAGCCGGTGATCTTCGTGCTGTACACCGTGCACCGCTACGGGTGGAGCAAGACGGAGGTCGGCGTCTGCCTCCTGATCGTCGGGCTCGCCGGCACCGCCGTGTCCGCCTTCCTCGTGCAGCCGCTGGTGAGCCGGCTCGGCGAGCGCGGCACGCTCCTGCTCGGGCTCGCGAGCGGGGGCGCGGCCTTCACCATGTTCGGGTGGGCGCCCACCGAGTTCTGGTTCTACGCGGCGATCCCGCTCGAGGCCCTCTGGTGGGTCGACGGCGCCGCCATGCAGGCGCTCTTGACGCGGCGGGTGAGCGCCTCGCTGCAGGGCGAGCTGCAGGGCGCGCTCGCCAGCGTGCAGGGCGTCGGCTCCCTGATCGCACCGCCGCTGTTCGCCTACACCTACGCGGCCTTCATCGCGGGGCCGCCCGCCGGGCAGGTGCCCGGCTCGGCCTTCTACCTGGCCGGCGCGCTGATGTTCACGGCCGGGCTCGTGGTCTGGCACGCGACCCGGCGGTCGGCGATCGGCGCGGCCACCGCCGAGCCGGGCGACCAGGCGGCCCGGGCCGACTGACACAGCCGCCGGCCAGCCGGAGCCGCCGTGAGTTCCGGCGGGCGAAGTGGTAAGCTGCCAGGCAGGTCGTCGGCCCCCCATCTGGTCCACCGATCCCCGGACGGAGGCTCGGGCGGAGCAAGAAGGTCGCCATGGAACTCATCAGCCGGATGCTCGATGGCTCGATCCCCTATCACTTCGAGGGCGGCCCGGAGCCCGTGCGCTCGGGGCCGGGAGCCCGCCAGGAGGACCGGATCGACCACCTGAAGCGCGTGGCGCTGTTCCAGGAGTGCAGCCGGCGCCAGCTCAAGAGCGTCGCGCGGATCGCCCGCGTGTTCCAGGTCTCCGCCGACACGGTCATCACCCGGGCGGGCGCGGCGGGCGACGAGTTCTTCCTGATCATCGACGGAAGCGTGCGGGTCCAGGTCTCCCCCGACAAGGAGGCGACCCTGGGCCCGGGCGCCTTCTTCGGCGAGATGAGCCTCCTCGACGGCGGGCCCCGGTCGGCCACGGTGCTGGCGGCCACCCCGGTTCGCCTGCTGGTGATCACGCGGCCGCACTTCGCCGACCTCCTGCAGGAGGTGCCCGGCCTCACCCACACGCTGCTCGTGACGCTGTCGCGGCGCGTCCGGGAGGCGGAGGAGCGGGAGCAGCGGCTCGCGTCGGCATCGACCGGGCTGTAGGGCCGCGGCGCTCCCCGGGCCCCCGGCGAGGGGACGCCCCGCCGGACCCGTCGCGGGCCGCGCGCCGGGGCCCGGCGAGCTCGGCCCGGTCAGAACTCTCGCAGCAGCCGCCCCGCCCCTTCCAGGGGCCCCTCGAAGGCGTTCTCCCGGAGGGCGTACCAGAAGGTCACTTTCGCCGGAAGCTCTTCACGTCGGGATAGCCGCGGGCGGAGTCGATCCAGCCGACGCTCCGCACCGCCGCCCCGTCGTGCACGACGCCAGAGGGCCCGAGCGCCGGCATCGGGGGGCCGTCGTCGACGGGAATGAGGATCGGCTTCCCGGACAGCCGGCCGGTGATCGTGCGGGCCCCGCGCGGGGCGGCTCTCCCTGGCTGGGTCATGGCGTCATGCCTCGCTCACGCCTGGTGGTGGTCGACGGGGGCTCGAGCTCGTGCCCGGGCGCCTGGCTCCAGGGCGTGAGCATACGTCCACCCCGCGCCCCTCGCCCGGGCCGCGACCCTGGCTCGCCGGGCCGCCGCCGCGCCCGCCGCCACGCCGGGCGCCCCGGAGCGCCCGGCACGGGCGCCCGGCCGTGAGCCTGATCCGCCGGCTGCGCCGCTTCGTGCGATGGCTCCGGTTGCCCCGCTACCTCTATGTCGACGAGCAGGAGAACCTCCGCATCGTCGCGCTCTGCCGCGGCTCCTGCAGGAGGACTCCGGGACGGTCGACGTGGGCAGCCACCACGGCGTGATCCTCGGCGCCTGCCTGCGGGCGGCCCCCCGCGGGCACCACGTGGCCGTCGAGCCGTTGCCCGAGCTGGCGAGCGACCTGCGCCGGCGCTTCCCGGGCGTCGAGGTGCTCGAGGTCGCCGTGGGGGACGCCGCGGGGCGGACCACGTTCCAGCGCGTCCGGCCCCAGCGGGGGCTCAGCGGCTTTCGGCTGACGCCTCTCGTGGGACGAACGGCCACGGTGGAGGCCATCGAGGTCGCCACCGCGCGGCTGGACGATCTCCTGCCGCCTGATCGGGCGGTCGCGCTCCTGAAGGTCGACGTGGAGGGCGCCGAGCTCGGAGCGCTCCGGGGCGCGGCGGCGACCATCCGGCGCTGGCGGCCGGCCGTGATCTTCGAGTACGAGCCGCTGAGCGCAGCGGCTTACGACACGAGCGCGGCCATGCTGCACGCCTTCCTCGTCGAGGAGTGCGGCCTCGCCGTGTTCGCGCTGGACGGGACGGGGCCCCTGTCGACCGGGGCCATGGCCGCTCTCGCCGCCACCGGGCGGACGTGGAACTTCGTGGCCCTGCCGCCCGGCCGGCGCCCGTTCTGACGGGCTTCGCGGCCCCCCGCCCGGGCGGCGCCCGCCCGTCCTGACGGGCTTCGCGACCCCTTGCCCGACCGGAGCCCCGCGCCGGCCCCGCGCCCCGGGGCGACCCGCCCGCTCCGCCCCGGAAGCGGCCTACTCGACGGTCACCGTCGCGCCACACAACGGGTCCGAGTCGTCGACCGGCCACCCCTTCTGCCACAGGATCTGGGTCGTCGTGACGGAATGGCTGTCCGCCCTTGTGGCCGTGCGGCATCGTAGGTAGCATGGCCCGGCCGGGATGGGCCCGGTCGCCGGGATCGCCCCGATCCGGGATCGTCCTCGGGATCGTTCAGCCGTCGTGGGAGGAGCGTGAACATGGCCAGACTCGCCGCCATCACCAGCGTGGACCACGTGGCCGGGGAGGCCCGGCCCGTCGCCGAGGCCATCGTCAAGAGCCGGGGCACGCTCCAGGGCCCCTTCTCCATGTTCCTCCACGCGCCCGAGCTGGCCGGCCGCGTCGCCCACCTGGGCGCGTACGTCCGCTTCGAGGGTGGGCTGGACATGCGGGTGCGGGTGCTGGCCGCGCTGACCGTGGCGCGTGAGCTGGAGGCCCAGTACGTGTGGGGCGCGCAGACGGGGAGCGCCCGGCGCCAGGGGGTGCCGGAGGCCACCATCACCGCCATCCGCGAGGGTCACACCCGGGGCCTGCCGCCCGGGGACGCGCAGATCGTCGACGCCACCCGCCGCCTCTTGCGGGAGCACCGGCTGGACGACGCCACCTTCCGGGCCCTGCGAGAGCGGCTGGGAGCGCCCGGGCTCATCGAGCTGACCGGGACCATCGGCTACTACGCTTTGCTGGCGATGACGGTGAACGCCTGCGAGCTCGAGGCGGCCCCGGGCGCCGAGGCGCTGCAACGCTGAGGCCCGGGCCCCCAACGGAGCCCGGCGCGTGAGCGAGCACCGCCCGCTGAGCTACGAGGAGCGGCACGAGCGCGCCCGGGAGGTCATCGGCCGCTTCGTGCCCGGGGTCGAGCCGGAGCGGCTCTTCGCCTCCATGGAGCGCCGCCTCGGCGCCCTCGGCAGCTTCGGCTTCGACATGGTCGGCGAGGTCTGGTCGCGGCCCCAGCTCTCCCGCCGGGACCGCTCGCTCCTGGTGATCTCGGTGCTGGCGACCCAGGCCCGGGACGAGGAGCTCGAGCTCCACACCCAGGTCGGCCTGCACCACGGGCTCCGGCGGAGCGAGATCGAGGAGCTGCTGCTCCACGTGGCGGCCTACGCCGGCTTCCCGGCCGCCATGGCCGCGGTCCGGCGCATGGACGCGGCCTTCCGCAAGGCGGAGGGCGTCGAGCGCCTGCCCCCTCGCCCGCCCGCCGAGCGCCTCTCCGACGCCGAGCGCGACGCGCGCGCCGCCGACGTGCGCCGCACCCTCACCGCCGGCCGGGCCGCCGCCGACCCCGCCGCCGACCTCGCCAACCTGCAGCGCGTCCTCGGCGACGTGGGCACCGTCGCGTTCCGGTGGGTCTTCGGCGAGGTCTGGTCGCGGCCCGAGCTGTCCCGGCGCGACCGCTCGCTGTCGGTCATCGCGATCCTGGCCGCGCTGGGCCAGGCGGACGAGCTCGCCTTCCACGTGCCGGCCGGCCTCAACCACGGCCTGGGCCGCGCCGAGATCGAGGAGATCATGGTCCACCTCTGCCTCTACGCGGGCGTCCCCCGGGGCGTGGCGGGCCTGCGGGCGGCGCGCGCGGCCTTCGCCAGGCTCGACGCCCGCGCCGGATCCTGACGCCGTCCCCTTGTGCCCCGCCCAGGCGACCATGGCTCGCGCACACGACCTGGTCGCCACGCGAGCGGCCGCCGTCGCCGGGACTTCTGACGCGAATACCCCGGCTCGAGCGCCCTCGGCACCGGCCGCGCGCACGCCGCGGGACGGCGGTGCCCCCTGGCCAGACCCGGGCGCGGCGGGCCGCCTGAGGGGTCCTCTTCCGGGGCTTGACATCCTTCCATAATCATATAAGCTTACAGTTATGCGATTGCCCGAGAGCCTCTTCGAGCCCGTGGCGGAGCGGCTGCGCCTCCTGGCCGACCCCACCCGGCTCCGGATCCTGAACGTGCTGCGGGAGGGGGAGGCCAACGTGGTCCACATCGTCGGCAAGGTCGGGGCCAGCCAGCCCAACGTGTCGCGGCACCTGGCGCTCCTGCTGCGCGCCGGCATCGTGAGCCGGCGGCAGCAGGGCCGGGAGGTCCACTACCGGGTGGTGGACCCCTTCGTGGACCGGATCTGCGAGGCCATCTGCGGGAGCCTGCGCGCCCACGTGGACCAGCTCGCGCGGCGCCTGCCGGCGGCCGCGACGAACGGCCGCCCGGGCGGCCCGACCAAGACCAGGACAGCCAAGACGTCGCCGAGACCGGCGACGGGAAGGAGACGGACGTGACCCAGGCCATGACGCACGCGCTGACGGTGCACCAGATGCGGGCCGAGCACTGCTTCGCCTATCTCATCGTCGATCCTGACGCGCGGGAGGCGGTCCTCGTCGATCCCCGCGCCGACCGGGTCCCGCAGTACCTGGCCGACCTCGAGGAGCGCGGGCTCCGCCTGCGCGCGGTCATCGAGACGCACACCCACGCCGACCACCTGTCCGGCGCCGCCGAGCTGCGCGCGCGCACGGGGGCGGACGTCCTGCTGTCGGCCCACGCGACGTCCGAGGTCGCCACGGGCCGGCTCCAGGACGGCGACCGGCTCCCCGTCGGCCGCCACGAGGTCCGCGTGCTGGCCAGCCCCGGTCACACCGACGACTCCATCAGCCTCGTCCTCGACGATGCCCTGCTCACCGGCGACGCGCTCCTCATCGGCGGCGCCGGCCGCACGGACTTCCAGAACGGCAGCCCCGCCGCCCTCTACGAGACGCTGCACCGGCGCTTCGCCGCCCTCCCCGACGGGCTGACCGTCTACCCCGGCCACGACTACGCCGGGCGCACGCACTCGACGCTCGGCCAGGAGCGCCAGACGAACGCCCTCTTGCGGCTCACCGACGAGGACCGTTTCGTCTCCGCCCTCAGCGCCAGCCGGCAGCCCAAGCCGGCCAACATGGACGCCATCGTGGCGGCCAATACCCGCGGCCTCCGTCCGTCGCCGCGGATCATGCCCGAGGAGCTCGCCGCCGCCCTCGGCGGCGCCCCCGCGCCCCTCGTCGTCGACGTGCGGCTGCCGGCGGAGTACGACGCGGTCCACCTCGAGCCCAGCCTGTCGCTGCCCCTCGCCGAGCTGCCCGGCCGGCGGGACGAGCTGCCGCGTGATCGGGAGCTGGTGCTCGTGTGTCGCACCGGCTCGCGCGCGCGCCTGGCCGCCGACGCGCTCCCGGGCTTTCCCACGCGCGTCCTCGAGGGCGGCCTCGTCGCCTGGCAGGAGGCGGGATTGCCGGTGGTCGAGGGCAAGGCTCACATGAGCCTCGAGCGCCAGGTCCGCATCGCGGCCGGCGCCCTGGCCAGCGTGGGCGGCGTCCTCGCCGTCGCGGTCAGCCCGTGGTTCGGCCTCGTGCCGGCCCTGGTGGGCGCCGGCCTCGTGTACGCGGGGGTGACCGACCGGTGCGGCATGGCCATGATGCTCGGCGCCTTGCCGTACAACCGCCGGCGCGCGCCGAGCGCCGGCGCCGCCCCGGCCGGGGCCGCGACCTGCGCGGCGCCCGTGACCGATCCCGCCGCGGGAAGCTGCGCGGCGCCCATCGACCCCTCGGCGCGATGACGCCCATCACCGTCCTGCTGGCCCTCGTCATCGGGACGTCGCTCGGGCTCGTCGGCGGCGGCGGCGCGATCCTGACCGTGCCCGCCCTCGTCCACGGGGGCGGGTTCCCGCCCCGCGACGCCATCGTCGCGTCGCTGATCGTGGTCGGCGTCGCGGCGACGGCGGGCGCGCTCTTGCACTGGCGTCTCGGGACGCTGGACGTGCACGTCGCCGCCTGGTTCGGCGGTCTCGGCGCGGTCGGCGCGGTGGCCGGCGCGCAGCTCGGGCGGCTCCTGCCGGCGCCCTGGCTGATGATGGCCTTCGCCGTCATCGCCGTCGGCGCGGGACTGGCGCTGCTGGTCCGCCGTGAAGCCGCCGGGCCCCGGGTGGCCCGGCGTCGTCCCTGGCTCGTCGCCGTCACCGCCCTCGGCGTCGGGCTCCTCACGGGCCTGCTCGGCGTGGGGGGCGGCTTCCTCATCGTTCCGGCCCTGGCGCTGGTGCTCGGGCTGCCCATGGCCCGCGCCGTCGGCACCTCCCTGGCCGTCATCGCGGTGAACTGCGCGGCCGGCCTGGCCGCCGCCGCCTCGGACCTCGATCCGGCCCGGGTCGTCGTGACGGCCGTCTTTGCCACGGTCGCCCTCGCCGGCACGCTCGTCGGCGCACGCACGGCGCCCCGGGCCCGTCCCGCCGCCTTGCGTCGGGCCTTCGGGGTCCTCGTCCTCGGGGTGGGCCTCTACACGGGGGCGGCCGCCCTCGTCTAGCCACGCCGGGGGGTCGGCCGGCAGCCCGCCGGCTCGCGCCCCCTCGATCTGCCGCCGCAGCGGGTTGCCGGCGGCGCCCTCCTCACGCGTTGCGCCGGTAGAAACTACATGGCCCGGTAAAGGCACCAGGCCAGCCATTCACGCGGCGGCGCGAATCATCGAACGAGGCCGGCGGGAGCCACCGTTCGCCGCTCCATGCCGGCGGGCCTCGGGCGGCGACGTTGGCACGGAGCTTGAGAGCCAGCGGAACCATGAGCCTCGTCGCCGAGCGCGACGCGACCGTCACGAGCCTCGCGGCAGCCAGTCCGCCTTCGGGGGTGCTCGCCTGGAGCTGGGGCTGGTCCCGCTCGGCTCTCGCGATGGCGCTCGTGCTCGCGCTGGCCGGCTGCGCCACGAGTCCGCGCGACACCGCGATGGCGGTCCCCGAGACCGCGCTGGCACCGCCTCCCGCGCGAGCCCCCGTCCTCTGGGAGCAGGTCGGCAAGGCCTCCTGGTACGGCCGCCGCCATCACGGGCGCCCCACCGCCAGCGGCGAGATCTACGACATGCACGCCCTCACCGCCGCCCATCCCACGCTGCCCATGGGGTCCCGCGTCCTGGTCACCCGCCCCGACACCGGCCACTCCGTCGAGGTCCGCATCAACGATCGCGGCCCCGTTGTCCGGGGCCGGATCATCGACCTCTCCTACGCGGCCGCCCGCAATCTGGGCGCGGTGTGGAAGGGCGCTTTAACCGTGCGTCTGTCGGTGCTCTCCGCTGGCTCCCCCTCCATCGCCCGCTGAGTGTGACCGCAATCCTGAGCCGCTCGGACACTCTCATCCCAGCCGAAGGCAATTGGCGGTAGTCTCTCTCCTGTGCGCCGCGGCCGACGCCGCGAGGGTCACGCCGTGCCGCTGAGCATGACCCCCGAGGACGGGCCAGGCAGTGCCGAAGCGAGGGAGGGAGGGTGAAGGCATGATGACGGGCAAGGGCACGAAGGGCTGCGCCCGAGGGCTGACCGCCGTGCTCCTCGCGGGCGGCCTCCTCGGGGGCTGCGCCATGTCCGCCGCCGACCGGGAGGCGCTCGAGCGCGCGTGGGCCGAGCGCGACGCGGAGCATGCGCGCGAGTGTGGCCGCGCCGGCGGCCGGTGGTCAGCGATGGGCTGCCAGCGGGGAGGCGGTGGGCCGTGAGGCGGGGCAAGCCTCGGCTCAGGCCCGCGCGTCGACGACCTTCTGCAACACCGCCTTGGGCACGGCACCGACCAGCCGATCGACCACCACCCCCTCCTTGAAGAAGAGGATCGTGGGGATCGACCGGATCCCGTACCGAGCGGCCAGCCCGGCGTTCTCGTCGACGTTCACCTTCATCAGCGTCACCCGGCCACCCGACGCGTGAGCCACCTCCTCGAGAACCGGGGCGATCACCTTGCACGGGCCGCACCACGCCGCCCAGAAGTCGACCATCGCGAGGCCCTCGCTGGCGGCCAGGGCCTCGTCGAAGTTCCGCTCGGTCAGATGGATTGTCTCGACCGTTTCGTGCGTCTGGCTCGGGCTCATCTCGTGAGTCCTCCTGTCGCCTGGGATGCCGGCCGGGAACCGATGGATTCGTGCCTCGCGCGGCCCTGATGGCTGAAGCCGGGAGGTATCCTGAAATTGCCCGCCGGTTCCGTGCCGCGTTCCCAGCGGAGGACTGGCTAGCGCTCGTCCTCGAGAGCCTTCTTCACCTTGTCGAACGAGTGCCGCGGCCGGGGCTCTGCCGAGAGCCGATTGTGGTAGACGAACGGCTGCAGGTTCGACACCTCCGCAACGAGCTCGTCATCCAGCTGGCTGACGGTCCTCGATGGCGCGGATCGCTGCCCGTCCGTGGCAGGCCCGGCCTGATCCAGAGCGAAGTACAGCGCCGCGGCCCCGATTCCAATGGCGATCACCCAGATGAACATCCGCTCCGACCACGAGACCCACATCGCGAGGGGGGCGATCAAGACGACTATCGCGAGCGTGCTCGTTCCCGCCGCTCGCAGGCGTCCTGCCCACGGCCGCCGCTTCCCACCGATCCCCATGGGACCTCCGATCTGGTCGCCGCCTCCACCGGACAGGCCGACCCGGGCGAGAGAGTGCTGGGCCACAGGGTCAACCTGACCTCTTACCACAGATGGTGGTCGACCGAGAAGAAGGGGTCCTCGCTGGCACTGGCGCGGCGTCCTCCAACGGCATCGGCGGCGCAAGGGACTGGAGCCCCTGCCGTGACAGGCGGACGCGACAGAGACCGGGGCGAGGCCCGCCTCGCCCGTGTGGCAACCGATGGGTCGGGTCGCCCGCCTCTTCGGTAGGGCGCTCGCGCTCCGCTGCCCGCGCTGCGGCCGGGCGCCCGCGCTCGCCGGCTGGTTCCGCGTCCGCCCGCACTGCCCGGCGTGCCGGTTCCGGTTCGACCGCGGCGAGCCCGGCTACTTCGTCGGCGCCGGATGCATCAACCTGGTGGCCGTCGTGCTGACCTTCAACGCGGTGATCATCGGGACGATCGCGCTCACGCTGCCGCGCCCGCCCTGGGCCGCGGTGCCCTACCTCGCCGTGCCGCTCGTGATCCTCCTGCCCCTGCTGTTCTTCCCCTTCTCCCGGACGCTCTGGATCGCCTTCGACCTCGCCTTCCGGCCGGCCGAGCGGAACGACGACGTCCCGGACGACCAGGGATGAGGGCCGGGGGCTCGCGCGGACATGGTCCGGGCGGCGCCCGGGAGCGACCGCGGGCCCGCTCGGCCGAAGCGCTCCCAGCGCTCCCGGAGGAGCCGAGGTACCCCGAACGCCCCGAAAGGGAGTGGCTCGGCTGACCGGTAGCCTCCCGGATGCGCTCTTGACGAGCGGCGGCGGGGTGGCCTAAATCAGTGGAGCACGGTGATGTCGGTGAGCGGTCTCGCGGTGGAGTGGTGGAGATCGGAGCGCGGCATCGACCCAGCGAGGAGGACCCGATGAGCCCGATACGCAAGCCCATCAGCGGCCGGAGCGCCTGGCGCTCCGGCGACCTCGCCGACCGCCGCGTCTACACGGTCGGCCTGACCCCGGCGCATCTGGCCGCCTTCGACGCCGCCCTCGCGGCGCACCGCGCATCGGGGCGCCCGCTCGAGGACACCGGCGCCGCCGACTGGGGCTTCGGCGCGGCGACCCCCGACGTGGCGGCGTGGCGGGAGGAGGTGCTCCACGGCCGCGGCTTCGTCGTGCTTCGCGGCCTCGGCGCCGAGCGCTATCCGCCCGACGATCAGGCGGCGATCTTCTGGGGGCTCGGCGCCCGCTTCGGCCGCGCCGTCTCCCAGAGCGCCATGGGCGACCGCGTCGGCCACGTGACGGACGTGGGCGGTCGCGACCGCCGCGAGCGCGCCTACCGGTCGAGCCGCGAGCTGACCATGCACACCGACCGCTGCGACGTGGTCGGCATGCTCTGCCTGGTCCAGGCCCTGCGCGGCGGGGTCAGCGGCTACACGAGCGCTCACACCATCTACAACGAGATGCTGGCCGCCCGCCCGGACCTCCTGGACCCGCTGTTCGCGGGCTTCCCCTACCACCGGCGCGGGGAGCAGCTCCCCGGCGAGCCGACGATCACCCCCGAGCCCGTGCCCGTCCTCTCCTTCTGGGAGGGCGAGCTGAGCGTGGTGTTCCTGCGCGCCTACATCGAGATGGCCGCGAAGGAGCTGGGCCGCCCCCTCACCGAGCGTGAGGTCGCCGCGCTCGACTGCTTCGAGGAGGTGGCGGCGCGGCCCGACGTCCGGCTCGAGTTCACGCTGGAGCCGGGGGAGGTCGTCTTCTTCAACAACTGCACGATCCTCCACAACCGGACGGCCTTCGAGGACGCGCCCGACCCGGCGCGCCGGCGCCACCTCCTGCGCCTCTGGCTCATGCTCGACGGGCGCCGGCCGCTGGCCCCCGCCGTCCACGCCTACAAGGGGACCGCGGGCATCGCCGGGCGCGACGCGCCGTCGACCTACTACACGGGCGCGGCCCTCCCCGACCGGTACTGACCCAGGCTTCCCGGCCCACCGCCCCGGACTTGGCGGGCGCACGCGGGCGCCCGGGCCGCGGTCCGGGCGTACGCGGGACGCGCCGGCGCGTGATGTGAGGAGCGTGGCTTGATCGCGCCGAGGGCCGGCGACGTCACCCAGGTCCGCTGCGGGCCGGTCGCCCGGCGAGCCAGCCCGACAGGTCCCGACCGATCAGCTCGCCCGTCCGCTCGATGTCCTCCCGGAAGCGCTCGAGCAGCTCGCGCCGGAGGTCGGCGGGGAGTGGGGGCGCCGGCGAAAGCGTGGTCTGGTGGAGCCGGGCGGTGAGCCCTCGACCCCGCAGGAAGGCCGGCAGGACCGGCCAGACGAACTGCCAGAGGGCCCGGACCAGGACAACCGCGCGGTTGAGCCGGGCCGACCGCGGGACTCCCGTCGCGTTGTGGACGACGCTGGTGTCGGGGACGAAGCCCGGGTCCACCTCCAGGTACTCGAAGAGGTCCCGGACGGTCGCGCCCGGACGTGCCGCGAACTCCTCGAACACGATGATCCTGAGCTGGGAGCGCGGGAAGCAGTCGAGGTAGCGCCTGAGCCGGGGGTAGTAGAGGCTGTGCTCGAAGAACTCGCGGCCGGGCCGAAGCGCCTCGGGGAGGGAGGCCGTGCCGAGCCCCTTGCGCACCCACTCGAGATAGCCCGAATAGGCGCGGTCCGCCGGGTTGCGAAGGCTCGCGATGAGCCGCGCGTGGGGCAGCTCCCGGCGGATCCGCTCGGGCGCGGTCGGGCTGTTGAGGTACTGCGGCGAGGCCTCGCCGATCGCGGTCTCCGTCCGCACCCCGGCGAACAGGCGCTCGTAGGCGGCGCGCGTCTTGACGCTCGGGCGGCGGTCCCGCTGCCCCTCGTACCAGAAGTAGTTCGTCTCCTTGACGGGGCTCACGTAGACGGCGGGGTGCTGGCCGAGGTAGCGATGGAGCGACGTGGTTCCCGCCTTCGCCGCCCCGATGATCAGGAAGTTCGGCAGCGTCACGGCCGCTGCCGTCGCCGGTCGAGCGCCGCCTTCACGATCAGGAGCCGCTGCCGGAGGGGGTCTTCCTCGACGATGCCCTTGTTCGCCCCGTGGAGCCGGCGCCGCAGCACGAGCTCAGGCAGCACGAGGATCGAGAGCCCGGCGTCCCGCGCGCGCATGTACCAGCTCATGTCCTGCCCGACTCGCCAGCGCGTCTCGAACGGGCCGACCCGCACGTGCGCCTCGCGCCGCAGCAGCATGGCCTGCAGCAGATGCCCCGGCATCCGCCCGCGCGGGGCGCGCCGGCGGCGGCGCACCCCCTCGGGCACCTCCGGGCTCCAGAACTCCGTCAGGTGGCCCGAGACCGCGTCGAGGGCGGGGTCGGCGGCCAGCGCCCGGACCTGCCACGCGAGCTTCTCGGGCTCCCACAGGTCGTCGGCGTCCATGTGGGCGAGCATGGCCCCGCGGGCCGCCGCCACGCCGGCGTTGCGGGCGGCCGCCGTGCCGCGATGGGGCTGGCCGAGATAGCGCACGGGGTAGCCCCGCGCGATCTCCCCGCTCCGGTCGGTCGACCCGTCGTCGACCACGATCAGCTCGAGCGGCCGGTAGCTCTGGCCGAGGACGCTCTCGATGGCCTCGGCGAGGTGGCGCTCGCCGTTGTGCACGGGCAGCACGACGCTGACGAGCGCGGGCTCGCCCGCCGCCGGGTCCGCCTGGCTCGCCGCCGGGTCCGCCTGGCTCGCCGACGGGTCCGCCTGGCTCAGCACCGGGTCCGCCTGGCTCAGCACCGGGTCCGCCTGGCTCAGCGTCGCCCCCGTCTGGCTGACCGCCGGCCCCGCCTGGCTCACCGCCGGCCCCGCCTGGCTCACCGCCGGCCCCGCTTGCGGTCGACGGAGGCCCTGAGCGCGGTCAGGACGGCGTGACGGACCCGATCCACATCGTGCGACTGGTTGTGGTCGTGGATGCGCTTCTCCAGGAGCACCTGGGGGAGGATCGCCATGGGGACCCCGGCGTCGCGAGCCCGCGCGAACCAGTCGGCGCTCTCGCCGGGCGGCGTCCTCGGGTCGTAGAGACCCACCGCGTCGAACACCCGGCGCCGGGCCACGAGCGTGCCGGGGAAGTACCCGACATGGTCCTGGGCGAGGAGCGCGGGGGGAAGCCATGAAGGCCGGTCCGTCCCCGGCTCGAGGGCGATCCGCTGCCTCGCCAGCACGAAGTCGACCTCGGGGTGCTCCACGAGATAGCCGACCTGGGTCGTCAGCTTGCCGGCGAGCCACACGTCGTCCTGGTCCAGGAAGGCCAGGAGCTCGCCCTGAGCGGCGCGGATGCCGGTGTTGCGCGCCGCCGCCACGCCGCCGTTGTCCTGCGCCAGGCAGCGGACCCCCGGGTACCGGCCGGCCACCCCGGCCGAGCCGTCCGTGGACCCGTCGTCGACCACGATCGTCTCGAGCCGCGGGTACCCCTGGGCTTGCACGCTCGCGAGGGCGCGCGGCAGGAAAGGCGCCCCGTTGTAGACCGGGACCACGACACTGACCAGGGGCCACCGGCGCGCCCGGTCGCTCATGGCCGAGGTCCGCCGAGGACGCTGGCCACCACGCGCGCGACGTCCTCCAGATCGGTCCCCAGGTCGAGGCGGTAGCCTGGCAGCCCGCGGGCCAGCGCGGCGAGCTGGCCGAACGCCGGCGCGCCGCTGCCGGGAACGTTGAGCAGCGAGCTGGGGGCCAGGGCGCGGAGCACCGCGGCGCCGGAGATGGGCGACACGCGCGAGCGCGGCTGGCCCGTCACGCGCGGCACCAGCACCGCCTGGAGCGGCAGCGCGCGGACCGCCCGGGCGCCGAGGTCCACGAGCACCTTGTCCTCGCCCGACCACGACACGGCCAGGCCCGGGAAGCGGCGGGCGTCCTCCGCGTGGAGCGAGGCGTGCCCGTAGAGGCAGTGGGCGGTCGGCACGGGATCGCTCGCGCAAACTACCGTGTCGTCGCCCAGGAACCCGAGGCCGGCGGCGGCGCACGCCACCGCCGTGACCGACTTGCCAGAGCCGCCCCGGCCGACCAGGAGGGCGGCCCCGCCGGCGGTGCCGACCGCGGCGGCGTGGGCGATCGACAGCCCGTGACCGGCCAGCCACCACCCGAGGACCGTCCGGAACGGGCCGGAGCGCTCCGCCAGGGGCACGCGCTCCGGAGCGGGCACCCACCACGCCGCGCGGCGACTCGCCCCGTCGAGCAGGCCCGAGATGCCCGTGGCCGGGTAGAGCACGCCTCGCAGCGCGCCCTCCGCGAAGTGCACCCGCGGTCGCCGGGCATCGGGGGCGAGGGCCGGCGCGGACGCCCCGGGAGCGCCGACCAGGACGAACAGCCGCAGCCCGGCGTGGCCCGACACAGGCTCGCGCAGGTGTCCGAGCGCGGGCGCCAGCACCTCCCGCAGGGCCTCGTCCGCGTAGTGCACGCGGAGCCTCTGCCCCGCGACCGCGTAGTCGAGCGGCGGTGCGGCCCGATGCTCCGCCCGGGCCAGGAGTCCCGCCAGCCCCGCGGCCATCTCAGCCCGGCTCGTCGCGCGGGCGCACGCGCGGCCAGTCGGTCACGTCGACCTCGTGGATCGGGTCCACGAGCAGGAACTCCCGCATGTCGTCGTACTTCTCGAGGGTCGGCGGCGCGAAGCCGCGTCGCACGCCCCCGCCGCGCTCGGCGGCGGGCTCGGCCGCCGGCTCGGTGTCGTCCGGGACGATGAGCCCTTCCGCCCGCAGCCGGACGATGAATTCGACGGCCGCCGCCTCGATCGTCGCCGCGTCCGCCTCGTAGGCCCCGACGAGGTCCTCGACGATGCGGCCAACGCTCAGTCCGCGCCGCACGCCGCTCCAGATGTCGCAGGCCACGCCCGGCAGGCTGTAGTAGTCGCCGGTGTCGAGGTTGATGACGACCACCTCGCCATCGATCAGGTCGCTCACGACGCTCGGCGCGTTGACGCGGAATCGCTCAGCGCGCGCCATCGTCCCCCGCCTCCGCGAGGCCGGGCCGGGGGCGCGCGCTGAGACCGCCGCGCGCGTCGACTCGGCCGGGCCCTCCGAGCCGGCCGGGCGCGCGCGTTCCGGACCCCCGCAACCGGAGGAGCTGGGTCACCAGCCAGACGAGCTGGCGCGCGGGCCACAGGAGCGCGCGGCGCGCGAACGTCCACCGGTCGACCAGGCGATGGTCCTTGACGAACCGATAGAAGCCGATCGCCGACGGGGCGCGGCCCTCCCGGCGGCAGAGCCGCGTGTACGTGAACCAGTACCGGGGGAGGTTGCCGAGCGGCGAGCCGGCCGCGTTCCGGACCTTCAGCCAGTGCTCGACGCGCTCGCCGGCGGAGACCGGGCCCATCGCGAAGTCGGCTCGCGCGTCCCCCCCGAACGGGACGTCGAACCTCGCGGCGAGGTAGTCGAGGGCGCGTGTCACGGTCAGGCCGAGGCGCCGCTCGCGCGCCTGCTCGTACAGCCGCGTCCAGCTCATCGTCCCCGCGTACCGCCGCAGCAGGACGACGGCGTCGGCGATCCAGTAGACCGGCGCCGTGTTGAGCCCGCCCAGGGCCCCGTGGGTCACGATCAGCAGCAGGTGGTCCGCCGGGCACAGCGTCGACGTCGTCGCCCCGTCCCACGCGAGCGGCTCGGCGGCGGCCCAGAAGCCGTCGTCGGCCCCCGGGCCGATGTCCTCGGTGAGCACGTGCCAGTGCAGGTCGATCTCGCGGCCGACCGGGTCCCGGAACGCCGCGCTGTGGTGCGTGCGGAACAGGCCGGCGCCGAGTGGCAGGACCGGGGCGAACCCGGCCTCCCGGAGGACGCGCTCCGCCTGGTCCACCTGCGCCGGGGGCACCAGTAGATCGCAGTCCCCCATCGCGCGGGCGCCGAGGTCGCCGTACACGGAGCGCGACAGGGCAGCGCCCTTCATGAGCATCGTGGCCACCTTCGCCTCGTGGAGGCGCCGGAGCACCTGGCCGAGGGCGGCGAAGAGGACCTGATTGCGGGACCAGGACCAGCGGTAGACCGATCCGTACGTCCCCGCGAAGCGGGACGCGATCCCGTGGGCCCGGAGGTTGCGATCCAGCAGGGGCAGGAGGACCAGGGTCTCGTGGTCGATGCGCCGCGGGTCGAAGTCCGCTTCCCACTCCGCGAGCGCCCGGCTCGCCTCCGGCCCCTGCCCCAGCGCCGCCCGGAGGAGCAGCTCCTCGTGCGGGCTCGGCCAGGGCCCCCCGAACTTCCGGATGCGCCAGTCCATCGCCGTCCATCCGGAGACGCGGAGCCCGGCGTTCCGCACTGGAAGAAGGTAAGGGTTCACCCCGGTGGAACGCAACCCGCGCCGAATGCCGCCGGCAGCGGCCCACCCTCAAGGCGCCCTCGAGAAGGGTGCTACGAGGGCAACCCTCCAATCTGGCCCGGTCGCGCCGATCCGAGGGTGACCGGGGGGCCGAGGGTGATCGGCCGGTTGACCGGCGCAGCGTGCAACACATAGCATGGCCGCCACCCGGGGGCGCTGTCACGACCCCGGGGGGGGGAGGCCGCTATGGCCGAGGGCGTCCGTAACCTGCTGCACGGCACCACCCCTGAAGTCCCGCCGACCCTCTTCCCGGACGCCCTCATGGCAGGCCGGCTCATCGACCAACCGACGAGAAGACCGTCTCCGTCGACGACCGGCGTCGATCCCGCGAGCCTGAACGCGGCGCGACGCGAGTCCTGACCCCGCCGGGATGACCACGGCCCTCTGGTTCCGCGCGCTCGCGGCCCTCGGGCTCTATCGTCGGCTGGCCCTGTTCGAGCGCCCGATCGACAAGGCGGCCGACGTCGCCCTGCCCGAGGGCCTCGAGGGCCGTCCCCTGGTCGCCGCCGACGCGGGCGCGTACCGTGCCTTGCGCCCAGACCAGGACCCCGAGCAGCTCGCGGCGCGCCTGGCGGCCGGGCACGTGTGCTTCGGGACCTGGCACGCCGGCGCCCTCGTCAGCATCATCTGGCTCGCCCGGGGTCGCTACCACGTCGCCTATCTCAAGCGCGATCTGGCCCTCGCCCCGGACGAGGCGTTCGTGTACGACCTGTACACCGCCCCCGACGTGCGGCATCGGGGGGCGACGATCGGCGGCGCTCTCGCGCTCCGATCCTACGCGGAGCGCAACGGCTTCGCGCGGCTGCTGGCGGCGGTGCTTCCCGAGAACACCGCGGGGCTGGGCCCGCCCCGGCGCTTCGGGTACCGCCCGATCGGCGTCCTGGGCTTCGTCGGGCTCGGGCCCTGGCGGCGGCACTTCTGCCGGGTCGGTCGCGGAGAGCGGGTCCCCGGCTCCCCGGGCGCCCCCGAGCCCCGGCCGTGAGCAGCCCGAGCGCACCCAGCCGCGCATCACCGTCCACGCGGTCAAACGCTACGGCAGGCCGATCAGGTCCCGAAGCCTCCCGCTCGCCGCCCCCGCGCCCGCGCCTCGACCGCCCTTGACCGCGAAGCCGCGGCGGCGCAGGATACCCCAGGGTCAGCGAGCTTCGCGATGCCGACCCTCGCCTTCGCACTCTCCGAGGGGCCGTTCCCGGGCCGCCCCAGGCTCGCCGCCGAGGCTCACGGGCGAGGCCGGGCGAGACCGACGGGGCCCGACGCCCGCCGCCCTCGCGGAGGTGGGCCGGAGCGGGATGCACGAGGTCTCCCTCCGAGACCACGGCGGCGTGGCTGGAGCTCTTGCCGCAGGCGCCTAGCCGAACCCTGTACACCCGGATCCGACATGCGCTGGGGCGCCTGACTTGTTTTCGGATTGGGGTTCACTTCGACGATGAGCCGCGAGTCTCTCCGCGCGCAGGTCCTCTACTACCACGGCGTGGTGGAGGCGAAGACCGACCCGCTCCTCGAGCGCACCTTCCATTCGCTCCCGCACTTCCGCGAACACCTCCGGCTCTTCCGCCGCCTCCGAGTAGGTAGTCTCGATCGGCTGGCCGGGGCGCTGGACGGTCGGGCCGCCGGCAGCCCCCGGGTCGTGATCACCTTCGACGACGGCTACGCCAACAATCTCCTCGCGTTCGAGCTCCTGGCCCGCTCGGGCATCCCCTGCACACTGTTCCTCACGACCGGGGCGGTCGGCCCGGGCGGCACGATCTGGACGACCGAGCTCGGACTGCTCGTGCTCCATGGACGGGCGGACGCGGTGGACCTCTGGGACACGACCTGGCCGCTCGGCACGCGTCAGCTGCGCGAGCACGCCTTCTTCGCCTTCCGTCGCCGCCTCAAGGCGCTCCCCGCCGCCGAGCGGCGCCTCGCGATGCAATCCCTGCGCGAGCAGTTCCCGGCCGAGGAAGTCGAGCGGCTGCTGGAGCGCTTCCCCTCGTTCCGGATGCTCTCCTGGACGGACGTCGCCCAGATCGCCGCGGCTGGCGTCGAGATCGGCAGCCACGGGGTGGAGCACGAGATCCACCACGCCGCGCAGGCGCCCGCAGTCCGACACCACGAGTTGACGGCGTCGAAGACCGAGCTGGAGCGCCGGCTGGGCCGGGACTGCCGGTACTTCGCGTTCCCGAACGGCGACGTGCACGCGGGCTCGGCCGGGGAGGTCGAGGCGGCCGGCTACCGCCTCGCGTTCACGACCCGGGCGGGCGCCGTCACCGCGGCGGCCGACCGTCACCTGCTCCCCCGGTACAAGCCCCGTCGCCTCCGGGCGCGGCTCAGGTCGGCCGACGAGCGCGGCGCCGGGTGATCCCGTGAGGCTGCAAACCTTGCCTCTGCTACTGTGGCTTCGGCGAAGCGAGCGGCTGTCCACCGGCGCCCTCGAGGCGGCCCAGGACCGGCGGCTTGCCGCCCTGATCGCTCACGCCTACGCCAACGTCCCGCTCTACCGCCGCCGGTTCGACGCGGCCGGCATCGTGCCGTCCCGCTTTCGCGGGCTCGAGGACCTGGCGCGCTTGCCCATCCTGACCCGGAAGGACGTCTCCAGCTCCCGCGCCGACCTCGTCGCCGGCAACGCCCGCCGGTTCCGTCCGGTCGCGCGGTCGACGAGCGGCACCACCGGCTCCCGGCTCGAGTTCCTCACGGACGCCGCAAGCACGGCCATCGCCGATGCCGCCCTCTGGCGGTTCCGCGCCTGGCACGGGGCCTGGCCCGGCCACAGACTGGCCAACATCCAGATCACCAACGCGTACAGAACGTCCGCTGGCGACATCGACCCGTCGCGCCTCCGGCGGTACGTCCCGTGGGCCAGGACCCTGTACCTGAATCCCATCCCCACGGACGCGGACCGACTCCGCTTCATCGCCGGGGAGCTCGCCCGGTTCCGGCCCGTCGCCCTCCTCTCGGGTCCCCCGTCCCGGGCCGTCCTCCTCGGCCGGTATCTGCTCCAGCACCCGGCCTGCCGGGTCCGCCCCCGCGTGGTCTTCACGGGCGGCGAGCGCGTGTACGACGACCAGCGCGCGCTGCTGGCGGAGGCCTTCGCGACGCGCGTCGTCGAGGTCTACGGGAACGAAGAGCGCGCCGTCTTCGCCGGCGAGTGTCGCGAGGGTCGGCTGCACATCGCCTCGGAGATGGGCATCGTGGAGATCGTCCGCGACGGGGTTCGCTGCCCGCCGGGCGAGGTGGGCGAGATCGTCATCACGAACCTCTGGAACCGCGCCTTCCCGTTCATCAGGTACGCCATCGGTGACGTGGGGTACGTGGAGCCCGAGGGATGCCCGTGCGGCCGCGGGCTCCCGACCTGCCGGGTGATCGGCGGCAGGGAGAAGGACCTGCTCGCGACGCGCCGGGGGCCGTACTGGCTCCCCAACTCCATCGCCGCCACGCCCCGCTGGCGCGGCAAGATCGACGGCGTCCGGTTCTACCAGGAGGTGCCGGACGCGGTGGCGGTGCAGGTCGTCAAGGGGCCGGAGTTCACGGGAGAGGACGCCGAGGCGCTGCGCGCCCACCTCCATCGGCTGCTCGACGGGCTCCTCGACTTCACGATCGAGTACCACGACAGCCTCGACCAGACCCCCGGAGGGAAGTTCCGCTACGTGCTCTCCCGGGTGCCCACCCGGCCGTAGCTGGTGAGCGCTCCGCTCAACCTCGTCTACGTGGGCACATGGCCGCCGCATCCCGGCGGCTCGGCCATCTCCGCCTCCCAGCTGATGCTGGGCCTGGTCGCCACGGGTTCCAGGGTCCGCGCCCTCGCGCCGATCACGCCCGACGCCGCTCCTTCCGACGACGGCGGGGCCGCCCGTCCGGGGCTCGCCGTGCAGCGGTTCGAGGTTCCGTACTTCGAGACCAGCCCGAACGTCCCGGCACCCGCGGCGTATCGTCGGCAGGAGGGCGAACAGGTCCGGTCGATGCTCACCGCGCTGATCGAGCGCGAGCGGCCCGATGCCGTGGTCATCGGCCGGGAGACCTTCGCCTGGCACGTGCCGGACGTCGCCGCCCGCTTCGGGGTGCCCTCTCTTCTCAGGTTCGGCGGCGGCGTCACCAACGCCATCCTCTCGGGGGCGTATCCCGAAGCCATGGGACGGACCTTGTTCGAGGCGTTTCACCGCATGGCCCTCATCGTGGTCCAGGCCCGGTACCTCGCCGACGCCCTAGGAAGGCTGGGGTTTCGCCACGTGAGCGTGGTCCCCAATGCGGTCGACCTGCGGCAGTTCGCCCCCCGGCCGAAGAGCGAGCGCTTGCTCCACGAGCTCGCCATCGGCCACGAGGACATCGTGGTCGCGCACGTGTCGAACCTGAAGGACGTCAAGCGACCCCTGGACCTCGTGGACTCGGCCGAGCTGGCCGTGCCAGCGGATCCGAGGCTGCTCTATCTCGTGGTCGGAGACGGCCCCTGTCGCGAGGCCATGGAGCGGGCGTGCGTCGCCAGGGGCGTCGCGCACCGCTTCCGGTTCGTCGGCTGGGTCGACTACGCCCGGATCCCGGAGTTCCTCTCGCTGGCCGATATCGTCGCGATGCCCTCCGAGCACGAGCAGCAGGCCCGCGTGTACCTCGAGACCCAGGCCTGTGCCCGGCTCCTCCTGGCCAGCGACATTCCGGGGGCACGGGAGGTCGTCACCGACGGGGAGACGGGCTTGCTCTTCTGCAAGGGCGACCCCGCCGACCTCGCGGCGAAGACCCTGCGCGCGGCGGCCGACCCGAGGCTACGGGCGGACATCGGCAACCGGGCACGAGCACAGGTGGGCAGGCACGCGCTCGACACGGCCGTGTCGGCGTACGCGACGGCGCTTCGGGGCATCGTCCGCGCCGGCCCGCCTTCCCGGTGACTACCGGTGGATCGCGCGCCGGCCCCCCTGACGGAGGAGCGCCTGTTCTCGTGGCGCTGACACCCGGGGGCATGCGACGTGCGCCAGCGTGCGCCCGGAATGGTCTCGGTTCGGACTCAACCGGCCCGGTTCGCGGCCCGGCGGCGTGGCGTAAGTGCGGATGGAAGAATGGTGGGCAGGGACGGGATTGAACCGCCGACACCAGGAGTTTCAGCCCGCGCCACGGATCGCCCGCACCGTTCGCACTCGCAACGACTTGTGCCCTGGCGGGTTCGTCGCGAACGTAGCGGTCGGTTGCGGCCCGTCGCAACCCGTCACGCGCGGTGAGTGACGGTCTCGGTGACAGTCACAGCTGGGCAAGTCCCGCCGCCGGTCCGCACCGTTCGCCTGGCTTCAGACAGGCCGGCCCCCCTCGGCAGGCCGGCCCCCCGCCCATCGCTCCTGTATCCATCTTTGGGCATTGGTGCGAGTGTGCCGCCGCCGCATCCAGGAGGGTGACCCGTAGCTGTCCTACGCATCAACCCCCGCGACGCCGAACACTCCCCCTTTCCACGAAAGCCGCCACGGAGCCAGGGAGTGTGGCCCGGATGCACGCAATGGCATCGCGGACATGGCGCGACGCCCGTTGCGCTCTGGTGACCGCGTGTTATACATTCTATCTCGATCGTATAACACACAGGGAGGTCTTATGGCCGTCACGGTCTCGGAGAAGGGCTGGGTCGTCATTCCCGCGGACCTTCGGAGGAAGTACAATCTGCATCCGGGGGCGGAAGTCTCCGTCGTCGACTACGGGGGCGTCCTGGCCCTCGTCCCTGCGATGACCAGACCCGTTCGGCAGGCCGCCGGCATGCTGAAGGGGCGGACATCGCTCACGCGCGCGCTCCTCGCCGAGCACAGGAGAGAGCGCTCCCGTGGCCGCTAGTCCGGCGGCCTATGTTCTCGACAGCTTCGCGCTGCTGGCCTATCTGGACGCGGAGGCCGGGATGGCACGCGTCCGGTCTGTCCTCGAGGGCGCGCAGGCACAGCGCCATACCGTGTACCTGTCACTGATCAACCTCGGCGAGGCGCTCTACATCACGGAGCGTGAGCGTGGCCTCGTCGAGGCCCGTCGCACCCTCGGGGCCGTCGATCAGCTTCCGCTGGAGATCGTCGGGGTCTCACGGGCGACGGTGCTGGCGGCCGCCCACATCAAGGCCTGCTTCCCGATCTCGTACGCCGATGCCTTCGCCGTCGTCACGGCGCAGGATCACGGGGCCGTGGTGATGACGGGCGACCCGGAGTTCGAGCCGCTCGCCGACGCCGGTGTCGTCGTCGTCGCCTGGTTGCCGCGACGCCGCCCGTGACGGGCTCCCCGGCGGCCCACGACGCGGCCAGACTCCGCGTGGCCGTCGCTTCGTCGGGGGAGTTGTTCATCGATACGGCCGATGCTGACGCGGAAGAGACCGGCGATGGGCTGAGCCCCGCGGCCCGGTCCCGCGTCAACGCCGCCTTCGGGCTCGGGGTCGGCCACGGCCTGCTCTACCTCGGTACCACCGAGCTGGATGCGCCGCTCGCTCCGTCCCTTGCCTTCCTGCGCGAGCTCGGCCGCGCCTTCGTCACCCGGCTACGTGCGACGCCCGACCTGGAGGAACGGCGCGAGCACGTCGAAGTCGACTGCTCACCGGACGAGCGCGCCCGTCTGGCCAGCGCGGTGCCCCCCATGCCGGGTGCCGAGTATGTCGATGCCGAATGGGTCGCGACCCGCTGGGCCGACATCGCGCGCGCCTTTTCCCAGGAGATGCGCGCCTACCGAGGTCGGATCGAGGAGTGGCTGCACGCCCGCCACCCGTCGTGGCACCTCGTCGGCAAGGTGTGCCTGCACTTGGCCGAGAACCGAGGCGACGACGACCATCCCTTCGGGTTCCTCGCCACCTACGCGGTCCGGGCCGGCACCGGCGGGAAGGTGCAGCACCGCCCACTCGCGCGGGCGCTCGAGGAGTCGTCGGCACGCGGTGACCGGCAGGCCCTCCTCGATCTCCTCGTGCCCCTGCAGCGCGCGGCCGAGCAGAGCCCATGGTTGGCCCGCATGGTCGACTCGGGCGAAGTGTATCAGCCGCTCGCATGGACGCCCGCGGAGGCCCATCGCTTCCTGCGTGAGATCCCGGCCTTCGAGGCGGCCGGACTGGTCGTGCGTGTTCCCGACTGGTGGCAGGCGCGGCGCGCGCCCCGGCCCGAGGTCACCGCGCGCGTCGGCGAGGCGAGGCCGGGCCAGCTGGGCGCGGACGCGCTGCTCGACTTCTCGGTCGACGTCACGCTCGGCAACGACAAGCTGTCCCCGGCCGAGCTGTCCGCGCTCCTGGCCTCGGCCGGTGGCCTGGTGCGGCTACGCGGCCAGTGGGTCGAACTCGACAGCGGCCGCCTGCGCGAGCTCCTGGACCACTGGGAGCGTGTACGGCGTGGCGCCGGCGCCAACGGGTTGTCATTCCTCGAGGCCATGCGATTGCTCGCGGGCGCCGGAGAAGCCGGGGCGGACCATGGTGCTACCGTCGGGGGCGAGGGCTGGTCGCGCGTCGAGCCCGGGGCCTGGCTGGCCCGAATGCTGGACGGTTTGCGTGGACCCGACAGGCTCCAGGACCAAGATCTCGGTCACGACTTCCGAGGCGCGCTGCGCCCCTACCAGAAGACCGGGGTCGCCTGGCTGTGGTTCGCGTCCTCGCTCAGACTCGGCGTTTGTCTGGCTGACGACATGGGCCTCGGCAAGACGATCCAGGTGCTGGGGCTCCTGCTCCTGCACAAGCGGCGCGGCGCACGTGGCGGTCCGCCGCATCTGCTCGTCGTGCCAGCCTCACTGCTGGCCAACTGGCAGGCCGAGATCGAGCGCTTCACGCCTTCCCTGACGGTGATCGTGGCCCATCCTTCGGCGATGCCCGCGCGCGAGATTGGGGCCCTTGGGGAGGCCGGGCTGGCCGGGCGGGACCTCGTCATCACGACGTACGGCACGCTCGCGCGCGTCGACGCTCTCCGGGCGTGCGATTGGTCGCTGGTCATTCTCGATGAGGCTCAGGCGATCAAGAACCCCGGCGCCCGGCAGACGCGTGCGGTCAAGGCCCTGCGCGGGTGGGCGCGCATCGCGCTCACCGGCACCCCGGTGGAGAATCGTCTTGGCGACCTCTGGTCCATCTTCGACTTCTTGAATCCTGGCCTCCTCGGCTCGGCGCCTCGGTTCGCGGCGTTCGTGAAGCGGCTCGCCACCCGGCCCGGGGAGCCGTACAGGCCGCTGCGCCGCCTGATCCAGCCGTACCTCTTGCGCCGCCTCAAGACCGACCGATCGATCGTGGCCGATCTGCCCGACAAGAGCGAGGTGAAAGCGTTCTGCCTGCTGTCGCGCCTGCAGGCGGCGCTCTATCAGAAGGCCGTCCACGAGCTGGAGGGCGCGCTCGCCGGCCTCGCGCAGGGCATCGAGCGGCGCGGGTTGATCCTGGCGTACCTCATGCGCTTCAAGCAGATCTGTAATCACCCGTCCCAGTGGCTTGGCGACGGCGTCTGGGACGAGGCGGGAAGCGGCAAGCTGACCCGGCTGCGCGAGATCGCCGAAGCGGTCGCCGCCAAGCAGGAGAAGGCGCTGGTGTTCACGCAGTTCCGTGAGGCGACCGACCCCCTGGCCGCGTTCCTGACGGGCGTCTTCCGACGGCCGGGGCTGATTCTTCACGGCCGCACACCGGTCCGGGAGCGCGGCGGGCTCGTCCGACGCTTCCAGGAGGACCCGGCCGTGGGATTCTTCGTGCTGTCCGTCAAGGCGGGGGGCACCGGCCTCAACCTGACCGCCGCCGCTCACGTGGTGCACTTCGACCGCTGGTGGAACCCCGCCGTCGAGGACCAAGCGACCGATCGCGCGTATCGGATCGGACAGCACCGCAACGTGCTCGTACACAAGCTGGTGTGCCGCGGCACCGTCGAGGAGCGGATCGATCGGCTCCTCGAGGACAAGCAGTCCCTGGCGCGCGGGCTGCTCGATGGTGCCGGCGAAACGCTACTCACCGAGATGAGCAACGAGGAGCTGATGGCGATGGTGGCCCTTGACGTGGATCGGGCCACCGTGGACGCGTGAACCCGAGACGGCGTGGAGGACACACGATGGCCTGGTACGGTTACGGTGGCTGGAGCTTCCGCCCCTACGTCTCCGCGGCCGAGAAGAGGGCGCGCGCCGTGAAGGCGATCGCCAGGATCGCAAAGAAGCGCGGGCGGCCGGCCGAGCCGGTCGTGGTCCAGCGCCGGGGACGGGGGATCGCCGCCACCTTCTGGGGCAAGGCCTGGTGCGACAACCTCGAGCGCTACATGGACTTCGCCAACCGGCTGCCGCGCGGGCGCACCTACGTGCGCAACGGCGCCGTGGTGGATATGGTGATCGCGAAGGGAACGGTCGAGGCTCTCGTCGCGGGAACCCGGCTCTACACGGTGAAGATCCAGATCGCCCGGATGAAGCCGGCGCGCTGGCGGCACGTGGTGACCGCCTGCACGGGCCGGATCGCGTCCCTGGTGGGTCTGCTGCGAGGGGAGCTGTCTGCCCCGGTGCTGGCGGTGCTGGCCGACCCGAAGGCGGGGCTGTTTCCCGAGCCGCGCGAGATCACGATGGCGTGCTCGTGCCCGGACTGGGCGGGGATGTGCAAGCACGTGGCGGCCGTCCTGTACGGCGTGGGCGCGCGCCTCGACGAGAGGCCCGAGCTCTTTTTCACCCTGCGCCAGGTCGACCAGACCGAGCTTCTCAGCTCGGCCACGTCCGGTGCCGTCTCACGCCCCGGGACGGCACCGCGGAAGCAGATCGCCGCGGACAAGCTGGCTGACGTGTTCGGCATCGAGATCGAGGTCGAGCCACCCGCTCTCAAGCGGGCCCGGGCGCGCTCCCCGCTCTCCGGCCCTGTCCATGTCGCTCAGGTCAAGCCGCCAAAGGCTCGGCGAAGCAGCGCGCCGGCACGGTCGAGGCGAAACCCCACCCGACGCGCCCGCATCTGACCCACCCTCGGCGATAGCCCTTCGTCGCTGATTCCCGGGCGCGGCTCGATCGATCGGCAGGGCAAGCTTCTGCAATCTGGTGCCGGCTCGGCACCGCCGACACCGCACGGAGCTGGCCGCACGCCATGGAAGGATGGTGGGCAGGGACGGGATTGAACCGCCGACACCAGGATTTTCAGGTCGGGCCGCGGATCGCCTGCATCGTTCGCACTCTCAGCGACTTGTGCGCCCACGAGTTCGTGGCGAGGGTAGCGGCAAGTGGCGGCAAGTTGCG
>Ga0187892_10003463_pt1 | contig 28865 bp, 34 predicted proteins | sample MA1701073metaG_FD_139345 | JGI IMG/M metagenome (GOLD analysis project Ga0187892, IMG submission 139345) | Bio-ooze microbial communities from a basaltic lava cave in the Kipuka Kanohina Cave System on the Island of Hawaii, USA - MA170107-3 metaG ... | reverse complement strand
CTTATATGATCTATATAGAATTTGCAGAAAAATTGTAATAATACCTTTATTAACCTCCCTTTATTCCCAATAATTGGTGTTTTAAACGGCAAAAGTAGACGATTTAGATATGACCATCCTTTCCGAACTTGCTGCTGATGCAAATGTTTCCGTTCCGCGCATCTCCAAGAAGATCAATGTTAACTCTTCAGTTGTATACAGCAGAATCAAGAGACTTATAAAAAGAAAACTTATCGAACGCTTTACCATAGTTGTAAACGACAGAGAGCTTGGTTACACAGTAAAGGCTTTGACAGGAATAAACATGGACTCAAAGCTTCGTGATAATGTGATAGAAGAGTTGTTTAAGATTCCTGAGGTGAGGGAGATTTCCGAGGTCACAGGTAGGTTTGATATTTTAGTTACTATGTATGCAAGGAATCTAGATGAGATGCACAGATTGATATCAGAAAATTTAGGTCGTATTCAGGGAGTACAACGCTCTGAGAGTTTTATTGAGATGAAGAGAACAACCAAGCCCATGCCGTACAGACCAATGAAGTAACTTGATCTTTTCAATCTATAAATATCAAAAAAACAAAGTGAAAAGAGTATGTTAACAACAAAAGCAAGCTCACAAATTAGAGTATACTATGAATTGACAAAACCAAAGATTTGGTATCTTTTGGTTTTCACTGCATTTGGTTCTGCGGTTACTGCATCAAACATCTACAACGTTGAAATTTCACCTGCTACATGGGTTTTGATGTTGGGCGGAGTTGCAGCGGGCTCGGCAGCTGCTAATACTTTGACTAACTATCACGACAGAGACATTGATGCCATTATGGAAAGAACCAAAGACAGACCAATACCAAGCAGAAGAATTTTTCCTGCCGAAAAAGCAAGAGACTTTGGGTTGGTTTTGTCTGCAATAAGCCTGATTGCAGCATTTGGAATATCTTATACCACTACTTTAGAACAGGGACTTTGGGCCTTGGGTTTTATGGCGTTTGGTTTGTTAAATAATGTGGTCATATACAGCTACACCCTGAAAAGACACAGCAGAACCAATATCATTCTGGGTGGCCTTTGTGGCGGAGCTCCGCCAATGATTGGGTATGTTGCAGTAACCATGCAAGGACTATGGGAGATTGGACTAGTCATGGCAGGACTGGTCTTCATCTGGATTCCTATGCACATATGGGCTCTTACTTTGCATTTTAAAGAAGATTATAACAAAGTTAATGTCCCAATGTTGACAGCTGTCCAATCTGAAAAGACTTCAGCTAGGGTGATTGCAGGCTCTACTGTAATGATGGTGTTGTTTAGCATAGTGCCGTTTTTCTTGACTAGCGATACTGGTCAGCCAATAATGCATGAAGTATATCTTTACACTGCAATAGCTACTGGAATCTTGATGGTAGCTTTGAGTGCATGGGTTGTTGTAAAACCAACTGAGAAAGCATCGTGGACCCTGTTCAAGTTTTCCAGCCCATATCTTGCAATCTTGTTTATTGCACTGATGGTTGATTCTACTCTCTAACTATACAGAACTAGTTATACGATAACTATAGATAGAATTTTAGAGAGATCTTGTCCTCACTTGGAATTTTCGCTATCTCAAATCCTTCCTTTCTTTTTGAGTGGGGCCTTGTTGCATCAATTCCAAGCTTTGCTGTCAGCAGGTTCTTCTGATCACTTGACGGATCAAGACTTGAGCCACGCACCTTTTCTATGACTGTCAGGTCCTTGTCTGCCTGAAATCTTGTTGCCATTGCATACTCGACACTTTGTGCGTTGCTTGGATTGATATCATCATCAACAACTGTTACCATTTTAAGCGATCTGTGAGATGCAAAGGTTTTCTCAATAATTTTTTTTGCATCAGTGTCTTTCTTTTTTGAAATCTGCACTACTGCATGCAACCAGTTACAGCCTCCATCACTCATAACTACTTGTTTTGTTTGAGGAAATGATTTTTTCACATCTCGATTTAGTTTTGCCTCAATTGGCATTCCCATAAGCAATCTATGTTCAGAATATCCAGACAATATATCATGAAAGATTGCATTGTTTCTAAAGTACAGATTTTCAAGCTCAAAAACAGGCTGCTCTCTTTTGAAATCAAGAGTGCGAAGCATCTCAACCATCCATTCCTTGTGAGTTCTATCCTTAAGAATACGACCTTCCATTACAATTTCAGTATCTGATGGAACACTCAGTCCAGAATAGGGACATTTAGTTAAAGTAAGTTTCTGACCTAGTAAGGCATTTGCAATTTCGAGCTCGTCTTTTCCCCATTCGGCTTGGTAAGCTCCGCCTATAGATACTGCCGGATGGACGCCTACCGTAATTGCTACTTTTAGATCCTCATCATGTTCTTTGGCATACATATAGCATCTGTGAAGGTGTCTGCCCTCTACCATTCGAATCGAAAAGTGGGTTTTATCAAGTGGTAGTAGTCTGTGGAAAGAAGAGTTTTGGGTTCCTATCTCTTGATTTTTTGTATATACTATAGATGAGGTAATAAATGGTCCTGGTTCTTTTGCAAAATGTTTCACTATAGGTAAAATTGAAATGTCTCTTGATCGATTTGCCATGAACTTGCCTTTGGGCACTAGCTTTGGTTTTCTGGCATGCTTAATGGCCCAGATCACTTTTTCATGAATTTGTGATTCTTTAGCTCTGACAGCTTGTGCAAATCTCTTTCTTGTTCCAACAAGGTTTGCAATCACCTTAAATTTACTTTCCCTAATGTTTTCGAATAAGACAGCTTTTGAATCATCAAGATGTGCGGTTATAGCTGCTATCTCGTATTTTGTTGATACTTTTTTTTTAACAACAGCTAAATCGTTAGATCTTACAATTTGGGCAATATACCCACGCAGATCAGATTGCATTATTTTACAATCTCCATTATTTCATTCATTAGGGTTTTCATGGTTTCAAGTCCAAGCCCTTTTTGAGTATTAAGAGAGACTACACAAATACCGTTTGAAATTGAAGCTATACGTTCAGAAACCATTTTAAGAAAAAGAGATTCTGATTTTGATGGTATTACAGTTGCCGTACTGATTCTAGTACCGGAGCCTATTGACACAACCATTGCACCAATCTTTTCTTTTCCTTCAGTTATTGAAATAAAATTTCCATTATCAAAGGGAACTAGTTGAACCAAGAATTCTCTATTATCCACTTTGACGGTTTTTTTCTTATAACCGACTTGGGACATCAATAAGCTTACGTCAGCTAACTACGCCTTTATTGCTATCGCTTCTAATTGAGAATCAGCTTCTACTCTTGCACGTAGCTTTGCCTTGTATTTGAGATTTCTTGGTTTTGTTCGCAGTCTGTATCCACAGCATGGACACCAGAGTCCCTCCCATTTTATGAAAATTTCACAAATTTGGCATCTCTTCTGTCCTGATGCATAACGACCAGTACCGACAGGCTTCTGTGCCTTGTATCTTGTGCATATTCCTTTACATGTCATTTCAGTTACTTTTCCTTATGTAATTTATTATAGTATTACTATATATTTAAGGATAGATCACAATTTTCTATATTTTTATAGAGATTTTTTTAGAAAAATTATATGGTATATTCCTGAACCATGCCAGAGTTTTCAGAAAAAATAAAAAAAGCTATATAAAAATGTATGTTTTTTGAATTTCTCGAGTTTCCAACCATTCCATTGTCATTCTGATGCCTAATCTATGGATGTGTTTTGAAATCTTGATATTTTTCACTTAAAAACAGCTTTTAGCCTGTTCTGGATAGTGGCAAAACAAGGTGCCTATATCCTTCTCTTTGTGATATGTATTTTGCAGACATCTTATCGCGTTCGCCCCTTTTGTTGTAGTTTTTTATCCTTAGTGAAGTCTTATGTTCGTCTACAAATTCCAACTCAAAATGTGAACAAAAACTTAGATTCAAAAGGTTAATTATCTGACGAGCAATTTTCATGTTGCCGTTTCCTATTTTTATAATTTTTCTTTCTGCTTTTAATGCAGCTAGAATTTTTACTACATGTGATATCAGTTCATCAAGTGATGTGTAAGTCGAACTTTCTATTTCTTTTTGGAAATAAAAGACAGATAGTCCTACTCTATTACCTGGATCTATTCCTATTATTAAGGAGCTCTCATGAATTCCTGATTCAAGCTTTTGTGTTATTAGTCCTTTTATCACGGTAGGATCTGCATCAAATTCTTCATCATATAGTACTAAGTTACTTGCAATTTTGGGTGCCTCCCGCACAGTGGTAAGAATAACTCGTTTGTCAGAATTATTTATTTCCTCAGGTAAAATAGAATCGTAATTCATTTGTAAGAGTTGAAGCATTTTTATAAATTTGAAATATGGTTTCCCATATACTGTTGCTACTGCAATGTTGCTTTGATTATGGTACGTTATAGCATAAGTTGACTTAAGTGAAATTTAAAGGTTTTAAGTCTATTTTAGTATAGAAGAAACAACATATTTTGTGGCTTCATCAAATTTTGTATCTATTTTCTTTTTGGTTTCAGCGAGTTTTTTCAGAGTGTCCTGATCATTCCTTCAACTTTAGAAATTTTAACTTTCGCTCATCATAGCTAGAGCCTTAAAATTCTGTTATTAAATACTTCATTTAGTTGTAAGCAATAAAATAGCTCTTGCCAAATCTCCCTTAGCTTCTATTAGAGCCTTGTTTGCAGCTTCTTGGGAAACACCAGCTTGTTGCGCTACAAGCATTATATCTTCATGGCTGAATACTGGTACCTCAAGCTCCCTTTCTTCGTAGCTTTCTGCAATTACTTGGAAAATAGAATTGTCCTTTGCCTTCATTTCAGAAACTGCTGGCTTTGGAATTATAATTTCTTTTTTATCAGTTTTGATTATTACTTCCTGTACATTAGAGACTTCCTTCATCTCCAGCCCCATCTTGTCAAGCATTCTCCGCATTTCGCGGTTTCCGCCACGCATCATGTATGATCCACTTGATCAACTTGGACTTTTTAAAGTATCCCTAACTTTGACAGCCACGCCACGCTTTAGAGATTTAATCATTCGCGAAGAAAGTATAGCCCTACCAACTGCAATTACAGCATCTTTGTAAAGAACTGGCACATCTGCACCAATTAAAATATTTTTTCCACACCACATAACATGCTTACAAAAAACAGAGCTCCCATTTTCTACAAAAGGTTTTGAGTCCTCGTCGACTTCAAGACAGTTTTCTCTAAATTTTTTGCTTTTTAGTAAAATCTGAGCAAAATATGGCGTGATTGCAAGACCTCCATCTATTCGTAATGTACAAAGAAGTTTATCATTTTGAAATACGTGTTGGATGCGCCCAGTTCTTTTGGAGTATGTGATTCTGATTTCTTTTGGTAGATGTCTAGAGACACCGATGCCAAAGAGAGTATCTAGGGTGTATTTTAATTTGAGAACCGAGTCCAATTTAGTATATGGTAGCTATCCGGTTCTAATTGTCTTTTGAAGTTGACATATTACTATATAGTATTTTAGAATAACTATATAGAATGGTATACCATAGGTAAGCTATATGGTAATCAATGAAGAAATGCGAAAGATCCAATTTACAGGAAAATCTTCCTATATTGTTTCATTACCAAAGGAATGGATAATGGATATGGGTTTAAAACAAGGCGATCAAGTTACAATTGTAAGACAAGGAACATCAACATTACAAATTATCCCGTCAAAACGTCATACAAAAACAATTGACACTGAGGATGCAACATTTGAAATAGGACCAGATGATGAAAGTGCATCCATTGTAAGAAAACTTGTTTCACTTTACTTTCTTGGTTTTAGTACTATCAATGTAAAACCTAAATCAGGCAGATTAAAGCCATCACAAAGAATTGCTGTGAAAGATGCAGTAAAAAAAGTCCTTATGGGAACTGAAATTATAGCTGATTCTACTGATGGCATAACTATACAAGTACTGATAAATCTGTTTGAGCTTTCCGTAGATGGTGCTTTCAAAAGGATGCTTCTTATTGCAAAATCCATGCAAAATGATGCACTTCTTGCCCTTGAAGAGTCAAATTTTGATCTAGCAAAAGAAGTAATAAACAGTGATGACGAAGTGGACAGATTCAGCTTTTACATAATAAGACAGCTAAAAATTGCAATTCAAAATGATCATATGTTAAAAGATATGGGTTTTGAAAATGCTAGAAGCTGTCTTGGATATAGATTGATTGTAAAAAACATAGAGAGGGTGGGGGATCACGCAGTTGTCATAGCGAAGGATCTATTAGAATTCAAAAAACCAATCAAAAAGACAGTACTTGACGCAATTCGTGAAATGAACAACTTTGCCTTATCTGTGCTTGATGAGACGTGTTTAGCCCTATTTAAGAAAGACTTTACTCAAGCTGAGCTTGCTATACAAAGGACATCTGAAATTACAAAACATGAAAAAAGGGTGCTTGAGAGCATAAAATCACTAAGAGATGATGAAGAAATTTACCGTGTAAGAAGGATGGCTGAAAACATACGTAGAATTTCAGAATATGCAAGTGATATTGCAGAAATAGTCATGAACATGACCATAGAAAAGACATTACGAAAGCAATAAGACATGAATATATCGCATTTAATGCATGAAAGATTCAGCTATTCTGATCACATATGACAGAGAAGATATCATAAAGGAGGCTGTTGCTCTTTGTGAAACGGCAGGATTCCAAGTTTTCAAGATAATCAAGCAAAAATTTCTAAACAAAGCAAAGTATGGCCTTGGAGAAGGAAAGGTTGAAGAATTAAAAGAAATTGTAAAGTCAACAAAACCAGATTTTATAATCTTTGACGAGTTCCTAAAACCGAGTCAAAACTACAACCTTGCTTCCACGTTAAAGATAAACATAATGGACAGAGAATCTTTGATTCTCAGAATATTTGAACATAATGCAACAAGTGCAGAATCCAAGCTACAGGTAAAGATGGCACAATTAAGATATGAAATGTCACATGCTAAAGAAAAAGTCAGACTTGCAAAGAAAGGTGAACAGCCCGGATTCATGGGTATTGGTAAGTTTGAGGTAGATGTGTATTACAATGACATCAAAAATAGAATGAATGGCATCAAATCTAAGCTTATAAAAGCTGGAAAACAACGTGCACTGCATAGACAGGGCAGAGATAGAATAGGGTTCAAGACTGTTTCTTTAGCAGGGTACACATCAGCAGGAAAAACAACTCTCTTTAATACTCTAACCGGTGAGATGCGTGAAGAAAATGCGACGCTATTCACAACTCTTTCCACAACAACAAGAAAAATTAGGCTGACAGAAACTGATGTTCTGATATCAGATACTGTAGGATTCATCAGCAATCTTCCTGCATATATGATAGAGGCATTCAAATCTACACTTGAAGAATTAATCTACACTGATGCAGTAATACTTGTAATTGATATAAGCGATTCTGGATTGGAATTAATAAAGAAATTCAAAAGCTGTATGAGAGCACTAGAGGAGCTTGGTGTAGATTATGATAAGATAATTTTTGCATTAAACAAATCAGATCTTGTATTACCAGATGATATTATGGAAAAAGCATCCGAGCTTGGGTTAAAAGAAAACAAGAAATGGCTTCCTGTATCTGCAACCACAGGACAAAATATTACACAGTTAAAGGATCTTTTACGTGTACTTCTGGAAAGTAAACCAATAATGACAGAAAAAAAGAAATCATGCCAGTTAGAATTTGAAATAAATTATGAAGATTGAGGTTCTAAGAATAGGTCAGAGGCTTGTACGTGATGATAGAGTAACAACACATGTTGCACTTGTTTCAAGAGCTTTTGGCGTTTCAAAAATCCTAATGCAAGAAGTCAATCCCGAAATCAAGAATACAATATACGAAGTAAATAGAGCTTGGGGTGGTACCTTTGAAGTGGAAATCATAGACAACTGGAAAAAAACTCTTAAAGCAAAAAAGAAAAATTCTTTCAAGATTATTCAACTAACAATGTATGGCGAAAGCATTGATTCTGTACAAGATAAGATAAGGCGAGAAGAACAGATTCTTATTGTGGTTGGAGCAGAAAAGGTTCCTCGTGAAGTTTATGACCTTGCTGACTACAATGTAGCGGTTGGTAATCAGCCTCATTCTGAAATAAGCGCGTTAGCAGTTTTGCTTGATCGGGTTTTGCAGGGAAAGCAATTTTTAAAAAAACATGTAAATGCCAAACAAGAAATTGTTCCTGTAAAAAAGGGAAAAAAAGTAATATACAAAACAATTGATTAAATATAGAATCTAAACCCAGAAACATCGATGACTGGTAGCCAAGAGGATCCTTTTGTAAAAATCGCAGCTCTGATTGGCGGTGACGAATACCTCAAAGTTGCCCGTTCACTCTTGAATACAGAAGATGCTACTGATGAAGAAATTGCAAGTTCTACTGGTCTTAGAATTAATATAGTAAGAAAGGTACTATACGATCTTTTTGGAAAGGCACTGATTACTGGAATTAGAGTGAAAGATGAAAAGAAGGGCTGGTTTGTCTATAGATGGCGTGCAAGAAAAGATGAGGTAGATAATTTTATAGAAAACCAAAAAAAGAAAATTGTTGAAAGGCTGCAACAACGACTAGATTGGGAAAGTTCGGCGGAATTTTACCACTGTGGAAATGAAGATTGTACAAAATTGACATTTGAGAAGGCTCTGGATTTGTCGTTCAAATGTCCTACTTGTGGAAAACTTGTAAATTTGGTGAAAAACGATAAACTAAAGAAATCTTTACAATATAAAATTGATCAACTGCGTAACGACTTAAAACACTAAACAGAATAATGTAGTACCAATTCATTTTTTATGCGGTAGGCTTTTTTTAATTTTAAAGGACATGCTTGTGATATTTTAGCAAAACCCTCTCCTTGTACTAAAGAAGTCGCATTTTTTCCTCCAAGAATAAATGGTGTAAGTGTTACTATAACCTCATCTACAAGTCTTTCTTTGAAAAAAGACCAGTTGGTTGTTCCACCACCTTCTACTAAAAGTTTCTTAATGTTCTTCTTTTGAAGAATTTGTAGTAGTCTTTTTAAGTCTATTCTGTTTTGGCCGCACTTTAGTATCTCAAGATTGTATCTTTGTAGTCTGGCAAGATTTTTTTTCGATATTTTTTTTGATACAACAATTATTGTAGGAATTTTCTTACAAGTTTTAACTATTTTCGAATCTGATTTTATAGAACCTTTTGAATCTAAAATTATTCTTATGGGGTTTTTACCCCTTGTATACTTGACTGTTAGGGAAGGATCGTCTATCATCATTGTACGTTTACCTACAAGTATTGCATCTACGCTTGCTCTGAGTTTGTGTACTCTTACAATATCTTTTTTTGAGGAGAGCTTGGAGTCACCAGTTCTTGTTGCTATCTTTCCATCCAAACTCAGACCTGCACTAATTATGACATGCGGTCTAGATTTTGCCAAATACTATTTTCCCTCCAATCATTACTGCTTTTACTACATTTTCAGAAGCTCTATGTACAATAGATGCATGGGGATTATGCATTGGTTCCAAGTCTATAGCATGTTTATCGATAAATATGCAATCAGCGAAGTTGTGAGGCTGGATCGCACCTATCTTTTTGTTTTGTAGCATGTTTGCAGAGTTTACTGTAGCCATCTTGAGTATGTATTTTGGAGATAGTCTCTTCTTCTGTGTGCCCATAGAGACCTTCCACAAGTAATCCATTTCTCTAAACATGTCTGTTGAGTTTATCATTACGTTATCTGTTCCTATTGCTATATTGCATCCAGTTTTCATCATAAGAGTCACATCTGGTATTCCTTCTGCAAGAGCTGCATTTGCTCTAGGACAAACAACGATACTCGTTTTATGTTTTGCAACAAGTAGAAGATCTTTTTTTGATGCATGTATCATATGAACCAAAAAATGTGGTTTTAAAAGTAAGGCACGTTGCGTTTCTGTCTTTCCGGTTATCTTTTTTGAAATTTCGCAACTTTCTATTGTTTCTGCTGAATGAATAGCTCGTATTTTTTTTGTATTAGAGTAATATTTGAGCACAGAATCACTGTTTTCGTTTGGACCACTTATCCCAAGTCCATCACATTTTTTTAAAAGTCTTGTAAGTTCGTCTTTTTTTGATGCCGGTGAAGGTATGTTTTTTTTAATTGATCTTAAATCCTGATAATACTCTATTCTGCCAAGTATTATGGATCTGATAGGAAGCCCAGAGACTGCTTTTCGTAAGAGCTCAATCCCGTTAAGACCATCTTCCCTGAAATCGACAAAAGTTGTAATTCCTTTTTTTATCATAGAAAGGCAGGAATTTCTGATAAAACTTGTGAGATGCGAGGAACTTGAATTTCTGAGAATTTTTTTCTTAAAGCCCATAATTGGATGTATTTTCTCGTCTACCCCATACTCAATACCAATGTCCTTTGCTATCGAATCTCCAACATGAGTGTGGGCATTGATAAGACCTGGAACCATAAGAAGTCCTTCGCAGTCATAGCTTTCCTCTTTTGATTTTGGACTAACGTTTATTGCCTCAAAGATTTGGTTAGAAATACGCACATTTGTGTGCTGAATATAATCTAGCTCTTTACCGTAAAGGACACTGACATTTTTTATCAGCATGTTAGTTCTAGTACTCGTTGATTTTTGCCAGAACTCCTTAATTCTCTAATAGTATCAAGAGATTTTGTGGCAAGGCTAGCAGCTTCTCGTGCAGTCTTTGCAGTTCCTATTCCACAGTTTAAAGTTATACTGTGTCTTTGTTCTATAGCCTCTAAGAATTTAGTTGCATGTTCTTTTCCATTTCCAGAAGTAACTATCATAAAATTATCACCGCCCATAAAGAAGGTAAGAGAGTTTTTTCTCAAGAAAAATTCCGACATCTCTGAATAGAGTTTGAACATAATTGAAGAAATTTCGTAAGGTGATTTTGTTGCAGATATAGATGTGGAACCATCTACATCCATATGTATTATCTGTACCCTTTGATTGGTCTTTCCATCTATGAAACCAAATATGTTATGTTCACCATCTAGAATTTTTTTAGATTTTCTTGCTTCATCTGCTTGTAAATTTGCTTCAAATGGCGACTGTCCATATCCTATTGTCATGGAGAGATCTAGGTTGAATAATTTTGATAACTTCTGTTGTATTTCTACATGATCCCTCAAAGAAAGACCGTTTGTAATTGCGAAAAGCTCATCAAATCTGTTAGAAAAGGCAAGACAGTTTTTTTCGGAAAAGAGTTTCTGTACTTCCTGATAAAGAGAAGACTGAAGCATCTGAAGCTTGTGCTCTCTATCACTGCCCAAAGTCAGTGTCCACGGCCCATATCCCGTTATCTTAATTATGGTAAGCTGGATCATCTTATCTTCCCTAGCTGATCTGCTATCTTTTCCACGGCATCTACAGCCCTTTCAGCAACAGGTCTAATTCTCGCCTGTGCTTGCTTATCTGTCATGCTAGGGCCTGTTATACCCAACGTTACAGGTTTTTTATGTTTTATAGAGAGTTCCATTAAAGCCCTAGCAGTCACATTAGTAATGAGCTCGTCATGTTTTGTCTGTCCCTTTATCACGGCTCCAAGGGTAACAATAGCGTCGACTTCCTTTTTTTGCAGTAAAATATCTATTACAAGTGGCATATCGAACACACCGGGCACTTTGCAGATGTATTTTATGTTTAAATGAAGGCTTTTTGCCTTTTGAAGTGCAACATCTAACATTTTTGAAGTTACTTCTTGGTTAAACTCCGACACTACTATTGCAATATTCAAAATTAGTGCACCTTAGAAAATTCTAAAAGTTCTTTTCCTTCGAGAAATGGAATAGCATTTTCTTTTGCATATTTTTTGGCCTTTTCAACTGATAAAGCTGTATATGATTTAGAATCCAGCATTTCACAAATTGCTGCAGCAGGTGATAATTTTGCAAGTTCCATAAGATATACAGACATTTCTGTATGACCCAACCTATTTGATAATAGTCCGTTTTGTGCTATTAACACAGGTACATGTCCTGGTGTTTTAAAGGAAGAAACAAATTCTTGTTTTTTATTTCCATTTAGATTTTTGAAGAGATTAGCCATTTCCTTTATAGTTAAAGCTCTGTCCCTGTCTGTTATGCCAGTATATGTTTGAGCATGATTTATAGAAATTGAAAATGATGGCTGGTCTCCATATGGCGCTTTTCCTATGATCATCTTTTTTGATTCAGTGTCAACCTCATGCGAATTGGAAAGGATATCATGCATGTAACGCAGTCCCAAGCTCTGAGCAAAGAAGTTGTTTATTGCAAGACATACTAATCCACCTGCGTACTGACGCATTCTAGCTATGTGTGCAGGAGTTACAAATTCTGCTGCAACTACCATGTCTACCTCATTTTCACGCTTTCCTGCGTCATGGAGTAGAATAAACTCCCCTCTTTTCAGTGTCGATATTGCTTCATCTAAGGACATATAATAAAAACGCACTTTTAGGAATTATAAAGCTTACTACAAAATTAGTTATTACCACAAAAGTAGTAAAATGCTAGCCTTTGGTTATGTATTTTCCAAGTATATCAGTTTCAATATTAACTTTGTCACCGATTTTTTTTGAACCTAGATTTGTAATCTTCATTGTATGTGGTATTATACAAACAGAAATTTTGTTTTTTATTACATCAACAAGTGTCAAACTTATTCCATCAATTGCAATTGAGCCTTTCTTAACTACATATCTTGCTAAATCTTTTGGAAGATCGATCCAGAATTTGATTTCCGTTGGTTTTTTTTCTATTTTTATTATTTTCCCTATGCCATCAATGTGTCCAAGAACAAAGTGTCCTTCCATTTTCTCTCCAACTTTCATGCTGCGTTCAATGTTTACTTTGTCCCCTGATTCTAGTGCACCTAGATCAGTTTTATTTAGGGTTTCTCCAATCATCTCAAATTCTGCTTGATTTTTGGAAATTTTTGTAACAGTAAGACAGACTCCATTTATTGCAACACTATGACCAGCTTTGAGCCCTTTTGCAAGTTTACCTAAATCTACTTTCATCTTTGCAGCACTTCTGGTTTTGGTATTCTTACCGAATTTCTTGATTGTCCCCAGACCTTCTATTATTCCTGTAAACACTTGCTAAAGTGAACCTAAAGCGTATAAATTACTTATTTTAAAATTTTGGTATTCTTATGCCTAAATTACGTTACTAAACATCCTTTACTAAATCTAGAAGAGCTTTTGCTCGCTTAAAATGAACTTCGTCAATCATCTTTCCTTCAACCACCGTAGCTCCTTTGTTTTCCTTTGTTGATTCCATATAGGCTTGGTATACCTTCTCTGCCCAATCTATCTCAGATTGGCTTGGATGGAATATTCTATGTACTACCGGAATCTGGTCAGGATGAATAACACTCTTTCCCACATATCCAAGACTTTTTCCAATGGTACAGTCCTGTCCAAGACCAGCTTCGTCATTAAGATCCTGCCAGATTGCATCTATAGCATATTTTCCAGCAGCTTTAGCATCTATTGGAATTTTTGCTCTTGCATATTTTGCCCCTTCTGGTTGTTTAGCATATTCTACACCCATGTCATTTAACAAATCAAAAACACCAAACACCAAAGCGGATATTCTTTTACTTGATGTTGCAATGTTGTACGCATTTACTACTCCTTCTGCAGATTCAATTGATAGCATTAACTCAATTGGTTTTAGTTTGCGATTTTTTTCCACGCTTGCAAGAAACTTTTCAATTTTCTTTAATTCTTTTACATTATTTACTTTGGGAATGACTATGCCGTCAATTCCCTTCTGAACTATTTTAGCTAAATCGTCTTGAATCATTCCAGAGGCGGGAGAATTTGTTCTGACGTATACTTCGGCTTTGTATTCTTTATGTTTTACTAAGGCTTCTTTTATTAGATTTCTTGCAGCGTCTTTTTCATTTAGTGGTACAGAATCTTCTAAATCAAAACAGACTATATCTGCAGGTAGAATCCTTGCTTTTTCCAAAAATCTGAAGTTGTTTCCTGGTACAAAAATAAGGCTGCGCAGAAGTCTAGCCATAAAAATAGACTAGGCTTTGGACTTCATTAGGATTTTACCGAACAGACCTTTTCCGGTTAACATCTTTGTATGTGCTTCTGCGGCATTTTCAAAGCTGTATACGGAATCAATTATTGCTTTTATTTTGCCTTTTCCCATCCAATACAACCCCTGATCTAATTCAGCCTTTGTTCCTTGTGTGGAACCAAGTATGTTGGTTCCTTTGAAGAAAATGTGTCGTAAATCAGTTTTTGCATCGTAACCAGTTGTAGCACCACATGTAACAAGTGTTCCACCATACTTTAACAGAGTAAGTTGTTGATTCCAGTGTGTTTGACCAATATGATCAAATGAGACATCAATGCCTGGGCTTACACCAGTTTTTGCACTAACATCTTTTGTAATTTTATAGACCTCTTTGCCCCAGTCTTCTTTTCTATGGTCTACAGCATAATCAGCGCCTATTTCTTTTAGTTTATCTAGCTTGTCTGGGCTTGCGGTTGCAATTACTGTACAGTTGTAAAGTTTCGCAATCTGAATTCCAAAACTTCCAACACCAGATCCACCTCCCATGATTAGGACAGTTTGTCCAGGTCGTATCTTTGCTCTTCCTACAAGCATGTGCCAAGATGTAAGTAATGTCATGGAAGCAGCAGCTGCTTCATCAAAGCTTACATTGTCTGGAATTTTTGAAACATTCACTTCTGGCAAGTGAGTTATCTCAGAATAAGCTCCCCAAGTTGGACCTGTTTGGAATCCCCAAATTGTTCTTTTGGTACAATCATATTCTCTTCCATCGGTACACGCAGCACAAACTCTGCATGACATGTTAGAATGTGAAACAACTCTGTCACCAACCTTAAAGTTCTTAACATCTTCTCCTACTGCAATAACTTCACCTGCAGCATCAGAGCCAGAAACATGAGGTAATGGTACTGCAACGGGCTGCCCTCTCATTCCCCAAATATCATTATAATTCAAAGCTGCAGCTTTTACTTTGAAAACTACTTCGTCTGGTTTTGGTTTTGGTTCATCAATATCTTTTATTTTTAGAATTTTCTTATAATTATCATCAGGCGCATATTCTTCATAAACTAGTGCTTTCATAAGTACAGACGCTTAACTAGCCCTAAATATATTTTCGCTAGATCTAGCGTCGATTTATTTTGAAGTCATGTTTTGGTTGTTGTATTGATTGTAAGATTTGTTTTAGTTGATCATCTGTTATTTGCGTGTTTAATCTACCCTGCGAGGCCATACCAATAAGATAGTTTTCAACCATCACAGCAAGTTCAGGCTTGACCATCTTTATGTTATTTAGTCGCAGTCTTGCTTGTGACGAAAGCAAAGTTCGCAGTGCTTGCTCTTTCATCGATGCAACTTCAGCTTCATTAGGTTCTTTCTCATTATCTACATTTGAATTACTCATATGACCACTAGGAATATTTCTTCAGACTTGGATTCTTTGTAACCAATTCGTTCAGAATTTCTGTAGACAGTCTATCAATTTTTTTCATTCCATCATGAGAAACTGTTCTTCCTTTTCCTTCTACTTTATCAATGTAGCCCAGTTTTTCTAGGCTGTGTATGGCTGTTCTTATTATTGCTCCTCCTGCATCTCTATGATGATTTCCACCATATCCCACTGCAATTGCACCACCATACATTCCTCTAAGATCTTTTACTCCAACTGGACCATGAAGATATATCTTTCTGAGAAGTGATGCGCATCTTGTATACCACCAATCATTTTTTTGTGGAGGTCTTTCTGCATGTGAACCTGTCTTAACAAACGGGATCCAGTTTGGAATTGGAATTTGTTCACCTTTTAGAATCTCCGATAACTTATGAATCAGGATATCGGCGGGTACATCATATGCTTTTGCCATGAAAGTAAAAATTTTGGGTTCGTCTTATAAATCATTGAGCTGTTGGTGTTTGCTTTGTAATGATCTTTCGGTATGTATGATTGCAAAACCCACAAGTTACACGAATTGATTTTAGCGAAGTTCTACCCAGTCTGATTCTTGCATTTACGCTAGGAGCTATGAATTTTTTACATTTTTTACAAAAGTTCATTCGTATATCATATGGCATTCTTATCCTGTGTTTTGTACTTAGTTTTTTTACAAGACTTGCTTGTCTCTGTGCTAAAGAGGGATTTGTTCTTGCGTTTGATATAGCATTTTTAATTAGAATCTCCATCCTCTCTAGTATGATTTGTCGTACTGCTGGCTTCATGTCAGTTAAATAATGTCTGTCCCTTAAAATACGATCTTGCTCTCACTTGTTCTTGCCGAGTCTGCATTAGAATTAGTTCCTAAAGAACTACAAAAACACAATTCTGTACTTGCATACAGCAAGAAGATAGGCAAAAGACCATCACAAGTTCTTTTGGATGTATCTTGGCACTTTGCAGCAATGAAAGGAATCAAAGATGTGATAAAACGTGGAAGGCCTGACTTGATTCATCTTTGTCTACTTGAAGCCTGTACTATTCCGTTATATTTTGAAGAAAAACTTCGTGTATATATCCATACAGTAGATGATAAGGTAATTTTTATTGGAGAAAATGTACGTCTGCCAAAATCCTATCACCGGTTTGTTGGATTAATTGAGAAGATATATTCTACTGGAAAAATAGAGGAAGGTGGTAAAAAGCTATTGGAGATTAAAGATATGACGTTTAGTGAGTTAATTGATAAAATTGATGCAAAGAATGTCATTGGACTTTCTACAAAGGGAAGAATGGTCTCTTATGAGAAGCTTGCACAAAACGTTAACAAAGATTCATGCATTGTAATTGGTGGATTTTCAAAGGGACATTTTTCTGATAAGGTATTAAAAAAAATAGATGATCTTGTTTCTGTTGATAAGAATTCTTTAGAAGCTCATGTGGTGATTTCTAGACTGTTGTATGAGTATGAAAAAAGAATTATTATGTAGGTGAAAGATTGGCACAGTTAAGCGGTCGTAGTATAGTTTGGTTAGTACACTGGCCTTCCAAGCCCGTTACCCGGGTTCAAATCCCGGCGACCGCATTCTATGGTTTTAGACTGAAATGATTCCAGCTGAAATAAGGTATTGAATTCCATTTGTAAATGTTTTATCATCTATCTTTCCCTCAAACCACCATGCTGCATTTTGTTTAATCCATGAGGGAATCTTGTCAGAGCTTTGCTGTTTTACAGTCTCAGGTACTAGAATTATTCCTTCTTGTATCAAATATTCGATTCCTTTGAGAAAATCAGTACTACTTATGGTGTCATCTGCCCACCACCCAGCGGTTCTTTTAACCCAATCTGGAATCTTTACTAATTCAGTTTTTGGTTTTGCCTCAGTTACAGATTCTTCTTGTGGATTACCAAAGATGTAAAGCCATGCAATGCCAGATTGTGTCTTGTTTGCTAAATTTCCAGACAGTACAATATCAGAGTTTGGAGAAGAAAATTCTGTGTTAATAAGATTAGAAGCTCTCAAAGTTACATGTATTCCAGATTTGATATACTCTGGATAATTATGTAAACTGCCCATTTTTTTTGTAAACGCCCCATCATTAGTTTCTTCTGGTTTAATTTCATCGACAATCATTATTCCTCCAACTCCTTCAACAAGTTGGCTAATAAACTCTGTCTGAAGTGGATTGATTATTTTATGATCCTTGTCAGAATATGAATAATCAATTTTTCCTTCTGGTGGTTTGTCGCATACATCATCTCTCCATTTATCAGATGATGTAATAGCGTCTATCATTAATTGACCATGCAATAACTCATGATACAATATAACCAAGTTTTCAGCTTTTTGTATTCTAGTATCTCTTTCTGTATCTTGAGTTAAATTAACAGGGTTTAGTCTTAGCTCGTTGTCACAGTCCATGGTTATCTTACCCTCTGATGTGGTAACAGTACATTGCCAAGTATACGTTCCACCGGTAGTCACACCTCCCTCATGAACTTGAGTTTCATCAAACTTGGCAAGTCTTGTCTCAACCACAATTACAACTAGATTATTTAGGTCAGTACTATCACAGGGAAAAGATACTACAAATGGTTCTTCAAATGTCTTTAACACATCACGCACATCTTTTTTTTCTATGTCGAGCTTTTCAAACTCTGCAAGTATCTTGTTGTATAGCTCCTGTTCCTGTCTTGTAGGTACAACATACTCGCCAAACACAGGAATAAGGTTTGCAAACAATAATGCCATAATAAAAAAGGCTACGTGTTTCAACTACACAAAAGATTCTACATGTAATGATTTAAGAATTGGGATTGAGTTGTATCTGTTTTTTGAATTCTTCCCAAGCAGGCTTTGGATTTTTATTAATATCTATCAATCCTGCACCACAAATGTATTCTGCTGTGCGCTGTAACACAAATTCGTTTCCACCAATACTGACAGCGCCAGGATCCGTGTTCAAACCCTTCATACATACCTCAACAGGTCTATCATATTGTCTAAACCATGTAAGAAACTCAAAGCGAGATTCATTTTCTCGATAGAAATCATATACTGTTTTCACAAAATCCACCTGACTATCTTGACTGCCACCAATGGATTCTGTTGTGCTCCAACTAATTTCTAACAAAGCAACTTTTTTGTTTCCAGCAAGATCTAGAATTCTTTCCAAATCTTTTCTAGCCTCTTGAGGAGTCTTGTTTATTTCGTTTAGTTTGTTTACTGGAAAGTATGAAAAGGCAACAAAGTCACCTTGACTTAGCTTGCCAACTAGATCTTCTTGTTGATTTCCTATTATTCCATGTAGTGAAAATGAGTTGCCAAATTTAACATCCGGGTGTTTTTCTTTAAGTTTTGTATACACACCCATGAAAAACTGTTGATATTTTGTAATTTCATCTCCGTGTTCCCGAAAATATGCATCAATTTCTCCACCTATTATTACATGATCAATTATGTCATATCTTGACAGAATGTCATCAAGAATTTTTACAGTTTTATCCTGTAGGTTTTCATCAAGCTGCGGAATATTCATCCAGTCTGGGAAGGGACCAAAGACACGATTGTTTATTATTGAAAAGTAAAGCGTTATTTTGAGATCATTTTGTTTATTTAAACTCATTATGGCATCAGAAACCTTCCAATTGTACTCTCCTTTTTGTGGTTCAATTGTAGACCAGAAGATGTAGACATTATTTCTGCTAATTCCTGTCGATGCAGCTTCAGCATATGCGTCTTTTAGATCTAAAAGAGTTGGAGTTTCAGTTGGGACCATTACATACAAACCAAGTTTTTCATCTTTTTGTTGCACAGATACTTGTGTTTGTAGCAAAACTACAATAATTATGGAGATTACTCCAGCCGCTATTGCTCCACTAAGAATTTTTTTGTTCAACAATACTTTCAGTGAGAATTGATAGTAAAAAAGTTGTGATAAGAACTTCTATCCAGATTGGCAGCCACTATATCCACATTCTATGCAGATATTGCATCCTTCTGCAAATACGAGGTTGTTCTTGCATGCAGGACAAAGTCTTTCTTCTATCTGTTCTTGCGTAAGCTGGGGTTGCTGTGGTACGACGTCGGGATCAGGAATCTTGATCTGTAAAGCCTTCTCAATTTGTGATTTCAGGTAAGCGTTTGTAATGTTTTTTGAGATATAGTCTGTCAGATACGTACTGTGTGTAACTTGGAATGTTTTTTGTACATCATTACCTGTCATATGCAGAACTTGTTCGTGTCTTGAGCCGTCTCTAAACACTGTGATTCCTTTTAGTCCAAGCTCATGTGCTAAAAGATACGCCGCTTTCACGTCGTCAGCACTGACATCATTTGGCATGTTGATTGTCTTTGCTATTGCATTTCCAATCCACTTTTGCCATACACCTTGTGCCATCAGGTGATCACCCCAATGTATATCCATTGCTGTGACAAATATTTTCTGCATCCACTCTGGAATTTCTGGAATTCCTTTTACTGAGCCATAGTTGTTTGCAATCTTTTCCAAGATTTGATCATTATACAATCCATGTTCTTTTAGTACAGCTTCAAAGATCTTATTTGTATAAAAGAACCTACCAACTGTTACACGTTTTTCAAACACAAGGGCAAACATTGGCTCCATTCCGTTTGAACAGTCAGCAATCATTGAAAGAGTTCCTGTAGGAGCTACTGTAGAGGTAAGGACGTTTCTAATGCCGTGCTTTTGGATCTTCTCAATGAGAGCATCCCAATCATAATTATGGGTGCTTTTTGGCTTTTCATAATAACCAGCGATTGGAATCTTTCCTTCTGGATATTCTGTCTTTGCGCACAAGGTAAATGCTCCTCGTGTCTTTGCTAAAGCAACACTTTCTTCCATGGAGTAATAAGAAAGAGCTTCTGCAAGCTTTTCCTGAAATTCATAACCCTCCTGTGAGTTGTATGGTATTCGCAGCTTGAAGAGTAGATCCGCAACACCCATTACACCAAGTCCTATTCTGCGTGAATCTTTTGAGGCTTGGTCGATCTCATGGATTGGGTAATTGTTTACATCTATTACATTATCTAGGAATCTTGTGGTCTTTCTGATTGTCTCCTCATATCTCTGCCAGTCAAACTCATACTGTCCATCTGCTTTTCTTTTGACATAGTTTGCTACATTAATGGATCCGAGGTTACATGATTCGTATGGGTATAGACTTTGTTCTCCGCAAGGATTCGTAGCTCGTAAAGGTCCACCGCGTGCCTTTGCAAATAGATTGTATTTGTTAATAAGATCAAAGAAGATCAGTCCAGGTTCTGCGCTCTTCCATGCTGAAAGTGCAATTAGATCAATAAGCTGATGTGCATTTACTTCACGTATTGGTGATTTATCTCGAGGACTACGCAGTGTGTATTTACCATCACTTGAATTTACAAGAGCATTCCAGAAATCTTCCCACACTCCTACGCTCACATTAAAGTTTTCCAAAACTCCTGGCTTTGTTTTTGCTGTGATGAATTTCTCAATGTCAGGATGCCAAGCCTCGAGTATTCCCATGTTTGCACCTCTACGTTTTCCTCCTTGTTTGACAACTTCAGTCACGGTGTTTATGATGTTCATAAATGACACAGGACCTGATGCAACGCCTGACGTTGATGCAACCATATCGCCTTCTTCTCGTAGATCAGAATAGTTTATTCCAACCCCCCCGCCTGATTTGAAGATCAGCGCAGCGTCAGAAGAGGATTTCATTATTTGTTCCATGTCATCAGGCATGGCAAGTACGAAGCACGCTGATAGCTGTCCTAGTCTTCCTCCAGCATTCATCATTGTTGGAGAATTTGGTAGAAAGTCTTGTGAGACCATCGAATCATAATATTCTGTAATTCTCTCAGCATAATGCTCAAATTTTTGAGCCGCAAGCATGGTTAGAAACTCTTTTATACTTACCTTCATCTGACCATGTTTTGCTAGGTCAATGTAGTAAGAAATTAACGCTTTAAAGTGCCATTTATTTAAATGGTACTTGCCTATCTTGAATTTATAATTAAAGTCATCAAGCTTGTCAAGATATTTTTTGGCGTCATCAATGTTTTGAGTTCTTCCACCAGTCACGTCGAAGATAGGATTGTCCTTTAGTACGTCTGCAAGCCCTACTAAAACAGCCACACGCTCAAACATCTCGCTTGGACTTTCAATTATCATGCCTTTGTTGTTGCGCATCAAGTATCTAGATGCTAAAACTCTGAGGCAGTTAAGATCAAATTTCTTTGCGACACTGTCAAGTGATTTGGTATTGAGGACTTTCATCTTTTCTTCTCGTATCTTTCTACGCTCATGCCTGTATAGTATGTAGGCCTTGGCAATTTCGCCTAATCCCTCATCTATCAGAGTTGATTCAACCATATCTTGGACATCTTCGACACTTGGTGGATCCGATGCCGAAAATCCTTGCTTTAGAAGCTTCATCATTACGCCATCAGCTAATTTATCAGCCAGACTGCGATCCGGCCTGTTACAGGCAACTAGTGCTTTGTATATGGCATTTGAAATTTTATCTCTCTGGAAATTTAATACTCGTCCATCACGTTTTTTAACTTCAATGATCGAGTTTTCTATTTGTGAAAAATCTGTCATATGTCTCTCCCCGCAAAGGTAAGAAAATAGAGTATAATAAAGATTGAGGCAAAAAAAAATTTTCTAAAGTTAAGCTTTGGATCAATTTTGTTGACACCATTACAATTACCATAGTATTGGATCAGATTAATCCTAATAAAAACTAAAAAATGCTGATCTAAATTTCAGAAGAATCAGATCGTATTTTCTAATTTTTTAGAAAAGAGATTTATTCAAGAGATTCTATAAACTAGGCTAAAATTGTGGGTGTATTTTATGCTAATATGTATGGAGACTTGCAGGTAGGACACTTGTCAGTAAGCTTTTCATCCTTTAGACCACAATTTCCACAGATAGGTACTTTTCTGACTGGCCTGAACGATCCTACAAGTTCGCTTGCCTTTTCTATTGCTTTTTTTATTCCTGTTGTGTCTGTACCATCAGGTATCTTTAGCTGAATCAACAAGCCACCGTTTAGCATCTTGGATATATGATTACACTCTATAATTTTAGCTGTTTTTAGAGTCATTCCATCAATTTCTGGGGCATTTAATGTTATACCCGCTGAATAGGAATCACCCTCCACGTATTGTAAGACCGACATTTTACCGTACTTTTCACCGTCCAAGGCAGAAAACCTCGTTGCAGCATCGCTCTCAGTCATGGATATAGTAACGTTATCGCCCATCTCTTTTCCCTTCTTGGCTGCAACTTCTGTAGCTGTTTCAATAACCTTCATGAATATTTCTTGTCCTGTCTTGTTGTCTTCGTATCCAAGTATCCCAAAGACTGCTTCCTTTAAGCCTATCAGATTAACTACAAGTGTAATGGAGCTCTTTTGCATATACTGAGTGTTATTTGCAAGAATTGGATTTAGCCCACGTCTAGTAAGATCAGTGATCTCTTTCTTTCTAAGTGACATTGCTGCAAGTGCGGGTTTCATCAAAAGCGCAAGTCGTGCTCTAAAATAGGTCTCGTCCTTGTTGGACTCAAATGCAAGTCTAGGCAGGTTTATTGAAAGTGATTGTAGATTAATTGCTGTTGTACATGTGTTTTTTGTGTCTATACGTAATATTCCTTTGTTTGACATTACAACCCCCTTAGTGAAGATCAGACGTCCTCCTATGGCTATGATCTCAGAAAGAATAGTAGAAAACTCACTGACTTTGCCTTTTTCATAGTCGATGATCATTCCTATATGTGGAATCGGTGTTGATTTTACGTATTTTTTATATCCAGCAAGCACGGTTCCTATAATTTTAGAGTTAGAATCGGTTCCAAGTTGAATCCTGAAGGAAACAAGCGTTGCATGTTTATTGTATCGTGGTGCAACCGATGTCGTTGCAAATGCGCTTGCTAATTTTTCTTCAACTTCTGATAAGTTTTTTGAATATTTTTGTAAAACTGTTGTCAATCCATCTATAATTACTTCTTGTGATGCTTCCTTGAATAATAATGAAATGAGTAAGGAGAGGGAAGTAGTAAGATCATCCAAGGTCTTGACTGGCGGCAGTCTTGTTACTCCAAGGAACTTGCCTCTAAGATCAATTCCGTCTTCGATAAGTTCTTTGATGTTTACAAATATTGTGTCTGGTAAGAGCGACCACATGCCTGCACTTGTTATATGTATGTCACCAGAAAGGTGTGAATCTGCTACATCTTTTGGTAGGGTATTCAAAACCAGATGTTCTCCAAAGACAGTTTGACCTGTCTTAAAAAGTAGTCCTTCTACGCCATTGTGTATACCATCTACGTTTGTAATCATTTCACGAATATCGTAGGCGGGAAGTCCAAACCTAGCAAGTTTATGCCTATAGTCTTCATGACCATGCTCTAGTAGGACGGAATTGACCATTTCACGTATCAAAGAAGCCGTAAGGTAGGCAGTTTGAAACTTGTAGATACGGTTTTCCACCTCTTCAGTTATCTTTTGGGCTAGCTCTAATGGAAGACTGCCCTCACGTACAAGAGACTGGATTATCTTATGAGAGTTAAACTCCTCTATTGCCTCGTGTGAGGTTCGCACGTACATCTTGCCGCTTTCTATTATAGAGCGTTCCTCAATCTGTCTTGCAAGGCTTAGGACAAGTTTTCCTAGGTTTGTGATTGTATAGCGTCTTTCGGATTTATTTAAGGCAACAAGTGACTGTCTTAACAGCTTTCTTAGATGATATGCAAATTTTCCACTTTCCTTCTTTGACTTAAAACCAGCAAGTGACTTGAGTTCAGAATAAGTAAGTGGTCCTTTCGAGTTTAAAATACGTAAAATATCTATCCTGTTTGGACTTGCCATTACAGAAAAGATCATTCTTACACGCTTTGATGCTGATTGTAAAATTCCTCCTCTCTTCTGATCTCCAAAATCCTCACTAACTTCCATAGGCATGTCTAGATAGCATCAGTAAATAAGATTTATGACGAAATAGATCATTACATGCCTATTTTTGATCAGTTTTTCTGTACATCTACCGTAAATTCTGATGTAGAAAGACTTTGTCCACAAGAAGGACATTTGTTGTTGTAGGGTCTAATAACTTCTTTGACAGATTTTAGCATACGCATATTTGCTATTTTTGACCCACATTTACCACATACAACATCAACTGACATGCGATCATTTCTTAGATAAAATTATAAAAGAACTGTTTTGAGTTTTTTTTAATCAGTTTAATAAATTTGGTTTACAGTTTTTCTATCAATATACCACGTTTATCGTAACCAACTATTTTTGCTTTCGTACCAAGTGGTAGATCAGCGGTAGATTTTATATTTTGCATAAAGCCAGAAATTCGTAAATTCGCACCATCTAGTTTCATTACCACCCAAGCATATGGTGTATACTTTTCATAACCTGCTGGTGGAACTGTGATTATGGTATATGTTGCAACAGTACCTTTTCCTTCAATTAAGACGTTTTCAAACCCCTTATTTCCACAATTTTGGCAGAAATAGGTAGTAGCGAGGTGCAAATAGCCACATTTTGTGCATTTACGGGCAAGAATCTTGCCAGATTTGACAGTACTGATGAATTCCTCTTTTGCTGCCAAATTATACACTTTTGAATATATGAACTGCGCAGCTTGCACCTGTTGCGCCAAAGTTGTGCGTTAGACCAATTTTAGCATCTTTTATCGTCCTTTCACCAGCCTTTCCTGTAAGCTGTTCAAAGACTTCCACTACCTGACCAATTCCTGTTGCGCCGATAGGATGTCCTTTTGATTTCAATCCACCGGATGGGTTTATCGGTATGGCACCATTTAGTTTTGTCATTCCTTGTCGCACTGCATCAGCTGCTTTTCCTTTTTCAAAAAATCCTAAATCTTCAGTATCAACCAGCTCTGCAATTGTAAAACAATCGTGAACTTCTGCAAAATCAATATCTTTTGGTGCAAGTCCAGCCATCTTGTATGCAGCTTGAGCCGCAATTTTTGTACTAGGTATTGTTGTAAGATGCTCTCTACCCTGTAATGCAGCTGGTGATCCTCCTCTACCTGATCCAATAACTTGTATGTAATTTTTTGTATGAGCTTTAGCAAATTTTTCGTTACAGATAATTACAGCACTTGCGCCATCAGAAAATGGACAGCAATCATACAATTTAAGTGGACTAGCAACAACTGCAGATTTCATTACGTCATCAACTGTAATTTTTTTACGAAGATGTGCCTTTGGGTTTAGTAAACCGTTATCATGATTTTTTACCGCAACTAGTGCAAGATCTTCTTCAGTTGCTTTGAACTCCGCTAAATAAGCTCGAGCCATTGATGCAAATAATCCAGGAAAGGATGCACCAGCTCCTCCTTCATAGAAAAAGTCTGAACAATAAGAAAAGTATGTAGTTGTCCATTCTGTTCCAGTGTGAGTTACTTTTTCAACACCAGTCGCTAAAACTGCATCATAAAATCCAGCTGCTACATTTGCATAAGCTTCCCTAAATGAGACAGAACCACTTCCACAAGCAGATTCGATAGATAGTGATGGTACCTCTGGAATACCTAGGTTACTCATTATAACAGGTCCTAGATGTACTTGCTTGTCTGCTATGCCAAACACGTTAGATATGTAGCCTGCTTGAATCTCTTTTGGTTCAATACCAGTACTTTCTATGGCATCTGCTGACGCCTGAACTGCAATATCAGTAATGCTGTCTTGTAATTTGCCATACTTTGTGCTCCCAGCACCAATAACACAGACTCTTTCCACAAATCTCGCTGACTAGATTCCATATAAAAATTCTTCATTAATATTCAATTACAAGAAGGTGGTATGATGACAGTGCAACAAAAAAACTTCACTCAAATTCAGGTAGTTGAAAAGAAAAAATTTGTAACTTCAAGATACTCTATTAAAATTACTGAACGAAAAATTGCAAAGATGAAAAATGAAATGAAACAGTACTATGACAAAAATGGATATCTTTCTTGGTCTGAGAAAAAAAAGAAATATGTCATACTTGGGACAAATTCTCCCGCTAATGGATTAGTTGAATGCCCACAGTGCCACTTAGGGAAGCTAATGATAATACGTTCTCGTAAAACAAAAAAAAGATTCATTGGATGCTCAAATTATTACAATGGTTGTAAAGCATCATCACCATTAATACAGAAAGGAATGATTTGTACAACAAAAATTCCTTGTAATTTTTGTGCATGGCCCATAATTCTTTTTAGATATTCAATTAAACAGAAATGGACAAGACAATGTACTAACATTAAATGCGAAAGTAGGCAGACTAAATTCTAAAATCTGTATAGATATCTGTTCTTCTGTTCTGTAAAAGTGGAAGTTTTTTTCTTACTTGTTTTACTCTATCAAGTGACACATCAACTATTCCGATTCCTTCTTTCTTTTTCATATCCAAAAGTATCTTTCCATATGGATCAACAGCCAGACTTCTACCACAATATATGTTTCCGACTTGATCTGGTGCTATCACATAACAACCATTCTCAATTGCACGTGTCTTGTTAATTGTTATCCAATGTTCTTCTTTCATGTCACCTTTTACCCATGCTGATGGAACAATAAGAAACTCTGATCCTAAAGACGCCAAGGTGCGCGACATCTCAGGAAACCTCAGGTCATAACAGATCATCATTCCCACTTTTCCTATGGTTGTTTTAATTGGCTGTGCAATTTTGGATCCTGCATACAGTTTGTTGGATTCTTTAGTACCTAGCGCATCGTAAAGGTGAATCTTTCTGTATTTTGCTATAACTTTGCCGATTTTATCAACTAGAAAGGATGTATCATAGACTTTGTCAGCTTTTGGGCTTTTTTCATAAAAAGTTCCAACAACTTGAATTGAGTTTTGTCTTGCACATTTTGAAATTGTAGAAACAAACTTACCGTGTATTGTTTCAGCTAAACTTGCAAGCTCTTTTGCAGATTGTGAAGAAGGAGTAAAACACATCATGAATTCTGGAAACGCACACAGTTTTGCTCTTAGTTGTGCAGCTTTGTTAATGTAACCAAGAATTTTGTTTAGGTTTTTGTGCTTATCCGTATCTGCTTTAAATTGCACAAGTGCAACCTTTGTCATGGATTTTGTAAACTAGGTTAAAATAAAAATGTAGTTTAAAGGGGATTTCCGCCCATGTACCAGTTCTCTTTTGGGTGTTCTTCAAAGACCACAATTACATGATTCTCTTTTGTCTTGAGAATTTCTACTGCAGATTTCGTTATGGCTTTTGCAAAATCCTCTTTTTGTTTTTCAGTTCTGCCCGGATACATTGAGATTGTTACCAGTGGCATGTGTAACCATCATTAGTGGTGGATTTATTTCTTCAGATAGACAATTAATTTGTGTTTTACTTTATTAAGGAAGTATGTGTACCGTTTTACTTGTAACTTTTCCAGCCATATCTTGTTCCATACGTAAACTCTGAGCCATATGTTTTTTTGTAAATGTAGCCTGTCAAAAGACCGATCAGGAATCCGCCAATGTGTGCCAAAAAGGCAACTCCAGATCCACTTGAACCAACTAGTGCAGGTAACACATTTTGAAATATGAACCAGAAGGGAAGGTACCACTTGGCAGATATGTGTATCATTCTCATGAAAAATCCAAAGAACATCATGGTCATGATTTTTGCATGTGGGAACAGCGCAAGATATGCACCAAGCACGCCAGATATGGCACCTGATGCACCTATAGCAGGAATTTCACTTGATGGATCCGACATAATGTGTGCAAAGCCAGCTACAAGCCCCCAAAAAAGATACAGAGCTAGATATTTCCCTCTTCCAAATCTATACTCAATATTGTCTCCAAAAATATACAAAAAGAGCATGTTTCCTCCAATGTGCATTATTCCAGCGTGAAGAAACATTGAAGTGAAAAGCGGGGCTATAACTCCATAATCTTTGTCAATCAATCCCTCTGTTATTTCAGCTGGAACAGTTCCATATTGATAAAAGATTATCGCAGCTCTTTGGTTTGTAAACTCAAAGAATTGTCCAGTAGATGCAACTTCCCAGAAAAATATTATTACATTTATAGCAATGAGTGCATAAGTGACTTTGGGTCTGTAACCAGCTGGTTTTGGATTCTCATCGCGAAGTGGAATCATGTAATAACAAATTCACGGACTGGTTCGTATAATAATATTTGTAGAGTTTTGAAATCTTATTCTAATTTTAGCATCACTCATAAACAGTGCTGTTTCAATCTCATTATAACCAAAGCTGGAGCAACAAAATACATTCCAATATTGAGCAAAATAATACTAATTCCATATCCTAACATCCCAGTCTCCGAATCGATATTGGCATAGTTTAGAATTGAAAGTGTTGTAATTAGTGGTGTG
>Ga0187892_10003462_pt1 | contig 28870 bp, 27 predicted proteins | sample MA1701073metaG_FD_139345 | JGI IMG/M metagenome (GOLD analysis project Ga0187892, IMG submission 139345) | Bio-ooze microbial communities from a basaltic lava cave in the Kipuka Kanohina Cave System on the Island of Hawaii, USA - MA170107-3 metaG ... | reverse complement strand
TCGTCGCGCGCTTGTTCGAGGACGGGCTCCGGCAATGCAGCCGGACCCGAGCTGAAGTTGTAGCCCCGGGCCATCTTCACCTCCGTACGGAAGGTTCGAGCATAACCTGCGGCGCTGCAGCATGAACGCCTGTATGAAGCACTGTCATAACGTTGCGCGAAGCGCAGCGCTGGCAAAACGCTGGCGAGTAGCCGGGCACCGCTGCACGTGCTGGCGGCTCAGGGCTGCGAGAGGCTCAGATGCCCAGCAACGCCTGGACTTTCGCGCGCACTTCCGTCATTTCCGCCGCAGACGCGAAGCCGACGCTGATCGCGTTGCGATTGCGCCAATCCAAGGTCCTGATCTGGTGCGTCAGCGCCACCGAAGGTTCCGGCAGCCCAGCGACGGCGACTTCGAACGGAAAGCCCTTGAGCTTCGTCGTGCACGGGACACACACGAGCAGGCTGCTCCTGTCGTTGAATCCCTGGCCGGAAAGCACGACGGCAGGTCGCAGGTTGCCCTGCTCGTGCCCGGCGACAGGATTGAAGTCGAGACGGATGATCTCGCTCGCTCGCGGCACCCAAGCACGACTCACCAGTCGATCTGCTCGGCGCCGCGCTCACCCCCGTGAACCAGCTCATGCGAGTTCTCTGGAGTGATGCGCGCGACCAGTTCGTCGATGGAATAGCTCGGCGTGATCGTAAGCGAACGGCCGTCGACGCCGAGCCTCACCCGAGACTCGGCTCCGAGGCCAAGGGCCTCGAGGAGCGCCTTGGGAATCGCCAGGATCACCGAGCCGCCCGACTGGCGGAGGATGGCAGTGGTCATTTGTTTCGACTGATGTGTTTTACTGGAGTAAAACATACGCCGGTCGCGAGCCGAACGCAACGGCTGGTGTTTGCGGGTGTTCAGGCGCATCCGTGGTGCCCCGGACCCTTCGAACCGGGGTATTGCCAAGCAATTGACTTCGCTTCCATTTCCGTCAAGCCCCCGCTATGATGCGCGACCTTTTTTTGGTTCCCCCAGGGTCGTGTCATGAAAGTGCTCTCCTCGCTCAAGTCGGCCAAGGCGCGCCACCGCGACTGCAAGATCGTGCGCCGCCGCGGCAAGGTGTTCGTGATCTGCAAGTCGAACCCGCGCTTCAAGGCGCGTCAGCGCTGATCGCGGATTCGCTCCGCAGACGACGAAAAGGCCCGCTCACGCGGGCCTTTTTTGTTTTGGGCGGAAACGGAACTCAGCGTCGCAGCAGCGCGCCGAGTGTCGCGGTCGAAGTGAAGCCCGGGAACACCTTCGCGAGATCGGTGCCGCCCATGCGCTTGTCGAGGATCTCGGCGAGCACGGTGCGGTAGTCGGTCGTGACGTCGAGGTCGCCGTTGTAGAGCTTCACGTCGGAGAGCCCCGGCCAGTCGCGGTAGACGGTGCGGCCGACGACGCCGCCGCCCAGCAGCAGCATCAGCGAGCCCGCGCCGTGGTCGGTGCCGCGCGAGGCGTTCTCGCGCGCGCGGCGGCCGAACTCGGTCATCGCGACGACGGTGACGTTCGCCATGCGCGCGCCGAGGTCGGTGTCGAACGCCAGCAGCGTCTTCGCGAGCTCGTCGAGCAGCGGCGGCAACTCCTCGACTTCGTTGTCGTGGTGGTCCCAGCCACCGAGATCGACGCAGGCGTACTGCAGACCGAGGCCGCCCTTCACGAGCTGCGCGACCTCCTTCATCTGGTTGCCGAACGTCGTGGTCGGATAGCTCGCGCCGCCTTCGACTGCGATGCTGCCCGGTGCGGCTTCGGCGAGCTCGTCGACCGCTGCGAGCGCCTGGCTCGAGCTCGACGCCAGCAGGCTCGCATCATCGTAGAGGCTCGCGAACGCGTTCATGATCTCGCCCTTGCGCTGCGAGCTCGTGCGTATCGTGAACTCGCTGATCGCGGCGAGGCCGATCACCGGCGCGGGCCCGCGCAACGCCTGCTGCACCGAGCGCCCCATGCCGACGGCCTGGAACGTCTCGCCGAGACCGACGGTGTCGAGGTGACGGTTGAGCCAGCCCGAGGAGACGGCGTTGAGATCGAGCGTCGCGCGCTCCATGCGGTCCTGGCACTCGAAGTGCGAGCGCGAGAGCTGTTTGAAGCCGGCCGCCTGCACGACGGCGAGCCGCGCCGACTGGTAGAGCGGCTGCAGCGGCGCGAGCGCCGGGTTGAGTCCGAAGAACCCGTCGAGGTCGAGCGCGCCACCCGCGGTACCGGGACGCGGCACGTTCACGGTCGGACGCAGCCGATAATAGTCGGCGTCGGCGTACGGGACGACGGTGTTGAGCCCGTCGTTGCCACCGCGCAGGTAGATCACGACGAGGGTGTCGGACGAGCGCGCCGTCGCGGCGCTCTGTGCGAACACGAGCCGGGGCGCGAGCCCCACTGCGCCGGCGACGCCGGCGAGCTTGAAGAAATCGCGGCGATTGCAGGTCATCGTCCGCTCCTCAGCGATACTGGAAGTAGGCCGAGCCGAGCATCAGCCCGGCGAGCTCGCGTGCGCGCGACGTCAGCGTCGGATCGCGCAGCGGGCGATGGCTCAGGAGACCGCCCGCGGCGAACGCGATGAACGCACCGCGGTCAGCGTCGGTCAGCGGGCGCCGCAGCAGGCGCTGCGCGAGCCGGTCGACGAGCGCCTCGGGGCTGCGCGCATTGCCGATCAGCGCCGCGACGTCGATGCGGATCTGGTTGCCGTACGTGTTCTCCGCGATCGCGAAACCGTAGTTCCACCGGTTGATCATCGCGGACGTGTTGGTCCAGTGGCCCGCGACGTCGGGATAGCCGTCCGGCGTCGGCCACATGTGGGGGAGTTGGCCGAGCGTGAACAGCTGCTCCGCGACGACGCGGACATACTGGCCGGTGAGCTGCGGTGCCGCAACGCGCAGCACCGAGACGATGTACTCGGCCGGCCGCTTGAACTTCTGGTCGGCCGAGGCCTTGAACTCGCTCGAGCGCAGCAGCGTGCGCATCATCGAGCGGATGTCGCCGGCGGTCTGCGTATAGGTCGCGGCGACCGCATCGACCAGCGATGCCGGCGGCGTATCCGACACGAAGTGGCGCACGAGCTTCGTCGCGAGATAGCGGGCCGTCGACGGGTGCGCGAGCAGCATCTCGATCACGAGCTCGCCGTCGCGCTCGCCCTGTCCCGGCGGAATGCTCTGGCCGAGCACCGTCTTCGGGCCGAAGTCGTGTTGCGGGACGTTGAACGTAAACGTCACGTCGCTCGAACCGCGTCCGATCGCCGTGATCGACCAACCGGTGAAGCAACGCGCGACTTCCTTGACGTCGTTCTCGGTGTAGCCGCCGCCGATGCCGAGCGTGTGCAGCTCCATCAACTCGCGGGCGTAGTTCTCGTTCGGACCACCGACGACGTTGGTGTAGTTGTCGAGCGAATAGAGCATCGCGGGGCTCTTCGTCGACGCCCGCAGCAGGTCGCCGAACTTGCCGAGCGCGTGGCGGCGCACGACCTCGCGGTCGTCGACGGTCTTGAAGTACCGGAGCACGCCGTCGACGTGGAACATGGCGAAGTGGTTGCCCCAGAACTCGACCATCTGCTCGTAGAGCTGGCGCGGGCTGAAGATCTGCCGCAGCAGGATCGCGCCGCGCAGCTCGTCGAGCGCCTGGTTCTGGCGCCCGCTGGTGCGGACCAGATCGAGGATCTGTCCGTTCGTCAGCGCAAGCGTCGGCAGGCTCGCCGCGAGCTGCGATTCGAGCGCAGCGTCGCTGATCTGCTCGTACGCGAGCTGCTCCTCGAGCCAGGCGTCGTAGCCGAGCTGGCGCGCCCGTGCAAGCTCCTCCTCGCGCGGGCCGAACGTGGTGCGACCGAGCAGGAGCCCGAGCTCGTCGGGGGCAGGCAGCGCCTTGCCGATGGCGCCGGCGGGCGCGGTCGCGCCGATCAGCCGGGTCAGGAGACTGCGTCTCGCGGTGGTCATGGCAGTACCGGGGTCGGGGTCTCGGGCAAAGGAACGCGCGGCACACCGTCTGGTTGACGCGACCTCTGCAATCGTGACGGGCGTCGTGGCGCATTCAGTGCGCGCCTGACAAAATCGAGAGGCAACAGGGGTTTCTCGCCGAATTGGAGGTGGCTTATGAAGAGCATGACCTCGCTGGCCGCCCTCGCAGCGCTACTGCTCGCGGGCACAGCTTACGCCGATACGCTCCTCGTCGACCGGGTCGCGCGTTCCGCCGACCAGCCGCGACCGACCCAGGGCATGACCATGGGCCAGGTCCGCACCCGCTTCGGCGACCCGACCGCGGAGCTCGCTCCGGTCGGCGGCGGCCGCCCGCAGCACCCGCCGATCACGCGCTGGCAGTACGATGGGTACACCGTCTACTTCGAGCACGACAAGGTGATCTACAGCGTGCCCGATCGTGCGACGGTCTACGAGCAGGGCCCCAAGCCCGTCGACTGAGGAACGTGGTTCGGTGGAATACCGTTGGCCGGCCGAGTTCGAGCCGCAAGATGGCGTGCTGCTCGCATGGCCGCACGAGGGGACCGACTGGGCCGCGAATCTCGGCGCGGTCGAGCACACCTACGTCGCACTGATCGGCGCGATCGCAAAGTACGAGCGCGCCCTGGTCTGCGTCGCCGACGCCGCGATCGAGCGGCGCGCGCAACGCCTGCTCGAGGACGCCGGCGCGACCTTCGAGCGCATCACGTTCGTCACGGCCGAATACGACGACACCTGGCTGCGCGACTCGGGGCCCGTGACCCTGACGGCCGGCGACCGCTATCGGATGCTCGATTTCGAGTTCACCGGCTGGGGCGGCAAGTTCGGCGCGGCACGCGACGACCAGATCGTCGCGCAGCTGTTCGCGCGCGATCTGTTCCGCAACGCGGACCGCGCCCGTATCGACTTCGCGCTCGAGGGCGGCGGAATCGAGAGCGACGGCGAAGGCACGGTGCTCAGCACGACGCGCTGCCTCAAGCAGCGCCACCCGCACCTCTCGCACGGCGAGCTCGAGCAGCACCTCAGTCGTCATCTCAACGCCCGGCGCGTGCACCTCATCGAGTACGGCGCGCTCGAGGGCGACGACACCGACGCGCACATCGACACCCTCGCGCGCTTCGCGGCGCCCGACCACATCGTCTATCAGGCTTGCGACGACCCCGAGGACGCGCATTTCGGCGAGCTGCGCGAGATGGCACGCGAGCTTGCGCTGCTCAAGCGCGCGGACGGCTCGCTGTATCGCATCACGCCGCTGCCGTGGTCGTCGCCGATGCACGGCTCCGACGGCCGCCGACTCGCGGCGTCGTACGCGAACTTCCTGATCATCAACGGCGCCGTGCTGATCCCGGCATACGGCGACCGCCAGAGCGACGAGGCCGCGGTCGACGTCCTGCAGCGCGCGTTCCCGGAGCGATACGTCGTGCCCGTGCCGTGTCGCTCGCTGATCGAGCAGAACGGGAGCCTGCACTGCGTCACGATGCAGGTGCCGCGCGGGGCGCTGGCGTAGCGACCGACCCGATCGGCTAGGCGCGCGGCGTCTTCCGCAGCATGCGAACGAGCGACGCGTCGGGGTCGAGCTCGAGCGGCACCCATGCCAGGGCATGCGACTCGTCGCTGACCGCGAGCGACTCTCCTGCGTCGGCTTCCAGCAGGAAACGCACGTCGTAATGCCAGTGCGCCGGCTCGAGTCCACGCGCAGGAATGCGGTGCCGATCGACGTCGAACACCGCCGATGACACGACGCGCAGACTCGTCAGTCCGGACTCCTCGAACGCCTCGCGTTGTGCGGCAGCCAGCAGATCCGCCTCGCCGTCGACATGTCCGCCGAGCTGGAGCCAACGGTCGAGCTTGCGGTGGTGCGTGAGCAGCGCTTGCGTACGAGCAGGGTCGACGATCCACGCCGAAGCGGTCAGGTGCCCTTCGAGGCACGTGCGCCACAAGCAATCGGGATGCGCGGCGATGAACGGAAAGTACTCGGCGAGCATCGCCGCTTCGGGCCCGGCTTCTGCGCGGCGCTCGTGCCTGCGCAGCAGGGCTATGGTCTCGTGCAGAACGCGACCGCGCGGCATGCGGCCAGGCTCAGCTCGACTGCAGCCGCCGCCGCGCTTCCTCGATGTAGGCGCGTTGGTTTGGATCGCTCGAGTCCACGAAGCGCAGGTAGCTTTCGAAGGCCTTGCGTGACTCAGCAGGGTCCGTGCGTGTCGTGGCCATTCCTCGAGCCAGCCATAGCGCCGCCGATTGCGGATGCTTCTCGAGCAGTTGCGCCGTCAGCGCGGCGGCTTTGTCGAGCGCGCCCGTGGTTACGTAAAGGCGAGCGAGTGCGGTTCCCGCAGCTTCGTGCGCCGGTTGAATCTCGAGAACGGTGCGGTACGCCTGCTCGGCATCGTGCGGTCGTCCGTGCCACTGCACCGTCCCGCGCGCCAGTAAGAGCTCGACATGTTGCGGATACCGGGTCAGTAGGCGGTCGACATCCTCGAGCGCCCAGTCGTTCTGCATGAGGTACACGAGAAGCTTGGACCGTTCCGCGACGTAGGTCGGGTCTCGACTGAAGCGATATGCCTGCGAGTAGTAGCGCACCGCGCGCTCGTGATCGCCTTGACCTGCAGCAAGCCGCGCCATTTCCGGAAGGTTGCCTTGGTCCGGGCCGAGGCGAAGCGCCTCGTCGTAGAGCTTCATCGCCTCGGCATATCGACGTCTGTGCCAGGCGAGTTCCGCGCGCTCGGCGATCGGTTTTCCGCGCAGGAGCTTCAGCAGTGGGTTCGCGTCGGCGTGCCGCTCGGCTTCCGCGGCGACCGCGTTCATCGCTTCGATCGAGCCGCCCCAGCGTGGCTCGACGGCGTGCATCCAGTCGAAGTACAGGCGCTCGTCGGTCGGATCGACCGCCATCGCGGTTTCCACCGACTCGCGCAACAGCGCATCGTTGTTCGCGAGTCGGGCAACATGCAGCAGCCCATGCAGCGCCGCCGTCTGCCGACCATCGCGCCGGATGGCCCACTCGAGGTCCTCGCGCGCCCGGTCGAGATGCTCCCGCATCCGCACGATGTTTTCGCGCGGCGTTTGCTGGATCCAGGCTTCGCCCCGTGCTGCTTCAGCCAAGGCCACCCGATGGAGGCCACGCGCGACGCGCGCGTGCGTGCTGTTCTCGTCGGCGGTCACCCAGCTCTCGGCGACCTCGCCGGTCCGGGGCGCCGCATTGAAGAAGAGCGATCGGAAACTACGGATCAGGACTCCACGTCGCGAGGGGTCATCGAAGTTCTCGCGCTGGTATCCGGCGAAGGCCTCCGCGAGTCGAGCTTTCCCTCCGTCCGCCAACGCAGCCTCGATCTCGTCGATCGACAAATGCGTGTACGAACGCACGCGACAGTAGGCCGCGACTACCGCGGGATCCCAGGAGTAGCCCGCGGGATCGGGATAGTCCGCGCAAGACTCGGATTCATCCTCGATCGACTCGGCCTTGCGAATCGCGGCCGCTTCCGCAAGAAACGACGGGGAAGCCGGGCGCAAGTACTGCGGCGCGACGAGCCCAGTGGTCTCTTTCGGCCGCAAATGCCAGGCGCGCCCGACCAAGGCGACGCCGGCGGCGCAAAGAACGAGCAGGACGAGGATGCGAACCTGTGGTGCTGCGCTCATGAGTGCCGTGTGACGCGATCGGTGCGTCGCATTGTCGGGACCGAAAGACCACGATGCAATGTCGAAGGCGCTCTCGAGCTACTCGCGCCAATACTGCGCGCCTTCCTCCCGGGCTCGGTCGAGCAATCCAAGGCCTCCCGCCGGATCGAGGCGCGCATGGATCGCGCCATCGCGGCTCGTGTCGAGAGCGAGCGTGCCGTGCGCGCGGTAGCGTGCCGCTACGGCGCGGGCGGGATGGCCGAAGCGATTGCGATTGCCGGTCGAATGGACCGCAACGCGCGGGGCGACGGTCGCGACGAACGCATCGCTCGAAGAGGTCGCGCTGCCGTGGTGCGGCGTGACGAGCAGCGTCGCATGAAGTCGGTCGCCCAACTCACGCACGAGCCATTCCTCGACGATCGCGGAGATATCGCCGGGCAGCAGCGCGACGGCCCGGCCCGACGCGATGCGCAGCACGCACGAGCTGTCGTTGCCGAGCTCCGGAAACGTCGGCGCAGGATGGAGGAACTCGAACGTCACGTCGTCCCAGATCCACGAGTCACCCGCGCGGCAACGCGTGCCGACGCGCGCATCGTCGCGTGACGCCGGCGCGAGCGCCGCCACGACGCTGTCGGCGCCGCCCGCGTGGTCCGCGTCGCCGTGGCTCACGACGAGGCGGTCGAGTCGCGCGACGCCGAGCGCGCGCAGCGCGGGTACGACCGCCGCGTCGCCCATGTCGAAGCCGCTGCGGAAGCGCGGCCCGGTGTCGTAGAGCAACGCATGCTCTGCCGTCGTCACGAGCACTGCGAGGCCTTGCCCGACGTCGAGCACGCGCACGTCGAACTGTCCTGCCGCGGGCCGATCGAGTTGCGGCAGCACGAGCGGCAGGAGCAGCACGGCACCGAGCGCACGTCCCGGCACCGCGCGCGGCAGGAGCAGCACGGCGGCACCGAGCAGCGCGAGCGCGGTCGCGACGAGCGTCGGCTCCGGAAAGCCGGCCTCGGCCCACGGCCAGCGCGAGATCGGGACCAGCAGACGCCAGACCGAGTCGGTCGCGAGCGCCGCGAGGTCGGCGATTGCGCCGAACGCGAACGGCGCGACGAGCCATGCGAGCAGCGCGACGAGCAGCAGCGGCACGACGACGAAACTGATCCACGGCACCGCGAACGCATTCGCGAGCGGACCCGCGAGCGCGCTCTGCTGGAAGAACCAGACGGTCAGCGGCAGCAGGCCGAGCGCCATCGCGGCCTGAGCGCGCGTGAACTCGCGTAGCAGCGAGGGGCGCGGCGCGCGGCCGCCGAGGCAATAGACGAGCCAGGCGACGCCGACGAATGACAGCCAGAATCCCGCCGCGAGCGGCGCGAGCGGGTCGAGCGCCAGCACCGCGATCAGCGCGAGCGCGAGCGCTTGTGCCGGCGCGAGCGCGCGGCGCAACCAGACGGCGAGCAGCACGACCGCAATCATGGCGAGCGTGCGCTGCACCGGCAGCGACATGCCCGCGATCATCGAGTAAGCCCAGGCGCACACCAGCGCCGTGAGCGCCTCGATCCGGCGTCTCGGTACGTGCAGCGCGAGCGCGGGCGCCGCGCGCCACAGCAGCCGCGCGAGCAGCGCGCCGAATCCCGCGACCAGCCCGACGTGCAGCCCCGAGATCGCGATGAGGTGCGCCGTACCGGTCGCACGCAGCACGTTCCAGTCGCACTCCGCGATGCCCGATTGGTCGCCGACCGCGAGCGCCGCGAGCAGCGCGCCGCGCGTATCGCCATCGTAGCGCTCGCGCAGCGCGGCCGAGAACGCCGTGCGCAACGCTCCGATCGTGCTCGCGGCGCCGATCGCGTCGTCGCGGAACGCGAGCGCGTCCGTCGTGCCGCGCACGTAGCCGGTCGCCGCGTAGCGTCGCTCGAGCGCGAAACGCTCGAAGTCGAAGCCGCCCGGATTGACGACACCGCGCGGCCGCTTCAAGCGCAAGACCAGCGCGTAGCGCTCGCCCGGGATCAGCGCGTCGCGACGTCCATACCACGCGAGCCGGACTTTGCCGCCGATCTCGATCGGCGCGTCGCCATGGCGTGCCGCGATCACGCGCGCGTCGAAGCGCGTCGCGTCCGGCGCGACTCGCGCGAGATCGGCGACCTCTACGACCGCGTCGAGATCGACGCCCTCGAGCGCGTGCGGAATGCGCAGCGCCAGCGAGCGGTCCGCATGCCACGCCGCGTACGCGAAACCGAGCATCGCAACCGCGACGAGCCGCGTGCGCGGCGACACCAGCGCGACGGCGACACAGACCGCGGCCACCGATGCCGACAGCGCGGCCGGCGGCAACGACGGCAGCAGATGGACGACGAGCGTCCCGGCAAGCAATGCCGCGGCGCACGGCAGGCTCGCGAGCGCGGGCCCGCGGCGCATGTCAGGCCGCGATCGGCCTGAGCTCGCCCTGCGCGAGCTCGAGCGTGCGGTCCATGCGCGCTGCGAGCTGCCGGTCGTGCGTCACGAGCACGAAGCTCGTGCCGATCTCGCGGTTGAGCTCGAGCATCAGCTCGTAGACCGCCTGCGCGTTCTTCGCGTCGAGGTTGCCGGTGGGCTCGTCGCCGAGCACGCAGGCGGGCCGCGTCACGAGCGCGCGCGCCACCGCGCAGCGCTGGCGCTCGCCGCCCGAGAGCTCCCCCGGACGGTGCTCGAGCCGGGCGCCGAGCCCGACGCGCTCGAGCAACGCGGTCGAGGTCGCGCGCGCGACCTCGATCGCGTCACCGCGGATGAGAAGCGGCATCGCGACGTTCTCGAGCGCCGTGAACTCGGGCAGCAAGTGATGGAACTGGTAGACGAATCCCAGCGCGCGGTTGCGGAGCTCGCCGCGCGCGCGGTCCGACAGCTTCGACATCTGCTCGCCGCTCACCACGACCTCGCCGGCCGTCGGCAGATCGAGCCCGCCGAGGATGTGCAGCAGCGTGCTCTTGCCGGCGCCGGACGCGCCGACGATCGCGACGGTCTCGCCGCGCGCGACCGTGAGGTCGACGCGCGCCAGCACGTCGGTCTGGATGCGCGCCTCGCGGTACGTTTTCGCGATTCCGCGCGCCTCGATCACGGCCCCGTCGCGCCGCTCATTCATAGCGCAGCGCCTCGGCCGGCTGCGTGCGTGCCGCGCGCCAGGCCGGGTAGATCGTCGCGATCGACGCGAACAGGAACGCGATCGCGGCGATCGCCGCGATCTGCTTCGGCCGCACGTCCGAGGGCAGGTCGCTGATGTAGTAGATCTCGGCCGGCATCAGCTGGAAGCCGAACGTCGACTCGATGAAGCGCATGACGTTCGAGATGTTCTCGGCAAGGACCACGCCGAGCACGAGGCCGAACGTGATGCCGACGACCCCGACCAGCACGCCCTGCACGATGAAAGTCCCCATGATCGTGCCGGGCGTCATCCCGAGCGTGCGCAGGATCGCGATGTCGGCCTGCTTGTCGGTCACGAGCATCACCAGCGTCGAGACGAGATTGAACGCCGCGACCGCGACGATCAGCGAGAGGATCACGAACATCACGACCTTCTCGGTCTGGATCGCGCGGAAGAAGTTCGCGTGCTCGCGCGTCCAGTCGCGCACCCGGTAGAAGCCGCCGAGCCGGTCGGCGAGGTCGCGCGCGACGTCCCAGGCGCGGAACATGTCGGTGAGCTTGAGGCGCACGCCGGTCACGCCCTCGCCCATCCTCAGCAGCTTCTGCGCGTCGGTCATGTGCACGATCGCGTAGCCGCGGTCGTAGTCCTGCATGCCGGCCTCGAAGATGCCGGTCACGTTGAAACGCCGCATGACCGGGAGCAGCCCCGTCGGGGTCGAGCGCGCCATCGGCGCGAGCACCATCACCGTGTCGCCGACCTCGGCGCCCGCGAACAGCGCGAGCTCGCGCCCGAGCAGGATGTTGAACTCGCCGGGGCGCAGCGAATCCCACTCGCCTTCGACGACCTTCCCGGAAACCTCCGAGACCTCGGGCTCGCGCTCGGGCAGCACGCCGCGGATGATCGCGCCCGACTGCCGCACGCCCTGCAGCATCACCTCGCGCTCGACGAACGGCGCCGCGCCCGTCACCTCGGGGTTGCGCTTCGCTTCCTCGACCGCGTGCGGCCACTGCACGAAATCCTCACCGACGCCCGACACGGTCGCGTGCGCGACCATCCCGAGGATCCGCGCGCGAAGCTCCAGCTCGAAGCCGTTCATGACCGAGATGACGGTGATCAGCGCCGCGACGCCGAGCCCGATCCCGAGCACGGACACGGCCGAGATGAACGAGATGAAGTGGTTGCGCCGCTTCGCGCGCGTATAGCGCAGACCGACGTAGAGCGGGAGCGGTCGGAACACCGTGGGGCACGCGGCTGGGAGAGGCGCGCAGTGTAAACGATGGGTCGCGGCGCGGTGTCGGCGCGGAGCGCGACGTGCCGTGCGAATTCAGCCCGAGGACGGGTAGCCGTGGCGCAGCCAGACGCGCAGCGTCCGCAGTGCGTCGTCGTCGACCATGCCGGGCAGCAGCATCAGCGAGCGCTTCGCCCCACCGCCTGCGAGCCTCAACGCCACGAGCGGACCGATCGTCGCGTGCGCCTCGAGTGTCATCGTCCGTTCGGCCGCGGCGTCGCGGACCAGCCAGGTGCCGTCGCGCTGCAACGCGAGCCTCAGCCCCGCCACGCCGCGCAGCTCGCGCTCGGCGCGCCACGCCACGAACAGCACGAGCGCGGCGAGCACGTATGCGAGCGACGGGGCAAGGCGTGTCAGCAGGATCGAGCCGAGCGCGAGCGCGGCGACCGCCGCGAGCGCGATCCGCGCGGCGTTCGAAGGGCGCGGCTCAAGTGCGATCGGCGGCGCGGATCTGTCCAACGAGCGCTCCGAGCGCAGGGTCTTCCGGTGTTGCGCGCCCGAGCACCCACGGCCAGAGCTCGCTGTCCTCGCGCGCAAGCAGGCGTTCGAACGCCTCGAGCTCGATCGTGGATGCGCTCGAGCCGTGCTGGTCGAGCCAGCGCGCGAGCACGACGTCGAGCTCTTTCATGCCGCGGCGCGCGCGCCAGCGCAGGCGGTTGAGGTCGGTCATGACGGCTTCGCGTGCTTGCCGGCCTTCCTGCGGAAGTCCGGCCTACTCCCGCCTCCGAGGCCGGGCCGGCGAACAAAGGTCATGAGTAGGCCGGAAATCGCGCAGCGATGGCCGGCGCTCTTCCCTTCACACCCCGCTGCGCTCGACCAGCTTGAGCTTGATCTCCGCGATCGCCTTGGCCGGATTGAGGCCCTTCGGGCAGGTCTTCGCGCAGTTCATGATCGTGTGGCAGCGATAGAGCCGGAACGGATCCTCGAGGTTGTCGAGGCGCGTGCCGGTGTCCTCGTCACGCGAATCGATGATCCAGCGATAGGCCTGCAGCAGGACCGCCGGGCCGAGGTACTTCTCGCTGTTCCACCAGTAGCTCGGGCACGAAGTCGAGCAGCAGGCGCAGAGGATGCACTCGTAGAGCCCGTCGAGCTTCGCGCGGTCCTCCTTGGACTGCAGCCGCTCGCGGTCCGGCGGCGGCGCCGACTGGGTGCGGATCCACGGCTGGATCGAGGCGTACTGCGCGTAGAAATGCGTCATGTCGGGCACGAGGTCCTTCACCACGGACATGTGCGGCAGCGGGTAGATCCTGACCTCGCCGCGCACGTCGTCGATCGCCTTCGTGCACGCGAGCGTGTTGGTGCCGTCGATGTTCATCGCGCACGAGCCGCAGATCCCCTCGCGACAGGAGCGGCGGAACGTCAGCGTCGCGTCGATCTCGTTCTTGATCTTGATCAGCGCGTCGAGAACCATCGGGCCGCACGTGTCGAGGTCGACCTCGTACGTGTCGGTGCGCGGGTTCTCGCCGTCGTCCGGGTTCCAGCGGTAGACCTTGAAGGCCTTGACGCGCGTAGCACCCGCAGGGGCCCTGTAGGTCTTGCCCGGCTTGATCTTCGAGTTCTTCGGCAGGGCGAATTCCGCCATGTCACCGCTCCTTGGGATCGCGGGTCAGATTGCGCAGCCAGCCGCCGGTCAGCACGAAGCGCGGGAACGTAACGAACTGCTCGACGAACAATCGGCCGAAGAAATCGCCGGGCCCGTCGAACGGCACCGGTGCCTCTGCCTCGCGCTTGTGCCCGACCACTTGCAGGCCGAAGCCCGCGGCCGCGACGAACAACGCGAACAGCGCCCCCGGCAGATAGCCCGCGAGCGCGAGACGCACCGCCGCGAGCACGCCCGCGATGAACATCGGCACGCCGATCATGTGCAGCGCGAGGCTCACGCGATCGCGATGGTTGCGCTCGTACGTCGCCCACTGCCACGCCGCGATGCTGGGCTCGCGTGCCATGTCAGTAGACGCGCGCCTTCGGCGGCACGGCCTCGACGTCCGATGTCAGCGTCTTCATGTGCACCGGCCGGTAGTCGATCTTCGTGCCGCCGCGCTCGTCGACCCAGCACAGCGTGTGCTTGAGCCAGCTGACGTCGTCGCGCTTGCTGTAGTCCTCGCGCGCATGCGCACCGCGCGACTCCTTGCGGTTCTCGGCCGAGACCATGGTCGCGACGGCCTGGCTCAGGAGATTCTGGAGCTCTAGCGTCTCGATGAGGTCGGAGTTCCAGACCAGCGATCGGTCGGAGACCTTGACGTCATCGAACGAACGGAATGCCGCGGAGATCTTCTCGACCCCCTGCTTCAGCGTCTCGCCGGTGCGGAACACCGCGGCGTCCTTCTGCATGATCCGCTGCATGTCGAGGCGGATCTGCGCGGTCGGCGTGCCCCCGCTCGCGTGGCGGACACGGTCGAAGTTCGCGAGCGCCTTCTCGGTGATCGACGCCGGCAGCTGCTTGTGCGTCGCACCGGGCTTGATCGTCTCGCCGCAGCGGTTCGCGACCGCCCGCCCGAACACGACGAGATCGAGCAGCGAGTTCGAGCCGAGACGATTCGCCCCATGCACCGATACGCACGCCGCCTCGCCGATCGCGTAGAGGCCCTGCACGACCGAGTCGGGATCGCCGTTCTTCAGCGTCACGACCTCGCCGTGGAAGTTCGTCTGCACGCCGCCCATGTTGTAGTGCACCGTCGGCAGCACCGGGATCGGCTGCTTCGTCACGTCGACGCCGGCGAAGATCTTCGCGGTCTCGGCGATGCCAGGGAGCTTCTCGTGGATCACGTCGGTGCCGAGGTGCGTGAGATCGAGCAGGATGTGGTCCTTCTCGGGCCCGACGCCGCGGCCTTCGCGAATCTCGAGCGTCATCGAGCGGCTCACCATGTCGCGTGGCGCGAGATCCTTCACCGACGGCGCGTAGCGCTCCATGAAGCGCTCGCCGAGCGAGTTGCGCAGAATGCCACCCTCGCCGCGCACACCCTCGGTGATGAGACAGCCGGCACCGTAGATGCCGGTCGGGTGGAACTGCACGAACTCCATGTCCTGCATCGGCAGGCCGGCGCGCAGCACCATGCCCCCGCCGTCGCCGGTGCAGGTGTGCGCCGACGTCGCCGAGAAGTACGCGCGGCCGTAGCCGCCGGTCGCGAGCACGACGCCGTGCGAGCGGAAAAGATGCAGCGTGCCCTCCGACATGTCGAGCGCGAGCACGCCACGGCAAGCGCCCTCGTCGTCGAAAATGAGATCGAGCGCGAAGTACTCGATGTAGAAGCGCGCGTCGTGTTTGAGCGACTGCTGGTAGAGCGTGTGCAGGATCGCGTGTCCGGTGCGATCGGCTGCGGCACAGGTGCGCTGCGCCGGAGGGCCCTCGCCGTAGCGCGTCGTCATGCCGCCGAACGGACGCTGGTAGATGCGACCGTCGTCGGTGCGCGAGAACGGCACGCCGTAGTGCTCGAGCTCGACGATCGCGGGGATCGCCTCCTTGCACATGTACTCGATCGCGTCCTGGTCGCCGAGCCAGTCGGAACCCTTGACCGTGTCGTAGAAGTGGTAGCGCCAGTCGTCCTCGCCCATGTTGCCGAGCGCGGCGGAGATGCCGCCCTGCGCCGCGACGGTGTGCGAGCGCGTCGGGAACACCTTCGTGATGCACGCGGTCGCGAGGCCTTTCGCGGCGAGGCCCATGGTCGCGCGCAGCCCGGCGCCGCCGGCGCCGACGACGACCATGTCGTACTTGTGTTCCTCGATCTTGTACGCGTTCATGAGTGCTCAGGCCCCGAGCGCGATGCGGACGATCGAAAAGACCGCGAACAACGCAGCGAACAGGCAGATGAAGAGGTTCGAGACGAGCAGCGTGACCTCGGCCGGCTTCGAGTGAACGTAGTCCTCGATCACGACCTGGATCCCGAGCTTCGCGTGATAGAACAGGAGCAGCACGAACGCGGCGAGCAGCGCGGCGTTCCACGGCTGCGCGACGAAGCTGCGAGCGTCCGCGTACTCCGCGCCGACGAGCGTCAGCACCGACCAGAGAAACCACAGCGAGAGCGGCACCAGCCCGATCGCGGTGAGCCGCTGCGCGATCCAGTGGTGCGTGCCCTGCCGCGCGGAACCTAGCCCGCGTACGCGCGCGATCGGGTGCCTCAGATCGGCGCTCATCCGCCACTCCCGAACGCGTAGTACACGATCGCAGCGGTGCCGGCGATGCTGCCGAACAGCACGATCCAGCCCGTCGCGTAGGCGCGCGGGATCTCGAGGCCCCAGCCGATGTCCCAGAGGAGGTGACGCAGACCGTTCAAGACGTGATAGACGAGCGAGTACGCGAGCGCGACCAGGATCAGACGGCCGAGCCACGAGCTCGCGAACGCGTCGAAGCGCGCGTAGCTCTCGGGTCCGCCCGCGAGCGCGAACAGCCACCAGGTCAGCACCAGCCCGCCGAAGGTCAGGAACACGCCCGTCGCACGGTGCGTGATCGAGAGCATCGAGGTCAGCTGCGGCCGGTAGTACGGCCCGATCATGAAAGGCGACAGCGGTCGCTGTTTCGGCCTCGTGGAGCTCATTGCCACCCCCTCAATCGTTCGCGGGCGTCGGTGTCGCTCGCGTCGACCGCGCGTCGATCAGAAATCGATGCAGCGTCCGTTTTTTTCCCAGTCGCCGTAGCGCGTCGGCTCGGGGCCCTTGGGACCACCGGTCTCGGCCGGCTTCGTCGCGTCGGGGGCGGGTCGACGTTCGCGCACGGCGTCGCGCTCGGCGGCGTTCGCTTCTTCTATCATGACGGTGCTTCGCGCCGGGTTCGACGCGTTCGGACGGCGCGTGAAGCGTAACGCTTGGCGGACCCGCGCGACAACTGCGCGGCGGCCGCGCACCGAAGGTCTCTCGCCCTTGCGCTATTCCAACTTCGACGTCCTCGCGCTGCGCGGCCACGAAGCGCTCGCGTTCGCGCAGGCGCAGCTTGCGAGCGACGTGCTCGCGCTCGAGGACGGGCGCTGGCAGTGGAGTGCCTATCTCACGCCGCAGGGCCGCGCGATCGTGGTGATGCCGATCGTCCGGCTCGCGGCCGACGCGCTCGATCTTCTCGTACCGGCCGAGCGCGGCGCCGAGGTCGCCCAGCGCCTCCAGCGCTTCGTGTTCCGCACCAAGGTCGCGATCGCGATGCGCGGCGACGTCGGCGCACGCGCGCGGCTGCACGCGCCGGCCGAACGCCCGGTCACGATCGAGCGCAGCGGCGACGGTTACCGCGTCGACCTCTCCGAGACCGTCTCGCTCGACGTCGGGGCGGCGCCGAGCGACGGCGACGAGACCGGCTTTCGCGCCTGGGCACACGACGCCGCCGTGCCTCTGCTCGCCGGCGCCGCAGTCGAAGCGCACACGCCGCACGCGCTCGCACTCGATGCGCTCGACGCGGTCAGCACGCGCAAGGGCTGCTACCCCGGCCAGGAGATCGTCGCGCGCATGCATTTCCTCGGTCGCAACAAGCGGCACCTCTGCCGCTTCGCAGCCGTGACACCGGCGGACGCTCCCGAGCCGGTGCCCGAGCCGGGCGCCGCGATCACGCTCGACGACGGCACGGCCGCCGCCGAAATCGTCTTCGCGCTGAAGGCCGAGAGCGGCAACCTGAGAGGACTCGCGGTCGCGCACGAGCAGGGTTTAGCAAACGCCTCCGGCTATCGCGTCGGCGGAATGGCGGTTGTGCTCGTCCGGGTACGCTGAGCGCGTCGATTTGGCAGCCCCGATGATTCGTGCTATACGCACGCCCAGGTAGGGGAAACAGCATGAACAAGGTGGCGCTAGGCATTGTCGCGATTGGCCTTTTCGTCGTCGGCAACACGCGCGCAGCGGACCTCAAACTGATGGTCGAGCCGAGCTATCCGCCGGACCAGGCCGCCGAGGTCTACAAGCCGCTGGTCGACTACCTCAAGACCACGACGGGCCACAACATCACGCTCGTCACGCCGCGCAACTACCACTTCTTCTGGCGCGAGATCCGCAGCAATGCGCCGATCGACCTCGTGTTCTCCGAGGCGCACTTCACCGACTACCGCATCACGAAATTCAAGGCCGTACCGCTCGTGCGCGCGGCCGACACCCAGAGCTATACGCTCGTCGGCGGTCCGGACCTCAACGCGACGAACATCAACCAGCTCGTCGGCCGCAACATCGTGACGATGCCGAGCCCGAGCCTCGGCTTCGCGATCCTGCTCGAGTTCTTCCCCTCGCCGATCGCGCAGCCGAACATCCTCTCGACCGCGATGTCGTGGAAGGACGGCGTCGAGATCGTCTACGCCGGCGAGGCCGATGCGGCGATCATTCCCACCGCGCTGCAGGCGCAGCAGGGCAGCGAGATCGTGCCGCTGCGGAAGTCGCGCGACTTTCCGGGCGCCGCGTTCACGGCCTCGCCCGAGCTCGACGCGAAGGTCCAGGCCGACATCAAGGCCGCGCTCCTCAAGCTGCACGAGGACACCGGTGCCTACTCCGCCCTCAACGAGCTCGGGATCACGCAGTTCATCGAAACGACGGCCGCGGAGTACGCGGGCTTCGAGTCGATCCTGAAGGAGTTCTACGGGTATCAGGCGGGGTCGGCGCCGTAGGCGAAGCCGTAGTAGGTCGGGCCGACAAGCCCGACACGCCGACGCTCACCCCATCGGCAACGTCAAGCGCGCGACGCACCCGCGCGCGCCGACGCGGTTCTCGAGCGACACGCGCCCGCCGTGCGCCTCCGCGATCTGGCGCGCGAGCACGAGCCCGATCCCCGAGCCACCGGGCTTCGTCGTGAAGAACGGCACGAACAGATTGTCGCTGGTCGCGATCCCCGGGCCATCGTCGACGACCTCGATCGTCGCCTCGCGATCGCCTGCGCCGAGGCGCAACGCGACGCCGCCGCCGGTGGATGCGGCTGCATCGACCGCGTTCTTGACGAGGTTGATGAGCGCCTGCTCGACCTGATCGGGGTCCGCCTCGACCGTCAACGCCTCCGGCGCGTCGATCGCGATCTCGAGGCGCTGCTCGAGCCTCGCCACGCGGCGTGCGAGCCCGGCGAGATCGACTTCGCGCTTCACCGGCGGCGGCAGCCGCGCGAGCGTGGTGTAGCCGAACATGAAGCGCGTCAGCGCGTCGGCACGGTCGCCGATCACGGTGAGGCCCTGGCGTGCGTCCTCGCGCCAGTCGGGCGGCGGCGGATCGCGGCCGACGAGGTCGAGCACCGTCGCCGCCATCGACTTGATCGGCGCGAGCGAGTTGTTGAGCTCGTGCCCGAGCACGCGGATGAGTCGCTGCCAGGCCTGGCGCTCCTCCTCGCGCAGCGCGCGCGACAGATCGTTGATGACGAGGAGATCGTGCGGCAAACCGCCTTCGCGGAAGCTCGCGCGCCGCACCTCGAACGCGCCGGCGCCGCCGGAGAACGAGCGCCGCAGCGTCGCGGCGCTCTCGACCGCGAGGCAGTCGAGGAGACCCAGCGCCTCCGCGCTCTTGCCCTGCGCCTGCGCCGCGCTCGTCGCGAGCAAGCGCTGGCCGGCGGGGTTGATGAGCCTCAGCCGGCGCTCCGCGTCGAACGCGAAGATCGCGATGTCGATCGTCGCGAGCACTTTCGTCAGCAGCGCGAGCGTCTCCTCGACCTTGAGGCGCCCCTCGCGCAGCGTCTGGCCGAGCGCATTGACCTCCCAGATCACTTCGCCGATCGCGTCGCCACGGCGCGCGCGCGTGCCGCGCAGGCTGTAGTCGCCCTCACGCAGCGCCTCGAGCAGGTTCGAGAGCGTGTAGAGAGGAAATACGACGTGGTTGCGCAGGCGCGCGGCGAAGATCAGCGTCGTGAGCCCGACCCCGAGCGCGATCGAGACCCACGCGCCGCGCGAAAGATCGAGCACGTAGAGCGCGGCGCCGAGACCGACGAGCGCCGGCAGCGCGACCGCGGCGGCGAGCCAGAAGATCCGCGTTTCGAATGTGAGACGCTGCTTCATGCCGCGATCGTGGCACGTCCGGCGAGACGGTGGCGCACGATCAGCAACGAGGGCTCGAATCCGGTCATCGGATGGAATTACCGTGAGGGGCGAAAGCCCCGACGGCGCGGCATCGGGCGAAGCGTCACGCTGTCGGGGCTTCCGCCCCTCCTACAGAACCGTGATCGCGACGTGTCGGGCCACGCTGCCGAAACGACGCGATGAAGCTCACTCCGCGGCGCGAATGCCGAACTTTTCGAGGCGGCGGTAGAGCGCAGCGCGGCTGAGACCCAGCACCTCGGCGGCGCGCTGCACGTTGCCCTCGGCGCGCTCCATCGCGGCGCGCACCATCCGTTCCTCCGCTTCGTCGAGCGTCTCGGCCGGCCCATCCGCGGCAATACCGGCGCGTGACGCGGGAAGCGGCGCAAGCGCGTCGGGCAGGCTGAACTCGAGCGTGTCGACGACGTCGGCGGTCGCCATCAGCAACGCGCGCTCGACCACGTGCGAGAGCTCGCGCACGTTGCCGGGCCATCCGTACGCGAGCAGCGCGCGCTCGGCCGACGGCGCGAAGCGGATCGAGGGCTTGCCGTAGCGCGCAGCGGAGCGCGCAAGGAACCGCTGCGCCATCGGCACGATGTCCTCGCGGCGCTCGCGCAGCGCCGGCAGCCGGATCTCGATCGTGTTGAGGCGGAACAGCAGGTCCTTGCGGAACGTGCCGCGTGCGACGTCGGCGGCGAGCTCGGCGTTCGTCGCCGAGATGATCCGGACGTCGACCTTGACGGTTTTCGACGAGCCCAGGCGCTCGAGCTCGCCGTCCTCGAGCACGCGCAGCAGCTTCGGCTGCTGCGACGGCGGGATGTTGCCGATCTCGTCGAGGAACAGCGTGCCGCCGTCCGCGACCTCGAAGCGGCCGACGCGATCGGCCTTCGCGTCGGTATAGGCACCTTTCACGTGCCCGAACATCTCCGACTCGAACACGCTCTCGGCGATGCCGCCCATGTTGACCTTGACGAACGGCTGCGCCGCGCGCCGCGAGTTGTCGTGCAGCAGCTTCGCGACGACGCCCTTGCCGGTGCCGTTCTCGCCGAGCACCAGCACGTTCGCGTCGGCGGGCCCGACGCGGCGGATCAGCTCGAGCACCGGCTGCATCGCACGCGACTCGGCGACGAACTCGTCGTCGACGCCTTGCAGGATCTCGACCTCGCGCGCGAGCCGGCGCGTGCGCCGTCGCGACGCACCGAGCGCGATCTGGTTGCGCAGCACGCTCATGAGCCGCTGGTTGTCCCAGGGCTTCTCGATGAAGTCGCCGGCGCCGGCCTGCATCGCACGTACCGCGACCTCGATCGTGCCCCACGCCGTCATCACGACGACCGGCGTCTCGGCGTCGAGCTCGACGAGCTTCGCGAGCAGATCGAGGCCTTCCCTTCCCGAGGTCGTGTCGCGCGTGTAGTTGAGATCGATCAGGATGCACGCGAGCTCGCGCGAGCGCGCCTCGGCGAGCGCGGCGTCCGGGCTCGAAACGGTGACGGCAGCGAGGCCTTCGGCTTTCAGCAGCAGCCGCAGCGCTTCGAGCACGTCGCGCTGGTCGTCGGCGATGAGGATGGGGAGCGCGGTATTAGACATTACGGTCATTGTAGGCCGGACATCGCGCAGCGATGGCCGGCATCGGATCCGGCTTGCCGGCCATCGCTGCGCGATGTCCGGCCTACTCCTAGGCCGTGGCGCGCTTCGGCGCCGTCTCCTTCATCCAACCATCGAACAGCTCGATCGTCCGCGTCCCGTACGCCGCGTTCGCTTCCGAGTGCGTGACCTGCACGATCGTCGCGCCCTCGTCGTGCAATTGCTTAAGCGTGTCCATGATCATCTTGCCCTGCGACGAATGCAGTGCGCCGGTCGGCTCGTCCGCGAGCAGCAATGCGGGCTTCGAGATCACCGCGCGCGCAACCGCGACGAGCTGCTGCTGCCCGCCGGAAAGCTGGTTCGGGAACAGGTCCTTCTTGCCGACGATCTGGAAGCGGTCGAGCAGGTCCGCGACGCGCGCCTTGCGCTCGCCCGCCGGGATGTCGCGGTACGACAGCGGCAGATCGAGATTCTCGGCGACGGTGAGGTCGTCGATCAGGTGGTAGTGCTGGAAGATGAAGCCGATCTTCTCGCGCTGCAGCGCCTGGCGCTGCTTCGTGCCGAGCTTCTGTACGGCGTGCTCGTCGAACGCGTATTCGCCCTCGTAGGCGCCGTCCATCATGCCGAGGATGTTGAGTAGCGAGCTCTTGCCGGCGCCCGAGGGCCCCATCACCGAGATGAACTCGCCGGGCCGGATCTCGAGGTCGATCTTGCGCAGCACGAACACGCGGCCCTGCGCGAGCGGGTAGGACTTTTCGACACCTTTCAGGCGGATCATCGGATCGGTTCCGTGGATGTGGATTTCATTCCGCTCGCAGCGACTGCTGCGAGTCGGTGCGCGCGGCTTGCCGCGCCGGCAGGAACACCGCCGCGAGCGCGACGAGCGCCAGCAGCAGGGCCGCCGCGGCGAAGCTCGTCGTGTCGCGCGCGCCGATGCCGTAGAGCATCGTCTCGACGCCGCGCGTCGTCGCGACCGCACCGGCGAGCCCGACGGCCAGTCCCGCCGTCACGATCATCGCACCCTGGCGCATGACCATCGCGAGAATCATCGGGGCGAGCATCTGGCGAAGCGCGAAGCGGATCTCGATCAACATGGTCCGGCGTCCCTTCGTCACTCGTACCGCAGTGCCTGCATCGGCGAGACGCGCAGCGCGCGCCGGGTCGGCGCGAGCGACGCGACCAGCATCGCGAGCGCGAGCACGATCGAGACCGCGCCGAACGTCAGCGGATCGAACGTGCCGACCCCGAACAGGATGTTGCGCAGCACCTGCGCGAGCCCGAAGCCCGCAAAGAGCCCGATGGCGAGCCCGATCGCGAGCTGCCGCATGCCCTGCCCCAGCACCATCTTCACGATGCCCGCGTCGAGCGCACCGAGCGCGCGGCGGACGCCGATCTCGCGCGTGCGCTGCGCGACCGCGAACGCGAGCAGCGCGTAGATGCCGCCGGCCGCGAGCAGCAGCCCGAACGCGGCGAAGATCACGAACAGGTTCGCCATGAGGCGATCCGGTACGGTCTGCGCGGCGATCCAGTCCTCGGCGGTGCGGATGAAATAGACCGGAAGGTCGCGGTCGAGCTTCGCGACCGCCGTGCGGATCGTGTCGGCGAGCGCGTACGGATCGCCGCCCTCGGACCGGACCGCGATGCTGGCGTAGCGCGCCGGGCGCTGCGCGAACGGGGCGTAGACGACCGGGGCTTCGTCGTCGTCCGGCTCGCCCTGGACCACGGTACCGACGACGCCGACGATCTCGGCGTAGCGACGCTCCGCCCCCGTGGGGTCGAGGTCGATCCGGCGCCCGATCGGCGACTCGCCGTCGAACGCGTACTGCGCGAAGTTCGCGCTGACGAGCACGACCGGCGGCGCGTCGGCGCGGTCGCGCGAGTCGAACATCCGGCCCTGCTGCAGCGGGACCCGGAACGCGTCGAAGTAGCTCGGCGCCGCGCCCACGAACCACGTGAACGGATAGCGCCCGTTGTCCGACGGCGGCTTGCCGTCCGGGTGGTAGTACGCGCCACCGGAAAACGACAGCGGTACGCTGGTCGTGACGGCGGCGTTCGCGACGCCCGGGCTCGACGCGAGTTCGGTCTCGAGCCGCTCGAAGAACTCGACGACCTTCGCGTCCTCGGGATACGCCTCCTCGAACAGCGCGATGCGCGCGGTCAGCACGCCGTCGGTGTCGGCACCCGAGTCGATCGTCTGCATCGCGACGATGCTGCGCACCGTGAGCCCCGCGACGACGAGCAGCACCGCGCACATCGCGAGCTGGCCGGTGATCAGCACGCGGCTCGCGCGGCCGAAGCCGACGCCAGTCGCGCCGTGGCCGCCCTCGCGCATCGCCGCGCTCGCGGCGACGCGGCCGGCGCGCATCGCCGGGATCAGCGTCGCGGCCAGCGCCGCGGCGAGCGCGATACCGGCCGAGAACGCGATCACGCGCCAGTCCATCGAGTAGGCCAGCCAGTACGGCAGGCCGTCCTCCTGTGTGGTCAGCGTGCGCATGGTCGCAACGCCGCCGATGTGCGCGAGCGCGAAACCGATCGCGCCTCCGATCGCCGCGATCGCGGCGCCTTCGAGCACCAGCCGCAGCACGAGACGTGCGCGCGCCGCACCGAGCGCGCCGTGGATCGCGAGCTCGCGCGTGCGTTCGACCGTGCGCGCGATCATGAGGTTCGCGACGTTCGCGCACGCAATCAGCAGCACCAGCGTGACCGCGATCATCATGGCCGTCAGCACGGCGGGCGTGTTGCGGCCCATGTACTCGGCGTTGAGCGACTTCACGATCGCGCGCAGGCCGTCGCGCTTGGCGGCCGGGTCGGCCTTCGCGAGCGACGCGAGCAGCGCGTCGATCTCGCCGCGTGCTTGCGCATGACCCACGCCCGGCGCAAGTCGTCCGATCACCTCGTACGTGAGCGCCTCGCTGCGCGGGACGTTCGCTACGTCGAGGTTCACCGTGGTCCAGACATCCTGGCGGAACGGGAACTTGAATCCCTCGGGCATGACGCCGACGATCGTCGCGGGCTTGGCGTTCGCGCGGATCTCGCGACCGACGACGTCGGTGGCGCCGCCGTAGCGCGTCTGCCAGAGCGAATGCGAGATCACGACGACGGCCGGTGCGCCGGGCGCGTAATCGGCCGGCTCGAACTCGCGCCCGATCAGCGCCTTCGCCCCGAGCGTGTCGAACACCGCGTCGGTGACGAAGCCGCCCTCGTAGCGCTCCGGCCGGTCGTCGCCCGAGAGGTTCAGCGTGCCGACGCCGAACGCAGCGAATGCTTCGAAGCTGCGCTGTGCGCGCGCAATCTCGAGGTAGTCGTGCACGCCGACCTCGATGCTGTCCTGCCCGGTCGCAAGGTCCGCGAGCTCGACGTGCGCGAGCCGGTCGGGCTGCGCGAACGGCAGGGGTTTCAGCAGAAAGGAATTGATCGCGCCGAACATGTACATCGTGAGGCCGAGCCCCGAGCCCAGCATCGCGATCGCGGTCAGCGCGTACCACGGGCTGCGGATGAGCGACCGCAGGGCTTGTCGAAGCTCGAACCAGATCGTCGCCATCGTCTTCTCCGTCGAAACGCGTTCAGTCCTGACGCAGCGCGAGCATCGGGCTCACGCGCGAGGCGCGGCGCGCGGGCAGCGCCGAGGCCGCGAGCACGAGCGCGACGGTCGCAACCGCGACCGCGACCCAGGTCAGCGGGTCCGCCGCCGTGACGCCGTAGAGCCAACTCGAGAGCGCGCGGACCGCGAGCACGCCGCCGAGCGCGCCGAGCACGACGCCCGGCAGCGCGATCGCCAGCGCATCGCGCAGGACCTCGCGCACGAGCCGCGGGCCGTTCGCGCCGAGCGCGAGCTTGAGACCGTACTCCGCGGTGCGGCGCCGCGTCGCGAACGCCAGCACCGCGTACAGTCCGAGCGCGGCGAGCGCGGTGCCGAACAGCGCGAAGCCGCCGATCATTCCGAGCAGCGCGGTGCGCTCGCGCAGCGTGCGCCAGATCAGCGCGTCGATCGTCGCGACACGCGCGACGCGCAAACCCGCCGCCGCGGCCTCGCGCTCGACCAGCGCGCGCACGTCGTCGATCGGCAAATCCGCGCGGATCACGAGCTCGACGCCCGCGCCCTGCGGCGCCTCGAGCTGTGAATAGAACGTACCCTGGTCGTCGCGCTCGTCGAGCGCGCCATGCTTGACGGTGCGCGCGACACCGACGACGCGCGATGCGACGAACGGCTCGCCCTCGCCCGCCGAGAACGACACCGACTGGCCGACCGGATCGCCGGCCGTGAGATAGCGCCGCGCGAACACCTCGTCGACGACGATCTCGTTCGCGGCCGCGGGCGTCGAGAAACCGCGACCCGCGACGATCGGAATCCCGAGCGCATCGAAGTACCCCGGCCCGACGCTGCGATCCTTGGCCGCAGACTCCTCGCCCGCGACCGCACCGGGTGCGCGGAACGTCGAGACCGCCTCGGAGCCGCTGAACGGCGCGGCATTCGCGAAGCTCGTCACGAGCGCGCGGTTCGCACGCAACCGCTCGTAGAGCCCGCGTACCGCCGCGAGCTCCGCCGGTGTCGCGGGTGTGCCGTACGCGTGCTCGCTCGCGACACGGGGCTCGATCGATGCGAGTAGCGTGCCCGCACGCGAGAAGCCCGCGTCCTCCGCGAGCATCGTCTGCAGGCTGCGCAGCAGCAACCCGCTTGCCCCTAGCAGCGCGAACGCCGCACCGATCTGCACGGCGATCAGCGCGCGCCGTGCGCGGGCGAGCGCGGGCCGATCGGCGAGCACGCGCGGGCCCTGCCGCAATGCTTCGAGCCCCGCGGCGCGCCGAACGAGCCACGACGGCGGCAGCGCGAGCGCGATCGACAGCGCGGACGCGAGCACGACCGCGAGCGCGATCGTCGCGGCGTCGATCCGGACGACGAGCGCCGAGCTTTCGTCGAGCACGCCGCCGGCAGCGAGCGCCGTGAGCACGAGTGGTGCGAGCGCGATACCCGCGAGGGTCGCCGCGAGCGTCAGCACGACGACTTCGGCCAAGACGCTCGCACCGGCGCGCGCCGCGGTCGCGCCGAGCGCGGTCGCGAGCGCAAGCTCGCGCTCGCGCGCGAGCGCACGGCCGAGCCAGAGATTCGCGAGGTTCGCAAGGGTCGTCAGCAGCACGATCGCGACGGCGGCGGCGAGGAGACCAACGAGCCCGCGCTTGGGGCCCGCGAGCGCGTCGCGCAGCGGCTCCGCCTCGAACGCGAGCTTCATGTGCTCGCGGATGCCGGCGATGCGTTCGTCCTTGCCATAGCGTGCCTCGAGCGCCGCATCGAACGCCGCGGCGCTGCCGCCCGGCGCGAGCCGCGCCACGACCTGCAACCCACCGAACACCTGCGCGTTCGCCGGTGCGGTATCGGCCGGCGTCAAGATCAGGGGCAGCCACACGTTCGTCTTCGCGTCGGGAAAACGGAACGCGGCCGGCATCACCCCGACGATGCGCCGCTCACGGCCGCCGTACTCGAGCAGGCGGCCGAGCACCGCCGGATCGCGCGCGTAGCGCGAATCCCAGAGCGCTTCCGAGATCAGCACGCTGTCCTGGTCGGCTTCGGGCGCCGCCGCGTCGAAGCGCCGGCCGAGCCGTGCCGCGCCGCCGAGCGCGTCGAGCGCACCGGCCGAGATCGACGCGGGCACGAGACCGTCCTCGACCCGGCGTCGCTCCCAGGGTCCGTACGCTTCGAGCGCCGGATACGTCTCGCGCAGCTCCGCGATCAGCGGCGCCGAGAGACCGAGCGAGAAGCTCATCGCTCGCGAATAGCCCCGCACCTCGACCAGTCGGTCGGCTTCCGCGAACACGAGCGGTCGCATCCAGAGCCCGTAGACCGCGGCCGCGATCGCGAGCAGCACCGCGAGCGCACTACCGAGGAACGCGACCACCGCGAGCGAGAACCCCGGCGCGCGCGCAAGGCGGCGGATCGCGGTCCTGAGCTCGTTCATGAACATCGTCACGCGATCGTCCTCACTCGTGCCGCAGGGCGATCATCGGATCGACGCGCAGCGCGCGCCGTAGCGGCACCATCGCCGCGATCGCCGAAGCCACGACGATGGTCGCGATCGCGATCACGAACGTCGCGACCTCGCGCTGCGATCCGACGCCGTCGTCGGCGAGCAGCAGCCCGGTCCAGGGCCAAGCGAGCGCGCAGCCGATCGCGAGGCCGAGCGTGACCTGGACGACGATCCGTCCGCCGATCGTGCCGAGCACGCTTCGCGGTGGTGCGCCGACCGCGCGGCGTATGCCGATCTCGCGCGTGCGCCGCGTCACCGCGAACGCCAGCACACCGTAGAGGCCGGCCGCTGCGAGCGCGAGCCCGAGCGCGCCGACGCCGCTGAAGATCTGCGCGACGAGCACGGGACCGACGCGCCCGAGCCGGATCGCGCGCTCCTGGGTGCGGACCCAGTAGATCGGCGTGTCGGCGTTCTGCGTCCGCACGATCTCGGCGAGCCGCGGCGCGAACGCGAGCGCGTCGGCGCGCGTACGCACTGCGACCGTCACGAAACGCGACGGCAACTGCGCGAGCGGCACGAGCACGGACGGCAGTTTGTCGTCGTCGACGTCCTCGAGGTGCAGTCGCGGCACGACGCCGACGACGGTGAGCACCTGCGACTCCGGGTCGGTCGGATCCCACTTGAGCTTGAGCCCGAGCGGATCGCGTCCCGGCCAGAGCTGCTCCGCGAGGCGCGCGTCGACGACCGCGACGCGCTCGCTATCGGCGGTGTCGCGCGTGTCGAAGAAGCGACCGGCGGACAGCCGGATATCGTAGGTCTCGGCGAAATGCCGGTCGACCTGCGCGAGGTACGTTCGCGGCCAGCCGTGCGCCGGCTTCGCCTCGCCGAGCGCTTCGGCGTAGGCGTTGCCGCTCGAGGCCGTGCCCGGCAGCGCGTTGGCCGCGCTCGCCGACGCGACCACGGCCTCGGCGCGGACCGCGTCGACGACGCGCTCGAAGAAGCGCACCTGATCGGCCTCGGTCGGGAAGTCCTCCGGGAACAGGCCGATACGCGCGGTCAGGATCGATGCCGGATCGGCGCGCGTGCCGAAGTCGAAATCGACCATGCGGTCGAGCGCGCGGATGAAGGTGCCGGCGCTGACCAGCACGATGCAGGTGATCGCGATCTCCGCGACGACGAGGATGCGCGTCGCGCGCGACATCCGCGCGCCGCCGCCGCGGTCGCCGTCGCGCAGCGCCGCCTGGACGCCGCCGCCGGTCGCGCGCAGCGCCGGCACCAGGCCGGCGGCGAGCGTCGCGAGCAGCGCAGCACCAATCGCGTAGACGAACATCCGCGCGTCGACACCGAACTCGACGTAGTAGCCGGGCGCGTCCTCAGCCGCGACCAGCGCGTCCATCACCCAGCGCCCGCCGAGCTCGGCGAGCACGAGCCCGAGCCCCGAC
>Ga0187892_10003461_pt1 | contig 28871 bp, 23 predicted proteins | sample MA1701073metaG_FD_139345 | JGI IMG/M metagenome (GOLD analysis project Ga0187892, IMG submission 139345) | Bio-ooze microbial communities from a basaltic lava cave in the Kipuka Kanohina Cave System on the Island of Hawaii, USA - MA170107-3 metaG ... | reverse complement strand
TGTCAAAAACCTGATATTTCCGTCGCGCCTTCGGGCCAGCCGATCAGCGCGAAATTCAAACGCCCTCGCAGGCCTCTTCTCGGCGGCTCTCACGTCGGCATGAAAACCTGCGAAAGGCCAGTTTTCAAGGAGCGCAGTGGAAATGCAAGCGTTCTGACGATCCGCTGCAGCCAACCGTCTCCGCCGGCGCTGGAATGTCCAGTCGATTGGGCTCTGGAATCGAGATGCGAAACCCGAAGATGCGATCGACCGCGGTACTCGCGGTCATCCTGCTCCTGCTCTCGTGCGCCACGATCGGGGATCGACCGGCCGTGAGCGAGTCGAGAGCGTGGGACGGACACGTGCAGGTGCACGGCTCGCTCCGTGCCATGTTCCACGAGGGGCAGACGAGCGCGATCGTGGGCCTCGATCGCTTGCTTCCGAACGCGTCGCTCTACGCGGTGGGGGCTCTCGCCGATCTCGCGGGCGAGGTCACCGTCATCGGCGGCCGGGCGTACCTTTCTTATCCCGAGGGAGCCGAGGCTGCGCGGACCGAAGCGACTCTCCGAGCCGATGCCGCAGCCACAGTGCTGGTCACGGCCGAAGTGCCGGCCTGGCGCAGCATCGTCACCGACCGGGCGATCCGCTACGAAGCCCTCGACGAGGAGATTCCGAAGCTGGCGGCCGCCGCGGGGATGGGCCGTCACGACCGCTTCCCGTTTCTCCTGGAGGGGATCTTCGAAGATATCGAGTGGCACGTGATCGACGGTCGCCGTCTCGGCGCTGGCGGATCGTCCCACCAGGATCACCTGGCGGCGGCGGTTCGGTCGCGGCGGGATCGAACACGTGCCGTGCTCGTGGGCTTCTACTCGGAAAGAGATGAAGGGGTCTTCACGCACATGGGTTCGAAAACCCACATCCACTGCGTCGTGGAGGAGCCGCTCTCGGCGGGTCACGTGGATCATGTCGACGTTCCCGCGGGGATCACGGTCAGGTTCCCGATGGATGCAACGGGCCAGTAGCGATCGCCGCTGATCGGCGAGAGGCGCCGAGCGGGAAGAACTGCCCGACGGGGTGAGTGCGTGAGCCAGGAGAGTGGCGTCAGAAGGTGCGCCGGCGCTTCGACGCCGGCAGCGTGGCGCCGAGCGTCCAGAAGGATGTCGGGACGGTGGATGACGGCAGGGAGTCGAGAGGAGTGCGACATGCACGCGGACACGAAGAAATACAACAAGACTCAGACGCCGAGCGATCGCGCGATCTGCCAATCGTTGGCGGAGAAGATCGACTGCGACCTGCCGGAAGCGGAGAACAGGGTCTGGCACGCTCATCCCGTGTGGTTCCTCGACGGGAACCCGATCGTCGGCTACAGCAAGCTCAAGGACTGCGTGCGCTTGCTGTTCTGGAGCGGCCAGTCGTTCAAGGAGAAGGGGCTGAAGAAGGAAGGGAGCTTCAAGGCCGCAGAGGCGCGATACACGTCCGTCGATCAGGTCGACTCGAAGAAGCTCGCGCGCTGGCTGGCGGAGGCGCGCGACGTCCAGTGGGACTACAAGAACCTGGTCCGGCGCAAGGGGCGGCTGGAGCGGCTGAAGTAGGCGACGCGCGATCGGCGGCGCGGAGTCCATCGGCCGCCGCTTTTGGGCGCGATTCGGCGGGATCGGCCTCATCGTGAGGCGTTCGGATTCCGTCGACGAAAGGCGGGGTCGTCACGGCCTTCGATCGCGGCGGGGCGCGCTGACGGTTCTCGTTGGCTCCGCCGCATCCGGCCACAGGGATGGCGGATTCCGAGCATGACGGAAGCGGATCGCATCGGGCGGACGATCGGAGAGGCGCTTCCACGGATAGCGCGCGGCTCGCTTCGATTCTGGGGATCGTGGTTCGGAGGTCGGCCGCACGATAACCTGCACCAGATCGTCGAGTGTCACGCTGAGGGCGAATTATTGACGATCGGCTTCGACGGCGGCGAGATCCTGAGAGTGTGGAATCCTCGCGATGCCGTTGTCCGCGAGAAGCGCCTCGTGATCGGGGATGCGAGTCGCGTTCGCTGGGAGTGGTTCTACTACGGGCGACCGCAGATCCCGGCGAATCTCCGTTTCGAGGACTTCACCGTTGACGGCTCGGAGATTCGAACGGATACGAACGTCGATCGGTATTCGTCGGCCCTTGAAACCGATCGATCTCTGCCCGCTGTGGAGTTGGTGAGTTTGTGAGACAGGCGACGGTTGGCTTGCACCGCGGGATCGACCCGTGATCGGGGGCGCCGATTGCAGCTGAACGAAACGGGGACGTGAATCGACGGGGGTGCTAAAGGCTCGAGCGCCGGTGCCCCTACCCCCCCGACACCGCCTGGATGATCGACAGGGTGTCGCCGTCCCGGAGCGCACGGTCCGTGCCCTCGAGCCAGCGCGAGTTCTCGTCGTTCAGGAAGCAGAGGACGTGCTGCCGGAGCTTTCGCGTCTCGTCGAAGAGGTGGACGTCGAGCGCGGGGTGAAGGGCGACGAGGCTCGCGAGAGCCTCGGAGAGCGTCGCGGCCTCGAGCGCGAGCGTGCGCGCGCCGCCAGCCATGGGCGACAGGAGACTCGGCAGCTCGACCGTGACGCGGGCCATGTTGCCGATCACGCGTCGACGAAAGCGCGCACGGTGAGGATACGCGGGAACGATCCGGGGAGCGTCGTCCACGTCTCGCCGTCGTCGCGGCTCGCGTGGACGGTGCCCGAGGTCGTGCCGAAGTAGACGCCGCCCGGCTCGAGGTCGTCGCTCGTCATCGCGGAGCGGAGGACGCTCGAAAAGCTCGGGCCCGCTGGCAGACCGCGGCCGATCGCTTCCCACGAGTCGCCGTCGTTCCGGCTCCGGTACGGCGTCAACCTCCCGCCGGGCGGCAGGCGGTATTCGTCGCTTTCGAGCGGAACTGAGAAAAGCGTCCGCGTCTTCTTGTTCCGCGCGAGAGCGAAGCCGAAGCTCGACGGGAGGCCCTTCTCGATCTTCTGCCACGAGTCGCCGCCGTCGCGCGTCCGGTACATGCCGCGGTGGTCCTGCCGCCAGATGTGGCCGGGCGCGGCGGGGTCGTTGTCGATCGCGTGGACGCAGTACCCGATTCCCTTCCACTTCTTGTCCTCGATGATGATCGGGACGCCCTCGTTTCGCGGCGTCCACGTGTCGCCGCCGTCCTCCGAGCGGAAGACGCCGACGGCCGAGATCCCGCACCAGAGCTTCTTCGGGTCTTTCGGGTCCGAGAGGAACGAGTGCGCGCAGAGCCCGCCCGCGCCCGGGTACCACGCCCCGCGCGATTCGTGGCCGGTCAGTCCCTCGACGAGCTTCCACGTGTCGCCGCCGTCGGCGCTCGCGAAGAGCGCGGCGTCGTCGATCCCCGCGAAGAGCCGCTCGCCCGCGCGCGCGACGAACCAGATCTGCTTCATCTGACCGGGCGCGCCCTCGGGGAGCTTCGGGCCCTCCTTCACCTGCGCGAAAGTCTTGAGATCGCGTGACTTGTGGATCGCGGCGCCGTAGACGTCGCTCGCGGTGGCGACGAGCGTCTCGCCGTCCACGCCGCGACCCGCCGCCGTCACCTTCCAGCCGCGGAAGACGGGGCCCTCGAGCGCCCACTTCTCGCGTCTATCGTCCGAGCGGAAGACGAATGCGCCTTTCTGCGTCCCGACGAGGAGCGTGACCCGGGGCATGGGAAGTTGGCCTCCTTTGCCACGAGACGTGTTCGCGCGGGAGGGCGCGGCGTCTCAGTCTTTTTTCCGGGCTTCCCGAATCCCCCCGACGAGCGAGTCGAGAAGCTCGACCTCTTCCTCGTAGTCGTGCTCCGACGCGCACGTGAGCGCGATCTCCTTCCGGATGAGCGCGGCAAGCCGCCCGCGCGCGATCCAGAGCTTCTGGCGGTCGGTCTCGCGCTCGTCCATGTGCGCGCGGAGCGTCTCGTGGTAGCCGGGATGCTCCTTCTCGAGCCGCTCGAACGCCCGCGTCGTCAGTTCGAACGCCCACTCGCGGTCGAAGTCCGGGTCGGCCGTCCTCGGCTCGACCTCGCTCTCCGGCGCCTCCGGTTTCTTCCGGAGCCGGTCCTGAACGACGTGCACGACGGTCGCGAGGAGGTAGCTCCGGAACCGCCCGCGCTCGGCGGTCGCGCGGCCGAGCGAGCCCGCTTTAAGGAGCCGGAGGAAGACGTCCTGGCAGAGATCGTCTTGATCCGCGCCCGTGAACCCGCGCTTTCCGAGATACGCGCGGATGGGGCGCTCGTAGCTCCGGGCGAATCGATCGAGCGACTCGCGATCGTTGTCGCCCGCCTTCCGTATCAACGTCCAGCTCGTTGCCGGGAACACGGCGCGAGCATACACTCCGACGGAGAGACGGAGATCGGACGTTGAGCGAAGCGAGCGACCTGGCGCGGCGCGCGATCGAGTCGGGCCTCCTCGGTCCGGACGGCCTCCGCGCCGATGAGCCCGTCCTCGGCCCGCCCGCCTACGAGATCGTGCGCGAGATCGGCCGCGGCGCCTCGGGCGTCGTCTACCTCGCCAACGACCGCGAGCTGACCCGGCCCGTAGCGCTCAAGTTCCTGACCGAGACGGGCGGCGGCCTCCTCGAGCGATTTCGCCGCGAGGCGCGCTTCACCGCGCGGCTCGAGGACCCGTCGATCGTCCGGATCTACGAGCTGGGCGAATCCGAGGGACGTCCTTATATCGCGATGGAGTACGTCGACGGCGGGAACCTCGCCGACCGGCGCCTCGAGCCGCGGGCGCTCGTCGCGCTATTCCGGCTCGTGGCCTCGGCGCTCGGCCACGCGCACGAGCGCGGCATCGTGCACCGGGACGTGAAGCCCGCGAACATCCTCCTCACGTCCGACGGCCGCCCGCGGATCACCGACTTCGGCCTCGCGCGCGACATGACTTCCTCCGCCGATCTCACGCTGAGCGAGGCGGGACAGGTGCTCGGCACGCCGGCGTCGATGTCGCCGGAGCAGGCGCGCGGCGAGTCGCACTCCGTCGACGCGCGGAGCGACGTCTATTCGCTCGGCGCCACGCTCTTTTTCGGCCTCACCGGTCGCTGGCCCTTCGAGGGCGACAACGTCATCGACGTCCTCCACTCGGTCATCCACGACGAGCCGCCGCTCCTGCGCTCGCTCGTGCCGGACGCGCCGGGCAGCCTCGAGGCGATCGTCGCGAAGTGCCTGCGAAAGCCGCGCGAGGAGCGCTATCAGTCGATGCGCGACGTCGTTCACGAGTTCGACTGCTTCCTCGCGAGCGAGCCGGTCGCATCGGAGCCGGGCCACTGGTTCCGCGCGCTGGTCTCCCGCCAGGCGAAGCGGGCCGTGCCGGTCGGTTCCGCCGCCGAGGATCCGTACCTCTCGCTCGGGATCGAGGTCGCGCGCGATCTCGCGGCCTGGGACGCCGACATCTACCGCATGTCGCGCAACGTCGATCGCCTGTTCCCGAGGCTCGACGCGGTCGCCGAGCGGCTCCAGGCGTTTCTCGCCGTCCGTCCCGACGCCGCGTGGGCGCGCTACTACCGCGGCCTCGCGCTCTTCCGCCGCGGCCGGCTGTCGGCGGCGCTCGACGAGATGGAGCGCGCGATCGACCGCGCGGGCGATCTCCCCGGAGCGTGGTTCGAACTCGGCCGCCTCTACCTCGCGATCCACCTCCGGCAGCAGGAGGTCGCGCGGAAGCACGTGACCCGCGTCGGCGTCGTCGACCATCTGCACAGCGTCCGCGGGCGGCTCGAGCAGGCTGCGTCGGCGTTCGCGGAGGCTCGGACGCGGGACGAGCGCCTGCCGCTGTGGCGCGTGCGCTTCGCGGACGCCGTGGCGCGGCTCGCGGACGAGGACCACGACGGTTGCGTCGCCGAGTGCGACGCGATCCTCGCGGACGAGCCGGACGCCGAAGAAGTGTGGAAGCTCCGCGGAGACGCGCTCGCTCTCGCGAGTGCCGACCCGTTCGAGTCGTACGAGCGCGCGCTCGAGATCCGGCGGAGCTATTTCGACGCGCGGCTCGCGGAGGCCGACGCGCGACTCGCGCGCGGCGACGTCGGAGGGGCGAAGGCCGCTGCCGCGAAAGCGCTCGAGATCCACCCCGGCTGCGCCGAGGCGCACGCGCTTCTCGCCCGCGCGCATCTCGCGTCGGCGCGCGCGACGAGGAGCGGGAGCGACTTCGACTCCGGGCTCGCGGCGGCCGCGCGCGCGCTCGAGCTCGACCCCGAGAGCTACGACGCGGCGGTGACGGCGGCCGACCTCCACTTCGAGCGCGCCCTAGCGGGCGCGGGCGCGGGGGCGGAAGCGTTCGGCCGGGCGCTCGAGGGGCTCGCGGTTGCGAGCCGGCTCGAGGGGTGCCAGAACCGCGTCCTGCTCACTCGCGCCCGCGTCCTTCTCGCGCGGGCGAAAGCGACCGAGGCGTCGGGAGGGAATCCCGTCTCCGATCTCGACGCCGTGTTATCGTTCGCGAATCAATCGAGCCGCGAGATGCTCGAACTGGACGTGTGGAGGCCCGTCATCGACGAGGCCACCCGCGAGCGCCGGCGCTTTCCCGAAGCCGGCCGGCCCTAGAGTCGAGCTTCCGCGCGGAGCGTGCATTCGTCTCCCGCCGGGGGCGTCCCGCGCCGTCGGACGGCCCGCCGGCTCGCTCGAGTTCCCATTCGAAAGGAGAGAGACCGTCATGCTGAAGCGAACGCTCATCACCGCTGGCCTCGCCGCCGCGCTCCTCGCGTCGTGCGGCGATTCCGAATCGCCCGCGCCGGCCGAGGGCTCCGCGGCCGGCGAGAAGGACGCGGGCGCCAAGATGACGGCGACGCAGGGCGCGGCGAAGGCGCCGTCGTCGGCGGACGCAGCGAAGGTCGCCGATCCGTCGTTCGGCCTCGATCAGTTGAAGGCGGCAGCGGCGTCCTTTTCCGTCGACGACCTGAAGACGGCCGCGGGGAAGCTCGCCGAGTCGATCATGAGCCAGTCCGGTTCCGCGGCGACGTTGACGGAGAAGCTCGCGAAGCTCTCGCCGACCGACATCTCGGCCATGGCCGACCTGAAGAAGAGCGTCTCGACGGCGGAATCTCTCGTGAAGGACCTCCGCGCGAAGCTCGAGGTCGTCGTCGGGCAGTTGAAGGCGAAAGGGGTCGACGTCGCGCCGTACGCCGGCTTCCTCAAGTCCGGTGGATAGGTCGCCCGCGCGGCGGCCTCCGGCGCGCCTCGGACTCGGGCGCGCCCCGCGACCGGAGCGTGTCGCCGGGGCGCGCGGATGCATGTCGCGGGAGGATCCGCGCGCCCCGTCTCGGCACGCTCACTCACTCACTCACTCTCGCGCGGCGGCGCCGCGAATGCGCGCCTCCTCGGCGCGGCGCCGCACGGCCTCGTCACCCCGGTAGAGGCGCTCGACCGCGTCGAACGCGGCCTGGGAAACTCTCGCGTCCGCCCCCTCCACGGCCGCGATCAGGAAATCGACGGCCGGCTCGACGCGGAGCATCGCGATCGCGGTGAGAGCGGTCGGCCGGAGAACGACGCTCTTCCGCGCCGAATTCTCGAACCAGTCGCGAAGCGGCGGAAACGCGTCCGCATGGCGCGACTCTCCGAGCGCGAGCGCGGCGAATTCCGCGACCGGCTCCGAGTCCGCCTCGAGGAACCGCGCGACGAACGGGATCGCGCGCTCGGGCGAGTCGGCGACGAGGCCCGAAAGACACTCTCCCGTGACGGAAGGGTCGCGGTCGCCGGCCACCGCCTTGAACCGGAGGAGCGTCACGGCGCGCGGGTCGCCCGAGTGCGCGAGCGCGCTCGCGGCCGCGCGGCGCGCGGGCGGCTCGGGGTCGGCGAGGAGCTCCGCCACCTCGTCGATCGCGTCGGGCGTATTAAGCCGAACGAGGCCCATCGCCGAAGCGGCGCGGACGCCGATCGCGGTGTCGACGTGATCGGCCCAGACCTTCTCCATCTGGCGGTAGCGGATGCCGGTTCTGAAGAGCGCCGCCCGGTCGGCGCGGATCATCTGCAGCGCGTCGCACGTCTTCGACTTCGCGCGGCAACCCTTGTCTGTCTTCTCGGGATCCACGAGGAAGCGCTCGAACGCGCGCGCGAGGTCGTCCTCGAGCTCCGCGATCTCGCGCTTCGCGGCGATCTCGGCGGCCTTCGCGACCGCGAAGGCGTGCGGGCTCTTGAGCGCGCGGCGGAGAGCCGCGAGCGCCTCCGCGTCGATCTCCGCGCGGACGTCGAGCCCCTTGATTTCCGCGAGAGTGTCCTCGAGGCGCGGGGCGCGCGGGCTCACTACTCGACGCGCTTCGCTCGGTGGACGCCGTTCTGGTGCAGGACGAGCGCTTTCGCCTTCTGCGCGCCCGGCTCGATCTCGAACGCGAGGCTCGCGTCGACGACCCGGTAGGCGAACTCGGTCTCGGACTTCGCGAACACGGGGAACCGCGGCTGGCCCGTCAACTGGACCTCGAGGCGGCCGTCCCCGACCTCGACGTCGAACACGAGGCCGGGCGCGAGCTCGTACTTCCCGACGTAGCGCTCGAGGATCTCCTTAGAGACGGCCACCTCTTTCGCCGCCTCGATCGGCTTTACATCCTTCCCCTCGAGGAGTTCGATGAGGGCGCCGCCGAGCTCGTCCACCTTCATGCTCGCCGTGTTCGAGAGCACGACGACGCCGCGGCCGCCCTCTCTGTCGAACGCGAGGAACGAGTGGTAGCCGCCCGTCTGCCCGTTGTGCCACCGCCATCCGCCGGGCACGCGGATGTGCCAGCCGAGTCCCATCTCCATCCGGCCGGTCGGATCCGCCCAGTGCGTCCGCTGCGCGAGCGCCATCGCCTTCGCGAGCGGCGTCGCTTCGCCGGCGGCGAGGTTCGCGCGGAGGAACCGCATCATGTCGCTCGCGGTCGAGCGGATGCCGCCCGCGCCCGCGAGCGTCGGGATGTCCCAGTTCGCGGCGGGGGAGAGCGCCGCGTCGTGCCCGGGCGCGAGGCGCTTGCGCATGTCGCCGGTGAGGGCGATGCGCGTGCTCGTCATCCCGAGCGGGCTCGCGATCGACGCGACGAGGAGGTCCTCGTAGCTCGAGCCGGCCTTTCGCGCGAGCGCGTGGCCGAGAAGCCCCATCGCGAGGTTGCTGTACTCGTAGGCGCCGCCGGGCGGGCGTGCCGGGCGGCACGAGCCGACGAACGCGTACATCTGCTCGACCGTGTAGTCGGCGTACGGGTTCGAGGGGTCCTTCGGCGCGAAGTTGCTCGGCATGCGCGGAAGCCCGGACGTGTGGGTCGCCACGTCCGCGAGCGTGATCGGGCGCTCGCCGGCGACGGGAATCGTCACGGCCTCGGCAGGGAGGAGGTCTTGGAGCGGCTGATCGAGCCGCGCGCGGCCGTCGTTCACGAGGAGGGCGAGGATCGTCCCCGTGAACGCCTTCGAGATCGAGCCGATCTCGAAGACCGTCTCGCTCGTGGGCGCTGCCGGGGCGGAAGCGTCCCTCGACACCCAACCGAAAGGAACCCGGGTCTCGCGGCCGTTCTCCACGACGCCGATCACGCCGCCGACGAGGATCCCGCCGTCCACGTACGGGCGGACGAGCCCCTCGATCCGCGGCTCGAGCGCGCCGGGCCCGTCGGCGGCGCGCGCGGCGAGAGGGAGAAGGAGCGCGACGAGGACGAACGCGAAGGCTGTCTTCGTCATCATGGCGCTAGGATATACGGCATCGCTCCGGAAACGGTACCTGGTACCATTGACTTGCCGGGCAAAGTTGCGAAGGAGAAGGGCCTTCGTCATGAAATGGTCGACGGCCGCCGTCTCGGCGGCGCTGTCGCTCGCCGCCACGAGCGCCGCCATTGCGAGCGAGTTCGACCTCTCCGCGGCGCGCGGATTCACGGTGCCGCGCGGGGTCGTCGCGCTCGCGTCGGCCGACTTCGACGAGGACGGCGCTCCCGATCTCGCGATGGCCGGCTCGGCCGGCGTCCTCATCCGCGTTTTCGCCGACGGGCGCTTCCACCGGTTCACGGAGGTCTGGGTCGCGGCGGGCGGACCCGCGCGGCTCGGGATCGCGGCCGGCGACGTCGACCTCGACGGGCACGCGGATCTCGCGGTCGCGAGCGGCGACGGCGTCGAGATCTTCTATGGCGACGGGCGGTTCGGCTTCACGGCGTCGACGCTGGCGTCGCTGGGAACGCCGTTCGGCCACGTCGCGCTCTCCGACCTGAACGGCGACGGACGGCAGGACGTCTGCGGCGTCGCGCAGGTGCTGGGCGTCCTCTTCGCTTGGCTCCAGATCGGGTCCTCCCCGCGAACGTTCCTTTCGCCCGCGAACGTGCGGCTCGGCTCGGGCGACGCGCGGATCGCCGCCTTGGACTTCGACGGCGACGGCCGCGCCGACGTCGCGGTCGCGCAGAATCCGGTCAGCCTCCTCAAGGTCCTCGGCGGGAACGGCGCGGGCGGGTTTTCCTCGAATCGCGACTTCGCGGTCCTCGGGCGGCCCTCCGACATCGCACAGGCGGACCTCGATCATGACGGCCGGGACGACGTCGCGCTCGCCATCCTGACGGGGGGCGTCGACGTCTTCCGGGGCGATCAGGTCCAGGGCCTCGTGCCGGCCGGGGGCTTCCCGTCGGCGATCCAGCCCGGCCGAATCGCTCTCGCGGACGTGGACGGGAACGGCTTCGAGGATCTCGTCGCGACGGCGGGCACCGGCGTGTGGGTCGCGGGCGACGGGGCCGGCGGTTTCTCGCAGCCGCGATCGATCCCGTCGGGCCAGTTCGCGGACGCGCTCCTCGCGCGCGACCTCTCGGGCGACGGTTTCGTCGACGCGGTGTTGACGTCCGGCTCCGTTGGTTCGGGGAGCCTCGTCCTCGGTGCGGCTTCGACCGGTTTCCTCGAGCCGCCGCGGTTCCAGACGCGGTTTCCGTCCTCGGCCGCGGCAGGCGACTTCAACCGCGACGGGCTCCCCGACGTCGCGATCGGCGGGCGGCTCTCCTCGACCCAGCACCGCGCCTACCTCCTCTTCGGCGACGGGCGAGGCGGAGCGCTCTCGACGGGCGAAGCCGAGATCCGGGCCATTCCCTCGCACCTCGCCGTCGGCGACCTCGACGCCGACTCGAATCCCGATCTCTTCGCGACGGTTTTCTCGCAAAACCGCGTGATGCATCTCCGCGGGACCGGATCGGGATTCGTCGACCTGGGCGACATCGCCGCAGGGATCGGCCCTGTGGCATCGGCGGTGGGTGACGTCGACGGCGACGGCGCCGCGGATCTCATCGTCGCGAACCGCGAAAGCCGCGACTTCGGCGTGTACTTCGGCGACGGCCTCGGGGGGTTCCCGGCGGGCGGGCTCGTCGTCCTGTCGTCGAGGCCGCACGGCGTCGTCCTCGCCGACTTCGATCGCGACGGGCGACTGGACATCGCCGCGCCGGGCCAGTTCCCGGCCGCAGCCGTCGTCGCGTTCTCGGAGCCGGGCCGCGCGTTCACGCCGGCGTCGCTCGGGCCGACCGGCGCGATGCCCGCCTCCGTCGCCGCGGACGATCTCGATTCCGACGGGTTCCTCGATCTTCTCGTGGCGGACGGCGCCGCCGCGGGCATCGTCGCACTGTTCGGGGACGGCGCGCGCGGCTTCCCGCGCTTTGCGACGTTTCCGGCCGTCGCGCCCATGTCCCGCGCCGACCTCGCGGACGTGACGGGCGACGGCCGCCCCGAGGCCGTCCTGTCGCTTGCGCTCCACGGTTTCGTCTCCGTCGTGCCGGGCGACGGCCGCGGATCCTTCGAGCCGCCGGCGACGTACGCGGTCGGGCGGAGCGAGGCGTACACCGTCACGGCCGATCTCGACGGGAACGGCAGCGCGGAGATCGCGGCCGCGGGCTCGCTCGTCCACGAGACGCAGTTCCTCTCGTTCCGCGCGTCGGACGTGACGGTCGCGCTCCGCGGCACCGTGAACTCGCGGGCGGGCGAGACGCAAGACGTGCTTTTCGTGAACTCGAGCGCGGGCGATCTCGCGCGGCGCATCGTCGTCCGTCCGACCGATCTCGTCTCGTGCGTCGTCCGCCGGCCGCCGCTCGCGGTTTCGGGCGCGCCGTTCGCCGCGTACGCGTGGCGCGCCGAGCCGTCGCCCTCGACGCTGCGAGCGGCTCCGGGCGGCATCGGGACCATGGCGCTCCCGTTCCCGCTCCGGCCGGGCGACCCCGCGCCTCGCGTCACTTGGAACAACGCGGGCGCTGTCTCACGGCTCGGCGCCGCCACGCGGCCGTCGTCGCCCGCGACGTCGATTCTCTTCTTCGCCCCGAACGGCCTCGGGGTCCGCGGCACGTTCGTGATCCAGGGTCTCATCGTCGACCCGGGCGGCCCGGACGGACGCGCGGCCGTCACGAACGGCGTGATTCTCGAGGTGAAATGACCGACGAGCGAAACCACGGCCGAAACGGTACCAGGTACCGTTTCTTCCTGCGAAACGGTACCAGGTACCGTTTCTTCCTGCCGATCGTCGTGCTTCTCGCGACCGCGGCCGAGGCGGAGGTCGAGTTCTCTCCGCGCCCGTCGCACGCGCTCGCGAACGGCCCGGACTCGATCGCGATCGCGGACTTCGACGAGGACGGCGCTCTCGATCTCGCGACCGCGATCGACTCGACGCGCGACGTGGCCGTCGTGTTCGGCGACGGGACCGGCGCCTTCGTGTCCGACGTCCGCGTGCCCGCCGGCCAGCGCCCGTGGCGCGTCGCCGCGGGCGACCTCGACGGGGACGGACACGCGGACATCGTCGCGGCGGACGTCCTCGACAACACGATCCGCGCGCTGCGCGGGGACGGCGCGGGCCGCTTCTCCGCGGCGGGAACGGCAAACGTCGGCGCCCCGGCGCACCAGCTCGCGATCCGGGACCTCGACGCGGACGGATTCGTGGACGTGCTCTTCGCCTGGGAGTTCGGCGCGGCCGCGCTCTTCTCCGACGGAGGGGGCGGCTTCGCGAGCCGCGTTCCGCTCCTCTTCCCGCTGCGCGGGCGCGTCGCGTCGGCCGCGTCGGCCGACGTCGATCGGGACGGGAATCTCGACGTCGTGATCTCAGCGACCTTCGAGCCCGTGCCCTTCACGCCGCTCGGCACGGAGGTCTTCACGTTGCTCGGCGACGGGGCTCGCTCGTTCCGGCTCGTGGGCGGGCTCTCGTCCATCTTCGACGTGCGGTACGCGGGATCGATCGATCTCCTCGACGCCAACGGAGACGGCCTCGTCGACCTCGTCCGGTACCCGTTCGTGGCCGAGGGCGACGGCACGGGCCGCTTTCCCGAGCCGCGGACCGTGGGAGCGGAGCGGGCGATCCGCCAATCGCCGGGCGATTTCGACGCGGACGGCGTCCTCGACCTCGCGGTGTTCCTCGATTCGTTCCGGCTCGCGGTCGCGGCGGGCGACGGCGCGGGCGGCTTCGCGTCCGAGCCCGTCTCGATCGGGCCCCGCGTCACGTTCCGCGGCCTCGCCGCTCGCGACGTCGATCGCGACGCGCATTCGGACGTCGTGTTCGTCGCCGCCGAGACGCGCGACGCCGGCGCTTTCGCGCAAACGCTCGTCGATCGGACGCGCGGGCTCTGCCTCGCCGGGACCGTGGGCGCGGGCGACGGCCGCCTCGCGGGCGTCCTCTTCGTGAACGAGGCGACCGGCGGCGCGACCCGCCGCGTTCGCGTCGCGATCGGAGCGCCGATCCGGATCGAGATGACGACGCCGCCCGGCGCGACGCGGCCCGCGCGCTTCGCGCTCTACGCGTGGACTCAGGCGCTCGCAAGCGCCGATCGCGTCACGCTGCCGTTCTTCATCGGCTGCACGGCGCTGCCGACGCCGCTCACGGGCGGATTCCCCCAGCCCGGGGCCGTTTGGAACAACACGGGGCGCGCGGCGCTCGGGTCACCCACGCTCCCGTCCGTGCCCGCGCCCTCGATCGTCTGGGAGCGCCCCGCGGGGATCGGCCGTCCCGCGCGCTTTCTCCTGCAGGGCATCGTCGAAGACGCGAGCTCCGCGGGCACGCGCCCGGCGAGCGCGACGAACGGGGTCGTCGTGGACGTGAGGGGGTAGAAAACGGTGCCAGGCACCGTTTTCAACGGCGTGATTGTCGACGTGAAATGAGGGGGTAGAGAACGGCGCCGGGCGCCGTTCTCTACCCCTCGTTGGATGGTCAGTTGCAGGCCTGGAGCTTCACGATGGCGGCGCGCGATGGGACGCCGTCGCCGTTCACGATGAAGAGCATGTAGTAGCCGGGCGGGGCCGCGTAGCCGTCATCGGGCGCCTGCACCTTGAGGTACGTCGTGTCGGCGGAGAACTTGAGCGGGATGAACCGCTGGTCGTGGTCGAACGAGTGCGTCGCTGCGCCGAGGCGCACGAGGTTCACCATCTTGATCTCGGGCGCCTGGTTCGTGAACACGGTGAACGACTGGCCCAAGGGGACGATGTTCCCCCGGAGCCCGGCGGAGATGATCGCCGGCCGCGGCGCGAGGCTCCCCGTCGAGTCGAAGAGATAGGGCGGCCAGTAGACCTGCGCGGTCGTGAGCCCTCCGCCGCCGATCACGACGCGCGCGTCGGGAAGAAGCACGGCCGACGAGTGATAGAGGCGCTGGACGGCCATCGCGGCCATCGTCGACCAGCCCGCGAACGTGGCGTCGGGATCGAAGAGCTCGGCCGCGAGCACGGGGTTGAAGTTCTGGTCGGAGCCGCCGAGCGCGAGGATCCGCCCGTCCGCGAGCGCGACGAGGTAGAAGTCCTGCCGCGCGTTCGCCATCGAGGGCTGCGCCATCCACGACGGGCTCGCGGCGTTCATGTCGATGGAGTAGACCGCGCTCGTCGTCGTGAACGTCGAATCGTATCCGCCGGCCTTCATGACCCTGTCGGGCCGGAAGTGCACGGCCGAGCCGCCGATGATCGGATCGGCGACGGGAAACAGGTTGACCCACGTCTCCGCCACCGGATTGATGAGACGAGAGAAGGGCGACGACTGGTTGTACGGCGCCGTTTCCGAGCCGGCGTAGAGGACGAAGCCGTTCGAGAGCTGAAACATGAACGGATAGAACGGGATGTGGAAGTTGTAGATCGGCGGCGCGCACGAGAGGCTCTGGTCGCAGTACGTGGCGTCCCGGAGAATGTCCCACTGGAGCTGGGTCGGCGCGCGGCCGTCGAACGTGTTCGGCGTGTTCGCGTTCGGATCTCCGACCTCGCCGGCCATGACGAGGATCTCGCCGTTCCCGAGCGTCGTGCACGTCGGGTAGAAGCGGTCGGCCGGAGGCGCGTCCGGCGTGCTCCACGGGCTCGCGCCCGCCGGCGCGACCGGGTCGTAGATGCTCGTGCCGCTCACTCCGGCGCCGATGCCGCCGGCGAAGAGGACGCGGCCGTCGGTGAGCTGGGAGTGCCCGGCGCAGAAGAGCCAGTGGTTGGCGGGGCCGCTGAAGATCGGCCCCACCGTGTCGGTCGCCGGGTCGAAGAGCCGGCACTGGTTCGGATTCGACGGGTTGACGATGAGGACCTTTCCCGTGCGCAAGAGGATGCTGTGGATCGCTTCGATGTTCCATTGAAGAACCGGACCCCAACATCCGAAGCGGTCGGGGTTGAGACACGGGCCGGGCGCGGGCTGCGCTTTCGCGGCGGGGCCGGCGGCGGTGACCACGAGCGCGAACAGCGAGGCGCGCGCGGCGAGAAGGAACGGTCGATGCAACATGACGTCCTCCTTCCATCGAACAAACAAGGATGCAGAGGGGCGGCGAAGTGCCGCTTTGCCGCCCCCTATTCCCCCGTTCGCCCCGACTCGGGCCGTTTTTTCCCCCTCGGGAGAAACCCTAACCACGAAAAAAGGCCGAAACGGTACCAGGTACCGTTTCCGCCGTTTCCGGGCGGGGCTACCGATCGGCCGGGAATCGGTGCCTCGTCCCGTCTCCGAGGGCGAGGTACGCGTCGGTGTCGCCGCCTCTCGCGAGGACGGTCGCGACGTAGGCGTCTCGCTCCGTGCGGATGAGGTCGAGGTCCCACACGCACACGGACTCTCCGCCGCGCGCCGCGCGCCAAGCGCCGCCCGATTCTCGGATGGACACGCGGATCGGCAGCTCGTTCTCGCGGTCCCACCACGCGAGCACGGCGTAGTCCGCGCCGCGCCCCTGGTGCGCGATCATGAACCCGACGCCGGGGCGGACGCTCGACCGCGCGGGCCTCGGCAGCGCGTCGAACGCGAGCGCGAAGCCCCTCTCGAAGTCGTCGTGCCGGATAGGCTCGTCCGGCCGGTAGGCGATCGAGTAGTGCTTCAGGCGGTAGCCCTCGACCTCGCGGAGACCATGGAACTGGACACGGCGCGGCCGATAGGGCTCGAAGCCGAGCGCGTTCCTCGCGCTCTCGCTCGCCCTGGCGGCGGCGGACGTCTTCGCCGCCGCGTAGGAATCGCCGCCGAGGAAGTGGAGCGAGACGTACCGCTCGTCCCCGATCACGCGGCTGTCGTGCGGCACCGGCGGGATGTGGAAGATCGTCCCGGGCTCGAGCCGCACGACGCGCCCGTCCGCGAACTCGGCCGTGGCGACGCCCTCGAGGACCAACCCCACGTGCTCGACCGGGCAGAGCGCGAGCCCGGCCGCGGGCCCCACGTGCTCCGACCAGCGCCAGCCGGGCTCGTACGTGGCCCGCCCGATCGTCTGGCCGCCGAGGCGCACGATCTCGAAGCGGCCCTTTTCGAACGTCCGCACCTCGTCGGGGGAATCGAAGCGCTTGAGGATGGTCTCGATCATCCGGCCATTATCGCCGTCCGGCGCGTCGTGATCACGTCCCGGAACACGCGGATCGCGAGCGCGTATCGATCGCCCGTCATCGCCGTCGGGAGGTGCTCGATGCGACTCGCGGACCGATTCGCGGCCTCGGCCGTTCTCGTCCTACCGCTCTTCGCGGGAGGCGCTTTTCTCGAAGGAGATTCTCCTGAGCGAAATCTCCGGCGATCTCACCTCTGGGTTCCGTGCGTGTCGCTCTCGCGGGGGCACTCGATGTTTCTCCACGCGATCGGAGCCGGCCGGATCGAGATCGCGATCGACCTCATCGAAGGCGATGAGGCGACGCGCGTCTTCACGTTCCGGCCGCGATGGGCCGTCGATCGATGTGCGCTCGCTCCGAGACCCCTGGACGATCTCGGCAACAAATTGTCGGTGTCCGTAGGGACGTTCGAGCACAACGCCCGGCGATCGCTGCCCCCGGGCCGCCACCGGATGCGCGTGGAGGCGTACGAGATCCGCGACGAAGGAGAGGAGCCCGCGCGCGGTCCGCTAAAGGAGGGAGTCCGCGTCGAGCTGAGGATCACGCCGGACTCCGCGGCGGACTCCGGCGTTTTCGTCTCGGGCCCCCGCCCCGGCGCCACGCCCGACTCGATCGCGCTCGGCGAATTCACGCTCGAGATCCGCTGATCGCGATCGGCCTCGCTACCTCATCTCCTCGACAATCGCCTTGCGCTGCGCCTTCGTGAGCGTCCCGGGCCTGAGCGCGAGCGGGCCCGGCTTCAGCGCCGGGTCGGCGCGGTCGAGCGACGGGCGCGGATCGGGGTTCTTGTAGAAGAGCCCGATCGGGATCTTCTCGCCCCACTCCTGCGTCTTCGCCATCGCCTTGAGATAGTCGCTCGGGTCGTGGCCGGTGTCCTCGAGCTTGTAGATGCGCTTCTTGAAGAAGTCGTACGTGTTGTGCTTGTTGAACGTGACGCACGGGCTGAAGACGTCGACGAGCGCGAACCCGGGGAACTTGATTGCGTCGATGTAGAGCTGGGTGAGCTGCTTCACGTCGCCCGAGAAGCCGCGCGCGACGTAGCCGCAGCCGGCCGCGACCGCGAGCGCGAGCGGGTTGAGCGGCATGTCGACGTTTCCGGCGGGCGTGCTCTTCGTTTTCATGCCGATCTCGCTCGTCGGCGAGACCTGGCCGGTCGTGAGGCCGTAGATCTCGTTGTTCATGACGATGTAGGTCACGTCGACGTTCCGGCGCATCGCGTGGATGAAGTGGTTCCCGCCGATTCCGTAGCCGTCGCCGTCGCCGCCGGTCGCGATGACGGTGAGCGCGTGGTTGGCGAGCTTCGCGCCCATGGCGACGGGGAGCGAGCGGCCGTGCAGGCTGTGGACGCCGTACGACTTGAAGAACCCGGGGAGGTTCGACGAGCAGCCGATCCCCGACACGACGAGGATCTCGTGGTTCTTGAGACCGAGCTCGGAGCACGCGCGCTGGAGGACGTTCAGGACGCCGAAGTCGCCGCAGCCGGGGCACCAGTCGGGCGGGATCTCCGACTTGAAGTCCTTCGGCGCGGGCTTGGCCGTCGTTACTGTTGCGGTCGGGGTCATCGGTTCGCTCTCGTTCTGCTCTAGTGCGCCGCGGACGTGGACGCCGCCGCCGCCGTCGCGACGCCGGAAGAGACCTTCGGATGCTCGGTGCGCCAGCCGGGCTCGGTCGAGGCGCAGTTCACGATCGTCGCCTTGCCGGCGGCGATCTCGCGAACGGCGGCCACGACGTGCTTCGGCTCGAACGGTTCGCCGTCGTACTTCCTCACGTGCGCGTGCGCCGTGATGCCGGTCTCCGCGCGGAGGTGCCTCGCGAACTGCCCGGCCTCGGAGTTCTCGACCACGACGATCTTCTTCGCGCCGGAGAGCGCCTGCGTCACGGCGTCAACGTGGAACGGCACGAGGCAGTTGATCTGGAGGTGGTTCACCGTCACGCCCGACGCGTTGAGGCGCAGGGCGGCCTCGGCGATGACGCCCCACGTCGAGCCCCAGCCGACGAGCGTCACGTCGGCCTTCGCCGGACCCGAGAGCTTCGGCGCGGGGATCCGCGAGAGCGCCGTCTTCATTTTCCGAGTCCGCTTTTCCACCATTTTCTTGCGGATGGTCGGATCGGTGTAGACGTCCGAGACGAGGACGCCGTCCTCGTCGTGCTCGTCGGTGCCCGACACGTAGAGGTGGTTCGGCGTGCCCGGCAGCGCGCGCGGCGAGATGCCCGACTCGGTGTCCGCGTAGCGAAGGTAGCTCCCGTCGCCCGATGCGGCGGCGGCGTCGGTCGGCCGGATGACCTCGCCCCTGTCGATCGGGATCTCCTGCTCGAGGATCGAGACGTCGACGGTCTCGTTCCCCTCGCTGATGAGGAGGTCCGACAGCACGATCACGGGACACTGGTAGTGGTCCGCGAGATTGAACGCCTGGCCCACCATCGCGAACGACTCGGGGATCGACGTCGGCGCGAGGATGATGCGCGGAAAGTCGCCCTGGCTCGCTCCGATCGCCTGGTTCAGGTCGCCCTGCTCGGTCTTCGTCGGCACGCCGGTCGACGGCCCGGCCCGCATCACGTTGATGACGACGAGCGGCGTCTCGATCATCGCCGACATGCCGATCGCCTCGGTCATGAGAGCGAACCCGCCGCCCGACGTGGCGCACATCGCCCGGACGCCCGCGTGGTTGGCGCCGATCGCCATGTTGACGACCGCGATCTCGTCTTCGAGCTGCTTCACGCAGATGCCGAGCTTCTCCGCGTGCGCCGCCATCCAGTGGAGGACGCCCGTCGCGGGGCTCATCGGGTAGGCGCAGTAGAACTGGCACCCCGCCGCGGCCGCGCCCATGGCGAGGGTCTCGTTCCCGGTGACGAGCGCGCGCTTCGCGTCCGTCTTCGAGAGCTTCGTCGGAAGCGGCGCGAGGTTTTTCTTCGCGTACTCGTACCCCGCCTTCGCGGCCTCCACGTTCGACCGGATCACCGTCTCGCCCTTCTTCGCGAAGGTCGAGGCGATGACCGACTCGAGCCCCGTCATGTCGAGCCCGATGAGGAACGTGGCGGCGCCGACCGCCACCGTGTTCTGCATGACGGGAAGGTCCTTGTAGGCCGCGGTGAGCTGCGGCACGGGGAGAGGGCAGAGGCGCACGCCCTTCGGCGGCTCGGCCGACGCCTTCACCTTGTCCGTGTTGAAGACCGCGACTCCGCCCGGCGCGATCTCCGGGAGGTGCCGGTCGAACGTGTCCTGGTTGAGCGCGATCACGAGGTGGGTCTCGTCCCCGTGGTTGATCGGCTTCGTTCCGGACACGCGGAGCCTGAGCCACGAGTGCCCGCCGCGGATCACGGACTGGTAGCTGTTGTAGGCGTAGACGCCGAGGCCCTGCCGCGCGAGCGAGAGGGCGAACGTGTTGCCGGCCGACGCCACGCCGTCGCCGGCGGCGCCGCCGATGCCGATGATCACTTCGTTGCGGTCCGACATGGGCTCTTTCCTCCGCGTCGGATGCTACCACGGCCTCCGCCTCATTTCGGGCGGGTGCTGCGCCTCCACAGGAGGAAGAGCGCGCCGCCCGCCGCGAGGAGCGCCGCGCTGTCGAGGGCCTCCCGCGGGCTCGAGACGGCGATCCCGGCCGCGAGCGCCGCGTGCGTCAGCACGAGCACGAGCGGCGCGACGGGGAAGAGGGGCGAGAGGTACACGGCGGTCTCGGACCGGACGTCGCGCGTCCTGAGGACGAAGACGGTGCTGTACGCAAGCCCCCAGAGGATGAGCCCGGCGAACGTGTAGATGGCCAGGATCTGCGTGAAGGTCTTCGTGAGCAGGAAGAGGACGGCGAGCGTTCCGACGAGGAGGAGGGCGCCGATCGGCGTCTGCTTCGCGCTCAGCGCCGAGAGAGCGCGCGGCGCCATCCGCGCGCGGGCGAGCGCGAACGTGACGCGCGGGTTCGCCACGAGGTTCGCGTTGACCGCGCCGAGGAGGACGACGGCCGTCGCGGCGGTGACGAGGGCCGCGCCGCCCGCGCCGAAGGCGTGCGAGGCGACGCCGGCGACCGGCTCGATCGAGTCCTTGAGCGCGGCGGGCGTCATCACGAAAAGGATCGCCGCATTGACCCCGACGTAGAGGAGCGTGAGCGTCGCCACGGTCGCGAAGAGGACCCGCGGCAGCGCCCGCGCCGGATCCTTCACCTCCTCGGCCATTTTCACCACGTCGTTCGAGCCGTCGAACGTCCAGAAGACCGCCTGGAACGCGAGTGCGAGCCCGACGAGGATCGAGGAAGGCGGCTCGCCCGCCTCGGCGAATCCCGCGCCGTCGCCGGCCGCGAACCCGACCGCGACGACGCCCGCGAGGATCAAGACCTTCGCGATCGTGAGCGCGTTCTGAAGGCGGGAGCCCGTCTTGAGCCCGAGCGCGTTGACGCCGACGAGGAGCGCCACCGCCGAGGCGCCGATCGGCCCGCTCGACGCGCCCGCGTCGAGGCCCGCGAGCGACGCGACGTACTCGCCGAAGACGACCGCCACGCCGGCGATGCCGGCCCCAGCGATGACGATCGTGTAAGCCCAGCCGAAGAAGAACGCGGGGAAGTCGCCGTACGCCTCGCGGAGGTACGCGAACTCCCCTCCGGCGCGCGGGAGGCGCGTCGCCAGCTCGGCGAGAACGAGCGCCGCGAGCACGTAGACGAGGCCGCCGATCGCCCACGCGCCGAGGACGAGCGGGGCGCTGCCGAGCGCCTCCGCCACCTTGCCCGGCGTCCGGAAGATCCCCGAGCCGATCGCGATGCCGATCGGGATGGCGATCGCCGAGCCGAGCCCGAGAATCCGCTTCATCGCCCTCGTCCGTGCTAGAAATGGGGGCCGCGCTCGCGCCGTCCGGCGCCGTCGAGGTCGCGATCGCTCACGGAGCTTAACCCATGCCAGCAGCGTCGCAGAAGGTCACCGGCAACGCCATCGTCGGACAGTCGGGAGGCCCGACCGTCGTCATCAACCAGAGCCTCGCCGGCATCGTCTCGGCGGCGCGGAAGCACCCGGAGATCAAGACCGTCCTCGGCGCGGTCCACGCGGTGAAGGGGATCCTCGAGGAGAACCTGATCGACCTCTCGGCCGAGTCCGAATCGACGGTGGAGGCGGTCGCGAAGTCGCCGTGCGCGGGCCTCGGCTCGGTCCGGAAAAAGCCGACGCGCGACGAGTGCGTGAAGATGTTCGAGGTCATGAAGGCCCACGACGTCCGCTACTTCTTCTACATCGGCGGCAACGACTCGGCCGAGAGCGCGAACATCGTGCACGAGATCGCTCGGCAGGAGAAACACGATCTCCGCGTCTTCCATGTGCCGAAGACGATCGACAACGACCTCCTCGTGACCGACCACTGCCCCGGCTACGGGAGCGCGGCGCGGTTCGTCGCCATGGCGCTCGTGGGCGACGACCTCGACAACCGCTCGCTTCCCGGCATCAAGATCGACGTCGTCATGGGCCGCCACGCGGGGTTCCTCACGGCGGCGAGCGTCCTGGGGAAGACGGGCGACGACGACGGGCCGCACCTCGTCTACGTCCCGGAAAGACCGTTCTCGAAGGACGCGTTCCTCGCCGACGTCGACCGCGTCTACAAGAAGCTCGGCCGCTGCGTCGTCGCGGTGAGCGAGGGAATCCACGACGCATCGGGCAGGGCGATCGGCGAGACGGGCGAGAAGGACCAGTTCGGGAACGTCCAGCTCTCGGGCACCGGCGCGCTCGGCGACCTTCTCTCCTCGTGGATCAAGAAAGGCCTGGGAGAAAAGCTCCGCGTCCGCTCTGACACGCTCGGGTACCTCCAGCGCTCCTTCCCGGGCGTCGTCTCCGAGGTCGACGCGCGCGAGGCGCGCGCGGTGGGAGAGGCCGCCGTCCGGGCGGCGGTGTCCGGCGAAGACGAGAGCGGCAGCATCGCGATCGAGCGGACCGGCACGGGGATGAAGGAGTACGCGTCGCGGACGTTCGTCACGGCGTTGTCGAGCGTTGCGCGCGCGACGAAATCGCTCGACGCGAGCTACCTCGAAGCCGGCGGCTGCGGCATCACGCGCGCGTTCGTCGACTACGCCGCGCCGCTCGCGGGGCCGCTCCCCGCCATGGGACGACTGGCGGGGAAGAGAATACCGAAGAAGCTCTTCCGCTGAGCGAAGCTCATCTCACGGCAGCTTCACGAGCACCGCCTCGCAGAAGACGGGAGCGACGCCATGGGCCCCGCCCGCGTGCCTCGGCTTCCGGAGACCGTCGTTGTCGCTGTCCCATGAGTCGAAGGTGATCTCGCCTGTCTGCGAGAGTTCCGCGAGGAGGAGGCCGGTGTGCGGAAAGCCCGAGACGAACTCGCGGAAGCGGAGGAGGATCGGAGGCTGGTTGCGGTCGGCGGCAAAGAGGCCGAGACCGGACGGCGTCGTGGCGGGCGTCTGGATCGGCGGCTCGTCGCGCTTCGCGATCGCCCACTCGCGGAGCGCCGAGGTCCCGGCCGAGAACGTGATCGGCGTGTAGACGCTGAACTTCGCGCCCTCGGCGACCACCTGCTCGCTCTTGAAGAGCTTCTTGTCCCGGCTCCAGAGCTTCGCCTGGAAGATGCACTCGATGTTCCGCTCGGCGGCGCGCCTGAACTCGTACTTCCCGCTCGCCGCGTAGGCGGCGAGGAGTCCGCGGACGGCGGTCCCTTGAGTGGCGAGCGTCCACGACTGCGGCCTCGTCGACCGGCCCGTCGTCACGTCGAAGCTCTCCGCGAACGCGCCGTCCGTGTACTGAAGCTCCTCGAGGGCGCCCGCCTCGACGTCGAGCATGCGCTCCACCCGGAAGCGGTCGGCGCGGCTCGACTCGGGCACGAACTCGAGGAATCCCGCAAGGGCCTGGCAGAGGAGGCCCGCGTCGAGAGAGTAGAGGAAGTGGCCGCGCTCGGTCCGCCCGGGGTACGGCGTGTCGTTCCGCGCGAACGAGACGTAGACGCGGCGGTCGGGGTCGAAGTGCATCTCGTCGACGTTGCGAACGATCGCCCACGCGAGGCCCTCGGCCTCCGCGCGGATCGCGTTGGGGAAGAGCGCCTCGGGGCCCTCGCCCAGAAGCCCCAGGTTCGAGAACGGCGTCCCGGGGGCGGTGAGCCTCAGGAACTCGACGAGCCCGAGGAGGAGAGCCGCCTGGTCGTAGAGCGAAGAGCGCGCGTCCGCCACGTCGAGGAACTGCCACCGCGGCGGGCGGCCCGACCCGTCGACGAGGTCGATCGAGGTCATTTGCGGCTTCAGGACGTGGGGGACGAAGCGCACGGCCTGCGTGGCGTCGTGGCGCGCGGCGAAGAGCGGCGCGAAGCGCCTGTGCTCGGGGTCCCAGAAGAAGTCGCGGGCGAGGACGCGGATCTGGCTCGACGCCATCTCGACGAGATGACAGCCGAGCCAGCCCTCCGCCGCCGACGCGCCCGCGAGCCGCTTCCCCTCGACGCCGGGCCGCCACTCGCGGAAGAAATGCCGCGCGAGCTGGCACTCGGCGTAGAGCGCGAAGCCGATCGTGGCCGGCGTGATCGTCCGGTCGAACCGCCGCGGGTCCCAGAGGTTCTTCGACGCGTCCTCCGGGAGGACGTCGGAGTCGAGCGGCGGATCGATCTCGTTCGCGTAGTGCGGGTCGGCTCCGCGGAACGGGACGAAGATCGGGAAGAGGTTTCGGTAGGGCGGCCGCTCGGCTCCGACCGCCTCGCGATAGCGCGCCTCGCGCTCCGCGTAACCCAGGGCCGGATCGCTCCACGACTCGGCCGGCGCGTTGCCGCCGTCGCGGAGCGTGGGGCCCCACATCAGGTGGACGCCGGCGCCCGACGCGAAGAGGAGCGTGTCGATGTTGTAACGCGCGTACCAGAAGCACTGGTCGGTCGCATCCTGGTAGTCGGGCGAGAGCGGCCAGCGCATCTCGGCGAACCTCGCGTAGAAATCGGGCCCGCTCTGAAGGAGCTCGGCCCCCGCCCAGAGGTTCCAGTCGGCGCGGACGCGAGGGCTTTCGACCCCCGCGACCGTCTTCTTTTCGAGGACGTCCTCGAGCATCCACGAGACCCGTCCGTCGACCGGCGTCTCGCTCGTCGGCGGCTCGTAGTTGAAGACGCAGGCGGCGGCGGCGAACGGCAGGAAGAGGCAGAGGAGGAAAGGGACGCGCCGGAGGAAGGAGGCCGGGGCGCGTGACGGGGCGGCGGCGGCGGCGGCGGTCGTCGTCATGGTGGACGTGCTCTTTCGAGGAATAGTGGCGCGGGCGCCTCGCCCGGTGAGCGCACGGCGGGATCGGGGATGGTAGCACGGTCGCTTCATCGCCAGGTCGTTATCGGACAGGGGGTTCGGATGAGTTGAGCGGTCAGGCCGCGGCGGGAACGCCGCTTCCCGGCAGGCGGACGTCGATCACGCCCGGGATGCCGCGGAGGCGCTCGAGGAGCGCGGCGTGCTCCGCGTGCTCCGTGCAGCACGGGACGAAGAGGCGCGTCAGCGTCGGGCCGCGTCCGAAGGCGGATCCGCCGGCCGGGCCGGGGACGTGGAGTACCCCCTTCGCCCCAACCTCGCGCAGGACTTCGGCTTTCGCCCGGCCATCGGGGTCGAAGAGGAGGACCTCGGCCGCGACGATCACGCAGCGGCGCCCGGCGGCTCCGCGGAGGACGAGGACCGCCGCGATGGCGCAGGCGAGCGCCGCGCCTCCCACGAAGAACTGTGCCGTGCTCCCGTACGCCGCCGCGAGCGCGAGGCTCGCCGCGAGGGCGCCGAGCGTCGCGACGTGCCGGCGCGGCTCGAGGACGAGGAGGATCCCGCCGCAGATCGCGGCGCCGGCGAAAAGGATCGCGAGCCCCCGGACGAGGGCGAAGACCGGCCCGAGGTCCGTCCCGATCGTGGTGGCTGTCGTCGTCGCCATGGGCGCGCTCCGTCGCCTCGAAAGCCGGCGTCCGCGCGCTGCCGATCACCGGCGGGCGGCCGGCCGCTTCATCGGCAGCGCGAAGGCGCGGCACGAAGTGTCCGCGCCTCTGGCTTTTCGGCGCAACTCCTCGCGGTCTTGACGATCTTCGCCCACCGCCACATCGTTTTCGTCCGCCCGACCGCGCCGAGCGCGTTCACTTCGGCTCGAGTCCGCGAGAGCTGTCGTACCTCCGCAAATCTTGCCGCTATCTGACCCGGGATAAGCGCAGGCCGTCTGACCCATCCTCGGGAGGTGAACGCCCATTCCGCCCGCCTCGATCCGGCCAGAAGGCGTCCCATGTCACGTCGCATGACGGCCTCGAAAAAGCCCTCGTGCCGTCGTTCTCGTCCTCGATCGACGTCGTTCCTGCCTGTGCCCCGCGTTCGAGCGCCGCAAGGCCGGCCCCGTTCCAGCCGAGGTGGACGAGCAAGCCCTCCCGCTGCTCGCCTCGGGCAGCCGGCCGCGCGTAGTCGCGACGCATATCGGCGTTACGCCGGAGTCTTTCCTGCTCTGGCGGCTCCACGCCGTGGAGACTGACAGGATGCCGGAGCCGCCGCGCGAAGCGACATTGACGGACATGCCGCTACTCCGTGGGCAGCGTCGCCACCATCAAAGCCCTCGCCCCGAGAATCGCATCGATGTCCACCGCTCGGTCATCAGGAAGCGCGCCTCGGACTGACGTCACTCCTTCACAAGGCACAGCCGATTCTGGTCCCCGACCATCGGGCCTGAAATCCTCAAGTTCAAGAGATACGTTCCCGGCGGCACCCTTCCGGGAACGCGAAGTCTCAGCGTCTTGCCCCTCTCGACGTCCGCGCCCAGAGAGAAGGACACGGGTCCGACCACTGGTCCGAAAGTGCGGCCGTTCGGTTTGGTCACGTCGATCCAGGCCGAGAGACCCGCCTGCCGTGACGACAGCGTATTCCGCAAGAGCACCTCGTACTCGAAGCTCGAGCCCCCCGGCGGAATCCGGACAGGATCGTTCGGCCCTTCCATCCCGACCTGGACCAGCGGAGAAGCCCAGTTCGCGCGAACCTCAGTAGGCGCGGCAGTTGAGAACCAGGCCGCAAAGACGTTGCCCATCTCGTCGGCAGAGATGGCCGGGCCGCCATTGTTTCCCCCTGTGTCCATCCGCATCTCCGCGGGCAGCCAGGTCGCCCCGTCATCGACGGACGCATTGAGCATGATTTCTCGCGTGAAGTACGACCACACCACGTACACGTGGCCGCCCCGGGTCGAGGTGAAGTCCCAGTCCGTCACGTCTTCGACTCGCGCGGAGAGCTGGATGTCGTCCGGCTGCCAGGTCAAGCCGTAATCAAGGGAGCGATTGAAAAAGAGTTGTTGCTTGAACCCGCCCGAGCCGCGGGCAGAAGGAACCAGCGCATAGACGATTCCGTTGCAGCTCATCCGTAGCCCGCCGAGTCCGGCGTGACTCACGCGAATGTCCTCGCCGAGAAACATCTGACCGAAATCGTATGACACGTTTACGTACACGTCCCGGCTTCGGCCCACTGGATCGCGCCGGCTGTCATGATAGCCGACGACCACGTGTCCGTTTCCGTCAGTCGCGAGATAGCCAATGTCGGGCTGCGTATCGAACGGGTTCACGCGGACTTCCGGGGCGAACGTCTCGCCGAAATCGCTCGATACCGAAAGCCACAGGTTGTGCGCCTCCGGGACGCCCGCGAGATAGAGAACATATACATGACCGAGATCGTCGCAGGCAGTTTGAACGAAGCCAGCAAACTCCGTCATTCCGTTCAATCGGATGTCCGAAGCTCTCCATGTGTCTCCGAAATCGTGAGAGACATGATAGTAGATTCCCGGCTGCCTCCCCGGGCCATAACCCTCCCACGCTACGTACACGTTTCCCCGACCGTCGACTGCCATTCTCGGAGACAGATTCTCACTCGTTCCTGGTTCCGACGAGTTCAGTCGAGTTGCTGGGTCGGTCCAGCTGGCTCCGAAATCATGTGACACCGTAAAGTAGATGTCTGGCCTACCCATCGTATGGTTGGCCCACACAACGTAAACACTACCGAGATTGTCGCACTTGATGTCAACTCCTCCCGGTCCCACGTCCGAAATCCCAGGAAGAGTCTCGATGACAACTGGTGGTTCCCAATCCCGTCCGAAGTTCAGCGATCGTGCCACCAACACGTCGTCCTCGGTCAGGAGGTCATTGCAGCGCTCGAACAGAGAATAGACGTGGCCGTTGTCGTCGGCAGACAGCAGCGGCATCCCGGCGCATCGCTCCCTTGCTACGACCACCTCAGATGCACCTTTGACATAGTCGCTGGCCGAACAATCGCGAGGAATGACGAGCGGAGCGCCGATCAGGAGCGCGAACGAGATCGACGATCCGGCTCGCGTCGCACCTCGAGGGGCTAGCCGCATCGAGGGAACGAGGGCATCCAGGGACATCGGCAGCTCCTTCACTCTTGCGGTCACGACCGAGCGCTCAGATGATCGGTTTCTTGTAGATTTGCCACGTCGTCGATCCCGCTATCTTCTTCTGATAGACGAGCTCCGTGCCGGTCGAGTTCCATTGCGGCTTATCGTGGTCCGCGCTTCCGCCCACGACCTCCGTGATCACCAGGGTGGACACGTTGACGATAATGACCTGACCGTTGCAGCCCATCCTCTCCGTCTTCGCCGGCCGGGTGAATTACCGCCAGTTCCGAGTCCTCGAGTTCCTCGAGGAGGAGAACCGGATCCTCCGCCGCCAACTTGGGACGAAGCGCCTTCGCTTGACCGAGGACGATCGGCGACGACTCGCCACGAAAAGCGCCCACCTCGGCCGGAGGCTCCTGGCTAAGATCGTTTCCATTGTCACGCCCGACACGATCCTCCGCTGGCACCGCGAACTGATTGCCAGGAAGTGGACCTACAAGCGGAAGCGCCAGGGCCGGCCGCCGACGACGAAGGTCATCGAGGACCTCGTGGTCCGCGTTACCACGGAAGCATCAAGGTCTGCAGAGTAGGATGAGCGTTCCCAAGCCGCCGGTATCGCCCGCCACGCGCACAAGCTCGGAATGGCTTCACTCCTTCAGAAGGCACAGCCGATTCTGGTCCCCGACCATCGGGCCTGAGATCCTCAAGTTCAAGAGATACGTTCCCGGCGGCACCCTTGCGGGCACGCGAAGCCTCAGCGTCTTGCCCCTCTCGACGTCCGCACCCAGAGAGAAGGACACGGGTCCCAACACTGGTCCGAAAGTGCGGCCGTTCGGTTTGGTCACGTCGATCCAGGCCGAGAGACCCGCCTGCCGTGACGACAGCGTATTCCGCAAGAGCACCTCGTACTCGAAGCTCGAGCCCTCCGGCGGAATCC
>Ga0187892_10003460_pt1 | contig 28878 bp, 42 predicted proteins | sample MA1701073metaG_FD_139345 | JGI IMG/M metagenome (GOLD analysis project Ga0187892, IMG submission 139345) | Bio-ooze microbial communities from a basaltic lava cave in the Kipuka Kanohina Cave System on the Island of Hawaii, USA - MA170107-3 metaG ... | reverse complement strand
GCGGCCGCAGCCTTTGTCGCTCGTCGGCAACGACCAAGAGGGTCGATGACTCCTCGCTTCGCGGCTGCGGCTCGCAAGACCCGGCTGCGCGACCCAAACCAATACTCGGACAGGCTCCTAGCCATGACTACTCGGGGAACATCCTGCTGATGTCGCGGTAGCTCACCGCGTCGGCCGCGAAGGTGAAAGTGCCGCGCTCCCTCATCTCCCGAGCGGCGCGCAGAAACGCTCCCAGCGCGGCGCGCGACAGCGCGCTTCCCACGCTCACACGCTTGACCCCGATCTTCTCCAGATCGGCGAGGCTCAGCTGGACTCCCTGGAGTCCCATCACGACGTTCACCGGGCGATCGACCGAGCTGACCACCGCCGCGATCTCCTCCCTGCTGGAAATTCCCGGCGCGTAGAGCACGTCGGCGCCGGCTTCCTGATAGGCCTGCAGCCTCCTGATCGTATCCTCAAGATCGGGACATCCAACCAGGTAGTTCTCGCAGCGCGCCGTGACCATGAAGCCGGACCCGGTTTCACGCACCGCCTCCACCACGGCGCGGACGCGCTCCACCGCCGGCTCGAGCGCGTAGATCGGGTCATCCGGACGGCCGGTGTAGTCCTCGATCGAGCCACCCGCCAGTCCCGTCGCGACGGCGCTGCGGAAGGTCGCCGCGGCGCTCGCCGGGCTGTCCCCGTAGCCATTCTCGAGATCGGCGTTGACCGGCAGGCCGGTGGCCTCCACGATGGCCGTCACGTGAGCCAGCATCGCATCGCGGCCCACCGCGTTGTCGCGCTTGCCGATGGAGAAGGCGAATCCCGCGCTGGTGGTGGCCAGCGCTTCGAAGCCCAGCTGCGCGAGCAGACGCGCGGTGCCCGCATCCCACGGATTGGGGATGATGAAGGCTCCCTTTCTCTCGTGCAGCGCGCGGAAGGCGGCCGTCTTCTGTGCCTGGGTTCGCATGAGCGCCTCCATGACGCCACGCATTGTATCCTGACGATGAGAGGAACCGACATGCCGCCTGCAAAGCAACGCACCGCAGCCCGTCACTCTGGAAAACCGGCTCCCGGCTGCGTCGAGGACAGGGCCCGGACCGCGATCGAGTGGCTCAAGCGGCGCGCAACGAAGAAGACCCGCGATGGGATGGCCCGCTACGCTATACCCTCGACGCACGCGTTCGGAGTGCCCGTGGGCACGATCAGGGGTCTGGGAAAAGAGCTCGGGAGGGATCACGCCCTGGCTGAAGCGCTCTGGGCGAGCGGCTGGTACGAGGCCAGGCTGCTGGCCGCGTTCGTGGACGAGCCGGAGCAGGTGACGCTGAGCCAGATGAACGCCTGGGCCGCCGGCTTCGACAGCTGGGCCGTGGTGGACACCGTCTGTTTTTGCCTGTGGGATCGATCGCCGCAGGCATGGAAGAAGGCGCCCCAATGGGCCACGGCCCGCCCCGAGTTCGTCAAGCGCGCCGGGTTCGTGCTGATGGCCTGTCTTGCCGCCCACGACAGGACGGCCTCCGACGCGGCGTTTCTCAAGTGCCTGCCGCTCATCGAGCGCGGCGCCACGGATGATCGCAACTTCGTCAAGAAGGGAGTCAACTGGGCGCTGCGGGGGATCGGAGAACGCAGTCAGGCGCTCAACACCGCCGCGGTCGCGGTCGCCACGCGCCTGGCCGGGTCGGATTCAGCCGCGGCGCGCTGGGTGGGCAAGGACGCGCTCAGGCAGCTGGATAGCGCTGCCGTGCGCGCCCGGCTGGCGCGCCGGATGAACGCATCTGGATGAGAAAGCAGACAGCGCCTGCCCACAGCAGCGTCACGGTGAGCCAGGCCACCAGCGACGCATTCAGAGTGAGAGGACTGGCGGCCCCGGCAACGGCCGACGGCACGATGTCTTTCGTGTTGTTGACCGCTGCGTGCATCAGCATGACCAGCAGCAGACTTCCGCCGGTGCGCCACCAGAGCCACGCCATGGCGACCGAGAGCGCCGTCACCTGGAGCAAGTAGACGGGGAAGGACTGTCCGGACGTGTCGGCTTCTGGAACGAAGAACAACGGCAGGTGCCAGAGGGCCCAGATCGCTCCCAGCACCAGGCTGGCCGGAGCCAGTCCCATCCGCGCCGCCAGGCGCGGCAGCGCGTAGCCGCGCCATCCGATCTCTTCGCCCGCCTGCACGGGCGTCGAGAAGATGATCGCCACCCCCATGACGTACCAGGCTTCCTGCCCGAACTGCGGCCAGTCCCCTGACACCACCCTGTGAACCAGGGCGACCGCGAGCTTGACGGCCGCCATGTAACTCAGCGCGAACAGATACCACCGCGCGCCCACCTGCCACTGGACTGCGCGGCGCAGCAGGGCGCGCGTCGCGTCGCGGCCCTGGAACCTCTCGGTCAGCGCGAGAGCGACCAGTGACGGCGCGATCGTGCCCAGAAGAAAGAACAGTCCGCCGGGAGCCCCGGGAATCACGCCTCCCGCGGCGAAGAAAGACCAGCTCACGAGAAACGTGAGCAGGAGGAAGGTCAGCAGAAATGGCCCGTGTCGGTCCGCGTGAATCACCGGCCCCGGCATGGGCTAGGGCGCGGCGCTCCGTACCGGCAGCCCCGCGGCAATACCCTGCGCCCCTTTCACGGTGAGCGCGCCGATCACCAGTCCCGCGACTCCCAGGAATGCGGCAAAGCCGCCGGGGCTCCGCAGACCACCCAGCAGCAGATCGGCAGTCAGGCTGCCCGCGGGAAGCCCTAATCCGAACCCTGCGGCGGACATCAGAATCCACCTGCCGCTGATTGCGGTGACGCGCCGCAGCGCAACCCGTTGCGCCGCGCCAACTGCGAGGCCGGCCATCGTGCCCGCCAGGGCCAGGCCAAAGAACCGGCCCACCGGGTCCATCGTCACCAGGCGCAGCTGCTCCCCGGTGAAGGCGCGTCCGATCAGCTCCAGGGCCACGACACCCAGAGTCATGCCGAGGCCGAATCCGAGCGCCGACGCGCCGACCCAGAGCGCGCCGGCGCGCGGGCTCCTCCAAACGGCCAGCCACTGCACGGCGCCCAGCAGCGAGCCTGCTATCACCATGACGATCGGCGCGACCAGCATCATCCCGACCACGGCTTCGATGGGAGCCGACACCCCGAGCCCCACGGAGAGCCCCGCTCCCAGGCCGACTCCGCACAGGAGGATCCACCGCACGACGAATCCCCGCTTCCTGTTTCGATCGCTTTCACTCATGGCCTGGCTCCTCCCTGCATGCCGGTGATCTCCGACTCGCTCATGCTGTACGCAGCGGGAACGGGCCCGTTTCAACCCTGCACGGTTCACAGATAGACAGCGCTGAAGAGGGCGATCTGGACGCCTGCACCATCTGTGAATTCGAGCGTGTTCCCCTTGATCTGCCACCGCTTCGTCCTGCCGGGCACCTGCTGGCGGCGCGCGCTACTGCTTCTTTCTCGCCCGCAGGTCGGCGGCCCTGGCCCTGACCAGCCGCTTTACCAGACCCGCCGGGAGCGGCCTGTCCAGCGGGAACCGGATGGTTCCCTTGGACACCTCGTACCGCTTCAGCTCGGCGGCGCGGGCGCCCCGGAATACCGCGGGGATCGGATAAAGGCTGCAGTGGTTCTTCCACGCTGCGTACCAGACGAGCATCCGTCCATCGATCTTGAACGCGGGGATTCCGTAACTGATTCCCTCGGCGGCTCCGGGAGCCGCTGCGCGGATGGCCTCGCGCAGCTTCCGGAGACGTGCGCGGGCAGGAGCCGGTAGCGAGGCAAAGTAGGCCCGCACCCGCGCTCTGGCCTGCGTGGCGATCCCTCCCGAAGGCATCAGTTCGACTCGATCCCGTAGAACTGCTCGAAGTTCTGACCGCTCGCCATGAATACCAGCGCCCCGACGAACAGCCCCACGTTGACCACCACCGCCATGCCTACGATCGCCCAGCCCACGGCGCGGCGCGAGTGCAGGTGGTAGCCGATGTTCAGCAGCGCCGGCACCGCAAGCGGCAGATTGTGAATCCCCAGAGCGAGGAGCGTGACCGCCAACCAGGCATTGAGAGCGAGCGCCGTCCGCCCGTCACTCCCGGATGCAAGCGCGTGTCGCGTGTGATGGATCAGCCACCAGGCGGGCACGATCAGGACCACCCCGATCAGGTAGAGAACCGGAGGGGAGCCTTCCAGGGTCCCCAGGGCGAGCTTGGTCGTCACCGCCAGGAAATGACCAAGCGCCATGGTCCAGATGGTGACCGCGAAGAACATGTTCATGGCCGCCAGGACGCAGCGCCGGGTGGGAATTTCCGGCTGGCTCCGCCTGAAGAGCAGTATCGCCACGGCCAGCATGGCGACACCCATCGCCACCGGCAGCCACTTGCTTTCGTCCACGATGAGCCTGGCAATCTGGTCGATCACGACCGGCCTCCGCCTCGAATTCCCCGAAGCCGCATGGGAGTGCGGGCCGAGAGCTCCGCCGCCTCGATGACCACGGCGTCGGTCTGCCTGCCGCTTTCCGTCCCCGGCCCGGCTGGGGTCAGCGACCCCATGTGACACACCACTGATTCACCGCGACGATCGAGCTGCAACTCCGCAAGTCTATACCGCGCTTCGCCGCTCCAGCCCGTGAGCCAGCCCGGCGAGGAGATCTCGCTCCGCCTCACTTCGATGACGATTTCCGCCGCGGGCCCGGCGCCGGCTTGCCGGCAGGCGGGCTTTTCTTCTTCGGCCCGGGGCTGCGAGTCTTGATGTACCCGATGCGCGGGGCGGGGCCTGATCCTCCGGGCACCGAATAGGCAAGGGCCAGGATGCCGCTGGCAGGCAGCGTCTTGTGGTCGGCCAGGACCAGCTTTGTGGCAGCGCCCGGCGGCAGGAGCGGAATGCCCGATCCCAGGAGCACTGGAACCACCGCGACCTCCACGGTGTCCACGAGGCCCGCGTCGAGAAGCGAGCGGAAGAGGGCGCCTCCGCCAAAGAGCCAGATGTCGCGCCCCGGCTTCGCCTTCAGATCCGCCACGACGTCCCCTGGATCGTCGTTCACAATGCGGACGCCTTTGTGCCTGGCGGACGGCAGGGAGCGCGAAAAGACGATGACCTCGAGGCCCGGCATGGCGCCATGCCCGCCCTGGGCAGACATGACCTCGTACGTCTTGCGCCCCATCACCGCGGTGTCGAATTCCCTGAACAGGGCGCCGAAGTCTATCTGCGGGTCCATAACGATCCAGTCGGCTTCACCATGGGGGCCGGCGATGAAGCCATCCAGACTCACGGCAACCTGGTAACGCAGTCTTCTGCTCATTTGCTGAGAGGCACCGGACAGGCATTATAGCGCCGCCTCCTGCCCGGACAGGAGGCAGGCACTCGGCCGACGGGACTCCCGGTTTTGCCCCGGCGACGTGGCGCGGGTAAAGTCGCGGTCGGCCGCTCGCATCGCACGGGCGCAGACAGGAGCGTATCGGGATGTGGCATGCGTCCCTCGTGCTGGCCGCAAACCACGCGGCCGTCAAGCCGCCGGCCCGAGCCGGGCCGCGGCACGGGTCAGGGCGCGAGACTGCCGCGGCTGTTGCTTGCGCCCGCCCCAGGCAGTGACGGCCGGCGCAGCGACACGCGCTGCGCCGCCTTGCCGATCCGATCCGAGACCTCGTAGAGCGTCCGGACGGGCAGCAGGCCCATGAAGCGGTATTCGCCGATGTTGTGCATCCCGGCCGAGGCCATGCAGCCGCACTGGGAGCAGTCGGGATCTCCGCCGAACTGGCATGGGGTGATTTTCGTCTTCAGGTCGGCGCTCAGCGACACGGTGGTCCGCGAGAAGATGCACTCCGCCGGAGAGGCCGGCGGCCGGCGGTATCCCTCGATGACCGGATCGGGCAGGTTCATCTTCGGGAAAGACGAGCGCAGCTCAGCCAGCTCATCGAGCGCCGCCGCACGCTCCGCGGGCGAGAGGATCTCTACTGCCACCTCCCCTTTCTGGGGCGTGAAAAAGCTGAACCAGATCTGCCGGACCTCGGGGCGCTCGGACCAGAACGCCAGGAACTCCGGAAACGATCCCGCCCGCCGCGTCATCTGGCTGGTGATGGTGCAGTGCACCGTGATCAGCTGGACGACCGTCTGTCCGGGGAGTACTTGTGGGCGATCCATCGGCACGACATTCACGTTGGCGATCGCAAGCGGCGTGTGGGGCGGACGCTGGCTGGCACCAGCCGGCAGCGGACCGACCGCGGCGAGAATCACCGCCATCGAACCAGACGCGAAGCGCTTGATGTCCATCAAAAGTGCTCACATCACGGGCAGTGCGACTATCGCTTCGACCTTCTACGGTACCGGGTTTCCGTCAACGAGCGTCTGGCCTGGCTGGATCTCGTCCACCCGCCAGAGCAGCCATCCCTCCGGAGTCTTCTTCCATGACTCGCGCTGGACAACGGAGGTCCTCACCTCGTGCAGCGCGCCATCCGGCAGCCGCTGCTGCCTCACGGTACGCTGATCGACGCTCGCATGCGCGGTGTCCCCCTCCAGTGTCAGCGCGGTGATCGTCTCGCTCAGGGAGTCGAACCGTTCGATGCGGCCGATGAACTGGCGTGTGCGCTCGTACATCTGCTCGCGCGTCGAGACACGGCCGTCAGGAGTGATCGTGTGGAACTCCGGATGCCTCAGGCGCATGACCCGGTCCGGGTCGCGGGCGAAGAAGCCCGCTTCGTTCTCTGCATACCGCGCCTCGAGCTCGCGGCGCACGACCGTGAGTGGATCTTCAGCAGGCGCCTGCGCTGCGGCACGCTCCCGGCTGCAGCCAGCCAACGCCGCGGTCACGGCCAGCGCTCCGGCCAGAACTCCTTGCCTGAAGGAGGGCCGCCTCATACACCCGCCTGGGCTTCCCGCGAGTAGCGGCGTACGGCAAACGCGATCGGCAACCCGACACACACGATGTGAATGACCACCATGCTGAGCGCCGTGCTCACCACAAACGGCCGCTTGGCGACAGCTGAAAGCGGAAGAACGACATAGCTCATGAACAAGTACACGCCGACGCCAAACGACGCCCCCGAGAGCGCCGGCCGCCGCACTAGGAAAGTCAGCCGCCGGCTGGCGGTGTAGAAGACTGCAGCCGCGCAGGTGGCGATGCAGAAGTGCAGGAAGAGACCAAGGATGGCGGTTGGTGCTCCACCGTCGAAGGCGGCGCTGCCCAGCAAGCCGCTGGCCACGGATTGGAGAATCCTGACCGGGCTGACTCCCCGCAGAGCATAGAAACTGCACGCCCCCGTGATGTCCAGAACCCCGGCCGCCAGGCCCGCGATCAGGACAGCCTTGGCCGGGTGTGACGTCGCGGCCGGGCGCTCGTGCGCATCGCTCATTTCGCCGCCGGCTCGCGCGCCAGTCCGCGGTACACGACCAACGGCGCCCAGTGAAGCGCCACGACCACCACGGGGAACACGCCCAGCGCGTACCTCAGCAACCAGAGCGATGGTGGAAGAGGCAGCGGGCTCACGAACGTGTAGGCTCCATGAAGCACCCAGAACAGCCCCACGGTGAACACGGTGCGCCTGGGGAAGCTGCCGGCAAGCGGCCCGAGCCTGGCGGCGTAGAAAACCAGGCATCCGGTCAGGAAGAGCAGGACGGACCACGAATAGTTCAGAGCGAAGAGGGCCCACACCAGGCTGTGGGCAGCATCACCGACTCCTTGTCGCCAACCCATGTGCCAGGGGAGCACAAGATGGTAGGCCGCCATGCCGCAATCGTGAACGCCGGCCAGACAGAGCAACACGAACCAGAGTCTTGCAGATCGCATCGTGCTCGCTCCTTCCTCTCGACTCCCTATCTCCGCGCGAGCCTGACCGCCCAGATGCACAGAGCGCCCGCCACGACGATCCCCACCCACGACACCCACATCGGCACGCTCCAGCTTCCCACCTGGGCGGGCGAGCCCTGGACCAGTCTCATTACGTGCAGAGCCACGATCAGTCCGAAGAGAGCCCCCGTGATGCGCAGATAGCTCTTCATGTCCACCTCCAATCGTTCAATTCAGATGGGCGGCCATACCCGGCCGGCAAGCTCCGGTGGCAGCGTCCGGGATTCTCTGGATAGAAGTCCGCGGCCTCTGAGGATCTCCCCGAGACACCGTCTCGTGGTGCGCCCACGATCAGCCACAACACCTCCTCTGCTGTGTCATTGAAAACCTGCCGGAGCCTGTCCGGCCCGACGAGCACGCAGCCGTGGCGGGGAATGGTCAGCGAGTCGTTGCCCACGCGCATCCGGCCGGTTCCTTCCAGGACGACGTAGAGCTCCCATTGATCCACGTGCCTGTGCCACGTGTTCGCCGAATACGGCGGCAGCCGCCACAGCCGGCCACCCAGGTGCGCACTCCCACCGAGCTGATCGAGCAGATTCGTGGTGGGAATCTTCATCATGTTCGATGGGCGCCACGACTGATCACTTGGAACCAGCACGGAATAGCCACGCTCAGGTTCGTTCATGATTCGGTTTTCTCCAGCTCTCCGGGACACGAGGGCGCTGCCGCATCGCCGTTCCCGTGCTGACGTGACAGAACCGGCAGTCGTCGACCTGCTTTGCCGGATCGATGCGGTGCGGCCCGCCCTCGACCGCCAGCTCCCGGTGGCACTGCGCGCATCGCAGGCGCGCTCCCCGACGACACGGTGCACGCGCTCGAAGTGGGCGTAACCCGGGCGCGGCGCCGCGAGCAGCCGCGGTCGGCTTGTGTCCAGTGTCATGCGAGACTGCTCCCTCCCATCACGTCAGCTGTTCGCTCTAGTGAGCGCCACGAGAGCGGCCGCGGCCGCTTCCTTCTGGTCCTTGCCCCACGGTGGCCCGACCGGCTTTCCCAGCACGCCGAGGAGTGCGTCAAGGCGCGCCCGCGTCAGACCGAGCATCTTCATGGCGTCATCCAGCGCCGACTTGTGAGAGAGCGTCGTCAGCTGCAGATCACAGGCACGCGCCCCTGCAACGAGGGCCGTGCGGAAGAGCTCGCCTTCAGCCTGGTGCATGCGCACATGAGCAGCCAGGATCTCCCCGGTGCTCCACGGCGGCATGCCGGGTCCGACGAGCACTCCGCAGCCACACACCTCGTGCCCGGCCTGTTCCAGCGCCACAGCGGCGCCGCGGATGCCTTCCTCGGCAAGCCGATGCGCCGATGCGATGCTGCGGTCCACGCTCTGACGGGCGGCCTCAGGCGCAAGGCCCTCGGCTGCGTGATAAGGCGCGAAATCGCCTTCCGGCAGGAGCCGAAGCTGCAAGCGCTCGAGAACCTGCGAATGCGGCGTGCCGGCGACAGCGACAAGAATGGCCCGGCCGGTCCGCGCTTTGAGTCCCAGGGCGACGCGCATGGCTTCTATGACGCCTGGCGGCAGCGTTGAGCAGGCCGCAGGAGCCGGCCTGACGGCACAAGACAACACTCAAACGTAGAGGTACTCATAGGCGGCCAGCGCCGCTTCCACCTGGCGATCGCGTTGGGCAATAGACCACTCTCTCGTCCCTCGATCAATAGCCACAGTCGTCCAGCCTTTACCATCTTCGCCTGAGATGTGAACGAGCAATGTGTCCCGATTGTGCTCCACCCGGACCCGATGCTGCGGGTTGCCTTCCTCCTCGAGTCCACGCACCACGCGGCCACGAGGAGCGCTTCCAACAAATGAAGTCCAGCGGACGCTTCTTCTCCGCGGTTTCGGGACCGCCTTGCTGCAGGCATCCGTCATAGATGATGCTCCGGCTCCTGAGGACCGATTTGTGACGCCTCGCGCTCCACAGAGTCACGGTCTGCGTGGAGCGACAAATGCTTATTCTCGCACGGTCCAGTGCCACGGTTCGTAGGCTACCCCAAACCGGTTGTCACGCGGATAGGTCATGACGAAGTCGAAGCGATGCGCATGCTGAACGAGCCAGGCAAAAGCATCGGTCGCCTCGAACTCCTCGGTGAGCGGCGGGCAGCCCGGCGTCGTGAGGTCGACGGCTCTGCCCGTGTGGTGCTCGCTGTAGCCCGGAGCTGCGTTCACGCTCAGGATGCGCTCGAGCGGCTCACCGGCTCTGATCTTCCGCTCGAGAACCTGCCGCTGATACTCCAGGCTCCGAAAGGCAGAGACCAGCAACAGCTCGAGGCTGTCCTGTTGCGCTGCGGCTCTGAGCCCGGCCCACCGGGCCGCAGCGTGCGGGGTCAGCTGCCGCTCCCTCCCATGGATATCCAACCCGACTGACACGAGGTCCCTGGCCTCGGCATAGAACGGCATGTGCCTGTCCGCGCCGTACGACGCAGGAATCCCCAGCGCCGCCAGGGTCTGCGCCACGCGCGCCTCGTATGAGTCGTCGCTCAGCATTGAGACTCCGGCCGATTCACGGGCGCCCCCGATGCCCGGCCGCCGGCTCGAAGAATATTGGCTGCCCTACCGCGAGGCGCCCGCGCCGCGTGACGGTGCCGTAGACGCCGGCTTTGTTGTCCCTCACCCGGACAATCGCCTTCAGCATCTCGGCGTTGGGGCGCGCCGAGCCAGGGTCGAAGTTCACCATCGAGCAGCGCTCGTCGCGATTGGTGATGCCGATGACGGCGGCCTCACTGGTTTCACCGAACGAGAGGACGCCTCCCACCCACTCGTCCTCCTCGAAGGGCACTGATCGGACTGACGCAACCAGGATGTTCGGCCGGAATCTCCGGACGTCCGGGCGCTGCGCCGCGAGCCTGCCGATCTCGCCCACCGTGGCGGTGGCAATCACGGAGATGCTCGCTTCGTCGAAGATGCCACGGCTGAGGTACATCATCTCGACCGGCGAGCCATGGCGGCGGCCGACCTCCGCCGCCAGCTCCTGGCCGAAGACAGCCAGCTCCTCTCCTGCCGGCGTGCGCACGTGCGTCGGGAGATCTCCATCGACGACAGGTCCTTGCCGCAGTGGAGCAAACAGAATCAGCTCCGGCAGCCTGAAGGCGCTCAGCCAGGGGAAACCGCCGCGATCGTCAAGGCGGCGGAAGGCCAGGCGCCGGTCGCCGTCAATGCCGTGCCAGCCCAGGTCGGCGACCTCGAGAGATTCGCCGCCCATGGACTTCACCGGGTACCGGAAGAGCGCCTCTACTTCACCAATCTTGACAGGCATGCTCGATCTCGTCCGCCCAACGCTCCGCCATGGATGCTCACAAGCCGCCTGGCACCGCCGGGAACTTCACAGCGCTGCCCAAAGGGATGTTGACATGATCCACATGTCCGGTCGCCAGAGGATCGGCGAGAACGCAATGGATGTGGGTCTTCGAACCCATGTGCGTGAAAACCCCTTGATCGCTCTGTGAGTACAAGCCAATGAGCGTGGCTGAAGCCCGATCCCGCTTCGTCTTGATCGAAGCCGCGCCGTGATCCTCGTGGGAAGCTCCTCCTGCGGTCAGGCGGCTTCCGTCAATCACGTGCCAGTGGAGGTCCTCGAAGTCGCCCTCCAGGAGAAACGGGAAACGCCGGTCGAGGCTCATCCCGGCCGCCGCCGCGAGCCTGGCGATCTCCTCGTCGAGCTCCTCGAACCGGATCGCGTGTCGGGTGGAAACGCTCTGCCAACTCGGCACGACCGCTGATACGAGAAGGGCCGCCCCCGCCGCCGAACGCGTGGTCACCTCGGTTCGCCCCTCCGCCTCGGGGTAGGACAGATATGCCTTCCCGCCACCGATGGTGACTTCCCCCGAAAGGTCCGCCAGCGCGCCCACCGCGTACAGGTGCGGGTTGGGGAGCATCGAATCCAGAGTCACCATGGCTCCGGTCTGCCCCTCGTGCATCATGGCGCGGAGGGCGCCGTGCACCCGCACCTTACCGTCCCACGGGCGTGCGTCCGGTGCCGTCGTGTCGTGATCATCCATGGTACATGCCAGGAGCAGGCACGGCACCATCGCGATGAGGAATCGCTGCGTCATCATGTCATGCGAGTTGGAGGGTCTCGTGAATCCTGGAGATGGTGTCCCAGCCACGAGTCGTCGCGGCGATGGCAAGCTGCTTTTCCACGACTTCATTGGGATACACCAGCGCGTTTCCCGTGCGCCTCCACAGGCTGAGGACGAATTGTCCACGCAGTGCAACCAGCTTCACCTGCCACGTGTCGCCTGCGGGGTAGCTCAAAGGGAACCGAGCAGGCTTCGAGGGACGCTTCGCCAGCACGCTCACGAAGCGGCGCATATCCTTGCCGGCATCCGCTCCTGGAAACGGGTCCGCCGACATCAGCTCCATGAGATCTCGTGCCGGGCAGATCATGAACTCCGCCTTCACCGGAAGCCGGCGGAGAAACTCGGCGCGCAGAGCGGCTTGCCTGACCGTCTTGCGCACAATGAAGGTTCCCGCAGCTCCGATGTTGACCACGTCGAATGCCGACAGCTCCTTGGCAAAGGCCGCCGGCCGGAAAGTCTTGCGCCCTCCGACGTTGACACCTCTCATGAACACCACCGCCGCCATGTGTCAGCCGGCCTCCGGCGCACCGTCGAAGAAATCAACCAGCCCGGTTTCCAGAGAATACTCCGCACCTACGACGAGCAGTCCATCACTCTGGATTAGCTGCTCGAGGACTTCCGATCCGTGCCGCAGATGGTTTGCCGACGCACGGATGTTGGCCCGAACGGCTTGCCGCACCAAGGCATCCGGGTCGCGCCTGAGCTCTGTCGCCAGCAATCCTTCCACGGATGGCCGAACGCGGTCGACGATCGAACGCAGGTGGCGTGACTGGTTACCCGTGGGCCCCTGAAGCTCTTCCAGTGTTGCCAGAACAGCCCCGCACTGGGAATGTCCCAGCACCACCACCAGTCGTGTGCTGAAGCGCGCCGCGGCGAACTCGACGCTGCCGACCTGGGACGAAGCAACGATGTTGCCTGCAACGCGGATGACAAACAGATCGCCGAGCCCCTGGGCGAAGACGATCTCTGCCGGCACCCGCGAATCGGAACATCCGAGAATGATGGCGAACGGCTCCTGGCCTGCGGCCAACTCGTTGCGGCGCGCCTGGCTTGTGAGCGTGTCGCCGCTCCGATCGCCGGACACGAAGCGACGGTTTCCTTCTCGCAGGAATCCGAGTGCTTCTCGCGCTGAAATCATCGATGCTTGATCCTCCTGCGCAACCAGTGCCACCGACGCCCGATCACGTCATCGTCCTGGAGAGTCGAGCTAACGCCACCTCACACGTTGCCGACTCAGTATCAGCCGGACCGCGATGGTGTCGCATATGCCTTCCCGGGCGTCCCGCCCAGAGCAAGGAGCGTGACACCCTCGTTGCCGGGAATCAGTTTCCGCTTTTGAGCGGAACCCACCCGGACGAGTGTGCCTGGCTCGAGTTGCCAGGCACTCTCACCGGCAAGCAGACGCGCAGTTCCCCGCAGCACAACGTAAACCTCCTCCTGACCATCCTTGGCGTGATCATGCTCAGGGTAACCGGCCCAGCCTGGCGGCAGCTTGAGGACGTTCATGCCCCATGCAGTCACACCCAGGCTCCTTCCAGCGTAGAGGAACTGACCTGGCGGGCCCGCTGGCCCCTGGTAGCTCTCCAGTTCCTCGAGGCGTTTGACAGTCACGTCAGGCATCGTTCCTCCTCCGGGAATGAGCGACAGCTTCCTCATGTACTCCCAATGGGTGACGCCTCAGCGGCGGGCGGGCCCGAGCGAAGCGACGGACGCGAGCCGGCTGCACGCGCATGTCAGGCCGCGGCAAAGTGCGGATTCTCAATGAGGCCAAGCAGATTGCCGAAGGGATCGGCGAGGGTGGCCACACGGATGTCATCGCCCACATCCTGGATCGGTGCTCTCACTGACCTTCGCTCTCGAGCTCATCGATGGCCGGAAGCCAGCGAGGCTCTGAGCGCGGCAACTGACTCTTCCGAGAGCTCCACCACCACTGACGTGTGGCTCTCGATGACGGCCATGATGGCCTCGCGTGGTCCCTGCCGCCAGTCTGCACTGCCGTAGAACTCGTCTTGACTCTGTTGGCGCTGCTCCAGGCTGTCATACACCCGCATCAGGAAGTAGGAATCCCGGTCGTGGAGCGAGGGCCCCGCTGCTAGCACGTCGATATTCCACTTGCGCAGCAGCGGGAGACTTGTCTCAGACACCAGGGTGTGGAAGGCTACCCCGGAGCCCGGGCGGAGGTTGTAGGTGCGAATCTCGACGAAGCGGCTCATGGAGCCCCTCCTGTGTCCTCATCTAACCGTCAGGCCAGCGCGAACGCTCGCACGGGAAAGGTCCCGAAGCCCCTCACTTTCACCGGCACGGCGAAGAACCGGCTGCCTTCATCCGGAAGAGCAGCCAGACCGCACATGTGCTCTACGATCGGGATTTCGCTCTCCAACAGGACCGTGTGCACTGGACGTTCTCCGCTTGCCACGCTGTCGATATTCAGCGAGTCGATCCCCACGAGAGCCGCGCCGGCCTTCGCGAGCCACACCGCCGCGCGCTCGGTCAGATAGGGGTGACCTTCGAAATAGGCATCGCTGCGCCAATGCCGATCCCAGCCGGTGTGAAACAATACGGCGCGACCGCCAACCTGGCTCGCCGTGAGTGGTATCTGATCGATCGCCAGGCTGACCGCGGGATCAACGCGCACCACGAGGCACTCGAGATTGGCGAGAGACTCCAGTGGAAGGGCGGAAAGATCCTTGCCGTTCTCATAGCGGTGAAACGGACTGTCGATGTACGTGCCTGTGTTGGCGATCATCTCGATCTTGCCGATTTGGAACTCCGTGTCGTGAGCGTATTTTGCTCGCGATGCTTCGCGGCTTAGCCAATCGCAGATGACCGGCGCAGGGAATCCTTTGTAGGTCGTCATCCCGTGCTCGACGGTGTGACTGACGTCGATGAATCGTCCTGGCGTTGCCATCATGAGCTCCTTCGGTTCGCGTAAGCTTTGTTCGGGAGCAGGCCTCCGCTCAAGATGCGCAAGGTGCCTGACGCCTGGATAACCTGCGGGCCGCGTGGCACGGCGCTTGCGGTTCTTCCGCACGCGGCGTGACCCACGGAGCCGTCACGTTGATCGGGTAGTTATACCACTCATTTGGTAGGGGGCCCCTGTGGCCTCAGCAGGAAACCTGTCAAGCGCAGACCAAAGTGCCTGCCGTGGCACGCAGGGCCTTCCAGACGCTGTCAGCGGTGTCTTTCGGCGACAAGATCACCACGATGGCAACCTGCCTGGTCCCAGGACAAGACCGAAGCTCCGCCTCGACATTCAGTGTGATGGGCAGGCCGGTCGCAAAGGGATCATAGGTGAAGACCTGCCCGGTCAGGCGAGGAGGCCCACTGGCCGGCACAGAGGTCAAGATGGCGTGATACCGGGCGGGGTCCAGCTGGAACCTGGAGCCGCCGACGGCGGTGGCGAGACCCTTGAAGTAGGTCGTGAGTGCCGCGGCCAGGCTCGTGACGTCGAAGGGAGGAGGCTGGTCCAGCCACTAGACGAAATCATAGGACCAATAATCGGGCGCGGCCGGAGAGCTGAAGCCCGGCATGAAGCGGAGGTCCTCGGTCCCATGGTAGGGGAATTCTGGTGCGAACTCGGGTGGCAGCGCGAAGGTCTCGTGCTTCCAGCCTGCCGGGATAGGCCAGCGGACACTCGGCCCGGAGGCCACAGCGTCAGGCTGCCTGGGAGGTCGAGCCTCGCAAGCGAAGGCCCAGCTGAGGAGCATGAGCAGGGCGACGCGGTAAGAGGGGCGGTTCATGCTCGTCAGGGGCCTTCCATTGGACGATCTCATCGTGTAAGCCAATCCTAATCGCTCTACTTCATCAATGGCACAATGACTTACTTTCGCAGAATCTTCTCCATCGCTTTCCCTTTTGCGAGCTCATCAATCAGCTTGTCTAAGTAGCGTATGTTTTTCATCAGCGGGTCTTCGATCTCCTCCACGCGAATACCACACACGACGCCTTTGATGAGCGCACTATTTTGATGAATGGCCGGCGCTTGAGCAAAAAAGGCTTCCAGATCGTTTTCCTGTTCGATCTGCTGTCGTAATCCTGCCTGGTCATAGCCAGTCAGCCAGCAGATGACTTGGTCAACTTCCTGTTTTGTGCGATTCTTGCGTTCCGCTTTTTGAACATATAGCGGGTATACCCTGGCAAATGTCATCGCGAAAACGTGATTCTTAGGCATCGTCATTTCTCCCGTGAGTCGGGGCCCGATACGCATGCTGTCTTCAGAGCGCTGACGGGCCGGTTCAGCAGCGGCGTGCCATCCCCTGCAACCGTTTGCTCGGCGGCCCTCTAAAAACGACTGGCAACCACGCACGTCGGCTCATTTCAGGAATCCCAGTGACTCCAGGAAGCGGTCGGCCCGGCGCGCGGCATCCGCCGAAGTGGCCGGATCTGACTGAGGCGAACCGTCATCCGGAGTGCCTGCGGGCGTAAACAAATGGCCGAACCCCTCATAAACGTGGAGCTCGCATACGTTGCCGGCAGCGCGCATACGCTCACAGAATCGCCTGGCGCCGGTCACAGGCGTCACCGTATCGACGTCGCCCTGGAGATTGAGTGCTGGGGGAAGTCCCTTGCGTACGTGCTCGTCGGGTGAGATGTCCCGGGCGCTCCCCCGACCGATCAGCAGACGCTGTACCCAGCTATCCCCCACCAGTGAGAGTGCAGGAGAGACGAGGACGAGCGCGTCAGGCCTTGCGGTGTCGCTGTCCCGCGGGGCGCCGTCGTCGAATATCGCCGCGGCGGCCGCGAGATGGGCCCCTGCGGACCAGCCGTACGCTGCAACGCGCTTCGGATCGATGCCCAAGGAGTCTGCGTAAGCTCGCACCCAGCGGATCACTTCACGTGCGTCCGCCATGGCTTCGTGTGGGGTGATGGCCTTCTGATCGGAGAGACGATACTGTGCCGCAATCGCCACCATCCCACGCTTGGCGAAGTGCTGCGCGCGGGAGAACGCCCACGCTGGCTCTCCCATCGCCCAGCCTCCGCCATGGAGCAGCACGATTGCAGGCCGTCTCTCTCCACCGGGCTTTCCCAGTGAGAAGACGTAGGCCTTGAGCTGCGTGCCTCCCGGCTGCGCGTACACGTGTTCCACTGGTGTGAGCGGTGCCGGCACGCCTTGGGTCGCTCCGACGGATGGAACGGCAAGGAGCTGCAGGGATGCGACGAGCCAGACGCCAACGCAACGCATCGGGACCTCCTTCGACTCTACCGAATGAACCACCGAACGGCGGCGCTCACCCGCGGCAGGCGCGGCTACCTTGCCTCTTCCAACCCCAACACAGGCGCCCGCCGTCGGGTGCTGCGCAATGTTAGACCGTGCCGTCGCTCTTGGTCGCGGTACTCGGTCTTGCAGACGTGCGCCGACATCCTGCGAAGACGACAATCATTGCCCCGCACATGATCGCTATGTCAGCGACGTTGAAGACCCCAGTTCGAACTGGACCGATGCCCACATTCATGAAATCGACGACACTGCCCCGAAGAACCCGGTCGATCCAATTCGAGGCGCCGCCAGCAACGAACAGCGCCAGACCGATCGCAGGCCATCCGCGCCGCCTGTCTCGGATCGCGAGCACGGTCACGGCCACCAGCATCAACCCAGTCGCACCAGTGAAGACGACGGCTCGAACCTTCGGCGACAAGTTGGCGCCGAGGCTCAAGAACCCGCCGCGATTCTCGACGTATCCGAGCCGGACCGTATCTGCAAGATAAGAGCGGCTTGGCATGTCCGCGAGCATGCTCGTCGCCATGTGCTTGGTGACTCGATCGCAGCCGATCGTCCCGAGAACCGCCACGACCAGCACCAATCTGCTGACCCACCGAACAGTACTTTCTATCATCGCTACTTCCCCTGCCGTAGCCCTTCCATCGATCATTCCCGTTCAACTGCGGACTTGATATCGTTTAGGTCTCGCAGGAGGGCCCTTTTCGCCCCGTTGCCGGTGTTTCGAGAACCTCAATGTTGTCGATTCCGCTGATGGTTTCCGAGGCGCTCTCGATGTTGGTGATTGCGGCCCAGATCGCCGCCTTGGAGCCGTTGATGGTTACCTGCGCTTCAACGATCATGGTGTTCCTCCTGGGGGAGGTTCGAGTGATGATCTATGGCCCATGGGCAAGACGGGTCGTCGATATCGGTGCTGACACCTGACTGAAAACGAGTGAGGAGGACACCATGTCCGAAGCGCAGGGGACGAAGGCTCCGGGTAGGCCGTGGCATTTGTGGTTGGTCGGGATTATCGGAGGCCTGTGGAACTCGATCGGTGTGCTTTCCTTCATGCTCACTCAGATGAACGTCGAAGCTGTCATGAGCCGGTTTCCCCCGCAGCAACGTGAGTACTTCGAATCGTTCCCGTTGTGGGCCGTTGCGTTCTGGGCGATCGGCGTGTTCGGTGGCGTGATCGGGTGCCTCCTGTTGCTTCTCAAGAACCGCCTCGCGCTTCATGTCTTGCTCGCCTCAGTGATCGGGGCGATCGTTTGCACTCTCGGCGGCCTGTTTCTTCTTGGCGGGATGGAGGTGATGGGCGAAACGGGTGGGTTGGGTCTCACCGTTATCCCCATTATCTTCGGCGGATTCCTGGCGTATTACGCTCATGCGCTGAGCAAGAAGGGCGTGCTCAGCTAGCTTGAGAGAATCGGTGCTCCAAACCGGTCGCTCGCCACAAGTCCATCCGCGTTGCCGCAATCATACACAAACCAGGAGCCCTGACGCGCCGCATCGCCTGCCGGCGGAGCCGGTCGGCTGCATGGGCGGGTTAGGCGACCAGTGGAGATGGCTCGGCTGTGGAGATTGTTGTGCACGCCTATTCCCTCAGAAGCTCGCCCCCCCAGTCGGCGGGGTCGGAATCGAAGACCGTTTCCGAGAGCGTCCACGGGCGTCCCCATGGGTCGAGGAACGAGCACTGACGTTCGCCATACATGTGATCGGCCGGTTCTGCGAGAACACGAGCACCCGCTGCCTTGGCGCGCCGAAAGAGTGCGTCGATCTCCGTGACACGAAGCATCACGGAGTGCGCTGCGGGGACCTGCAGCGTTGAAGGATCTGCGTCTGCGTGTCCGCCGGCTTCGGCGATAACGACTGCACCGTTGCCATGGACGAGCTGACACCGATGGTCGCCGATGCGGAGACGCTCGTTGAATGGCAGCGCGTTCGTGAGCCACTCGACGGTTTCGCGGACGTTGGGATAGTACAGGACCGGTATTACGGCGGCATTCGGTGCCGCTCGGTTCTTCTTCAGCATAGGCTCAGACATTACCAGCCCCTCCCTGGTCGCCTGCCGTTCCGAATGACCCGCGTGCCGCAGCGCCGGAATAGCACCCGCCCCACGCTGCCACTAGTTTTGACGCGGTTGCCGGCCGTCCTTACCCCGGCTCGACCCGGAAGATGGCGCGCGTCAGCGATCGTGCTCCGTCCTTCCCCCCGCCGAGCGCTCCTTCGCCTCCCACCAGCAGGCGTTTGGCGTCCAGGCCGGCCACGTCCTTCACGGCGGCGCTGCCGAAGCGGACGCGGCCGTGAGGCAGCTCGGCCTCGATCGAGAGGAGCGCGGGCCGCACGGTGGCGCGGCGCCCGGATGAACGGACGGCATCACCCACGCTCCCCTCCTCATCCAGGGCCCGGCAGCGGAGCTTGACGGCGGCGAGCTGGCGGCGGACGTCGTGGCAACGTGCGGCGGCGCCGACGGCTACCGTCAAGTTCTCCAGGTCTATGGTAATGGCGGCGTCCGCTGTGGGCGCGGTGGGTCGCGTGCCGGGCGAGACGTCCGCCGTGACACTCGAAGAGTGCGGCCGCGTCGTCGGCTGCGTGCTGGCCGCCCGCTCTCCCCCCGCGCGCCCCCCCGCCGCCCCCACCGTGCCCCCCAGCGCCGCGCGCACGAGGCCGCCCAGCAGCGTGTCGACGGGCTCCCCCGGCGTCGCGGGCGGCAGCAGGATGCCCGGGTTGAGCCGGCCGTCGGGGTCGAACGCCTGCTTGATGGCCCGGAAGGACGCGATCTCGGCGGGGGTGAACTGTGAGCGCATGTGGGGCAGTTTGTCGCTCCCCACGCCGTGCTCGCCGGTCATGGTGCCTCCCAGGTCGAGGGCGGCGCCGGTCATCTCGAACGCGGCGGCGGTGACCGCCTTGCGCTCGCGCTCCTCGTGGAGGATGAGGGGGTGCACGTTGCCGTCGCCGGCGTGGGCGACGATAGGGACATCGATCTTGTGCCAGGCGGCGATCTGGCCGACGCGGGCGACGATGTCGGGGATCTTCTGGCGCGGCACGCTGACGTCGCCGACGAAGCACTTCTTGCCGCCGGCGGTCATCGCGATGCCGAACGCCAGACGCCCGGCCCACAGCGCCGAGCGCTCCTCGGGGGTGCGCGCCACGCGCACGGCCAGGTCGGCGCGCTTCAACACCGACAGCAGGCGCGCCGCGCTCGCTTCCACCTCCTCCGGGCCGCCGTCGACCTCGGCGAAGAGCAGCGCGCCGGCGCCCTTCGGGTAGCCCGAGGGGCGCCAGGCGTCCAGCACCTCCACGCCGCGCCGGTCGATCAGCTCGAGCGCCGAGCAGGCGATGCGCGCCGCCACGATCGACGAGACGGCCTCGGCCGCTGCCTCGATGCGGGCAAAGGCGGCCAGCGCCGTCCAGGCGGCCGGCGGCGGGCGCCGCAGCCGCAGCTCGGCGCGCGTGATCAGGCCCAGCGTCCCCTCCGAACCAATGACGACCCCAAGCAGATCGACCGCGTCGTCCTCGCGCAGCGTGACCAGCCGGCCGTCGGCCAGGGCCACCTCGACGGCGTGCACGTGGTGGAAGGTCACGCCGTACTTGATCGCCGCCGGGCCGCCGGCGTTGGTCATGATGTTGCCGCCGACGGTCGAGATAGGCCGCGAGGCGGGGTCGGGTGACCAACAGAGACCGCGCGGCGCCAGCTCCTGTTGCAGCGCCGCGTTGACCAGCCCGGGCTCGACCACGGCCCGCAGTCCCTCCTCGTCGATCGAGATGATGCGGTTCATCGCCATCATGTCGACGACCACGGCGTCTTCCCGCGGGACGAAGGCGCCGCACAGATTGGTCGCCGCCGCGCGAGGGATGATGGCGAAGCCACGTTGGGCCGACAGCCTCATGAGCGCCGCGACCTGCTCCGTCGTGTGCGGCCGCACGACCGCCCCCGGCCGCCCGCGCACCCCGAGGTGGTCCTTCCCGTACGGCGTCACCGCGTCACCCAGCAGCACCTCGGCGTTGGGCAGCGCTGCGGCGAGATCGTCGAAGGGGGTGGTCATCGCGCGCCCGCTGCGGCGAGGCGGCAGGCCTCGCACCACGACTCACGATCGCCAAAGTAGCCTGTCGGCACTCGGGTTCACCCTGCGTCCAGCCCGCCCAACGAAAGAGCTTCAGGGGCGTGGGGCAGCATGAAAAGATGCTCGGCCCCACGTCCCCTGCAAGCCGAAGTCAGGCGGGGACGAACTGGTCTCCAACTGCAGGCCCAATCGGTCGGTGCTTCTGCGGTGAGGTGGCTGCCTGCTCAGCCTGTAACAGCAGGCGGTCGAGTTCTCGCACCACGATCTGCCTCGTCGCAGTACTCAGCAACGATGCTCCCGATTGTCTGCCCGACGGTCCGGTTCAGCGGCGGCGCGCGGGCTCCGTCCGCTGCGCCGTCATAGTGGATTCTCCTCCGCGGGCGTCGACAATGCGATCAACACTTCGGCGACTTGCGCTTCTTGCCGATCGCGCTGCGTGCTTCGAATTTCTTGATATGATCGGGCGCGAAGGGAATCTTGCACCCCCCGACCAGGTCAACGGCCACCGTCCCGATGCCGTTGGCCGTATCGACCGCGAGCTTGTGGAGCGGTTTGATGTAGCAAGCGACGGCGATGACGAAACTGTTCATCACGTATTTGACGCGATTGGGCTGCTGGTGGATCGACTTCGCCACGCGCTGCAGGAGAGACTTGATCTCGGCAAGGTCGAGATCCGCGTCCTCCTTGATGGAGGCCATGCTGCTGTAAGTCTGCCAGCCGGCCGAGGCGATGGTCTCGTCCTTGGATTCGATCCACTTCAAGGCAATCTCTCGTCCATGCGGGCTCGCGGACGCCACCCACGGGACCGTGAATTCGGCGACCATGCCCCAGCTGGCGCCTTCGATCCACTTTTGCAGGTCCTTCTTGGTCATCTTCGCGTCGTCCGCGATCAGCCCGGCGAGGTACATCGCGTCGGCGATGCCGGTGTCGTAGAGATCCAGAGCGAGTTGGTAGTCCATCTTGACGCGTTTCTGGATCTTCTTCATGTCCTCGACCTTGACGCCGAAGCACGGCTCTTGAGCGCCGTGAGTCATCCACATCTTCTTGGTTTGAGCGGTGCCGAGCTTCTTGAGCTCGGCGACGATGACATTGGCCGTCATTTGCTTTCTCCCTCAAGTTGCATGTAACGCGCAAGCGTTGATACTACCACTCGCGACAGTTCCTCGCGTCTCATCGCTTCGTCTCTCCGCTGATCGGAGGAGACGCATCTGTTCCAGACCACACGACTCTCCGTCCGCTCACGATCTCCCCGCTATCGAGGATATCGAGCCGCACGACCCGCCCTGCCTCCTTCACGAAAATCAGCGTCCACGGCCGGATCTTCAGGAAGAACTGCGAGGGCGTTTCGGCGAACAGCTCCGTCCGGGCGTCCTGGGGGACGTTGATGTACAGGCGGCCGCCTTCCTCGGTGACGGTGACCACGCGGTGGGGCAGCTGGTAGCTGCCCGCGTAGGCTGCGGCCAGCTTCGGGTCCAGCGGGATGGCCTTGCGCCTACATGGGATAGGATCTCGCTGTCACAGTGAACCCTGGCGACTGCTGCTCCAGCGAGCGGCGAGGGATCCTGCGCCGTCGGCCCCGATCAACAAATCGAAGGTATGTGTAGTCGCGGGTCCCAGTTTGGGCTGTGTAGTCACCGACCCGGCGAGGACGTCGATCGCGGTGACGTTGGACTCGAAATGCAACGCGATCTTGTCCTGATGCCGATCGTTGACGATCGCCATCAGCGCACGCAGGTAGTCGCCGCGCGATCCAGTCCAACCAGGTTCAGTCCACTCCTCCGAGATCCTCCCCAGAATCTTGATGCCCTTGAACCGGTTCACCCGCTCGTCGAAGACCGAAGTCGCGTCGATATGCCGGAGCGCCCGGAGGCCGTGCCCCGAAGTATCGATGGTGTAGGAACGATCCGGATGAAAGCGCGGTGCCGACTCGGGATGGAGATCGCGCTCGAATACTCTCGTAGAGATCCCACGACGAGCGAGTGCGATGGCCATGACCAATGCGGCCGGGCCGCCGCCGACGATCCCGATCCTGGCGATATCACCGTTCGCCGTTAGTCTTGCACTCAGCTCTGGCGACATCGCTTACCGACCCCCCTTCGCCGACTCAACTGCACGTCGAACGGCCGCGCTCACCGCGCGGCGGGCGCGGCTACCTTGCCCTTCCCAACCCTAACGCCCGCCCCCGCCGTCGGGTGCAGCGTGGAGTTATGCGCCCGCTTGACTGAGCCAATTCAGGGCGAGTCTCTTCCCCGAAGAGGCACAGTCGCGGAGGTAGAGGTTGATGAGCGTCTGGTACGGAATCCCAGTCTCAGCTGCCAGGCGGTTGAAATAGCCAATGGTGCTTTCGTCGAGACGAATTGTGACTTGCCGCTTCAGCCTGCGCGCGTAGGGATTACGCCTAGCTTTCGAAAAATCGTATTCCTTCTTCATGGCTTCCACCGTTGGTTGTAGATCGACCGCTCACGACGAGTCGCCTTGCGTGCAGATCGGTCCGGCGCGAGAGTGAGGGACTATGGGTCCCGGTGGACCGCGGCGCACCGAGCCGCGCGGAACCGCCCGTCGATGTGAAGACGCTCCACGCCAAGATCGGAGAGCTCGCGCTCGAGAATGGTTTTTTAGAACGCGCGCTCGGCAAGGCCGGCCTGCTGAGCGCCAAACGATGATCGACCGCACGCACGCGCTGCACCTGGCGCGCCAAGCCGCCGCGCTCGGCATCAGCCGGGGGGCGATCTACTATCAGCCGCGCCACGTGCCATCGGCGGATCTCGCGCTGATGCGCCGACTCGATGAGCTGCACCTCGACCAGCCGGCCGCGGGCGCGCGGCTGCTCCGGCGCTTCCTCGCGCGGGAGGGGATTGCCGTCGGGCGCCGCCACGTCCGCACCCTGATGCGGCACATGAGGCTCACCGGGCAGGCCCCACAACCCGGCACGAGTCGACGGCATCGCGCGCATCCGGTGTACCCCTATCTGCTGCGCCATCGCGTGGTCGCCGACCATCCTCAACACCGATCAAGGCAGTCAATTCACCAGCGCCGCCTTCACCGGGTGCTTGCTCCAGCACGGCATCCAGATCAGCATGGACGGGCGGCGCTGCTGGCGGGACAACGTGTTCGTCGAACGACTCCGGCGCTCCCTCAAGTACGAAGAGGTCTACCTGCACGCCTACGACTCCGTCTCGCACGCGACGACCCGGAGGCCGCTACCTCACCTTCTACAACAGCCGCCGTCCCCACAGCCAATTGAACCGCCAAACCCCCGACGAAACCTACTGCACCGCCGTCCGACTGCCTCGCGCTGCCTAACCACTCGCCCGTCGCCTCGCGTTATCTCCCCCGGCTCAGCCTGTACAGAAAGACGGGACCACTTCTGCCACGGGACCGTAGCATGGCTACGGCTTTGCGTCGAGAAAGTCGTTCACCATCGGGACGATGATGGGTATGCGCTGCATCAGTGTCACGTGGGTGGTGTTGGGCAGGATGGCCAATCGCGATGCGGAGCGCGGCTTCATGTCGCCGTGGATCTCGCCACCCTTTAGGCGAAACATCTCCGCGACGTGCGCGAGCCGCACGCCGTCAGCGTCGCCGTGGATGAAGAACATGGGCGTCGTGGTGGCCTTAAGCTTGTCGGCTCCGAAGTCGTGCCCTTTCGAGGCCGTGGCGACGATTCGCCGGACGAAGTTCGGAAAGTCGTCCGGAGTCGGACTCAGCTTCTTGTACTCGGCCTCAATGGGCGAGCCTTTGAAATCGTCCGCCGTGAGTTTCTGGATAGCTTCGGGCGCTCCCGCGATCATGCCGTCTCTGCGGAACGTGGACGAAATGATGACTGCCCTTCGCACTTTGTCCGGATGGCGGATCGCACACTGCATCGCCACGGCTCCGCCCATGCTGTAGCCGATAAGGTCCGCTCGCGGGATCTTGAGATAATCGAGCAGTGCGGCCACGTCGTCGGCGAGGTTTTCGTAGGTGATATCTCGTGGGGCGTCCGCCGTCCGGCCGTGACCCTGCATTTCGACGGCAATTACTTTCCGCGTTTTGGAGAGCTCGCCGATCCACCCGGCCCAGTTGTTGGTGATGGTCATGAACGCGCCGTGAAGCAACACCACCGGTTCGCCGCCGCCGTGGACTTCGTAGTACATGTTGATTCCGTTGATTGGCGCGTAGCCGGTCATTGGCTCCTGCTGCACCGACGCGTCAGTCGCCACGAGCGTCATCAGGAGAAAAGCTGTTGTCCGCATGCTGGTGTAATTCCGTTTCATATAAGACACTCCTTGTAAACTCACCCACTACGGGAATCTCTGGTCCCGTCTCGAAGCTAGCGATGTACGCGCACACGGGTTCGGGGCCTGTTGCGGTCTTCGCGGCGCTTGCCTTTTTAGTCATGGCGACTAGCAGCTTCGCAGGGTGCTTGCCTTGGGCACTGTTCTTACGCTCGCGGCCGGCCATACGCTTCTTTGGTGGATGGATTGTCTGCGTCATTTTGTCTCTGTGCTTGATCCCAGGCTGACGAGAAGCTCGTCGAGTTGGTCGAGCGTCTCGGGCATCGCGCCCGTCGATCCGGAGTCAAGCGCTTCCTTCGAGGGATAGAGATCGTGCACGACCAACAACGTCTTGCCGGCGTTTTCCTCGAAGGTCACCGTGGTAATGGTCTTGCCGTTGTCTCCTTCCTCATTGGTCCATACGAGGCGTGAGTGCGGTGTCACTTCGAGGTACGTGCCGAAAAACTCCATCGTCGAATCTTCGTGGCGAAACACCAAACGATACTGCCCCCCAACGCGAACATCCATTTCGCAGGAAAGCAGGGTCAGCCCATACGACTTTGGTACCCACCACCTCCTGAATAGTTCTGCCTTGGTCCACGCCTCGAACACGAGGCGCGCAGGACCGTTTACGGTTCGTGTGACGACGAGTTCGAGCTCGGACTTCCGTTCCACCGTCGTGTGGTTCTTCGTCGGGGTGGCCTCACTTTCTCTTCTTTCGTCCATCGACTCTCTCCTTCCGTGTTAATTCCTCGACAACGTTGTCCAACCCCTCGAAGCGTGCGCTCCAGAGCTGGCGGTACCTCTCGATCCATGCCGCCTCTTCTTGCAGTCCGCGGGGGCCGAGCCTGCAGGTCCGCACGCGCCCGACCTTCTCCGTGGTGACGAGCCCCGCTTGCTCTAAGACGCCTACGTGTTTCCTCATGCCCGTAAGGGTCATGTGGAACCTCTCGGCAAGGGCTGTGATCGAAGCGTCCGCACGCCCGAGTTGCTTCAGAACGCCGCGTCGGGTGGCGTCCGAGAGCGCGCCGAACGAGGCATCGAAGTGGGTTTGGCTATACTGAGCCATACGGTTCAGTATAACAGCATGGATGACGGCATGCAATGCGAGGCTGAGCGCCCGCTGCGTTGCCGGCGTTCGCGGTAGTCTCTTTGCCGCGTTCTACTGCACCCCGTCAGTCGACGGGGAGCCACCCTTCACGATCGCAGTGTGCCGTCGCTCTAACGACTGCGGTTCAGCCGCGGCGGCCCATGATCCACCGAGTCGCCGTCGGCTGCAATCGCCGGTTACACGGCATAGCGGAGAGCACCCTGACTCACGAACAGCGCAATCGATCACCGAGACATCCGCCGCGCTGCGGCTCCAGGACTGGGAGCAATTCTCGCCAACGTCTTCAGCGCCGATTTCGCCTTGGCTGTGCGCAACGTCTTCCAATCATTGTCCACGCGCCCGTGCTTCACGTCGGTGAGGTAGGCGTACTCACATGTTATGCGGCAACTACGAATGCAGCCAAGTCACTCAGCGCTGTGGACGCCATCAAGTACGGCTCCTTCACCTGCACCGCGAGTTCTCGCGTCTTGAGAAGTAGACCTGCAGCCGACGTCGTCGCCACCTTCTTGTCTGCTACGGTCGCCGCCCTAGAAACGTAGCCCCACATGTGTTCCAGAGCGTTCAGAAGATCTCTACGTGGCGGTGTCGTCCGAAGGATCAGGACGAGCTCCTCTGCCACGCCGGCGCCGTCCGAATGCCGTCGGATCCGCGCCACGCGCCGTCCAATTTCACGGTACGTCAACTGGTCGCGGGCCATGACCGAATACTTGTGATGTGCCCACAACTCTTGAGCGGAGCGGGGCAAGGGAATGCGCCCAGGCGGCCTACCGACATACTTGGACCTGAGCAGTTCGTACTGTCCAAGAGGCGGCGTCACAAAGACCCGTGGCCAGTCGATGCGAGTGGCACTACTGAAGTTGATCGGAGTGCGGTCGACGTACCCACGCAGGCCCATCTCCGCAGCAAGATGTGCGTGGCGGCGTGCAAGGCCGGTCAAGCAGCCGACCCAGCGCAGAGTTTCTGGGTGGTGTGAATACCCCTTCTTCCGGTGAAGGAGGATCGAATGAAGCCCATGGAGCTCGCGGTGTTCGCCGAGGAGGCTCTGCCGATTCAAGTACCCCGGCGACAGGTCCCAAACGCGCACTCAAACCTCCGCGTTGACCGCATAACGTTGCGGTGAGCGGCGCGCGAAGCGCGTCCGCTCGAGTGCAAGGTTATGCGGACCGGTGGCTCGGCCGTATGACAGCACCGTCCGAGACCCGGGCTTGGCCATGAGGCACGCCACCGGCGGTCACCGCGACGCGACCCTACGGGGCGTGTGGCCCGCGTTCAGTACTCGTGCGTGGCAGGTGATGGGCTCGGACGTGCGATCCATCCTGAGCTCGTTGCCGACCTCGACGAGCGCCTCCATCAGCGGTTGTAACCGGTTGCCGAGGTGCGTCAGTGCGTATTCCACTGTCGGCGGTTTGCTCGGATGAACGGTACGCGATATGACACCGCGCCTCTGCAGTTCCCGGAGACGGGTGGTGAGCATCTTTGCCGATACGCGACCCAGATCTCGTTGCAGGTCACCGAAGCGACGTGAACCGGCCGACAAGTACCAGATGATCTCGGGTGTCCACGCGCCCGCGAGGACACGCAGACACTCGTTCAAGGGGCATCCGGGCTCCGGATCAGATACTCGCTTCGGACTGGGTCTCAGGGCACGCATCGGGTGATCCTCCAGATACTTACCGAAAAGTACGTACTTCCCCTCGGAAGGTTGGCGTCGTAGAGTACGAGGGTAACCCAATCGATGTCATCGAAAGGAGCCCGTACATGCTCGACTGGTTGCTGCGCACCGACGACAGCCTCTCGCATCTTATCCTCAGGCTCACACTCGGTATCGTCTTCTTCGCCCACGGCGCCCAGAAGATGCTGGGTTGGTTCGGTGGTTATGGTTTCAGCGGCACCATGCAGTTCTTTACCCAGCAGATGGGCATACCTGCCGTGTTCGCATTTCTGGCGATCATGGCGGAGTTTCTCGGGTCGCTCGCGCTGATCCTGGGTTTCGGGACACGCGTTGCGGCGCTGGGCGTCGCCATAGTTATGGTTGTGGCGATGGTGACGACTCATCTCCAGCACGGGTTCTTCATGAACTGGTTCGGCAATCAGAAGGGTGAAGGCTTCGAGTTTCACGTGCTCGTCATCGCGATCGCGGTCGTCCTTGGCCTGAAGGGCGCCGGACCGTACTCGGTGGACGGCTTGATGGTGCGAGGGAAGTGATGAGAGACACGTGCCTCGTCGCCTTGCAACGCCCGTGAAAGCACGCATTGCCGCATAACGGCCACGCTCACCGGTGGCGCGGCCGACTCGATGAATCATACACCCCGCACTCTCTGGCCGCGCCATCCGGTGCAGCGCGTTGTTGGCCGGGCCCATGGTCTGTGATGTTCATGCGAACTTGTCTTGC